>Ga0066256_1003971_pt1 | contig 13625 bp, 9 predicted proteins | sample ThiBio_1000_biof_FD_87107 | JGI IMG/M metagenome (GOLD analysis project Ga0066256, IMG submission 87107) | Wastewater bioreactor microbial communities from Cape Town, South Africa - Thiocy_expt_1000_biof (version 2) | ecosystem: Engineered > Bioreactor > Thiocyanate-remediating >...
TAGCGCCAAAGTTTACAATGTGGTTGACATGGAAGCATTTGCTTTGGCACATGTGGCAAAAAAGGAAAACATCCCTTTTCTTTGTTTAAAATATATTTCCGACGGTGCAGACGGCGGCGCGGCAGATGACTGGAACATTCAGGTGCATAAAGCCGCAGAGGCGTTAAGGAAAGTTTTGTTCCCGTAAAATGCTTGTCATTTTTTCGGTTGTTTTTAAAACCTACTCCGTGCTACTTTTGCAAAATCATGCAATTGGAATTATTGTCGGAAGATGTGATGTTTGAAGCCGCTCTAAAAAAGGATGCTTCATTTGAAGGGTTGTTTTTTATGGGCGTTAAAACTACGGGGATTTTTTGTCGCCCGTCATGCACCGCCCGCAAACCCAAACGGGAAAACGTGGAGTTTTTCAAAACAACCAAGGATGCCATTAAAAGCGGTTATCGCCCCTGCAAGGTTTGCAACCCGATGCAAAACCCTAATGCCACGCCGGATTACATCAACCAGATTATAAAAGAACTTGCCGACGACCCTTCTTTAAAATTTAAAGATTATGATTTAGTAAAGCGTGGAATTGAGCCCAACACTATGCGCCGGTGGTTTTTGAAAAATCATGGCATTACTTTTCAGGCTTATCAAAGAATGTTTCGTATCAACTCAGCATTTAAAAAAATTCAATCGGGCCAATCCGTAACCGAAGCGGCTTTTGATTCGGGTTTTGATTCACTGAGCGGGTTTGGTGAAAGTTTTAAAAATATTTTTGGAGTATCACCAAAGCAAAGCAAAGAACAAACCGTTATTGACCTGAAAAGAATTGACACCCCGCTGGGGCCAATGATTGTTTGCGCTACTAAAGAGGGTGTCTGCCTTTTGGAATTCACTAATCGTAAAATGCTTGAAACAGAATTGAAGGATTTAGCGAAAAGATTAAATGCCGTTATCGTTCAGGGAGATAACCCTCACAATGAAAAAGCTGCAATACAACTATCAGAGTATTTTGATGGCAATCGCAAAAAATTCGACCTGCCGCTTTTCACACCGGGAACGGCTTTTCAAAACAAAGTGTGGAAGGAACTGCAAGGCATTCCCTACGGTGCCACAAGAAGCTACAAAGAGCAGGCTATCGCTGTTGGAAATGCTGACTCGGTTCGAGCTGTAGCCACAGCCAATGGAATGAACCGTATCGCTATTATCATTCCCTGCCACCGCGTAATCGGTAGTGACGGAAATTTAACGGGCTATGCCGGAGGTTTGTGGAGGAAGAAATTTTTGCTGGATTTGGAAAAGGAAAATTTATAACATGGTATTTTTAAGCCCAGATTGGGGATTAGCAATATGGAGTACAATAATGTTCATTCATCTTGTGCTGCTTATTACCAGCCTGTGGATGCTTTCTACATCAAAAAACCTAACCTTCAATCTTGGCTTTGCACTTTTCATAGCGACGATTTTTATTCCGATTATCGGGCCCATTCTGTCAATAGTTGCGCTGCGAAAACACAACAAGCGCAACTTGCGTCAAAAAGAGATTTATAATGCTCTATAAATACTTTCCCGTATAACTTTCCTTCACCTTTTTAATATCCATTGGTTTACCTGCAAACACCAGTTCGCCACCGCCGTCTCCCGCCTCCGGGCCAAGCTCAATCAGCCAGTCAGCGCTTTTGATTACATCAATATTGTGTTCAATTACAATAATTGAATGGCCTTGTTCGATCAGCGCATTGAAAGACGCGAGCAATTTTTTTATATCGTTAAAATGCAGGCCGGTGGTTGGCTCATCAAAAATAAACAGCACTTTGTTGGTGCTCCTTCCCCCGTCCGACCGGGTCATCCGGGCGGGCTTTCCTAAAAACGAAGCCAGTTTCACCCGCTGCGCTTCTCCGCCCGAAAGCGTGTCGGATGACTGGCCCAGCTTCACATAGCCCAAACCCACGTCAGACAAGGGTTGCAGCACCCCGGCCAATTTTGGTTCGCCTGCAAAAAAAGAGATGGCTTCATCAACACTCATTTCCAACACATCATAAATACTTTTATTCTTGTACTTTACTTCCAGCACTTCCTCTTTAAAACGTTTGCCGCCACAGCTTTCGCAAATCAAATGCACATCTGCCAAAAATTGCATTTCAACCACCTGTTCGCCTTCGCCTTTGCAGGTATCGCAGCGGCCGCCATCCACGTTAAACGAAAAATGTTTGGGTTGAAAGCCGCGCATCTTGCTCAAAGGTTGTTTCGCGAAAAGATCACGTATTTCGTCATAAGCTTTGATGTAGGTAACAGGGTTGCTGCGCGATGATTTTCCGATTGGGTTTTGATCCACAATCTCCACCTGCTGAATACTCTCTATGTCGCCGCTAATGGCTTTGTGAAAACCTACTTTATCGCCGCTGACCCCGATAGCTATCGGAGCGCCTTTTATTTTCTGCAAAGCAGGATATAAAATTTGCTTCACTAAAGTAGTTTTTCCGCTGCCGCTCACGCCGCTTACCACACACAAAATGTTCAAAGGAAATTCAACATCTATGTTTTTCAAATTGTTCTGACGTGCGCCTTCCACTTTAATTGAGCGGTTCCATTTGCGCAATATTTTAGGGGGCTCAATCTTCAGCTCGCCGCTTAAATATTTACCCGTTAAGCTGTTTGGATTATAGATTAGTTCATCATAATCTCCTTCGGCCACCACTTCTCCACCCAGGTGCGAGGCAAACGGGCCCATGTCAATAATATGGTCGGCATTCCGCATCACCATTTCATCATGCTCCACCACCACAACCGTATTATTCAAATCGCGAAGCTCTTTTAATACTTTAATGAGGTTATCGGTATCTCGCGAGTGCAGCCCGATGGAAGGTTCATCTAAAATGTAAAGCGAATTGGTGAGGTTGCTGCCCAAACTTCGCGTTAGCTGAATGCGCTGGCTTTCGCCGCCACTTAAAGTATTGGCCACGCGGCTCAGGGTTAAATAACCTAATCCTACTTTCAATAAAGTGTCAAGCCGGTTATTGATTTCGAGCAAAATTCTTTTTGCAATTTGCTGCTTGTGATCTGAAAGTTTTAATTTTTCAAACCAGGTTTTTAAATCCCGGGCGGGCATGGCTGCAAGTTCGCCAATATTTTTACCGCCAACCTGAACGTATAATGCCTCTTTTTTCAAACGGTAACCATTACAATCAGGACATGTAGTTCGCCCACGGTAACGGCTCAGCAATACGCGGTACTGAACCTTATAAAGATTTTGTTCAACCTCTTTAAAAAAATCATTGATTCCGTAAACCGCGCTGTTACCTTTCCACAACAACTCAAATTGTGCTTTAGTTAAATCTGCAACAGGCTTGTGAACCGGGAAATCATATTTAGATGCGGACTTGATAAACCTTTCTTTCCATTTACCCAGCTTCTCTCCTTTCCAGGGAGCCACGGCACCATCGTAAATGCTCAAGCGTTTATCGGGGATTACAAGATCAGGGTCAATACCCAAAACCATGCTAAAGCCCTCGCAGGTGGGGCAGGCGCCGATTGGGTTATTAAATGAAAAAAGGTTGGGCTGCGGTTCTTCAAAAGTGATTCCGTCTAATTCAAAGCGGTTATTGAAATTCAGAAGTTTTCTTTTTTTGCCGGCAGCTTCAACAAATACATCTCCCTCGCCTTCGTAAAAAGCGGTTCCAATCGAATCGCCTAAGCGGTGGATATCATCCTCGTCAAATGGCTTTACAATAATGCGGTCTATTAATATGGCGCCATCGCCCATCGGGCCTTCCTGTTTGTGCAATATTTTGTTCAGCTCTGCACCGCTTTTTTCCAGCAAATCTTCTATGCGAAGAATTTGTAAATCTCCCTCTCGGGGGATAGGGGGGCATACCCGCGTAAATCCTTTCTGTAGCAAAATATTCAGCTCTTCCTTTACATTCCGGTTGCGGTGCTGCTTGAATTTTACGAGAATAAAAACTTTATCTCCTTCCGGCAGTTTTTCAATTGCTTTTATCACGTCGGCCACATCATCTTTTCTTACTATTTTTCCTGATACCGGCGAAATTGTGTCGCCGGCTCTCGCAAAAAGCAGGCGCAGGTAATCGTAAATCTCCGTCATGGTTCCCACCGTGCTACGCGGTGTTCGTGTAATTACTTTTTGCTCAATGGCAATGGCAGGGCACAACCCTTTAATGTAATCCACATCAGGTTTGTTCATGCGGTTTAAAAACTGGCGGGCGTATGCGCTCAGGCTTTCGGCATAGCGCCGCTGGCCTTCGGCATATAAAGTATCAATCGTCAATGACGATTTTCCGGAACCTGAAACACCTGTTACCACTATAAATTTGTTTCGGGGAATGTTCACTGAAACATTCTTTAAATTATGAACCCGCGCCCCTTTTATCTGAATATCTTCCGGTTTATTTTTAGTAGCCACTAATTTCTTTTTTAACCTGCAAATGTAACTTTTATAACCGGTTTTACTAAAAATTTTAGAGCGCCAATTTTTTGATGCCGATGCATCCTGACCATAAGAAAATGTTCGGGAGGCTGCTTCACCCGCAATTAAATCTTAGCATTTTTTTTGCATTATTTGCCGTTTTGGGCACCGGAAGATGTTATTATAAATAACTGTAAATAAAATAGTTAGAAATTGTTAAAGAAATTTTAACATATTTTTTATATTAATAGCAGGTTTTATGATTTTTAGCAGTATCCATAAACAATCATTACCCTATTTTTGCAAACGTCGGGTTATAAATTTGGCCTGTACAGAGAACTATCCTTCACCGTATTTTGAAAATATTGTTTTTTCAGAATCAACTTTCCGGGATCGCATGAGAATGTGGCTGGAAAACAAAAAAATAAAATGAGGAAATGGTAGCTTATCTTAAAAAAAGCGATAACGAACTAATTGATTTATTCAGCGATGGGCATGATAAGGCTCTTGACTCGCTGATAAATAGATATAAAGACAAACTCTACAACGCAGTCCTGTTTATTGTAAAAGATAAATATCACGCAGAGGACATTTCACAGGAAGTATTTATTAAAATCATCGAAACTCTTAAAAACGGTAAGTATAAAGAGGAGGGGAAATTTTTGCCTTGGGCGATGAGAATAGCACATAATTTATGTGTGGATTATTTCAGGAAACTGAAAAAGATCCCTTTTGCTAAAAGTAGCGTTGAAAATGATGTGCTGGAAACCATCAATTATGCCGAAGCAACTGTTGAAGAAAAAATTATTACAACCCAAAGTATTGGTAAAGCACAGGATATGCTGGAGCAATTGCCCGAGGAACAAAGGGAAGTGATCATTTTGAGGCATTTTGCCAACCTGAGTTTTAAGGAAATTGCCGAGATCACCGGATGTAGTATTAATACTTCTTTGGGAAGGATGAGATACGGATTGATAAACCTTAGAAAATTGATGACAGGGAAATAGCAAGATATTGTCATCTTGCGGCACCGATAGGAAGATCAAAGAAATTCGTAAAATAGCTATCTACTGACCGAATTTACTTGCCGAATATCCAACCGGCTGGTGCAAGATGACGACTAATTGACCGCCTCAAATATGGGGCGGTTTTTATTTTTCGGGCTTAATGCACCACAATCTTACAAGGGACTTTAATGAATTTTGGTTTTGGTTCTTCATCAGCTTCCTGCTGATCTATTCTGTCAAATATCAGTTGTGCAGCTTCCACCCCCATTTGAAATGAATTTTCATCAATGGAGCCCATTGGTTTGTCTTCGAGATATTGTATCAACGGGAGATTACCAAACCCGATAATAGACATTTTCCCGGCCATTTTCGGATATTTCTCCCGCAATATTTTTATCACATCCAGGCCCACGTAGCTTTTGAATGTAAAGAAAGCGGTTGGGGGATCTTTTAGTTTCATCAGCCTTTTTACTGCGTCCACCGTTTGTTGTTGGGTGAAATCCACTTCTGCCACCAAACCGGTATCAAATGGAATGCCCTTTTGCGCAAGCGCCTTTTTATATCCGTCAAACCGTTGCTGGCTGGTTCTAAGAAACGGCGGCCCCATCAGGTGGGCAATGCGCCGATGCCCCTCGTTAAAAAGAAAATTCATAGCCTGCAGGGCGCCGTCCTCGTTATCGGTAGAAACATAATCAAATTCAGGAGCAGAAATTGAACGTGAGAAAAAAACCATCGGAATGCCGGCAGTATTCAACCTTTTAAACTTTTCTGTATTCCAGGTTTTTTTCGTAACTGCTATAATCACCCCGTCAACACGGTTCCTGATCATATTTTCAATCAGCCCGGTTTCCCTTTCACTGTCTTCGTGCGACTGAGATACCACCACGTTATAATTATTTTTAACCGCAACTTCTTCTACACCGTTAATGGCAAGAACATAAAACTGGTCCAGCAGATCGGGCATAATAACACCAATGGTAAATGATTTGTTTTGTTTGAAATGCCTTGCCGCTTCGTTAGGAATATAAACCCATTCATCAGCGAGTTTTTTAACGCGCTCTTTTGTGAGGACACTAATAGAGGGGTGATCGTTCAACGCTTTTGAAACCGTTGAAACAGACATGTTCAGCTTACGTGCAATGTCTTTTATCGTAACGCCCTTCTTCATAAATAAAAAGATATAACTTTTTTGTCAGAGTGCCAACTAATCTGCTTTTTCAGTTTTCAAAATTATTTCAAACGTTGTAATTGCCGTTTGGGATTTTGCACCGCTTTTATTCTATAATTTAGCAAATACGATTGCTTCGAATGAATCTTACTAACGAAAAATTGATTTCTTAAGCTTGCTTTTAAAGCCATTTTTTATTCGTTCTAAAAAGTTATCGTGAGGCACAAACATGAACAGTTTTGAATTAAACGAAAAAGTAATTGTTGTAACGGGGGGCACCGGTATTTTAGGGCAGGCCTTCGTTGACGGGATCGCGGAAGCGGGCGGCATTGTAGGTGTTTTGGGCCGAAACGAAGCCACGGCAAATGCGCGAGCAAAAAAGATCAGGGATAACGGCGGCCGGGCTTTGGCCTTAATTGCTGATGTTACCAGCGAAAATGACCTGGTGGCGGCAAAACAAAAAGTATTAAAGGAATTTGGCAGGATTGACGGGCTTGTAAACGCAGCAGGTGGCAACATGCCCAAAGCCGTTGTACAACCGGACACAGATATTTTTCAGCTTGATGTTACCGCATTAAAGCAGGTGGTTGAGCTAAATCTTTTCGGCACCATTTTACCCACACAGGTCTTTGGCCAGGCTATTGCAAACAATGCAGAAGGCGGATCCATTGTAAATATTTCCTCAATGGCATCGCAGCGCGCCATTACTCGTGTACTGGGTTATAGTTTGGCCAAAAGCGCCATTGATTCGTACACAAAATGGTTCGCCATGGAATTGGGAAACAGGTATAAGGATGTTGTACGAATGAACGCGATTGCACCCGGCTTCTTTTTAACAGAACAGAACAGGATGCTGCTTACCGATGGCAACGGCGGTTATACTGAAAGAGGAAATCTTGTGGTAACACACACACCCTTTAAAAGGCTGGGTAACCCCCACGAATTGACCGGTGCGTTAATATGGTTGCTCAGCGATGCATCCAAATTCGTAACCGGAACAGTTATCAATGTGGATGGCGGGTTTTCAATTTTTAGCGGAGTATAAAAATAAAAACTTAGGATATGTTAAAAATCAAAACAAATAACATCGGTTTAAAGAAGCTGCTTTATACTTCTTTAATGATCGCCGCGGCATATTTGCCTGTTGGGGTTTGGGCGCAAAATATTTCCGTAACCGGCCGCGTGGTTGACGAAAAATCATCCCCGATCGCCAGCGTGAGTGTTCAGGTTAAAAATTCTATGGTGGGCACCATTACCAACGAAGAGGGCCACTACACTTTAACGGGTATTCCTCGCGATGCCACACTGGTATTTAGTTACACGGGTTACAGCAGCCAGGAAATTCCTGTAAACGGGCAAACCAACATTAATGTAGCTATGGGTCAAGCGGCTTCTGATTTGAACGAAGTTGTTGTTATTGGCTACGGCACTGCGCGAAGAAAAGATGTTACAGGTGCTGTCGCCTCTGTGCAGGCCGCGAAACTTGAAAAAGAAGCCCCGAGGTCTGTGCAGGATCTTTTGCGTGGCAATGCTGCTGGTATGATCATCGGGCAGGGCAATTCAGCCAAGGCTGATGCATCCTTATTAATAAGGGGTGTAGGTACGCTCAAAGCAGGAAGCGGCCCGTTGAACGTTGTTGACGGCGTAATTTTTAATGGATCATTTACGGATCTTAACCCTAATGACATTCAATCGATTGACATTCTGAAAGACGCGAGTGCAGCGGCCGTTTATGGAGCAAAAGCCGCCAATGGTGTGATACTGATCACTACAAAAAAAGGTGCCGTGGGAAAACCAGTGATAACATTCAACGCGAATTTAGGACTTGTAGAAAATGCACGGATGCCAAGAGTCATGAGTCCGGAAGAATTTCTTGCCTACCGGTATGATTATGAAGTTGGACGGCGCACAGATGCATATCTTCAACAATATCCTGAAATGTTTGTTGACCCCCGAAAATTAACAGGCGCAACCCAACTGGATTGGTATAACTACGATCAAAAGCTGCCCGTAACTTCCGTTAATGAAGAACAACTACTGCGCACGTGGTTAACGAGGCTTGAGCTAAAAGCGCCCGAAATAGATAACTATTTAGCAAATAAAATTACTGATTGGCAATCCCTGGTTTTTCAAAAAGGGTTTCAACAGGATTATTCCGCTAGTGTTTCTAATAGAAATGACAACTCGAGTTATTATTTGTCTTTAAATCACGTTGACAGGGACGGAATTGTTGTGGGGAACCGCTACAAAAACTTCAGAACGAGGTTAAATCTTGAGTCTAAAATTACCTCATTTCTAAGAGTTGGGGTAAACGCTAATTTCGCCACGAGAAACGAAGGATTTCTTTCGGCAAATTGGGGACAATCAGCTGTTATTTCCCCTTATGGGTCTAATAATCTCGACGATCCTACCAGTCTCTACCGGCGGTTGCCAACGGGTGATCCTACTCCACAAAACCCGTTTCATGATAATATGTATCGAGACGTAGTTGATAGGGACAACACTCTCTTTTCTAGCCTGTTTGGAATTGTCACCCTTCCTTATGGTTTCGAATTTCAATCGAATTATACTCCATCTTTTATTTGGAGTGAGTACTATCTGCACGAATCATCAAAAAATCCTGAGTGGAAAGCAAAAGGCGGTAGCAGCGAAAGAACCACCTCTAAAACTTTTAACTGGCAAATTGATAATGTCTTGAGGTGGAAAAAGCGTTTTGATATACATAATTTTGAAGTAACACTTTTACAAACCGCTGAGAAAAAGCAATATTGGAGAACAACCGCCACCACTTCAAATTATAGCCCCAGCGATATTCTGGGATGGCATCGCATACAGGCTGGAACAGTCCCTTTAAACAGCAGCAACGACACATATGTAACCGGAGACGCCTTGATGGGACGCTTGTTCTATTCTCTCAAAGACAGGTATATGTTAACAGCATCAGTGAGAAGGGATGGATACTCAGCATTTGGAGCGCAAAATCCGCGTGCCACTTTTCCCGCTTTGGCCCTGGCATGGGATTTTTCTGAGGAAGGGTTTATGCACCCCGCAGGAAAATGGCTGAACTATGGGAAATTACGCCTATCCTGGGGTAGAAATGGTAACAGGGATATAGGCGAATACGAAGCCCTGTCAGATATGACTTCCGGTCTTCACCCATACATTGATCAAAAAGGAAATGTATATATTTCATCTCAACTTTACGTAAACCGCATGGCTAATCTTGGTCTTAGGTGGGAAAATAAAGAATCATATAATGCAGGCCTCGATTTTGCAATGTTTAAAAACAGGTTTAGTGGTTCCCTTGATATTTATACGGCCACCACAAAAGATCTCCTGGTAGACCGGGTACTCCCCGAAATTATTGGCTATAACAGCGTTGCCGCTAATCTTGGCGAATTAAGAAATCGCGGATTTGAATTTACTTTGAACGGCGTTTTGGTGCAAAAGAAGGACTTTGACTGGAATTCGTCCCTGATATTCATGCTAAATCGCCGCGAGATTATTAAGCTTTATGGCGATATGATAAATGTTTTAGACGCTCAAGGTAATGTGATTGGCCAGCGTGAAGCTGATGATATTAAAAACCAATGGTTCATCGGGCAAGACCCTGACCGCATTTGGAACTATGAGCGTATCGGTGTGTGGCAGGTTGGCGAGTTATCAGCTAATAATAAATACGGGCTCCAGGCCGGCGACTTTAAATATCGTGATCAAAATCAGGATAGCTTGATGAGTGATGCTGATAAAGTTTTTCAGAACTACACTACACCACGTTTCAGGTGGTCTTTGCGAAACGAATTTAATTATCGGAATTTCAATCTATCCTTCTTCATTTACTCCAATTGGGGGCAATATGGTACGTTCAACCGCGCCGCAAACGTTTCCAGTTTTGCAGATAGGGCTACTGATTATGCAATGCCAAGATGGACGCCGAACAACCCTATCAACGATTATGCAAGGATCGGTTCTAAAAATATAAGTAGCAATTATGTTGACCGCTCTTTTATACGTTTAGATAACATAAGCCTCTCCTATTTAGTACCTAAATATCTTTTAAGTAAAGCCAGAATTAAAGGGCTACGCATTTCAGCAGCTGTTAGAAATGCAAATTATTGGGCTCCTCATTGGACGTTTGGGGACCCCGAGTCAGGAGCTGATCCCACACCGCGCACTTACACTTTAAATTTCAACTTGTCACTTTAATGTAATAAAAATGAAGAATAAAAATTTAAAAATAGTTTTATTGGCAACGCTCACAATAGTCGCCTTTTCCTGTAGTAAAGATTGGCTGAAACCTAAACCGATGGCCTTTTATGAACCTGACATCGCGTTGTCAGATGCTCAGGGAATGTATGCCGCTTTAACAACATGCGAAAGAAACATGCGGCATGAATTTTTTGGCGATGCCGCTCCTATCCTAACTGAAATCATTCAGTCGGAAGTTGCAGTGGAAGGCACAACAGATAAGGCAGGGCCGCAAATGGATATGGACATTTCGCTCATGCCGGATGCAAATTTAAATAGCAATGACAGAACAAAGGTTGGATGGTATTGGTACGAAGGTTATAAGGGCATCAAATATGCCAATTCTGTCATTGCCCGAATCAACAACGCAGCTTTTAAAGATTCTGCTGAAAAAAATGCTGTCCTGGGGTCAGCATATTTTCACCGCGCCTACAGGTATTTTAAATTAACGCATCAGTTTGGCGATGTCCCATTTATTGGCGAAGAAATCAGTGAGCCTAAATATGATTTCTATACGCATGACAGATGGAGCATCCTGGAAAAAATGAAAAAGGATTTGGAATTTTCGTACCAATGGGTCCCGGAAAAAGTTGACAGAGGACGTACTTCAAAAGCGGCTTGCGGATTACTGCTTATGAAAGTCTGCATGGCTCTAACCGACTTTGATAGGGCAATAGCAGTCGGTAAAGAAATCGTTGCGAAAAATCCGTTAATGAGAAACAGGTTTACGCCCAACAGAACTAAACCAAATACTAATTTAATGTTTGACTTGCACAGCATTGAAGCAAAACTGGATATGACAAATACTGAGGGGCTTATGTATGTGGTATCCTACCCGCAGATAGATGGATCAGACCGTATTCAAACCATGCGCAACGCGGTGCCATATTGGAGCAGTGCAAATGTAAAAACCCCTGATGGCAAAGCGGGAACAAGCATTACCATCGCTGCTAATGAAACAGATCAAAGTCTCGACTTAAACAAAACATACGGCAGGGGAATTGGAAGGTTACGCTCAACATGGTATTTCACAAATGAAATTTGGCGCCCAACCAAAGAAGCGAATGATATGCGTGGGATTTTTAATAAAGATAGTTGGAAGAAAATGGAAGACCTGAGGTATAACCATCCCGACCTGAAAAAAAACAATAGTGTTTGGTATGGCAAAAATTTTGTGAAGCCTACATCAATGAGTGTAGAGGATACCATACGTTGCTGGTACAATCGCAATGGGCGGGTGGAGAAACTCCATGGTATATTTACAGAACGGCTGAGGTGTATCTTTTATTAGGTGAATGCTATTATTGGAAAGATCAACCTGCGCTTGCGGCAGATGCTTTGAATGAAGTGCGTACGAGGGCTGGCGCAACGCCGTTGACCGCTGCTGATATTAATATAGGCGAAATTCTTGATGAAAGGGCCAGGGAATTGTATTACGAAGAAAACCGGCATATTGAATTGGTGAGAATCTCATATATCTACGCAAAAACAGGTAAACCTTGCGAGGTATTTGGTGGCAGGGTTTACAAACTTGATAATTTAAGCGGCCCGGGTGGCACCAATTCAAATGTAAAACAAACAGGAGTCAATTTCTGGTACGACCGGGTTGTTGCAAAAAGCAACTTTTATAACAAAGGCGTGAAGCATAAATGGGCTGAATACAAAATAAGCGTGCACCATATTTTATGGCCCGTCCCGTCAACCGTAATCTCAACAAATATTAAAGGCATCATCAATCAAAATATCGGTTACCCCGGTGCTGAAAAAAATAAAACACCATTGAAAGTCGAATAGCACATGAATATTCTTTTTTTATAACAGCACTTTTAATAAAAACAGATCAACATGAACGAAACCAAGACAAATTCACGTCGTCATTTTATAAAAAACTCAGCAAAAATTTCCGCGGGAGCCATTCTTCTATCCGGCGCCCCAACAATCGTACCCTCAACAGTGTTTGGCAAAAATGCGCCCAGCAATAAAATTAATATCGCGCAGATTGGCTGCGGCCGTATTGCCCGCACGCACGATTTACCCGAAACCTTTAAAAATGATGTGGCGCGAATTATTGCCGTTGCTGATGTTGATAAGAGACGGCAGCAAGCGGGTAAAACATTAATTGAAGGCTGGTACACAAAAAAAACAGGCAACGCTAATTATATCAACGTAAAACTTTACGATGATTATCATGATATGCTGGCCAATAAAGATATTGATGCCGTCATCATCAGCACGCCCGACCACTGGCACGCACAACCCGCTATGGAAGCGGCTTTGGCGGGAAAACATATTTACCTGCAAAAGCCAACTTCTTTAACTATTGAAGAAGGCCGCCACATGAGCGATGCCGTTCGTAAATCAAAGGTCGTTTTTCAGTTAGGCAGCCAGCAGCGCTCCATGAACCCCTGGCCACAGTTTAAGCAAGCCTGCGAGCTTGTGCGAAACGGAAGAATAGGAAAATTAAAGGAGGTACAGGTTGGCTTGCCCTCTGATCCCGCAGGAGGTAAAACAACGGAAATGCCCATACCGGAAGGGTTCAACTATGATATGTGGCTGGGGTCTACGCCTTACATTTATTACACGGAAGACCGCGTGCATCATCCCACCAATTTTGAATCAAGGCCCGGCTGGTTAAGGTTAGAGCAGTTTGGCGCTGGCATGATAACAGGCTGGGGCGTGCATCATATTGACATTGCGCATTGGGGTATGAACACTGAACTGACCGGCCCGATTGAAGTGGATGGCTGGGCAAAGTTTCCTACAACCGGCTTGTGGAATGTTCATGGCGATTATGGAG
>Ga0066256_1003974_pt1 | contig 13621 bp, 6 predicted proteins | sample ThiBio_1000_biof_FD_87107 | JGI IMG/M metagenome (GOLD analysis project Ga0066256, IMG submission 87107) | Wastewater bioreactor microbial communities from Cape Town, South Africa - Thiocy_expt_1000_biof (version 2) | ecosystem: Engineered > Bioreactor > Thiocyanate-remediating >...
ACCGCCGCCGCCACCGCCGCCGCCGCCACCACCAACATCCTCAACGTCGTCACCACCACCATTGTTGTTGTCATCATCCTCACCATCATCATCATCAAGGCGACCACCCCCACCACCACCTCCACCAGTCGCACGAGGAGCGGGACGACCGCTCTCGTCTCTTAAACGTTGCGCATTTGGATACGTGCAACCCCGACCTTTGCGTTCGCGTTTACCCTCAGGGCGCGCCATCGCGCTGCTGTCGTCCGCCAGGCACAACCCAACGGCCGCAAGGCCGGCTGCCCCAACAGCCACACAACCACCCTTGCTGCCACCCTGCCCGTCCGACCTCGCATCCACACCTGCCACACCATTTGCACTCGCATGCCGGCCCTCACTCTCCCCACGTACTGCCTCGTTGCCTGCCCTGCCGCCACCGCCACTCACGCTCCGGCTAGCAACATGGCTGCCGCCGCCGCCGTCCAAGCCCATGAGCTCTGCCGTCGTCATGTTGCCGCCCAGCACTTGGCGGCGTTCAGGCACGTCGGCGGAGCCGCGCGGGCCCAGGAGTCGACGAGGGTTATCCAACCAAGAGTCACCTGCGGAAAGCGGTGTGGGTGGTGGCGGTGATGCATGTGAAACGCGGCGTGCTGCAGTATCTCGCGCAGCGCACGCCCACCACGCCTCAATACAGTACGTACCACCCGCGTCACCCTTCACCGGGGCCGACACGCGCTTGGCGTGCGCCCACGGCTCACCGGCACCACCCCGGCCGCCGCTCCCCAGCATGTTGTCGCCCGTCACCGGGTTGCCAGCAGGCGGCGCCGCCGGCGGTACGTGCGCGCCGTCGTACAACACGGGCGCGCCACGCCACGCACCGCCACGCGCCCGTGCAACTTTGGCCACCGCGCCCACCATCCCCACGCAGGCCAGCTTGCTCATGTGGTTGCGCGCCGCCGCCGTCGCTGGATGGGTCATGTACTCCGCCACGTCGGCCAGCTTGGTGGTCGTGTGCGCTGCCGTGCCGACCAGCTTCTTGGTCGTCGTCGTGTACCGGTAGGTCGCCTTGGCGGCCAGCTGGGTCGTGTGCGCCACCATCGCGGCCTGCTTGGTTGCTGTCGTGTGGGCCGCCGTGTACGCATCTATGGTGGCCAGCTTGGTCAGGAGGGTGGAGCCGACAGCTGCGGTGCTGCGGGCACGCGCGGCTGTAGCCGCCGTGAACATCATGGACGCCATGGTGGATGTCGTCGTGTTGGTGGGTGGGCGTTGTCGAGTGCCTTGAATTGCTGCGTGTTGGGGAGAAGCAGGGGTGGGCCCGGGTGGGGTGGTAATTGATGTAAGTTAGCGCGCGCCCACCCCCTGCGCAGCAGTCCCACGCCACACCTGGTGCAACCCGCGCCACCCGGCCACACACACGGCAGCGCACACTCGCGCATGCCGTACCCTTGCATTTCGCCCCTCTGCCTTCCCACGGGGTCCTTCCCCTCCCCCAGCGGTAATCCTCCGCTCTCTCAACCTCTGCCCGCCCACGGCACAGCACCTGGTACCGGTACCTGCCAGCCGCTCACAAAATGCAACCGGCGGTGTGACGCGGCGCGAAAGGTGCGAATACACACCTGCTTAACTGGGTTTGTCGACTGCTTCCGTCACTCCAACAAGTGCGCGGCGGAGGCGACTGCGCTGGCGCACATGCCGCTTGCAGTGGCTACCTGGCTGCGCGACGCCCGCTGCAGCGAAACTCGGACCTGGTAGGCTGGTACCTTATCACGTTCAAGTCTTCAATGTGCATGAGCGCGTGGATTGGTCCCTACGGTGCTTCCAGGGGCAGCTGCCACAGGCGCAGACCCCACCCACCAGTCGCCAGACGGCCGCCTGGCAGCGGTGCGAGCGCAGTGGCTGACGAGCCAACCAACTCCACCGTTAGAGTCGGTGTAGCAACGGCGTCGCGCGTGTCCCATACCAACAGCTTGCTGTCATTTGATAGACCTGCCAGCCAGTTGCTGCCCGGGAACACGACCAGGGCAGTCGTGAAGCCTTTCAGCACGCCAACACAGACGTGCCTGCAAACGTCCCACAACCGCACCGTGTCATCCCAAGACCCGCTTGCCAGGCGGCCATCCGGCAACAGCACCAGGGTGGCAACGCGGTTCTTGTGTCCTTCGAGCGTTGCGGCGCACACGCCGGCGTGTACCGGGATGCCCCACACCCGTACTGTATTGTCCGATGACCCGCTCGCAAGGCGGCCATCCGGCAGCGCCGCCAGTGCCGTCACCGTTTTGGTGTGCCCTTGAAATGCTGCCAGCACGGCACTCGCGTCGACATCCATGATGCGCAGCGCGCCGCCAGAAAATCCGATCGCCACGTGGCCGCCGTGCAGCACCGTCAGCGCGGACGGCAGTAAACCGTCGGCAAACTCAATGGTTGCGCGGTTGATAACCGGTGTAGATCGCGGCGCGCGGCGTGTCTCTCATACGATGATGCAACTAGACACCTCGTTTTGCCCACTCACGGCGATTGCTACGCGGTGACCGTCACGCAGCACCCCAAGTGCGCGCGCTGCCAGCGAGCGCGATAAACTTACACTGGCCAATGGGGAGCCATGTTGCACGACCCCCCACAACGCCACACGGGACGGTGAGCTGCTGACCAGCTGACCGGCCGGCAGCGATGCCACCAACAACACTTCATCTGCATTTGTTACAATACCGTCGGCGGGCGCGGTGCACCCACGGGCGCGACACGACGCAATGGCGGCGGCGGGTATGTCTGTCCCGGAGCTGTGCAGCTCCCGCAGCGCTGGTAGATGGTCCAACGTGGCGTGTTGTGTCACATTGCGGCAGTTTGCAATGCGTAGCTCTAACAAGCTAGGCGGCATGCTGGCGATCGCTGCGTTGCCAATGCCGGTGTTACAAACGTTCAGCACCCGCAGTGCGGGCAGGTGCGGGAACGCCGCTGCCGAACTCAGAAGTCCACTAGTACCCGCGTGCAGCAGGTACAGCGACACCAGCGAGGGTGGCAGAGTGGTGAGCACCGTGTCACTAATGTCGGAGTTGTTGGCATTCAGTGTGTGCAGGCAGCGGAGGTGAGCAAATGAGGCTGCCGCTGGGAGCTTACAATGCCGAAGGTCCAGACTGTACAACGATGGCGGGAACGTCGCCAGTATGGGTGCGTCCACTACGATGGGTGACAAGCGCAGCACGCGCAGCCGAGTTAGGTGGGCAAGTGAGACACCGCGCGGCCACAAGGTATTGAAACAGATACCACCTACGTTAAGTTTCTCTAGCGACGGCGGCAGACTGCCAATGTTGGCGGCGCTGAGCATGTTGTGCATGCCGGTGCACTCCAGCACTCGCAGTGCGCGCAAGTGGCTGAAATCAGCGGCGGTGTGCAGCTTGCAGACGCTCATGCGCAACTCGCGCAGCGACGGCGGAAGGAGAGCTGCCCCTGTTGCCACCACGTTCGTGTTGCAGCAGTTCAGCGACTCCAGCGCCGACAGGTTCACAAAGCTGGCATCTGGTGTCAGCCACCGGCAGTTCGACACGTCCAGCGAGCGCAGCGTGGTCGGTAGACACGCAATGTCGGCGTCAACAAATGTCGGTGATCTGTTGCTCAACTTGCAGCCCACTGCCGCCGGCAGCGCCGCACGCCACCGCGTGATATCTAACACTGGAGTTGTGGTGTCAGCCCATGGCACCGGTGCAATAGCCACTGCAATCGCTGGGTGCAGACGCCGCAGCACGGTGGCATCCGCGGCATTCAAGCACGCCGCCACTACCACCGCTGTGACGATGTTGCCGGCCAGTACGGTCACCAGCAGCGGCACCGTTTCAGGTGGCGGAAGAACCGTGGGTTGGCGTGGCGGTGGTAATGCCGCGCCGTGGGAGCGGTCATGCCTTGCCATTGTGCGGTTGGAGGAGCAGGAGCGCACCGCTCGGTGTCGCCCGCGTAACAAACGTAGCAAACGCAGAGTGTGAGAATGCTAGAATGCAGATGCAGCGGGCTGCAACGCCTCACTGTCTCGGTGCAACAGCAAGAATTGTGGGTTGGTGATTTGCCCGCGTTGGCACCACAGTACCGGTACCGGCGTTGCATTGACTGGTTGGTGCGCCTGGCCTGCCCTGCAACTCGGACCGTGGCGAAAGGGCAAGTTCAAGTATGCAAGGTGTGTGAAGCGCGTTGAACTACAGTGCCTCCTGTGCTTCCAGGGGCAGCTGCCACAGGCGCACGCCCCGGCCACCGGTTGCCAAGCGACCGCCTGGCAAGGGCACCAGTGTCGTGGCCTCAGAGCCCGCCAGCTCGACGGTGAGTGCCGGCGCGCCGTCGCCTGCAGCGTCGCGCGTGTCCCAGACTAGCAATGTGTCGTCGTTTGATATGCCGCCAAGCCGATTGGCGCCCGGCAACACCACCAGTGCGCGTGGGGACCCTTGCAGCATACCAACGCAGGCGTGGCTGCCGACGTCCCACAGCCGCACCGTGCCGTCCCGTGACCCGCTTGCTAGGCGGCCATCCGGCAACACCGCGAGGGAGGTTACGTGGCCTTTGTGCCCTGCAAGCGTTGCGACGCACGACTGGGCGTCCACATCCCACAATCGCACCGTGGCGTCCCACGACCCGCTAGCGAGACGGCCATCTGGCAGCATCGCCAGTGCCGCCACCTCGTCGGTGTGCTCTTTCAATGTCGCCAGTGCGGCACCCGCGTAGACATCGACGATGCGCAGCGCACCATCAGATAACCCAACAACCATGTTGCCGTGTAGCAGCGCCGCCAGCAACGTCGGTTGGGAGCCGTGGGTAAAATCAATGGGCGCGCGTGTGACAGGTGCGGCACGTGTGTCCCACACAAAGATGCCACCCCGCACAGGGTTGCTTGTCCTCAAAGCAATTGCGACGCGGTGGCCGTCAGGCAGCGCTGCAAGCGCGCACACGTGATCTGTTGCTTCCGCCCATGGGTGCTCAATCGATGCCTCCGCCAGTGCCGCCGCACCATGGACGGCGGCCCACAACGCCACTCGCCCATTGTATGTGCAGCTGACAAGGCGGCCGTCCAGCATCGGTACCACCAGTACCGGTACGTGTACCCTCTCAACATTTGGGCGAGTCACGACGCCGTCGGCGGGCGCAGCGCATCCACGCGCGCGGCACAACGTAATCGTGGCTGGCGACAGATCCGTTCCGGAGCTGTGCAGCATGCGCAGCTCTGTCAGGTGGTCCAGGCTGGCGCGCTGCGTAACGTTGCTACAATTGACCATGTGCAAATCCTCCAGGCTGGGCGGAATGCTTGCAACCGCCGGGTCGCCAAGGGCGGTGCCGCTCACATCCAGCACCCGCAGCGCCGGCAAGGGCGGAAACACCGCCGCCGGCGTAGCCCCAGCCCCCTGCCAGTTGCGGAGATTGAGGGACTCCAGCGAGGCCGGTAGGGAAGCCAGGCTGCCAATGTCGGAGTTGCTGGCATTCAGCGTGTGCAGGCAGGGGAGGTGTGCAAAGGAGGCCGCTGCGCCGGTAGCAAGCCCACCGCGGCCGCAGCGCTTAAGGTCAAGGATGTGTAACGATGGCGCAAACGTCGCCAGCGACGCAGCATCAATGCTGGTGCGTTCCACGCGCAGCACACGCAGGTGGGTGAGGTGGGCAAGCGACCCACCTGGTGGCCACACACTTATGGTACCGTAATCTACAACGTTCCACCCAATATCAACCACCTCAAGCGACGGTGGCAAACTCGCGATGGCAGCAACGCTGAGCATACAGTGCGCGTCAATACCAGTACCGCTACCGGTGCCGGCACCGGTGCCGGTCCACTGCAACACCCGCAGTGCGCGCAGGTGGGTGAAATCGACAGCGATGGGCAGCTCGCAGAACTGCATGCGCAACTCGCGCAGCGACGGTGGCAAGTGCGCTACCCCCGCCACCACGACAGCCGTGCCGCTGCAGTTCAGCACCTCCAGCGCACGCAGGTGCGCGAAGCTGACCTGTTGGTTCAGCCGCCGGCAGTGAGACACGTCCAGGGAGCGCAGCGTGGGCGGCAGGCGCGCAATGTCGGCGTTGCCAAACGATCCACACTTCAAACCCACTGCTGCCGGCAGCGCCGCGCGCCACCGCGTGATATCTCGCACTGGTGGTGTGGTGTCGGCCCATGGCACCGCTGCCATCGCCACCGCAATTGCTGGGTGCAGCCGCCGCAACACGGCGGCGTCCGTGGTGTTCAAACACGCAGCCACCTCCGCCGCAGTGACAACGTTGCCGCCCAGCACGGTGACTAGCAGCGGCACCGCCTCAGGTGGTGGAGGGGCACGGCGGGGGCATGGCGGCTGTGGCGCCGCCCCGTGGGAGCTGTCATCGCTAGCCATTCCGAGCTGCCGGGTACGTTACAGCAACCGCAAAGTACCACGATGCAAGGGTGGCGCACGACAACGCTCCACAGTACCGGTACTGCTGTGGTAATGGATGTAGCGTGTTTGACAATTGCTTGCGCTGGCCGCTGGCGCGTGTTGGCGCCACTTTGACTGGTGGCTGCGCCCGCCGCAACTCGGACTGCCGCGGTGTTCCATGTTGCATTGTCGTCTTCGCTTTTGCTGGTGACGGCCGCTGCTGGTGTCGTCGTTGTCATCGCCGCTGCCGCCATCACTGGTACTGTCGCTGTTGTCATAGGAGGCGGCGACTGTCCCCAAAAATCGTTCAATCGGGGTCATTACCGGTACCAGCGGCCACGGGCAGCCTCCCGCCCGATTTGGCGTACGCGCAGCGCGTCCGAGTCGCATTTGGTGATACCACTAGTTTATGGCGAAGTAGCAGTGTACCAGTATACCGGTATACGCAGCAATTGTTGGACCCGCATAACTCTGTATATCACCATCCACAACAATGGCGCGGCCAGCGCAGCGGATGCGCGGCATGTCGGTGGCGGCCCGGGCAGGGACGCCTGTCGACCCGCCGCTACCGCTACTGGTGCAGGTGCTAGGCGGCGACGCTGCCGCTGCGGCAGGGGTGTGGGAGTGCATCGACACGCGCGACGCCACGCCGCTGCGGCGGCTGCACCCGTTGATTGCCGTTGCGGTGGCGGCCGTGGCGTGGGACGACGAGTACACGGATGTGTACAACGTTGTCCGGTGGCGCGCAGCCCTACCTGCGGCAGTGGGGTTGAAGGTGGTGCCAACGGCGCCACCCGTGCAATGCAGCGCGGTAGCAGCGTTCGCCCACTTGGATGGGTTGTACCTGGCACACTGCACGGGTGTCACGGATGCCGTCATTGCGCGCTTGACGCCCACTCTGCGCGTGCTGAATGTGACTGGGTGCCGTGAGTTGACGCGGGGCGTGAGCTTTGCGCACCTGATTGCACTGCGTGTGCTGTTCTGCGGTGGTACCGACGCGGTTGCTGGCGGTCTCGGCCGCTTACCACCGTCGCTGGCGCGGCTGGCCATACACGGTTGCAGGCTCCCACCCGCCGCCAACTTCAGCCGCCTGGTCCACCTTCTGGACCTTGGGTACTCCGGCATGGAGACGGCGCCAAAAAAGGCCATGTTTGACAGCTTCCCGCCGTCGCTGGTGGAGCTGGATCTCGGGTTGCCCACCGAAGAGGCCACGCCGTCATGGCCCGCTGGCGGGTCGCTGGCACACCTGACGCGGCTGCGTGTCATCCGTGTGTGCAGCACTGACATTGACGACGCTGGGTTGGCGACGCTGCCACCGACACTGATTGACCTGGACCTTGACGACTGTCGCAAGCTGACACCGGCGGCGTCGTTTGCGCGCTTTGTGCGCCTTCGCACGTTGACCGCGCAACACGTCGACATCGGCGATGCGACACTCGCCACGCTGCCACCGGCGCTGCGGACGCTCAACATTTCTGGCGCCCTACCGTTGTGCTTCTATTTCGGCATCGGCGTCGGTACCGGCACCGTTCGGTCCAAGCTGACGCCGGCGGCTGTGTTCCCCGAGCTGCCCGCACTGCACACGTTGCATGTGGGCTACCACGGCATTGGCGACGCTGCCGTTGCCAGCATGCCGCGCAGCCTGACGGAGCTGCACATCGCCAACTGCTTCCACATCACGCCCCACGCCGGCTTGCGCCACCTGACGGCGCTGCAGGTGCTACACAGCCCCGGGACGGACTTCTCGCGTGCCACGATAGAGGCGTGCCGCACGCGCGGGTGCGACGCGCCAGCAGATGGCAGTGTGGCCGCCAGTAAGTTAGGGTGTGGCTCGTCGTTGGTGGCCCTACCGGGTGGCCGGCTGGTGGGTAGCACTGAAGACGGCGGTGTGGCGCTGTGGGACTCTGCCCGTGACGCAGGCGCGGTGGCGACGTTGCGCGTTGAACACTCGCGTGTCACTGCGCTAGCGGCGCTGCCTGACGGCGTGCATGTGGCGGTGGGAGTGACATGCAAGGGTGCATGGCGCGGTGGCGTGTATGTGTGGGACACGCGCGATTCCGCACAGCGCGTCGCTGACACCATTGAGCTGGGCAGCGCTGTGGATGCGCTAGCGGTGCTGCCCGACGGTCTCCTGGTGGCGGGCTGTGCCAACGGCAAGCTGCGTGTAGTGAATGCACACCGAGGGGCCGTTGTGGCAACGCATAGGGGCCATGCCGCTGGTATAAAGGCGCTGGCTGTGCTGCCGGGCGGCCGCCTGGTCAGTGCGTCCGCTGACGGCACGGCGCGGGTGTGGAACACCGCGACGTGGTCGTGTCTTGCAACGCTGACGGGGCACACCAAAGGTGTCACTTCGCTGGCGGTGCTGCCAGATGGCCGCATTGCGACCGGGTCTGATGACAACTTCGTGCGGGTGTGGGACGCCAGCAGCGGCACCTGCCTAGGCGCGCTGACCAAACATTGGGGGCCTGTGTGCGCACTCGCAGTGCTGGCAGACGGCCGCCTGGCAAGCGCGTCGCACGGCGGCAGGGTACGGGTGTGGGACACGCGTGATGCCACCGCCAGCGTCAGCGATGGTTCCACGCGCAGGGCCGAGATGACGGTGTCAGGGGAGGACGCTGCACCTCGCAGCGGCATCAGCCTCGCGCCGCTGCCCGACGGCCGCCTGGCCACTGGCGGCGAGGGTGTGCACCTGTGGCGCGTGCCCGCCGCCACCTGATGAGGCGTGTGGTGTCGCGTGCACCTACACATAATTATCTTGAATTATTGTGCACACCATTGCGCACAAGGCGCCCAGACATTGACCGCTACCGGTATCGGTAGTTTCAACTTTCAACTGCAGGGCGGTCAATGGTCCAACGCTCATCGTCGCCTGTGCCGTCCGAGTTGAGGGGTTTGGCTGCCACACCACCACCAAACCACGCGTGACAACACTATGGGACTGTAGCGCAGTTTTTGGCGCAACAATTGCATGGTAGCGCACATTACCTTGCCCCAACTGCACAATGGCGGCGAAGTCGCGGCGGCGTGGCTCGCAGGGGGCAGCAACCACACGTACCAGCAGACGGAAGGCACCCAGCATGGCAGCGGCGACAATGCCGCCGCTGGTGGTGCAGGCGATGGGCGGCAACGTTGTCACCACAGTGATGGTGTGTGCGTGTCTCAACACGGTTGATGCCTCCGTGCTGCGGCGGCTGCACCCGGCGATTGCGGTCGCAGTTGCGGCGGTGCCGTGGGCCGACACCAACACGGAGGTGAGCGACATTCGGCTGTGGCGAGCCGCGCTGCCCGCTGCGGTGGGGATGCGGTTGAGTCCAGCCATGCCAGTTCCGGACGCGCTTGCGTTGGCGGCGCTCAGCGGCGTGACCACTGTAGAGCTGTCGCGTTGTCCAGGGGTCACAGATGCCACCATTGCGCACCTGCCGCCAACGCTGCGCGTGCTAAATGTATCGGGCTGCTGGCGTCTCACGCAGCATGCCAGCTTTGCGCACCTGACGGCGCTGGAGGTGCTGGACTGCAGCGGCACACATGCTGTGACCGCGGGGCTGGCTCGTCTGCCGCCGTCTCTGCGCGAGTTGCACATGAATGGTTGCGAGGTGCCGCACACCGCTGACTTCAGCCACCTGCGCAATCTGCGGGTGGTGGCAAGCACCCGATTGAGCAGCGGCACCATCGCAAGCCTGCCGCTGTCGCTGGAGGCGCTTGACTTGAGCGGCACCCGCAATGGCACACACACTGTCGCTTACGGCTTTTGGTCGTCTGATTGGTCGGCAGCGCACCTGACCCAGCTCTGCGAGTTCAAGGCATCTTGCTCCAACATCGATGGTGCTGCCATTGCCAGCTTGCCGCCGTCTCTCCAGGTGTTGGACCTTCAGGAGTGCACCTATTTGTGTTATTCTTTGGCTATCTCATTTGCGCACCTTACGTGTTTGCACACGCTCAATCTCTGCGACACTCCCGTTAGCGGCGCCACACTGGCCACCCTGCCACCCTCGCTCGTGTCGCTCGACCTCTACCGTGGCAGTATGCTAACGGCAGCGACTGTGTTTCCACACCTGCCGGCTCTGCAAAAGCTGAACGTGGGCCTTACTGGCATTGGTGACGTGGCAGTCGCCAGCATGCCGGCCAGCCTAGAGGAGCTGTCCATGGTTTCCTGCAACAACGTGACGCAGCGCGCGCGGCTGGACCACCTGACGGCACTGCGGGAACTACAAAGTGCCGGCACAGATCTGCTTCCCGCCGCCATTGTGGCATGCCGCGCACGTGGCTGCTTTGCGCCCGTCGACGGCAGGCTTGCGGTTGAGAGCGGTTGGAAAGTCACTTCGCTGGCTTCTCTGCCGGATGGCCGGCTGGCTGTTGGCGCATGCGGCGGCCGAGTGGAGCTGTGGGAGGTGGCCGCTGGGCGCAGCGACAACTCACTACCGGTACCGGTAGTGGCAGAACTGGAGCTTCACGACGCGTCTGTGAACGCGCTAGCGGTGCTGCCTGGCGGCTACCGGGTGGCGGTTGGTGTGAGCAGTGCTGACGCTGGGGCCGCACACGATGGTATTGTTGTGTGGGACACGCGTGACGCGCCACACGACGTGCAGGTCGTCACTAGCGTAACCATTGCCTGCACCAGCGGTGTATTGGCGCTGGCGGTGGCACGCAATGACTGCCTGGTGGCTGGGTGCGCAGACGGCAAGCTGCGCGTGGTGGATGTGGACACGCGCGCCATCGTGTTGACGCTGGGAAAGCATGTCGGCCCGGTGAAGGTGGTGGCGGTGCTGCTGGACGGCAGGGTAGCCAGCGCGGCAACCGACGACAAAGAAGTGAGAGTGTGGAATGTGGACACGGGGAAGCGCGCTTCAACGCTGTTTGGGCACACTGATTGCATTACCTCACTGGCGGTGCTGGCGGACGGCCGCCTTGCAACCGGCAGTGACGACCGCACGGTACGGCTGTGGGACGCCGTCAGCGGCGTTTGCATCCGCGTGTTGGCCTTTCACGGTACCAGGGTACTGGCGCTGGCAGTTCTGCCGGGCAACCAGCTGGCCAGTGTGTCTGTCGGCGGCGCGATTCGGGTGTGGGACACGCGCGACGAGGCCGCTGGCGCGGGTGGATCGCTGGCGCGGCCGCCGCGGACGATACTGAGTGGGTCACTCAAACCCCGCGCACTTCTAGCGTCGCTGCCCGGCAACCGCCTGGTTGTCAGCAGTGACAGCAGCATGCACCTGTGGCAGCTTCCGTGCCACGCCCCGTAACATTTCGGGTTTTAGATATGTGTACTGTAGTTAAATAGCTAATAGATTCACCTACCGGTACGGTGACACTCTTGACGACACCCGCCACAATGTCAGGTAGCCCGCCAGGTCCCACGTAACCAGGCCGCTGCCGAGTACCGCCGCCAGCAAGGTGGAGTCGTGCGGCACATGATAGTACCCGTACTTTTACCATTGCCCGTTCTCGTGAAAGGATTACGGGTGGCATGTAGCCCGCGGCGTGACTGCTGGTGGCAACAGAAGGCTCGGCCGTGTGTCCCAGAGCTGCGGTACCGGTATGTGACCTTCCCTATCGCATCGTCTAGCACCATCGACGTTTGCCGTCTTGTCACGTTGTCTCCACACGCCTTCAGCACACGCAGCGAGCGCGGCAGACACGGCAGTTCAGGAAACTCAACCCTACGGCAGTCAAGGCGTTCCACGCCGTCCAGCGCCGCCAATTCCGCTTGCCCGACTACCAATGGCAGCTGCGCAGCACGCCACCGCACCACATCCACGGCACCTGGCAGCCACTGAACATCCACGGCCGTGTCATCCCAAGGCACGGCTGCCACAACCGCCACCATCGCCGGGTGTAGTCGCCGCAGGTCGAGTGTGTCAGTGCTATTGAGGCAGGTGAACTGTTACTGGGTTGCCGGCTAGCAGGCACACAAGCAATGGCACCGGCGCTTCCATTGTGGCGCCTAATCAGTGGCCAAGCACACGGTGTTACGGCGGGGGGACACTTTGCCCCCCCGCTTGTCTGTTTTGTGGCGTTTGTTGTTGGCGGCGGCGCGGGGGCGCGGGTGGCGGGGGGTTGGGTGTGGAGACGCCGCGAGTGGCCGCCAACTCGGACGTACCGGTACATTCCACCCCGGCCGACTCGGACACTGCCATCACTGTGGCGCCGCGGCCGACCCGGGCCGAGTCACTTGTCGCCGCACCACCAGTCGGCCCGGTACCGGTATCGCGTGGCCCCGTGCATTTCGCGTGCGGCGGGGCTGACGCGGGCGTTGCGGGCACACGAGGAATCCCGGTACCGCCGCGACTTCTGGCACTTCTGCGTGTTGCATTGGACTGGGCTCAGTGGGCTAGCTGTTGCGCCGCGCAAGCGCGCTGCTGCTGGCGGGCACCCACCACCATGGCGTCGGTGCTGGCAGTCGCCACGGCGGCAACAGCAGCCATGCGCACCGCCAGTGTGCGCGACACGACCACGGAAGTGGCGGCGGCGGCGGCCGCCGCACGGTCCTACCACGCCATCCGCGCAACTCTGCCGGGTGGCACTACCAGTAGTGTAGCTTGCGTGCAGGCTACCGCCCGTGCCAGTGCCATGCTGCCGGTACCAAGTGCCCTCCTGTCTGTGCCTAGTGCGGTGGTGGCGGCGACATCTAGCATATCTGGTAGCTGGGACCGCATCGTGGCGGCTTGGCGGCCGACCCCATGCGCAGTGAACCACGGTGGAGTGGCCACAATGCCGGGTGGCAGATGTCACGGCAGCGGTGTAGACACGCGCGGCGCAACAGCCAGCGGCGGTGCAGCGGTGATTGCGGCTGCAATACTGGCAGGCGTGGGAATGGCGGTGGCGGACGACAGCACGGCAAGCACGATGGAGGCGGCCGGTAGGCGCACTGGTACTGTAACTCGCAGCGCAGCTGCACTATCGGTACCACCAGTGGCCGCGACGCCAGCGGCAGCAGCATCAGCACCATCTCAAAGCACTGGTGCAGGCGGCAAGCGGAAACGGGGCGACATCGACACTGGCGGTGATGTCGCTACTCCAGCTGCTGCTGCTGCCGCTGCTGCTTCTGTCGGGATTCATACGGGGCCGGTGACGCGCGGCAGTGACATGGGAGACCCAACAGCGGCGAAGGGGGCGGCCGTGGTCCACAGACCGGCAGACTTTGGCGGCGGCGGCGGTGGCGGCGCGGCGGCGACAGCGGCGGGTACACGTGGACATGCGGCGGCGGCGGCGGCGGCGGCGGCGGCGGCGGCGGCGGGGCAGCGCGCAACCCCAAGCGCGAGGCTATCTACCACGTGCTA
>Ga0066256_1003976_pt1 | contig 13618 bp, 12 predicted proteins | sample ThiBio_1000_biof_FD_87107 | JGI IMG/M metagenome (GOLD analysis project Ga0066256, IMG submission 87107) | Wastewater bioreactor microbial communities from Cape Town, South Africa - Thiocy_expt_1000_biof (version 2) | ecosystem: Engineered > Bioreactor > Thiocyanate-remediating >...
TACGTATTCCGAGGCCACGATATCGTAGATGTCCTCGAAGAGGTCGAGGATGCCGAGCTTGCCCGCGACGCGCTCGGCGTGCGCACGCGTGCCGTTCGTGAAGATGAGGCGCCGGCCGGGCAGCGACTTGATGGCCTCGGCGAGCTCGGGATGCTCGGGCACGGCCGCGAGATCGATATCGTGCACATAGTCCAGGAAGGCCTCCGGGCGCATCTTGTGCACCTTCATGAGGCCCGAAAGCGTCGTGCCGAACTGGCGGTAGTAGCTCTTCTGGAGATGGCGCGCGTACTCGAAGGGCACGCCCAGGAATGAGGCGATGAACTCGCCCATGCGCTGATCGACCTGGGCGAAGAGATTGCACTCGGCCGGATAGAGCGTGTTGTCGAGATCGAAAACCCAGGCCTGCGTCGCATCGAAGCCCGCCCGGTGACGGGCGAGCGCCTTCTTCACCGCGTCGGCCGCGGTGGCGGCTTTGTCCTGTGGCTGCTCGCTGCTCATGCCTTCTTCTTCGGCTTTCGCTGCCCGCCGACGAGCGTGCCTACGCCGTGCTCGGTGAAAAGCTCCAGCAGCACGCAGTGCGGCACCCGCCCGTCGATGATGACGACGGCCTCGACGCCCGCCTCGACGACCTCGATGCAGCCTTCGATCTTCGGGATCATGCCGCCGTTGATCGTACCATCGCGGATGAGATCGCGCGCCTCTTCCGTGCTGAGCTGCGGAATGAGGTTCTTCTCCTTGTCGAGCACGCCCGCGACATCAGTCAGCAGCAGCAGACGCTTGGCCTTCATGCGCGCGGCGAGGGCAGAGGCAAACGTATCGGCGTTGATGTTGAGCGTCTGGCCCTCGCGCGAGATGCCGACCGGCGCAATGACCGGAATGAGATCCGACTTCGAGATCACCTCGACAATGTGCGGGTTCACCTCGACGGGATCGCCGACATAGCCGATGTCGACCGCCTGCATGATGTTCGATTGCGGGTCCGGCATCTCGGTGATCTTCTTGGCGATCATCAGGTTGGCATCCTTGCCGCAGATGCCGACGGCCTTGCCGCCCTGACGGTTGATCGCCGAGACGATCTCCTTGTTGATGGCGCCCGCGAGCACCATCTCGACGACCTCCACGGTCGGCTTGTCGGTGACGCGCAGCCCGTGCACGAACTCCGACTGGATGGCGAGCTTCTTCAGCATCGCGGCAATCTGCGGTCCGCCACCGTGCACGACGACCGGATTGATGCCGGAGAGCTTCAGGTAGACGATGTCCTGGGCGAAGGCTTCGGCGAGTTTCTCGTCGCCCATGGCGTGGCCGCCGAATTTGATGACGACCGTTTCCTCGTCGTAATTGATGAGGTGCGGCAAAGCCTCAGCAAGGATGCGCGCCTGCGCCTGGGGATCGATAACGACCTGGCCCGGCGTCGCTGCCTGGGCCTCCCTGCTTTCTGCCATCGCCGTGTCCTTCTTCCGCCCGCCGCGACGGGGCCTAGTGTCTCGATGCCGAAGTCCGCTCAAACTCGCTGCTCGTGTCCCGAGCAAACTTCTCGATCTGAAACACGCGAGCCACGGCGCGCACTTATAGCGCCTTGCGACTGCGGCTCAATGAACTTTTGCTGTTCTGCCACGCACGCGGGCCTCAAATCTGCCGCAGACGCAACGCGCCGCGAAGTAAAGGGCCGGGTCGGGTACGCTTTTGGAGCCGTGCGGGCGTGTGGCGCGTCCGCCGCAGTCGTACGCGGCGTACTAACTCCATGATGCTTTGGACGATTTGCCACCCGGCCGGCGGCAATGCCGGATTCCCGTCGCGGGTGAATCGTGCTCTAAGCGGTAGAATGGTCTGCGGTACTCGATCCGGGGGGAACGGGTAGCCGACAGGCGCGGCGGATGTGTCCGGCGGAGGCGGCAGGGGACGGCCCCGGAAATGGCTCAGGCGATGGCTCAGGGAACGTCGTTCGAGACGAGGATCGCGCGTTCGGAAGCGCTGGTCGGCACGCTCGCGCGTGCGAGCGACTATGCCGCCGGACAGTCGCACAGCGTCGTCACGCTCGAGCATCTGCTGCTGGCCCTCACCGAGGACGCCGATGCCGCCCGCGTTCTCATCGCCAACTCGGTCGATCTGGCGCGCCTGCGCAATGATGTCGCGAGCTTCCTCGGTCAGCAACCGCCGACGGCGGCGCCGGGCGCACATCCAGGACACGATCCCGATCTCACCAAGATCCTCGCCTATGCGGAAGCGGCGGCGCGTCAGAGCCCGCGTCCCGATGTGCAGATCGACGGCGCCATCGTGCTCGCTGCCATTGTCGGCGACGGCAAGAGCATGGCCGCAACCTTCCTCAAGGCCCAGGGCCTGACCTTCCAGGCGGCCATCCGCGTCATCCGGCAGAGCGCCGCCGCGCAGGCGCCACCCGGCGCTTCTGCAGAGGCGCCGGAGGCCACTCAAGCGCCCCAGCCGCCGCCGCCAGAGCCAACCCACGCCGCGCCGATCCCCGAGGAGCCGCGTGCCGGTACGCGCGCGCCGCCGGCGCAGAAGCCCCTCTGGGAGCCCATGGGCTTCCCGAGTGTCCGGCCTGATCCGCCACCGCGGCCACCCGCGCCGCCAGCGCGCAAGGTCGAGCCCCCGCGCCCGGCACCACCGCCTCCAGCGCCAGCACCTTCGGTCGAGGCTCCACGGCCGCCGCCGCCATCTCCCGAAGTGGCGCGAGAGGACGTGCGGCCAAGAGATGACAATCCCGCCCCCTTCGGCGCGCCACCACCGGCGCCGGCGCCGCAAGTGCCCGCGGCCGCGCGACCGTCGCGCGATGGCACCGATGCCTACATCCGACGGCAGCCTCCTGCGCCCGAGCCTGGCGGACCGCCGCCACTGCCGAGCCCGGACGCTGGACGCCGCGCGCCCGATCTGCCGCCGCCAATTCCCCCGCGTCATCCGGGCGAGGCCAATCTGCCGCCGCCGCCACCGCCGCGCGGCCTTGGTGCATCCCGCCCGCCGCCACCGCGCCCCAATCTCCGCCTGCCGCCGAGCGCGAGCCCGGAGCCGGAGCTGACCACACCGTGGCCGGAAGCGCCGCCCGAGCGGGCTCCGCTGCCACCCGTACCTCCCTATCCGCCGCCACCTCCGGCGCGCGCTCCCCAAGGTGGAGCAGATCGGGCGCGTGGGCGCGAGCCTGCACCTCGGCAAGGCCGCGGTGCTCCACGCGCGGCTGTCGAACAGGGCCAGCTCGTCGAGAACATCCCGCGCCGCATGAAGGTCGGCGTCATGGAAACCGTGGAGATCCGCATCGCGCGCGAGGGCGTGGCGGCTGCCGGCGGCCTTCAGGGCAGCGGCGCGCCGCATGTCCATCAGCTTCTGATCACGCGCGCCATGAGCGTGCGCCTCCAGGGCGAGCCGGGCCGCTTCTACATCGAGCCGAAGTCACCCGAGACGCAGTGGACGGGATCGCGCGCCGATCAGCTTGCAAGCGACTACGCCGTCTGGCGGTTCACCGTCATCCCGCAGGTGCGGGGCGCCGGCGAGCTGACGCTCATCGTGGCATCCCGCTCGATCGGAGCCGATGGCGTGATCGCCGACACGAGCCTTCCAGAGCAACGCATTGCCATCCGCGTGTCCGCCAATATCACGCGCGGTCTCAAGCGCTGGATCGGATGGATCACCGTCGCCGTGCTCGGCGGTCTCCTCGGCAAGGCCGGCGAGAGCGTCTGGCCGAAGCTCTGGGCGATGGCGCGCGGCTTCCTTTCAATTTGATCCGAACGCCACGCAACTGATCGCGCTTCAATGGCGCGGCCTGTCCGGTGGCGATTTTTCCGTCATGCGCATTTTGACAGGTGCTCGACCTCAGATGCGCATCCGGAACAAACAGTTGTAACGATTGGCTGGTTGACATGGTGAGCCTTGCGGGTTTTGAAGGCCATACAGTTCTTGCGTATACGGTAGAAAAATGTTCCGAGCTCTCCGTAACTTGCGTCGAGCAGTCACCGACGCCGATCTCCGGCAGAAGTTGGAAAGCGTTCGCGGAGCGATTGCGGTCGCTCTCGCGGCAGTCGCCGTCCTCGCACTCGGCGCCACGAGCCGCGCAATGCTCGCCACGCCGCCGACGGAAGCGCTCATCCAGACTTCGGCCGCGTACCTGCCGACCAGCGATAGCTGGATCGATCAGCTCACGAACCCCTCGGCTTGGCGCAGCGGCAGCTTCAGGGGCCGACAGCGCCCCATGACGCGCGCGGAGGAGCGGGAAGAGCGTCTGCGTGAGGAGCGCGAAGAGCGCGAGGACCGCCTTCGGGAAGAGCGCGAGGCGCGCGAGGAGGCCCTGGAGCGGGCGCGCGAGTTCGGCCGTGAGCGCGGCACCTACCGTACGGTCTGCGTCCGCCTCTGCGATGGCTTCTTCTTTCCGATCAGCTTTGCGACAACGCCCGACCGCTTTGCCGCGGACGAGGCCGCCTGCCGTTCGCGCTGCTCGTCATCCGCCCGGCTGTACGTGTACCCGAACCCCGGCGGCGAGCCCGAGCAGATGACCGACATCCGCGGCCAGCCGTACGCCGCCCTCAAGACGGCCTTCCTCTTCCGCACGAACTACGACGCCGGCTGCACGTGCAAACCCCATCCATGGGAGACGGCGTCCATCGAGCGACATCGGGCCTACGCCGAGCGCGCCCAAGGCCGGAAGCGCTCGGTCACGGCGAAGGTTCAGCCTGAGCCAGCACCAGCCAGCCTCGCTTTAGGTTCTGCTGAACCGCGGCAGGAAACGCCGGCGCCATCCCGGCGACCGCAAGGCGCAATGCTCGTCGGCGCATCCGAGACGAAGGCTCCGACTGCAGCCGAAAGCCAGAAGCCGCGCGATGGCCGGCGCAACACTGGCCGTCACGGCTATGGCGGCGATCGCGCCGACTGGCGCAATCGCGCCTTCAGCAGCGACTGAAGACGCGCTTCACTCGAGCAGATCGCGCAACATCGCAACGAGCGGCACGTCGGCCGGGGGCATGGGATAGTCGGCGAGGCGCATCGCGCGCACCCACTTCACGCGCTGGCCCTCGCGCGGCGTGATCTCGCCTTCCCAGTTGCGGCAGAGATAGAGCGGCATCAACAGGTGGAAGTTCTCGTAGGTGTGGCTCGCGAACGTGAAGGGCGCGAGGCAGGTCTCGCATACCTCGATGCCAAGCTCCTCATGCAGCTCGCGCAGCAGCGCCTGCTCCGGCGTCTCACCCGGCGTAATCTTGCCGCCGGGAAATTCCCAGAGGCCGGCCATGGATTTTCCGGGCGGGCGCTCGGCAATGAGTACACGGTTGTCGACATCGATGAGCGCCGCCGCGGCGACGAGGACGATCGGTTTGCTGGTCACATTGGCCCCCGTCATGTGCTGGCTTCGACTCCCTCGGGGAGCGGCACGCCGGCCTCGTTGAAGACCGCGCGCTGCTTCGCGCCGACGCGCTCGAGATCGAAGTCCTCGATGGTCTCGTTGAAAATCTGAAAATAGTTGAGCCGCGCGTCCAGATGCAGGAAGACGCCGCCAAGCCCGATCGCGGCGCGGTCCATGAATACGAACTCGCGCGGCACGCGCACGGGCCCTTTTTCCTTGAGCGCCTTGTGCACCGTGAAGGCCTCACGCCGGCCGTACTCGCCGGGCGTCGTGCCTTCGGCGATCGAGCGCACGCGATCGTCGAGCAGCGGCCCATAGATAAAGCGCGCCCAGATATTGAGGACGTCGATCAGCTCTTTTGAGAGCCCCACAAAACCCCACGTCTCATAGGCGTGGACGATGCGCGCCTGATCGCCTTCGAGGAGCCCGCGATAGAGATCGACGACGCCGCCGACGAACTTCGGCGCGAACGTGCGCATGCAGCCGTAGTCGAGGAGATTGATGCCGGCGGGCCGGCCGTCCTCCTCGAAGATCGTATAGTTGCCGAGGTGCGGATCGCCGTGAATGACGCCGTAGTGGCTGAAGGGAAACCACCAGGCACGGAACATCGCACGCGCGATCTGATTGCGATCCTCGATCGGCGCCGTCTTGTAGTCGAGCAGCCGCCGGCCTTCGAGCCACGTCATCGTCAGGAGCCGCCGCGTCGAGAGCTCCGGCACGACATCGGGCACACGGATCAGCGGATCATCGCGGAAGATGAGGCGATAGAGCGCCGTGTGGCGGGCTTCGAGACCGTAATCCAGCTCTTCGCGCAGCCGCGCGGAAATCTCCTTCAGGATCTCGCCGGTCTCGACGGCGGGATCCATGCGCGCATGGATGGCGAACACGACCTTGAGCTGCGTGACGTCCGCCTCGACCGCGGACTGCATGTCCGGGTACTGCAGCTTGACGGCGAGCGCGCGCCCATCATGCGCGACCGCGCGATGCACCTGTCCGAGCGACGCGGAGGCCGTCGAGGCCAGCTCGAAGGACTTGAAGCGTGACTGCCAGTCGGGACCGAGCTCGGCCTGCATGCGCCGGCGCACGAAGGCGGGCCCCATGGGCGGCGCGGCGGACTGGAGCTGCGCCAGCTCGCGCGCATACTCGGGCGGCAGGGCCTCGGGGATTGTCGAGAGAAGCTGCGCGGCCTTCATGATCGGGCCCTTGAGCCCGCCCAGCGCCTGGGCCAGCTCCGCGGCGTTCTTCTCGCGATCGAGGTCATAGCCGAGCAGGCGGCTGCCGGCGACGCGGGCCGCCACCGCGCCGACGTTCGTGCCGACGCGCAGGTAGCGCGCGGCGCGGGCACTCAGGCGATTGGCTTCCTCGTCGTCGGACATCAGAAGGGGACCTCCGGGCGCGGCGTGACTGCCGTCCTGTGAGCAGTCCTCAGATATGGCGTCGAAAGTGTGCCCGATCAACGCGCCGGGGTGCCGCGCCGTGCCGCACTAAAGCTTCTTGGGATCGATGCCGCCCATTTTGCACACGATCCGCCATTCTTCCGACGTCACGGGCTGCACGGAAAGACGCGCGCTGGTCACGAGGCTCATCTTGGCGAGCGAGGGCGTTTCCCTCACGGTCGCAAGCGTCACCGGCTTCGGCACGTCGGCCACGGCAACGACGTCGACGCACTCCCACTTTCCGGTATCATCGCTCGGATCGGGGTGCGCGAGCGCGCTCACTTTGCAGATGCCGACGACCTCCTTGCCAATATTCGAGTGGTAGAAGAAGCCGAGATCGCCGATCTTCATGGCCTTCATGTTGTTGCGCGCGAGGAAATTGCGCACGCCCGTCCAGGGCTCGCCGGCCTTGCCCTTGGCCTTCAGGTCGTCCCAGGAGAAGGCATCGGGCTCCGACTTCAGGAGCCAGTAGGCAGGCTCGGCTTTCCTGGCCTTTGCCGCGCCAGCGCGGGATGGCGATTTCGGCATCGTCGGCGATCCTGATTCCGTTGCAGATTCGTCGTATGTGCCAACTGTAGCGGCCACACACATCTTTGTCATTGCGCGGGCCGTTGACCCGAAAGGCGCGGCGGATACCATCCCATCAGCAGAGGTGAGCCAAGGGGGAACCATGTCGGTCGACCAGGACGCGGCGTCGCGCGGGGAAGCGTCGGAGAGGCCGAGAGTTCGCGTATGGGACGGCCCGACGCGCCTCTTTCACTGGTCGCTCGTCATCCTGATCGCGCTGGCCTACGCCACGCGCAAAGCCAATCCCGATCTCGTCTGGCACATGCGCATCGGCTACGCGATCCTCATCCTGATCACGTTCCGCATCTTGTGGGGCTTCGTCGGCAGCTCGACCTCGCGCTTCAGTGCCTTTGCCTATGCCCCCTGGACCGCCATCCGCTATGGCATCGACTTCCTGCTGCGCCGGCCGCGCCATTTCCTCGGCCATAACCCACTCGGCGGCACGGTCGTGTTCATCCTGCTCGGGCTCGTCGCCGCGCAAGGCCTCCTCGGGCTCTTCTCCTACGACGATCACACGGACCTTCACGGTGGCCCACTCACCAGCAAGGTCAGCGAGGCCACCGTGGCACTCGCCACGCGCTGGCACATCTGGCTTTTCGACATCCTGCAGAGCGTCATCGCGCTCCACATTCTCGCGAGCTTTGCCTACGCGATCTGGAAGCGCGAGGATCTGATCGGTCCGATGATCACGGGCCGCAAGCGCCGCAAGGATTTCGAGGATCAGCCCGAGGCACAGATCGCCTCGCCGTTGATGGCGCTCCTCTGCCTCATTCTCGCAGCAGCCATCGTGCTCGGCGGCATCACACTTGCGGGCGGCAAGATCGGCTGAATGGCGCCTCCCGCTCACGCCTGAAGCGGCCAACGCCCGAGATGGACGTGCCGGCTCTGTCCCTGCAGGCTATCGACGAGCACAAGCTCGCGCACAGTCCACGAAATCGGCCGATCGAGCATGGTCGGGGGAACAGTCAGGCCATTGTAGACGAGCGTCACATGGGGTGTGAGGCCGACCGACGGATCCGCGCGAAAACCGGTGTGGAGCATGGCCCCGGCAATGGCCTTCCTCAGCTCGGCGAACTCACCATCGCCTCGACTACAGCACAGCACTAGCGGGTGTTGCCCACCGCTGAAGCCAATCGCACGATCGAAGCTCACTTCAAAGGGTGCCATCCGAACTCCAGCACCCGCCCGCCTCGCAACCGAAACGATAGGGGCTGGGAGACCAGCAAATAGGCCTACATGGGCCAGGGAGATGTGAAGGAGATGGGCCGGCTGGACGCGCCCTGGCAGACCGTACCGGTCTCTGAACCTCGCCCCGACCTCCGTCATACGCCGCGCCGCCTCGGGATCCGGCAGCACGGCGAAATAGAGATTGTCCGTTGCCCGCTTGGGTAGGGGACGCTGTGGCGCCCGATAGAAATCGAATGCCAACTGCTGTGGCCCGGGATACGCAGACGCTCCTATAGGCATGACGCACTAACCTCCAACGCAGAACATAACGAGAACATACGCGGGAGCGGGCGCGAAGGCAAGCCCGTCGAGCAACGTCGCGGCGCACGTGAGGGGCGACCGACTTGATCGGCTCCCTGCGGCTCATCATCTATGCGCTTTGCAGGCTTTGGAGATGGATCATGAGCCTTGAGCTGACCGGCATCCACCATCTGACCGCGATCACCGCGACGGCCGCCGCAAACAAGCGCTTCTACACGGAGACGCTCGGCCTCCGCCTCGTCAAGAAGACGGTCAATCAGGATGACACCAGCGCCTACCACCTCTTCTATGCGGACGGCGTGGCCTCGCCCGGCAGCGACCTCACATTCTTCGACTGGCCGGTGGCGCACGAGCGGCGCGGGACGCACGCCATCACGTGCACGGGCCTCAGGGTTGCCGGCAGCGCGAGCGTCGAGTGGTGGGCGCGACGCCTGGCGGACGCAGGCCTCGTGCACAGCCCGATCAGCGAGATCGACGGCATTGCCTCACTCTTGTTCGAGGATCCCGAAGGCCAGCGCTTCCGCCTCCTCGATGATGGTGGCGCGGGCGAAAGCCATCCCTGGGAACGAAGCCCGATCCCTGCCGAGCATCAGATCCGCGGTCTGGGGCCGATCACGATCAGCGTGCCCACGCTCGAGCGAACCGGTGAGCTGCTCAGCAGCGTCATGAACCTCCGGGAGGAGCGCACATACGCGTCCCCGGACGGCGCGGGCGAGGTGCACGTCTTTGCCATGGGTCCCGGCGGATCGGCGGCGGAGCTGCATGTCGCCGTGCAGTCGATCCTGCCTCCCGCGTATGGCGTCCGTCCGAGGGGGGGGTGCGAGCGCTATTACTGCCGCTGGCTCTATTCCCGTGGGCCCGCCGGCATTCTCTTCGAGATCGCGACGGACGGCCCGGGCTTCGCCGTCGACGAGCCGCTGGAGGCACTCGGCGAGCGCCTCGCCCTGCCGCCCTTCCTGGAGGGCAAGCGCGCGCAGATCGAGGGCGGCCTGAAGCCACTCGACTGAGCGCGCGCCGGCCTAAGATCAGCCGCCGGCCAGCTTCGCCAGCTCGGGCGTCGCCGCGTCGAGCGCCTTGCCGTAGCGCTCGACGGCTTCCTCGGCCTCAGCGCGGCTCATGCAGAGCGGCGGCGAGAACGAGGTCACCTCGATGAACGGCAGCGGCCGCGACAGCACGCCGTGCTCAAGCGCCTTCGCGCCGACGATGCGATGCACACCCGCCTTCGGATCGAAGAAGCGCCGCGCGGCTTTGTCGGCGACGAACTCGACCGCGATCATCTGCCCCATGCCGCGCACCTCGCCGACATAGGGATGGCTGCCGATGCGCTCGCTCAGCAGCGTCTTCAGATAGGCGCCGACTTCGGCGGCCTGCTCCACGAGCCCCTCGCGCTCCATGATGTCGATGTTCGTGAGCCCCAGCGCCGCACCGACCGGATGGCCGGAGTACGTGAAGCCGTGCATGACGGGGCCGAACTCCGGCGAAGCCTCGAGCAAGACCTTCCAGATCTTATCCGAGATCACCGAGGCCGAGACCGGGAAGTAGGCCGACGTAATGCCCTTGGCCAGCGTCACGATATCGGGCTTGAGCTTCATGCCGCCGGTCGCGAACCAGTGCCCCGTACGCCCGAAGCCGGTGATGACCTCGTCGGCAATGAACAGGATGTCGTGCTTGTCGAGCACCTTCTGGAGCTTCTCGAAGTAGCCCTTGGGCGGCATGAGAACGCCAGCCGTGCCCATGATCGGCTCGGCGATGAAAGCGGCGACCGTCTCGGCGCCTTCGCGCGCGATGATGCCTTCGATCTCCGCGATCATGCGGTCGGTGAAAGCTTCCTCGCTCTCGCCCGGATTGGCAAAGCGGAAGTAGTGCGGGCATGAGGTGTGGAGCACGCCCGGCACGGGCAGGTCGAAAGCCTTGTGGTACACCTGGATGCCCGTGAGGCTACCGGCCGCATAGGTCAGTCCGTGATAGGCGCCGGTACGCGAGATGATCTTCTTCTTTTCCGGCTTGCCGCGCAGGTTGTTGTAGTAGCGCACGAGCTTGAAGTTCGTATCGTTCGCATCCGAGCCGCCTGTCCCGAAGAAGACTTTCGAGAGATGGTTGGCCCCGGACTTGTGAAAGAGGCCGAGCACGCGCTCGGCGAGGCGGATGACCGGCTCGTTCGAGGTGCCCGCGAAGATGTGATAGTAGGCGAGGTTCTCGATCGCCCGCTTGGCCGTCTCAGCCATTTCCGAGCGGCCGTAGCCGATATTCACGCACCAAAGCCCCGCACCGCAGTCGATGAGATCGCGGCCCTGGCGATCGCGCAAGCGCACACCCTGGGCGCCGGCAATGATGTGCGGCCCCTTTTTCAGGTGATCGACAATCGACGTGTTGGGGTGGAACAGGGTCTCGCGGTCGATATCCTCGAGAGGATAATTGCGGGCGGTATCTTCCATCGTTCCAATCCCTTCGTCACCTGCTTGCCGGACGCGCCATGCCAAGGGGTTTTGCGGCTTTCGTCAAGTAAAACTGCGAAGTCTCCAGTTGACGGAGATCAACGCGAGCCGACCTCGGGTGGCGAACACTGCCACAAAATCAGCATTGGAGGTCGCCACATGAACGTGCAGGATGCCATGACAAACAAGGTCGTGTCGGTGAAACCCGAGACGACTGTGGGCGAGATTGCCGCCCTGCTGGTCAACCATCGCATCAGCGCCGTGCCCGTGGTCTCCGAGGACAATCGGATCATCGGCATCGTCAGTCAGACCGACCTTGGCCACCGCAGCGAGACGGGAACCGAGAGAAAGCGCAAATGGTGGCTCGCCATCTTCGACGATGCCGAGGTGCAGGCTCGCGAGTACCTGAAGAGCCACGGTCTCCGCGCCGGAGATGTAATGACGCGCCACGTCATTACCGTGACACCGACCATGGGCCTCTCCGAGGTCGCCGAGACCCTCGACACACATCACATCCGCCAGGTGCCTGTCGTCGACGATGGCAAGCTCGTCGGCATGATCAGCCGCGCCGATCTGGTTCGCAAGCTCGCCGAGGCGAGCATCACGGCAAGTGCTGCGCGCCCCCAGAACGGGCAGCTCCAGAAAGCCGTTTGGGCAGCGATCAAGTCACAGCCGTGGCTCAACTCGGCCATCCTCAGCACATCCGTGCTCGATGGCGCCGTCGAGATTTACGGTGCGGTGAACTCCGATGCGGAGCGTCAGGCGCTGCGCGTACTCATCGAGAACGTACCTGGCGTTCGCCGCGTCGAAAATCGCGTCGGCATTCTGCCGAGGAGCGCCGCGTAAGTCGTCACGCGCTGTCGGGCACCAGCACGGCCGCTCCGGTCAGCGCACCTGAACGGAGCCGATCGAGCGCCGTGTTCGCCTCGCGCAGCGGAAATGGCTCGACATGCGTGCGGATCGGCGTGCGTGCGGCCAGCGCCAGGAAGTCGATCGCATCCTGGCGCGTCAGATTGGCAACCGAACGTACGACGCGCTCACCCCACAGCAGCGCATAAGGCATGGCGGGAATGTCACTCATGTGAATGCCGCCGAGCACGACAATGCCGCCCTTGCGCACGGCTGCGAGCGCTGCCGGCACGAGGGCGCCGACTGGTGCGAAGATGATCGCGGCATCGAGCTCGACGGGTGGTCGCGCATCGGAGCCACCAGCCCACACACAGCCGAGACTCATTGCGAAATTTTGCGCATCGATATCGCCCGGGCGCGTGAAGGCATAGACGGCGCGGCCTTCGAACTGCGCAACCTGGGCCACGATGTGCGCCGCGGCGCCGAAGCCGTAGATGCCGAGCCGCCTCGCGTCACCGCTCATGCGCAGTGCGCGAAAACCGATGAGGCCGGCGCACAGCAAGGGCGCAGCTTCGATGTCCGTATAGTTCTCGGGCAGCGGGAAACAGTAGGCGGCATCGGCGACGGTGGTCTCGGCATAGCCGCCGTCGATCTGATAGCCGGTGAAGCGCGGCGCATCGCAGAGGTTCTCGCGACCGGTCGCACAGTAGGTGCAATGACCGCAGGTGTGCCCAAGCCAGGGAATGCCGACGCGATCGCCGATCCTGAATGCCGCGACGCCATCTCCGACGGCTTCTATCCGGCCGACGATCTCATGCCCCGGAATGATCGGCAGCTTGGGCTCGGTCAGCTCGCCATCGACAATATGCAGGTCCGTGCGACAGACGCCGCACGCGGCAACCTTCACACGCACCTGCCCGGGGCCCGGCGCAGGAGCGGGGACCTCGCGCCACTCGAGTGGCGTGCCGGGCTCGGCAAGGACCATGGCGTGCATGGCGAGCCTCACACATCCTTCACCCCAGAGCGGCCGCCATGACAGCTCCCACTCTTCGTCTGTGCCATCTCTGACTTGTCTAGGGCGCCCACGCGTATTCAGGCTTTGATATCACGCAAACCCACGCTGCAGTGGCTCAACGCGCGCTCAGTCCAGCATCTCAGGCCGAAACCGCGACCGGCGGCTGATGATCTTGCCGGACACCATGAACACGCCGTCGCCGGCGTAATGCAGCGTCTCCGGGTGTTTTGGCGAAGCGGCGACGTGCGCCTTCACAACCTCGAAGATGAAGAAGTTGTAGCGATCGACCAGCGCATCATCACGGAGACGGCACTCGAAGCTGGCATGGCACTCGCCGATGAGCGGCGCCCCGACCTTCGCCGCCTTCTGATGCGTGAGACCGAACTTGGCGAACTTGTCGATCTCGGCACCGGTCGTATTGCCGATATCGACGACCGTATCGGTCAGCGCCGTCGTCGGCAGATTGATGACGCACTCCCCGCTCTCACGG
>Ga0066256_1003977_pt1 | contig 13613 bp, 3 predicted proteins | sample ThiBio_1000_biof_FD_87107 | JGI IMG/M metagenome (GOLD analysis project Ga0066256, IMG submission 87107) | Wastewater bioreactor microbial communities from Cape Town, South Africa - Thiocy_expt_1000_biof (version 2) | ecosystem: Engineered > Bioreactor > Thiocyanate-remediating >...
TGTCCAACCTGTTCAAGAACTCGGCGTACTACTGGGGCTTCGCGGCGGTGGTGGGCTACGTGCTGTGCCACCCGGACTACACCGCGCCCACCAACATGACGCAGATCCAGGTGGGCGGCGGCCTGATGGCGGCGGCGGAGCTGGTGAACCTGCTGGTGCACCTGCAGCTGAGCGGCATGCGGAAGGTGGAGGGCGACAAGAAGCGCGACGCGCCCGGCGGCCCGCTCTTTGCCCTCGTGTCCTGCCCCAACTACACCGCCGAGGTGCTGTCGTGGGTGGGCTTCTCCATCATGGTGCAGATCGCCGCCTCGTACGCCTTCACCACGGTGGGCCTGCTGCAGATGAGCCAGTGGGCGCTGAAGAAGCACGCCGACTACATCAAGTCGTCGGACGGCGCGTACAAGAAGAAGGGCCGCAAGGCCATCATCCCCTTCCTGCTGTAAGCCGGCCGCGCCAGCGCACCCGCGCGCGCGCGCCCCCCGAACGCCGCGCCCCTCACCCGGCGCCGCGCCGCCGGCACGCGCGCACGCACGCACGCTTTGCACTTCAACTCCCTCGCCATCGCCTCAACAACAAACTAAATAATTCCAATCACACCGCCAGCGCCAGCGCGCGTGCCAGCGGCAGCAACGCGTTCACTTCCAGCAGGTGCACTGCGGTGGCAGCCCGCCGCGCCGGCGACACCTCCACGCATGCCGCGCTGCACGTGGCCGCTTCCGTGGCGTCCACCGCCACCACCACGCGCGCCGCCACCTCCTGCAGCGCGGCACACCATGCGCTCCAGCACAGCTGCTCGTCGTCGCCGCCGCTGTCACCGCCGTCAGTGGTGGTAGCGGTGGCGCGGTAGCACGGCGGCGAGGCGGCGCGGGACTTGTGGCGGCCATCCACGGTCGCCAGCATGCGGCGCGTCAACGGGCTGTACTGCGCGTACCGCGACGGCGACGCCTTACCGGAGCTGCGGGATGCTGCGGCCGGCGGTGCCGGCGGCGAGGCACCAGCAGCACCACGCAGGCGCGGCGACCCCGGCCCAAACCCATAGCACGCGCGCGCTGACATCGGGCTGGTGGGCGACGGTGTCGTTGGCGACGGCGGCGGCGACATTGTGCTGCTGCTCTCCTCCGTGATGGCAGACAGCTTGCGTGCCACGCCGGCCCTCATTACCGGCACCGCTGGCTCCGCCGCGCCGCCGGCGTCATGCCCGTGGTGTCCATGTCGCGCGAGGTGCACGGACGTCAGCAGGTGGTGCGCTGCCGTGCTGCTCTTGGCCGCTGCTGCTGCTGTTGCTGCTGCTTGCTCGGCGGCAGCGGTAGCAGCGGCGGCGGCAGCGGCAGCACGCCGCTGCGCACCGGGGCTTGAAGCCAGTGTGGCATCCAGCTGTTGCAGCATGGCGGTGGCGGCCGCCAGCTGTGCCATGATGCCTTCCAGCACGCTGCTGCTGCCGCCGCTGCTGCCGCCGACCACCGGCGGCATCACGGCCGCTGCCGCCGCCATGCCCATACCACGCCGCAACGGTGGTTTGGGGACACTGCTACTGCTACTACTCCTGCGTACGTACGGCGCCGCCGCCACTGTTCGTCACACAGCGTGGTGATATTGGTGCAGTGTGGTGGCCAGGCGGCCTACCTGCTGGCCTGCGTAGTGTGTACGGCGGCAGGCAATCAAACGGACCATCCAGCGGCGACGCCAAATCACTGCGCTGTTTAGTTAGTACCGGTACAGTCCAGCACTGTACGCAGCCGTGTCGCTGGGGAGGTTCGGTGGGAGTGATGGCGGGGTAGAGTTGGTTGGAGCCAGCTTGGAACCGTCGGGTGCGTGCGGCGGTGGAACGGCGCGTCATCAGCGCATCGCTCCTGGAATGGCACCCACTCGACGTTAATGCGGCGCTGTTCCGGACAACTACCGCACGCCAGCAACTGCAATGGGGCTGGGTAGGCAGGTGGCCTTGAAAATAAATGCGCGCGCCGGCCAGCTGCCTGTGGAATTGCAAACGTGCCACGTCTGGCGCCCCCCTGACGACACACACGCATGGCGGGCTCGACCACGCAGGCTGCGGCGCTGCGCCGCTGAAGGTTGGTCCGCGGCCGCATGCAGCCTGCAACCTGTGCAGTGTGCACCGCGGCCGTGTGAATGTGGAACAAAGGTGTTTGGGCGGCGTGGTGATTTTAAAGATGCCACATGCACTGGTCCCATTGGGGCCGGCGCAGCGAAAGTGACACTAAGCAGGGGGCGGCACCGATGAAGGGCCGCCCCGCGCTTAATGATGCATCAACTGGAGGGCCACACCGTGCAGAACCAAGCTCAGCCTCGTAGTAGGCGCAAGTGAGCAGCCCCCACCACCACTAAGTGGTGGTGGGGGCTGCGTCACCGGCGCGACTACGAGGCTGTAGACGGTCCTACACGCTGTAGCTCTCCAGCTCATGCACAGTCACCCGTGGGAGAAGTACCACAGCCTCCCGGTTAGGGGGATGAAGCGTGTAGCGGGGCGGGAGGTTAGGGGCGGGGGATCAGGGGGCAAGCAAATGGGCGACCGAAATCACCCTTCCCCCCCTTTACCCCGCCCCGCCTCCCGTCCCGGCGGGCCCATGAAGGGCCGTCATCAAAAAGGTCGAAAGCCAGGTACGGCACGAGGGCGCCTCCGAAAAGGCTCAGAAAGTTGGAGCTCCAAAGAGCAGAAGAGAACCGATGGGTGCAGCTCAGGGTCACTAGCACCGCGGGGTAGTGGCGGGGCGGGCGGCAGCGGCAGCAGCGGGGGTGGCGACGCCGTCACCGCCATGGCGACGGCGCACGGCGCGAGTGGGCGGGGTCGACGGCAGCGGCGTGTCAGCGGCCGCGCCGCCACCGCGGCGGCGCTTGTGGCCCGCAAGCTGCGCGCCTGCGTCCACCGCCATCGCACTGGCGAGGTTCACGGTCAGCGTGCCACCAACGATGGCGCTGGCGGCGACGGAGGCGGAGGTCGAGGCCACCGGCACGACGCTGATGGCAGCAGTCGTGCCGGTAGTGGCAGGCGCACCGCCAACGCCACCACCACCCCCGCCGCCGCCGCCGCCGGCGCCACCAGCGGCATCACCGCCGCCGTTGCCGCCGGCCGCCACCCAGGGGTGCTCGAAGCACTCCTCCGCGGTGGCGCGCGCCGCCGGGTCCGCCACCAGCATGTGGCGCAGCACGAGGTCCACGGCGCCGGGCAGGGCGTCGTCCGCCGCCTTGCGCACCGTCATGGTGACACCCGCAGCAGCCGCGGTGCGCACAATGTCAGCGCTGCGCCGCTCCCACGCCGCACGCATGGCGCGCGCCGCCGTCGTCGTCAGGCCCAGGCTGCCATCGGCCGCCGCCTCTTCCACGAGGTGCCACGGCCCCGACTGCACAAACGGGTGCGTCCAGGCCGCCAGGAGGGCGCGGATGGCAGCGACTGCCGTGCGCACATGCTCCGCGTGCGCGTGGCTGCCGTGTAGCACGTCGCTGTCAAACGGCAGGTAGCCGCCAAACACCAGCACCGACAGCAGGATGCCCGCCGACCACACGTCCGCGGCACACAGGTCAATGACAGTGCGCCGGTCGGACGCGGAAACCTCGGGCGCCATGTACTGCCAAGTGCCAACGCTCGGCACACCGCGCACGATGCCCGGCACGCCGGACACCGTCGCGCGCCCAAAGTCGGCCAGCACCAGCTGCGGCAGCATCACGGACGCGCCCGCTGCTTCCAGGTCGCCGTAGTACTCGGCAGGCGTAGGGGCCGCATGCGCGTCCACGACGTCCACCTCGCACATCTCCGCGTCGACCCCCACAGCACGCATCACCAGCACGTTGTCCGCCTTCATGTCGCCGTGCGCGATGCCGTCCTCATGCAGTAACGCGAGGGCGCGCAGCAGGCTGTACGCCAACGTGCGCGCCACCTTGGGGCGCAGCGGGCGCGGCTGGAACGCCAGGTAATCGACGAGCGAGCCGCCGACGGCACGCGGCATCACCAACCCCCACTTGTCACCCATGGGGACGACGACCACCAGCTTCACAACGTGCGCCTTGTGGGCGCGGGCAGCGTGCTGCAGCACCATTGCCTCAGCGAAGCAGCGCTCCGGCGAGGTGAACACCTTCACCACGTGGCGGCACACGTCGTCAAGCGCCAGGTACTCGAACACCTCACCATCTGCGCCGTGCCCCACCTGCTCGCCGCGCGTCCACCCCTCAAACGCCCCACCCAACATCCAGCCTGCCACTGCCTCCATCTTGTTGATCTATGGGCGGCGGGTTGGTTGGGTTGGTTTTGTTGTACTATGTTGTAGCGTGGCGCGCGCGTGCATTATTGTGCACCCCGGTGCATGGACCCTGCCGCCATGCCTGCCACCATGCCTGCCGGCGTGAGTACCTATGCCCCTGTGCCCCCCGCAACCGCTCCACATGTTTATCGCGCTGCGCGCTGCCCGGCGTCACGGCGGCGTGTAAAAGTGGCCACGTGGCCAACTTGAACTCATCAGGGTGTTGTTCAAGTTGGAGGCAGCCTCTGACGTGCACCCTGACAAGTTGCGCGGCCGCCACCACGCCGCCGCGCGCTGCCTCGGCTATGCGCACCACACCACCCGACCATGTACGGGGTTGCCTGCATGCTGCCCGCCATGCCGCACGGCCGCGTGGACTGGTGGCACGATTTTCTACCAGGGCGTTTTCTACCCCCCTACCGCACTCCACCCCACTCCCCCTACGCCATTTACACGCGCCGCGCACCGCACACACGCCCCCCGCCACCGCGCGCACCCCCGAACCACGACGGGTGGTACCCATTCCATTATGTACGGCATGTGCGCGCGCTTAAGTGTGCCTGGTTGGCCCGCGCACCCGCCGTATTCTGCCACTGCACTGCACCTGTCCACCAGTGGCCGCCACATCACACGATCCAAGATCCAACATTTAAGTTGGTCCAACACACGCGCCGCAAACGCACCTGATAGCGGTCTCAGCAGCGCGGTCGCGATTCGACGCGGTAGTTCCCCTTGGCTACGACTTCCTTTTAAAGCGCTCCATCATTTGTGCGCGGGCGCGGCGCTGGCCGCGGCCACCACTCCTGTCCACTGCACTCATCCGCACCAGCCGGAAGCAGCCTGAAGAAAAGGTCGTGGAAAGGAGTGGCAAAAGAAAGAGGGGAGGAGAAGAGAAAGAAAAGAGGGGGTGCAAATGCAAATGCAAATGTAAAAAAGCTGTCGGCGGGGTGGCGGCGGAAGGCTGTCGGCGCCAGGTTGCGTGCGCATGCCACACCCATGCGCGGGTATTATGTGGCAATTGTGGCAGGCAGGGTGTGTGCCGTGGTTTCGGCGCGTGGCAGTGTGTATTCACCGTGTCGTCCACATTTTATTACATTGGCACGGTGCCCTTTTAGCTGCTGCTGTACTACGGCGATCAACGGCTGCTGCGGTTATAGGTGACCAGGAGGGAGGGGAACGCTGCTCGGCCCGGTGCCGCCAGCAGCCATGGCGGGCCGTGGGGGTGCGGTGGCAAGCCGCATCTCGGTGGCTGTGCGCATGCGAGGGTACGTGGCGGCGGTTTAGTTGTGGCAGGGGAGCTTGACGGCCCCACCGCCACCACGCACAACCATCGGTCCCCCCCCCCCCCACACACACACACACACGCAGGTTGAATGGCGACGAGGCGGACGACGGCGCGGCGTTCTATGCGGTGGACAACAGCATCGTGTGCGCGACGGCGGGCGTGGAGGCTGGCGTGCTGGGTGGCGGGAGCGGTGGGGGTGGAGGTGGGGCGGGCGGGGCTGGCAGCAAGGGCGGACGCGCGTACGCGTTTGACAAGGTGTACGACGAGCGCGCGTCAAATGTGGACGTGTATGACGCCTCGGCGGCACACCTGCTGTCGCGCCTGTTTGGCGGCTACAATGCCACCATTCTGGCGTACGGCCAGACGGGCAGCGGGAAGACGCACACGATGGGCACCAACTTCAGCGCCGCCGACCGGGAGGAGCTGCTGGGCGTCATCCCACGCGTGTCAAAGGACATCCTGGAGCGCATGGCGGGGGAGGGGGGCGCTGCTGCTGGTGGCAGCAGCGGCGGTGGCGCTGGTGGTAGCAGCAGCAGCGAGGCTGCGCCGCCGGCGGCGGGGGGGGGCGCGGGTGGGGGGGCCAAGCTCACCGCCCCCTTTTTGGGGCGGTTCAACGAGGGGGGGGGTGACCCGCTGCTTCCCCGCACCGTAGGCCCGCCCTCCGGCGGCCCTCCGCTCGGTAAAGAGCACGGCGGCCAACTCTACCCCCCCTGCGCCCCCGGGCACGACATTGCCAGCATGGATGACCTGGCGCACGTGCTGCGCCTGGGCGCCATGCGCCGCGCCACCGCCGCCACCAAGATGAATGCGCACTCCTCGCGCAGCCATGCCGTGTTCACGCTCAAGCTGCAGCAGTGGGTGCCGTCATCATCTGCCGCCGGTGCCGCCGCCACCGCTGCCGAGGGTGGTGCCGCACCCGCGGCGGCGGAGGGTGACGCGGCGGCAGCGCCGCACCCCGCAGCCGCGCCGCCCGCGCCGCCCGCCGGCATGGTGCGCAAGGTGTCCCTGTTCCGTCTGGTGGACCTGGCTGGCAGTGAGCGCGTGGGCCAGACGGGTGCCACCGGTACGCGGCTGAAGGAGGGCGCCAACATCAACAAGTCACTGCAGTGCCTGGGCCAGTGCATTGTGGCTCTCGCGGACGGCGCGCCGCACGTCCCCTTCCGCAACTCCAAGTACGTGGCTGCGGCCTCCCTACCCATGAATGCTGCGCCCCATTCAGCCACCCACTCACCCACCCACCCACCCACCCACCAACCCACCCGGCGCAGGCTGACGCAGCTGCTGATGAACAGCCTGGGCGGCAACTCTGCCACCGTCATGATTGCGTGCATCTCGCCCGCCAACCGCAACTTCTCGCAGTCGCTCAACACGCTGGACTACGCCACGCGCGCCTCCCGCATCGTCAACAAGCTGACCATGAACGTGGACCCGGCGGCGGCGCTGACCATGGAGCTGCGGTCGGAGGTGGCGTGCCTGGTGGAGGAGGTGACGCGGCTGTACGCCGGCGGCGTGGCGGTCAGCCCCGGCGTGCTGGCACGGTTTAACATCGGCGGGGCGGGGCCGGGGGCGGGGCCCGCCGCGGGTGCGGGGGCGGCGGCCCCCCGCCGTGGCGCGGCTCGCCCCCCCCGCGCGCCCCCGCCCCGGCCCGCCCCCCCCCCGTGGCCGGTGGCGGGGCCCCCCTGGGGCGGCGGCGAGGAGGCGGCGCGCACCATTGCCGTGCTGCAGGCGCAGTTGGCGGGCGCGCAGGCGCGCGTGGCGGTGCTGGAGGCGGAGGTGGGGCACGCCACCGCCGCCGGCGAGGATGCCATTGCGGCGCACGCGGCGGTGGTGGAGGAGGCAGAGCGGCAGCGCATGGCGGCGGAGGCGGCGCAGGCAGAACTGCAGCGGTCGCAGGCGGTGCTGGGCGAGTACTGGAGCGCGGTGACCATGACGCGCCACGCGCTGGCGGACGTCAGCACGGCGTCATCGCTGCCAGCGCTGGCTGCCGCCGTGCGCGGCCACATTGACGCCATCCGGCACCACCCCAGCTTCGGGGTGGGTGGTGGTGACGCCGACGACGAGATGGACGGCGACAGCGGGGTGGTGGCCGGTGTGGAGGCGGCAGGTGCCGCGGCGCACCTTGCCGTCATTGCACGGCAGGAAGCGGAGCTCAGCAAGCTGCGGGGTGAGCTGGCGGAGCTGGCGCGCCTGGGTGGCGGGCTGGCCGCCTTGGGCGCGCCGGACGGCGCCTCGCCGCTGGACCTGTCGTTTGACGCCATTGACATTGAGGCCATCGCGCGCGGCGACTTCCGGTTTGTGGATGCCGGTGACCCGCTGTTTGGCGCGCCGTGCCATGGCGATGGCGCTGCCGCCACCGCAACTCGCCCCGCCGCTGTCGCACCGCCTGCCCCGCCGCCAGTGCCGGCAACAGCGACTGTGTCAGGTGTGAAGCGCGGTACGCGCGACGCTGCTGCGGCGTCGGTGCCGTCCACCGCCGGTGGTGGTGGTGGCGGTGGAAAGCGCGCCAAGCGCACGGCGTCCATGCCGTCCATCGACGAGATTGAGGCCGCCATGACTGCCGGCGCACCTGCGACGGCGGGTGAGGAGGCAGACGGCGACGCCGCCACGCAGCGCAGCAGCCTGGGTACCTGCAGCCTGGCGTCGATGGGCAGCGGCGACGGCGACGAGGCGGAGGAGGAGGAGGAGGGCAGTGGCGGCGGTGGCGGCGGCGGTGATGATGTGGCGGCTACCCGGCGGCGGCTGCGCGCGGCGGAGCGCACAGCGGAGCACGCGCGGCAGGCGTTGGCGCGCGTGGTTTACACGCCCGTTCGTAGCCGTGCGGCGGCGGCGGCGGCGGCTGAGGCGGCGGGCGAGGAGGAGGAGGAGGAGGGCATGCGCGGCGGCGGCGGCGGTGGCGCCGCGGGGCGTGGGGGCAGCAACGAGGTCAGCAGCGTGGTAGACGCGCGGCTGAAGAAGCTGTTGTGCTTCCCGGCACCCACCGGCCGGTACTCGGATGAGGACCGCCTGTTCCTGGAGTCGGAGCTTGACAAGCAGCATCGCGCGGCGGCGGCGGAGGCGGACACGCATGTGGCGGCGGCGCGCGAGAAGGACGCGCTCATTGCCGCCAAGGAGGCGGAGGTGGCGGCGGTGCAGCGGCAGGTGCACGTGGAGCACGCGGCAGGCGGGAAGGGCGCGGAGGGCCTGCACCGCAAGCTGGCGGACCTGCAGGCGGAGATCAGCGCGCTGCGCAGCGAGCGGCTGCGGCTCATGGAGGCCGCCAAGTCGCACGAGGCGCGCGCGGAGCAGATCAAGAGCCTGCAGGGCAAGCTGACGGAGTCGCGCACGCTGCAGGTGCGGCTGCAGCGCGAGCTGCGGGAGCGCACCGACGCCACGCGGCGGGAGCTGAGCGAGGGCAAGCGCGTGATGCAGCGCGTGGAGCGCGAGAAGGAGCGCGAGCACAAGGAGAGGCTGGCGCTGCAGCGCACCGTGGCGGTACTGCAGGCGCAGCTGCAGCACCTGGCGCAGCGCGTAGTTGCCGCAGGTGGCGGCACACTGCTGGAGGCTGCCGGCAGTGACGTCAGTGGCGCCGCTGCCGCTGGCGGCAGCGGCAAGCGGGCAGCTGCCGCTGCTGTTGCCGCGGCAGCTGCTACAGCAAGTGCGGCGAGCAGCGGCGCCGCGGCGTTGGCGCCGGCGGGCGGCATTGCGGCGTTGGCGGCCCCAGCGTCCACGCCCGGGACGCTGACGGAGACCAGCCACCCATTCACGCTGGCGCCCGTGTCGGAGGAGACGCTGCTGGCTGGCGACGCCAGCTTCCCGCGCGCGGAGGCGGTGGGCCGCCGCGAGCCGCTGCACTACACGCGGCGGAAGGTGGCGGGCGGGCGGCGCGTGGCGGCGCTCACCCACCGCCTGGTGTGGTTCCGTGTCAACCTGCGCCGCGTGGAGGCGGAGCTGGACGCCGTGTCCACCGCCGCCGCTGCGCTCACCCGCCGCATGCGCGAGGCACCGGAGGGCGACGCCAGCCTGGTGGCGCTGTCGCAGCAGCGCGCCGCACTGCAGATGCGGCGTGAGGGCCTGAAGGCCGACCTTCTGGCGCTGAAGGAGGCGGAGCGCGCAGAGGGCATGGACGACCTGCGGTGGTTGTCCAAGGTCATTGGCGCCTCTCGCCCTCGCCACCTGCCGCGCCATCTGGGCGCCGCGTGGGCGCGCGCCGACCACCTGCCGCCGGGCGCCGCCGTGAACATGGCGCACATGCACATCAGCCCGCAGCCGCGGGAGATCATTGCCTACCTCATGGCGTCGCTGGTGAACATGTCAGCGGCAGCAGCGCAGGTGGGTGCCAGCGGCGGCAGCGCGGCTGCTGCACCGTTGGCAGCCGCCGCCGCCGCACATTCCGGCGCTGACGACGAGGAGGTGGGCGACGACGTGACGGAGGAGGACAGCATGGAGTGGAGCGCCGCGGCTGCGGTGGCAGCTCCTGCAGTGACGGTGGCTGCGACGGCGTCGACTGTGCCGTTGGTGCCTGTGGTGCCGCCTGTGGCGGCGATTGCTGTGCCGGTGGTTGCTGCCGCACCACCGGTGGCGCTGCCGGCAGCTGAGTCGGGCGCGGCTCGCGCTGAGGACGACGATGACGGCGACGGCGAGGAGGAGGAGGGGGGCGCTGGTGTGGTGCCAACCGCCAAGCTGTTTGATCGGCGGCCGGGTGCGGCGGGTGCGCTGCCAGGCGCCACGATGGGCCGCTCCAGCGTGTACATGCACACGCAGTCGTCGCGCGCTAAGCTGCGTGCCGGCGGGGAGGAGGCGGCACCGGCTGGTGTGCCGGCGGCAGGCGTGCCGACGGGCGCCGGCCTGGGCGCCACTGCGGCGCTGGGTGCCGCCGCACCAGTGACATCCACCGTGCCACCGCCGCCCGTGCCATCTGCGCCTGCTACATCAGCAGCGGCGCCACCCGCGTCGGCTGCTGGCGTGCCTGCGATCACGCTGTCGCTGCCTGCCGGTGCCAGCACTCGCAGCCGCACGGCGTCCGGCGGCGTCGCCGCACCACCGCTGCCAATCCGGCATGCGGCGCCGCCTGCGCCGGCCGCCGGCGACGAGAACCACCCGGCCGCCGGCAGCGGCAGCGACCTCATGGTGGTTGCCTCCAAGGCGGGGTCGCGGGCGGGTGCCGCCAGCATCCACGCGGCGGCAGCGCGACATGCGGCCGCCGTCATCAGTGAGGACCTGGACGCGGCGGACATCTGCCCACGGGAGGCGGCTGCCGCCACCGTGTCCACCACGCGCACCGCCGCCGCCACCACGCTGACCCTGACCACGACTGCGGGTGTGGCAGGCACGGCCAGTGGCACGCTGTCGACGCGCCCCGCACCCGCCATCTTCACTGCCACGGGCCGCACCTTCGGCACCGTGCGGCAGTAGCCTGCCTGCCACCCCTCCTGTGATAATTATTGTCATTATTGCCGCTCGCCTGCTTGCAAGGTGTATTTCTTCTCATTTGAAGCGTGACGCAAATATCGATACATGCAATGCGCTGCTACGGCGAGGCAGGCGCGGGTGCCGACGGCGCATGCAGCGACGGCAGCCGGCGGCCAAGGCGCTTGAGCGTAGGGACGGGGGCCACCATGTGTGAGGGCAGCGGGAAGGCGGCTGCCTTGCCGTGGTGGAGGTGGGACGCCGGCGGCGGGCTGTCCAGCGTGTCCAGCGAGTGCAGCACATCGCTAGCGGCGTCCGGCAGAAGGCCCGGGTGCCTTGGTGAGCGCCGCGTGAACAACGCCGCTGGCGTGGCGGCGCCGGCGGTCGTAGGTGGCGACGCCGGTGCAGCCCCGCTGCTGCCGCCAGACCCCGGCGCCGCCGCGCCCCAGCTGCGGTGCGCAGGCGTTGCTGGCGGCGGCACCGTGGTGGTGGCATACTCCAGCGCGCTGCCGGACACCGACTCGCCGGCTGCAGCAGCAACTGCTGCAGCCAGTGCGGTGGCGGCGGCAGACGACGACGCCGAGCCACGACGGCCCGCCGTGTAGGACGACGCGGCACCAGCCGCGCGTGCAGCGGCGGCAGTCGCAGGTGTCACCGCAAAGCTCGCGGTGGTGCTGGCGTGATCACGGCCGCGCGTCTGATACCGCGGCGTGCCATGCGGCAGCGGCGGCTTGCCCCCGCCCGCAGCAGCAGCGGCGGCCATGGGTTCCGGCGCAGGCGGTACAGGCACCGCCCTGCCGGCGGCAGCGGCGGCGGCAGGCGACAGTGGAACATGCCAGCCACCGCCGGCAGAGGTTGCCGCAGCGGCGGCAGGCGACGCAGACGCGGTGGCGTAGCGCCGGCCGGAAGACGCGGTGATGGGCGGCTGCGCGGCGGCAGGTGAAGGCGGTGCAGTCGTGGGCGCAGAGGCGGCGGCGGCGGCGGAGGCGGCGGCGTGCGTGGCGGCAACGGCGGCGTTGTAGTCCTCATCCGTCGCCGTGGAGACGAACAGCAGCGCGGCGGCAGCTGGGCCGGCAGGCGACGTCGCTGCGCCGGGCGTGCGTCTGCCGGTGGGTGGCCGCGAAGGTGTCTTGGGCATGCCCCGCCGGGTTGGCGTAGTTGCGGTGGGCGGCGTTACCCGCTCACCACCCGCGCTGCTACTCGCTTGCGATGGGTCGTCGACGGGGGAGGCGGCGGTGGTCACCACCGCCTCGCCCTGGCTCCAACGCGGCCGCTTTGCGGGCGATGCCACGCCTGGCAGCGCGCGCGTCGCCGGTGATGGCGGCACCGGCTGGCTGGCCGGCTGCGTGTCTTCGCCGAGCGGGCTATCGCGTGTCAGCAGCGCAGCGGCGGCAGACAGTGGCGCTCCCGTCGGCGTCGGTGTCGGTGGCGGCGTCGGTGTCGGCGCAGATGACGCCACCGGTGCAGGCGGTGCGGCAGGCGGTGCGGCAGGCACAGCACCCGCTGACAGCGTGCCGGGCATGGGCATATAGGTGAACGTGGTGGTAGCCAAGTCCCATGTCGGACAGCACTTGGACTCCAAAGGAGGGTGGTAGAACGCAGCGCAAGGGTAACCGCGGCTCCGGCACAGGCCGCTGTGGCGGGCGCACAAGCGACGCAGCACCAACACTCTGCGCAGACGAGGCAGGCTCGTTGCCAAGAGATCCAAGAGAGGCACCATTAGTGTCGCTTCGAAGACGGTGTTGTTAATGAACACCACCGTGGCATCCGTGATGTCCACCTCCAGGAAACTACCATGGATCGCCTGGGTCCGTCGCGATGCCCATTTCAGCTGCCTTGCTATCGAGGCTGCCCACTCGGTTGGCTTGCCCGCAGCCGCCAGGTACCGCGCCGCGCTTGCCGCCAGCTCCGCAATCGGCGTATCAATCAGCCGGCGCAGCGCGCGCGCCGCCACCGCGTGGCGCGACGCTGCATACTCCACGCCCTTGGACAAGGCGACTGCCGTTTGCAATGCTGTTTGCAGAGCGATCTTGGCCGTGCCTGAGCCCAGATCGTACGCCACGTCTGTTGGTGAGAGCGGCAAGTTGGGCAGGTTCGGCGCGTAGCCCTCCGTCAGGTCCTGTGACGGCACGGCGGGCTCCAGCACGCGCGCCACCGCCTCCACCGCCGCCTCATCACCGCTGCTGCTGCCGCCGCCGCCGTCGCTGCTGCTGCCGCCACCCGCAATCGCCGGCACCGTGTCGGCTGCACCCACGACGCGGCGTGGAGTGCGCGCCGCCGTGCGATGGCCCGCCGCGCGTGGCGGCGGCGGGCTACGCGGCTGCGACAGCACGACCACGCTGCTGTCGCCGGTGCTCACATCATCAGCCAGCGGCTGGGGCCCAGCAGCAGGTGGCAGTGGCAGCAGTGACGCCACACTGGGGCTGCGCCCAAGCGCGCGACGACCCACCGTGCCGCTACCGCCGCCGCCACCGCCACCCGCCGCCGGCGACGGCGCCACGCTCGTACGCCGGCCGCTGCTGCTGCCGCCGCGATGTGCCGCGTCCGCCGCCGCTGCCAGCGCCTCGAACGTGGCGTCGGGGCGCGCCAGCGCCGGCAGCACGTCGGCCTCAATTGATGACGGCAGCACCTCGCCGTACGTCAGGCTCTTGTTCCGCCCGCCCACCGCCATCTGCCTCGACGGCACACCATGC
>Ga0066256_1003978_pt1 | contig 13608 bp, 16 predicted proteins | sample ThiBio_1000_biof_FD_87107 | JGI IMG/M metagenome (GOLD analysis project Ga0066256, IMG submission 87107) | Wastewater bioreactor microbial communities from Cape Town, South Africa - Thiocy_expt_1000_biof (version 2) | ecosystem: Engineered > Bioreactor > Thiocyanate-remediating >...
AAATCATAATTAAAACCAGATCCTTTCAAAATATGTCCGTCTGTTCTCCACGAAGGATGACTCTGTCCATGGATTTCCCCTTTAGCAAGGTACCAGGTATGTCTTTTTTCAAAGAGTTTATACTTAAATTTTTGCAGAGCCTCTTCTAAATAGCTCTTTTCTTTAGGATATTCAAAAAACTCCCCACGTGTATGAATATAGGAAATAAGATCGTTTACATTTTCTGCCAAGGCTCTATTTTGTTCCCCCCCTCTAGCCACTCTTACAGAAGGAACCAAACCAGAATCCGTAATTAAACGCACCCTGGATTGTTTTCGACCTACATAATCTATCACACCTACGACACAATCTCCGACTAAAACAGGGCTGTTTTTTGCCACTAAGGGCTTCTCATAAGATTCATTAGTTTCTTGTCCTACATTAATCCAAAGGGAGCTATTCCATGTACTGGGTGAACGAAAGATGATTCTTGCGGCAACAGCATCTCTTGAAGGCTCAGGGATATCTGGCATGCTATTTTGATAAGGATCTGTATAAACAGATTCACGATTGTTTTGGGAGGGATCCCCCTTGTCAGGATTGAAAACCTCCCATAAGGGCGAGAACATAGAGGCAAAAAATCCTCTGATAGATTCCGAAGTGGTTAAAGGAAAACTCATAACCAACAATATCGCCACAAATAATACTAAAAAGGATTTAGACGTTCTTTTCATATCTGATTTACAACCGTAGCAATGGATTGGGCAACATACTCTATATTCGTTTTGGTAAGTCCAGGGATGCTGATTCTTCCGTTAGGTAACATATAAATCCCATATTCTTTTTGGAGTTTATACACCTGAGATGAATCTAAACCAGAAAGTGAGAACATGCCTTTCTGCAACTGCATAAAGTTGAAATTTTGATGTATATTTTTTTCATTTAAAAGGAGCATCAATTGAATACGCATCTCTTCAATACGTTTTTGCATCTCTCTTAATTCGTCTATCCAGATTTTTTTAAGAATGGGGGATTCTAAAATCGTTGCCACAATGAGAGCTCCGTGCATAGGAGGATTAGAATACATTCCTCGAACTATAGACTTGACATGACTTAATATACCTTTCGAAATCATTTCCGATTCAACGTACCATGAAAGAACCCCCACGCGTTCCCCATAAAGTCCAAGATTTTTTGAATAAGAACTTGCTGTAAATAACTCATGATTTTGACTTAAAAAATACCGAATAGGCCAAGCATCTTCTTCTAAACTTGCTCCAAACCCTTGATATGCTAAATCAAAAAAAGGAATAATTTTTTTTGACTTAATGAGTTCAGATAATATTTTCCATTGTTCTTTAGACAAATCTAATCCCGTGGGATTATGGCAACAAGCTTGCAATAAAACGACGCTTCGCTTAGGCATCTGCTTTATAGCTCCACACATACTTTCAAAATCTATCGTGTGAGTTTGGGGATTGTAATAGGGGTATGTATGAACAGACATCCCTGCTTTATAAAAGGTAGGTTCATGATTAGGCCAGGAAGGATCAGATATATATATATCTTTATATCCTTCATGTACAAAAAAATCCGCTATCAAACGTAACGCGCTAAGACCACCCACGGTTTGTAGCGCAGCAACTCTCTGTAAAGAAATGTCTGCTCCGTAAATCAGTTTTGTTGACTCTTTCAGATACAAGGGGTGGCCTTCAATCGGAAGGTATTCTTTATGCAATTTTTTTGAAAAAATCCATTCCTCTGCTTCGCGAACAGCCGCTAAAACAACGGGTTGTCCTTTTTCATTTCTGTAAGCTCCTACACCAAGATTTACCTTATTAGAGCGTTCATCAGCAGCAAAGAGTAGCGGTAAACTTAAAATTGGATCGGCGGGGAGTAGCTGTATTTTTTTGAAAAAAGACATGAAAATCTCTCAATATTTTCAATAATTAAAACCCTATCTTGCAATTTAGTCAACACTCTTATATCCATGAACTAATTGAGAAAAAATGAGAGGATAAGAGTAATAACTACATGAAGTGGATTAGTCTGAAATTAAACAGAGCTCATCCTCAAAATCTTCTGGAATAGGTTGACCGCCTGGAATTTTCACATTGAAAGCTACTGAGGCAGGTATACGAACCTTTTCCATCAACCACACAAAAAAACGTGCTTGAGAATTTTTAATTCCCTTAGATATCGTGACAGGAACGATAGAGTAGTGTGTTTCATCAAGGATTTTGCGAAAGGAGTACGAATGATTTAACTTTTCGATTTCTTCCTCTGTTGAAATATTTTCTACGAATATACAAACCGAAATCCCTTTATCCAAAGTCCTTTTGATCGCCATCAAACAGGCTTCATTTTTTTCTAAAGGCTCAATATCTGGTATAAAGACGACCCTCAATAAACGGTATAAACGACGCATGAATTGACTGCTGTGACCTTGTTCCTGTTGGATAAAGAAACGTAACCGTCTTCGCTGCGCTCCAAGCATAAGTAGAGTGTCATTCGGGGATGTTTTTTGTCCCATAATGGTTAACTTTAAAGTGTATTCTTGAAATCAACATCCCAATAAAACGAGCCAGATAATCAAAATACTGATAACCAATCACAAGAGTGACAAAAACCGTAATTGTCCCCATAATTGTAAAACCTTTATCTGGACTATAACCAAAGACTTCTTCTGTCAGATAAAGCATCATAGAAGCACAAAGAACCCCACAGTAACTTAAAAAATTTGTTGCAGCGACGACTTGACCCCGATTCTTTTTTGGACTTGCGACTTGCACATAGGAATCTAAAGGAATTTCATACATCCCTCCAAAAAACCCCACAATAATCACTAAAGGAATAACGGCCATTAAATTACTTGAAAAAAGATCTATTAAGAAACAGCTCACAGCGACGCCCAGAGCTGCGATTGGGACAAGTCCTAATTCAACCATCCTACCCGAAATTTTTCCAGCAAGGACAGATCCAGTGCCGATTCCTAAAGCCGTCAATAAAAATAGATAGCCTCCCTGAATATCACTTAAATGTAAGGATTGGGTCGCAAAAGGGATCATGTTCAGTTGAACAAAAGCTCCTAAAAAAAGAAAAAAAGCCGAACCGCAAACTGCCATTAAAAGAGAAGGATAATGACTTGTGAGCTTTAACGTCGTAAAAATATCGTGTAGGAAACGAGTGTCAAATTTTTTAGAGGATCCCGCAGGAGGCGTGTATTCAATACAAAAGCTTGAGACTACTCCTACTAAAGCCACGACTGTACAAAATATAGACGCCATAATGAAGTTGCGTCCTGTAATGTCAACCAAGAAAGAGGCAAAAAAAGTTCCTGATATAATCGCTAAAAAAGTAAAGGAGGTCATAATGCCATTAGATCTTGAAATTTTATCTTGGGGGACAAGTTCTGGCAAAATCCCATACTTCGAAGGACCAAATAAAGCTGTTTGCGCAGCCATTAACAGTAAAATCGCGTAAGATCCCCAACGCCTCTCATACCAAAATGCTACCACCCCAAGACCCATCACAATTAATTCTAAAACTTTGGTAAAAGCAATAATATTGCGCTTACTATATCTATCAGCCAGAATGCCAGAAAATGCAGAAATTAAGAGAAAAGGGAGTACAAAAATTGCTCCAGTTAAGGCAAGAATTTTATGGCCGTTCTCGATCCCTTCTTGATCTATTAAGAAAAAAACAATCAGAAGCTTATAGATATTATCATTGAGGGCACCTAAAAATTGAGTCACATTTAAATAGGTGAAAGAAGAGAACTTACGAATTAAAGGCGTTAACATACAATTTATGATCTTTTTTATAAAGACCTAGTATGGGGAGTTATCAGTTTAGACTCAAGCAAAAAATATAGCAAGTCTTGTTTAAAAAAACTAAAGTTACTGAAGATCGTTAGATAAGGAATCTATTGTTTCAGACTATAGCCCCTCCTGCTAAGGGGAATGGGGTGTATCATGCGAAAAAACAAAATTCAGGTTTCTTCTTCACAATTTAGCCTATAGCCTTTAAAATGAATGTTCAAACGTAGACTTTTTATGTTAAAAATATTTTATAGCAATCGAATTGAACAACTTTATCTAGATTTTAAACAGAATCTTTACTCTAAAGATTTCCCGTTTGCACGACGCTTAATTATAGTCCCCACTGCGGCTATTAAATCGTGGTTATTGTTAAAATTGGCTGAAGATCCAACAATGGGGATTGCCATGGGATTAGAAGTTTTGGATCTGGATGAAGCCTATAAAAAAATTTCCCAGCTGTTAATCCCAGAAACAAACCTTCCCTATTATCCTAGTGTTTTAGAGTTGACTTTAGCCATAGAAGCCCATATTCGAAAAATTGCAGATTCATGGAGTGAACTTCCCAGCCCACAAAAAGAACAATGGGAACCCCTCATGAATTATTTAAAGATTAAATTATCAAAATATTCACATACATTAAATTTAAGAAGTGAAAAAAGAATTACTACCTTGTCGCAAACTTTAGCTAAGATTTTTTACGATTATGGAAAATACGGTCACGCTATGCTAGAAAGCTGGCAGCCGGAGCATGGTTGGCAACAAGCTCTGTGGATGCATTTATTTTCCACATGGAACAAAGGCTGGAGTTATCCTGCAAAAGAATATACGTCTTTAAAAATTAAAGATGAGTCTTTTACAAATATTTTTTTACATTTATTTCGAGCTATCGCTGCATCATTGGCAATGTATTTATTTTTTAGATCATTGAGCAATATCCCACTAGTTACAGCTAATGTTTTAAACTTAACTCACCCTCTCTTTTCGATATTAATTGCAGCGTTTATTTTAAAAGAGAATACCAACTTGCTTGAAATGATTTTTTGTATGCTTGGTTTTATAGGAGTTATCTTCATTCTACAGCCTTCTATGGAGTCGACTTTTAACTTTTATGCTTTATGTGCTTTGTTTTCTGGCTTTTTTACTTCACTGAGTATAGTGGGTGTTCGGAAGCTCGCCAGAAAAGAACATCCTTATTCAATTTTATTATATAACTCACTTCTCTCTTTATCGATCACTGGTATTTTCTTACTTTTAGCCGGTATACCAAAACAGATACCAGATCTTTATCCTTTACTACTAGTCGGGTTATTTGGTTCCTTGTACCAAGATCTATTAATTAGGGCATTAGCTCTTTCACCAGCGAAAATTCCTTCCAGCATGATGTACTTAAGCATTGCATCAAGCTATTTTATTGGATTTACAGGTCAAAATAAAAGCATTAACATTGCTGCCATGATCGGCATAATTATGATCGCATCAAGTGGAATAATGTTAATTTTGAAAAACAAATCATAAAGGAATAAAACATGTCTAACTTTGGCTGTATTGCAAAATTCACGAGTAAACAAGGAAAACAAACGGAGTTATTTGAAGCTCTATCAAAGCTCATCAAACCAACAAGAGCTGAGGAAGGTTGTATAAGTTATGATCTCTACAAGGATGCTCATGAACCCTCAATCTTAACTATGATTGAAATATTTAAATCAAGAGCAGATTTTGATTTTCATGGTTCGCAAGAATATTTAATACAGTTTAAAGAAAAAATCGGAGCTTTTGTTGACACGGTAGATATCAAATTTTTTTCTCCATACGACACCCTATGATGTAGCTTTTATATATTTAACGGATTTAACTTTTTCTCACACCGAGAACAATTCCAATTAAACAATAACTTGCTATGGGAGTGGCTATGCTTTGCTCAGATTTTTTTCAGACAACCCGTAATATATTAAAAAAACATGGTTTTCCTTATCAGGATGCTATTGAACCAAATGTAAAAATGCAGGAATTTAAAGCCGGTGGCCATTATGGAATAGAAATTTCAAGCATGAATAATGTCTCTATTCTTCAAAAAACATTTAATTTGGCAGAATCTTATGGGCTACAAATCGATAGAGTTGTAGAGTGCCGAGGTATTGTCCGCTTGCCGGACGCAGAAATCAAACAAATGGTTGATCTTTGTATACAGAACGATACAGGACTAGTGATGTCTATTGGCCCTCGCGCTATTAGTGATATCGGAGCTTTTGCTTCATCAAATAGTGGTAAACGTATTGGTTATCGTTTAAGAGGCATGGAAAATTTAATTCATGCTATTGAAGACCTAAAAAGAGGTATTGCTTTAGGAGTCCGTGGTTTCACGCTTTATGATGAAGGATTTCTGTACCTGGCTAATAAAATGCGAGAAGCAGGTGATTTGCCCGAAGATGTGATTTTTAAATATTCAGTTCACGCTGGGTGCTCAAATCCTATTGCAACAAAACTTTTAGAAGAGCAAGGGTGCGATACTATCAATGTAGTTCCTGATCTGAGCATTGAAATGCTCGCATCGTTTCGCCCGCTAATCAAAGCACCTATTGATGTTTTTTCTGATACAGCCAAAGCTGCAGGTGGCTTACTCTGAACTTATGATATGGCAAAAGTCATAAAATACGTATCCCCTGTTTATCTTAAGTGCGGACCCATCTCGCAGCCTGAACAAAATCACTTGCCAACCGCAACAGAGATTGATGAGCGAGTAAAGCAAACAGTAAATGTTGTAGAACATATTCAACGGTATTTACCTGAAGCAGAACGTGTCGGTCGAAATGAAAAAACGTTGGCCATGCCTGTCAATTCAAGTGAGCAAATTACTTCTTCTGATTTTGAACGTTTAGCATTAGCTGGGTAAGATGAATGGATGTTGAATCATTTCAATTTAATGAATGGCTTGATAGCAACATTTTTGCTGAAAAAACAGTTGTTGTTATTGATGTGTTTAGAGCAACGTCGGTAATCACTACAGCTCTGGCTCATGGAGCTCAAGCCATTTATACGGTTCATACAGTAGAAAAGGCTATGGAATTAGCATCAATCCACCCAAATTCTATTTTGGGTGGAGAACGAAAAATGATAAAGCCAACTTATTTTGATTGCGGTAATTCTCCTCAAGAGTATTTTGATTGCTCTGGTAAGAACATTATCCTAACCACAACAAATGGAACTGCGGCGCTTGAGAAGGCCAAATTATCAAAGATAACTTTTGCTGCTTCACTCTTGAATGCTACTCAAGTTGCAGAAGAACTATTAGATAATCATATCAATGTATGTATGTTGTTATCAGGTCGATCAGGCACGTTTGCTTTAGAGGATGCAATTTGCGCAGGGAAAATAATTAACTTTCTTTGTGATAAATCTGACCCGTTTTTAGATGATTTTTCTCATAATTTGCTTATTCTATATCGCTCATATCAACATCAAATTGAAGATTGCTTAAAAGCTTCCAGTGCTTTTCATCGATTGCATGATCGGGGTTTTGCAGATGATGTTGAATTCTGTAAACAGGAAGATATTTATCCGATACTACCAGTATGCAGTAGATTCGAAAATCATTTAAAAATAACACAAAAGAGATAAGAATGAATAAAAAGATACTATTCCTAGGTGGTGACGGATTTATTGGTTCTGTTCTAACACCTAAGTTACTAAGAAAAGGCTATCATGTAACAGTTATTGATCTTATGATTTTCAAAAATCATTTTAAAACACATGAGAATTTAACTGTAATACAAGGAGATATCAACGATATAGAACTTATCGATAGTCTCATGAATAATAATGAATATGAAATAGTAATTAATTTTGCAGTCATTACAGATGATACTGGTGATGAACTTCTAGAAAGTATACGACACACAACGAATATTGATGCTTGTATAGAATTAGCAAAAAAAGCCAAGCATTTTGGTTGTAAAAAATTTATCTATGCTTCATCGACAAGTGTATACGGTAATGTTAAAACAAATGAACCAGTTGATGAGCAATATAAACCCGCTCCTCTAACAGATTACGGCCATTTTAAATATACCTGTGAACAAGCACTAATCCCCATGACAAATGAGCAGTTTGCAGTGTGCTGTGTGCGTCCTTCCACTGTATTTGGATGTTCGCCACGTGCGCGTTTTGATCTCCTAGTAAACAATTTAACAATGACTGCTTGTCTAGAAAACAAAATGATTCTCTCAGGTAGTGATTATATTCGCCCAAATATTCATATCGAAGATATCACTGATTTTTATATACACATCATTGAGTCCGAGCACAGTAAAATCGCCGGTCAAATATTTAATATGACCGATAACAATATAGAAATAAAAGAATTTGCTGAGCTAATTAAATCAAGCCAATTCCCAGAAGCAGAGATTGAGATTGTGAAGCCGAATGATCATCGATCCTACAACGTTTCTTCGAAAAAAGCGTTTTCTCTATTAGGTTTTAAACCCAGTCATTCAATTATTAATGCAGTGCGTGCATTGACCAATGAGTTAGAGGCAGAAATACACGATTCTCCTATGGAAAATGTTATTTATTACAATAAATACAAACCTGGCTACTCTGTTTAAAAAATTAAAGTTAAAATGGTGTATAACAATGAATAGTGCAAAAACAGAACTTTATGGCTCAGATTTAATTCTTAATGAATTAAAAGAATGTGGAATCGACTTTGTGGCTATTAATCCGGGTTCTTCCATTGGTGGCTTACAAGATTCAATGGTTCACAGTGAAGACTATCCTAAAATGATTTTGTGTCTTCATGAAGAAATTGCAGTGGCAGTTGCTCATGGTTATACCAAAGCCTCTGGAAAAATAATGGCTGTTGCTTTGCATGCTAATGTGGGGTTGCTCCATTCAAGTATGGCTATTTTTAATGCTTGGTGTGATAGAGCACCTGTACTTATTATTGGAGGATACGGTCCAATTTTACCTGAAGATAGACGACCTTGGATTGATTGGATTCATAGTAGCAGCCATCAAGCTGGCTTAGTTTCAAGTTATGTGAAATGGTATGATACACCACTTAGCATACAATCTTGTCTAGATTCGATTAGACGAGGTATCGATATTGCTTCTTTTGCGCCTAAAGCTCCAGTATACATTGGTATAAGCAGTAGTTTGCAAGAGATGCAAGTTCATGATCTTCACCTATTAGAAAATGTGGTTAGAAATAAACAACCTAATACACCGACTGCACGTCAAGAAGATTATGCCAAGTTAGCCAATTTAATCGATCAATCACAATTTCCGGTCATAGTTGTTGATTATTTCGATGCTCGAGAGGAAATGTCTGATGCCTTAATTCGCTTTGCCGAAGAATTGGGTATCCCTGTTCTAGATCTTGGTGGGCGGTACAACTTCCCATCTGATAATCTACTTTCACTCACCGGAGGAGAGGAAGAAACTATTTCTAAAGCTGATTTAGTAATATTAATAGATGTGCAAGATCCTTACGGTAGTTTAGGTAAATTTGATCCAGCAATAAGAGCTTATGTAAGTTATCTTCAACCCGGCACTAGAACTGTTTCCTTAGGAATGCGTGATTTCCTAATAAGCTCTGCTTTTGCTGATTATCACAAACTAGTTAATTTCTCACATATAATTCGTGCAGATAGTAGCTCAACACTTTACTCAACTTTAGATTATTTGAAAAAGGAAATTGGTATTGATCCCGCTCGATTAAACGAACGTATTTCAGTTTTTCAAGGGTTGAGGAAGACCTTAAAATCAAAATGGGAGAGTGAGTCAACGGCTAATAATGAAGATGCTTTAAATATCCCTAAAGCTATATCAGCTATATGGCAGACTGTGCGTGACTATGATTTTATCCTAAGTAATTGTGGAGGGCTTTCCATTCGTGCATGGGTAAAAAAATTGTGGGAATTTGACGATATCCATCGTTCTTTCGTTGGAATAAATAGTGGTGGTGCAGGACTTGGATATGGTTTAGGTGCATCAATCGGTGCAGCATTAGCAACAAAAGAAAAACACAAACTTTGTATCAATATTCAAAATGATGGAGATCTTCTCTATACGCCAAGTGCTTTATGGACTATTGCTCATTATAAATTATCTATGCTTATAATTCTTATGAATAATCAATCTTATGCACTTACTAAAGCGGTTTCAAAGAAAGTTGCTATTGCAAGAAAAAGACAAAATCCTGATATTGCGACAGGTAACTGCTTCAATCATCCTGTAATAGATTATCAAGCAATGGCTAAAAGTTATGGAATAAGCCATAGCAATCCTATTACTTCAAAACAGGAGCTTGTATCTGAAATTACTAAGGCCATCGCCTACATTGGGACTAATAATGAACCCTATCTAATTGATTTAAGGATTGAGGACTAATTGATGAAGCTTTACTTATACATCTTTTTTTTTGCCTGCACATCAACAGTAATCTTTGCTTATGGTAAACCAGAACCTATAGTTATACCTTTGTTACAGACAACTAACTCATGGGACGGGGAATTTTTACCTCCTTACTTTACTGGACAACCAGAGATTACGGTTTTTAAGGCTATAATACCACCTGGAGCTTTAGCCCCTTTACATAATCATCCTACGATTGGAACTTACTATTTAATGAAGGGAGAATTAACGGTGCATACAAATGATGGTAAAGTTCTGCATGCAACTGCAGGTAATGCTTATTCTGAGGTTGTTAATAAATGGCATTGGGGCATTAATCAAGGCAATGAGAACGTAGAACTTATATTCTTTTTTGCTGGTATTCAAGGAATGAGTAATACTATAGAATAATGAAGCCTAAAAGTTTCATTCCAAAATATATTCCTCTTTGATGTATTGCCTCAATTTGAACAATTTAATTACAATAACGTATCATTGATGCTAAAGAAAGCTCTATCGCAGCTTAATAGGTAAACATTTTTCTTCGGAAAAATGTTTTTTAATTTAACAGTATTTTTCATTGCTCGCCAAATAAAGGAATAAAGTCAAAAATATCTTTATTGTAACGTCGAAGGTATTCTTGTCGGTATGCTTCTTTGAGAATGCCCCTATACTGCCCTAAAGGAATATTTTTAAATTCATCCATAAAGTTTAAGAATTCTGTGGCTCCCATTTTACAAAAATCTTGGGTGTATTCATCTATAGCAGCATCTTGCAGATCGAATGATTTAAGCATTATAAAGGGAAGCATTAGAAGTAAAGATAAAATCGTTACTGGAGATTCCATGAAATTTATTTTCTCGAAATAACACCATATGGCTGATGAAATAAAACATGGTAAACCAATCCACCAGAACAGCCTATTTAACCATATTTTTTTCATAAATTTTGCTCCTTGTTTTACTATCGCCAGTTAGCTAAGCCTATAAATTCATAGGTGATATATTCAAAAATTTACTGAACTACATAACTATATTACTCGTAAATGACATTAAAGCTGTGTACTGATTAAATAATCTCATGCATTCATAAACGAAGTATTCCAGTTTCTCAATTTGTTCAAGCATTAGATAACGTGCTAAATCATGCTCTTTTAATTCGGTTGCCAAAGTAACGATATATTTTCTTTTATTAAATTCTTTAGCAACTGTAAGCCCATTATATATTCCGAATGAAATCCTGCCATTCATGGAGCGTCTTTCGTTATAATTCAAATGAGTAAGCTGCTGCCAAGGCAGAGCTATAAATTTAGAAGATTCAACAGCACGTTTAAGCGGATCATTTAAAATAAATTGTTCATCATGGTACAAATCAATCCAATCGTCATGAGTACAGAAACGATAAGATATGCCAGAATCCAAGCCTAAAAAATAAAAATAATCACACCCAAGTTCCTTCATGGATTTGAAGGCTTTATATAGTTTTAGTTCAAAATTTTCGGGGAAAATGTTGTGATATGCTAGGGCATTATTTGTTTTAGATACATCCATACTGCTAATTATTTACTTCCAGTGTTACAATAATCTAATCAATCTTTACCGGGATGTAAATGAAAAAATATACTTTATTCTCTGTATTTTTAGGGACATTGATCGAAGTCTATGATTTTACGATCTTTCCTCTAATGATTCCGATATTATCGGAGGTTTTATTCCCATCAGTAGATAGAGAGATTGCAATAAGCTTTACCGCACTCGCCTATTTTGTTAGTTATATCATTAAACCTCTAGGTTCCATTGGATTTGGATATTTAATGGATCGTTTAGGTCGCAAGAATATTCTGATTCTGTCTACTTTATGTATGACTTTAGCAACTTCAGCCATAGGATTATTACCAGTACAAGTTATGACAATGTGTTGTGGGGCAGGTTTGATATTGTGCAGAGTAATTCAAGGGTTGTCTATCTCAGGGTAGTATTCTTCTGCGATTATTATGGGAGTAGAACAAGGAAAGGAATCGCCTTCCTTCACCGGATGTTTTGCATTTATTGGGGGAAGTATTGGATTATTGTTAGCTAACTTAAGTATTTTTACACTTTTATACATGTTGTCACATGAACAAGTTATTCAATATGCTTGGCGAATCCCGTTTATCATAGGTGCTATTAGTTGTCTTATCTTGTTACTCATCAGAAATAGAATTGATAATACAGTTCCAAAGGTCTCGAATGAGGATTTAAGTTTTGCTAATCTAATAAAAAACAATAAGACTGAATTGCTTGGAGCATTTATTGTAACCAACTTATCAGCGTCAGCTTTTTACATTACCTTTATTTTTATGCCTACATATTTATCCATATCACTAAAATTATATTCGCATCAACAATCAATTTTACTTACGCTTTCAGCGATACTAACCTATATCATCGCTCTACCTTTAGCTGCAATTTTGGCTGATAGAAATGGGATCATAATGCAAATTAAAACTGCTGCATTTTTATATTTAACGTTTTCGATAGTCTTATTTTATTTGCTACCCTATACAGGTGGTATATTTTGCATTTTTACGCTTATTATTTTCTCTCTTATTCAAGCATTACTCAATTCAGCGCTACCGGCATTTATTGTTACTCAGCTTGAGTTTAGTCAGAGAGGAAAAGCATTGGCAATTTCTTATAATATCAGTTTAACTTTATTCGGAGGGTTAATGCCTTATTTGATTTTAACCACCGATAACCCAATAAACCCCGGTATTCCAATAAGTATATGCGCAGTCCTATGTTTAATATTTATCTATTTTAAAGGAAAAAAATATGGTTATTTACGAAGTGAACTTAGCTATTGATAAGGATATCTATCCTCAATTTCAATTATGGTTAAAAGAACATGCAAGAGAGATGTTGGAATTTCCTGGTTTTATTACTGCAAGTATTTTAAAACCAGAAAGTGACGATGAGATTGAAAAAGAAAAATTAACTGTTCAATATCAACTTGAAGACCGGGAGTCTCTAAATGTATATTTTAACCAGTTCGCAGCTAAAATGCGTGAAGATGGGATACGAATGTTTAAAGATAAATTTTCTGCAGAGCGAAGAATTTTTGAATTGAAGGATAATATTTCAAAATAATTATACGTAAAGAAGGTATAATTTATTGTATAAATACATAGTATAGGTATATAATGCATTTGCTTACGCACAAGTAAATGTATATCTATAAGGATGCAATTATGGAAAAAAAAGTTTTTAGAGAAGCTGAAGCGGCAACATATATTTGTATGAGCCGATCTTTTTTATCGCAGGATAGGGCATATGGAACTTTAGTAAATAGAACCCCTGGTCCCAAATATATTAAAATTGGGCTCTACCCCAAATAAGGGGGCATTTTAATCAAGTTAGTCTAGACTAACCATTTGATT
>Ga0066256_1003979_pt1 | contig 13607 bp, 6 predicted proteins | sample ThiBio_1000_biof_FD_87107 | JGI IMG/M metagenome (GOLD analysis project Ga0066256, IMG submission 87107) | Wastewater bioreactor microbial communities from Cape Town, South Africa - Thiocy_expt_1000_biof (version 2) | ecosystem: Engineered > Bioreactor > Thiocyanate-remediating >...
AACTCTCAAGTCCCTATCAGGGAAGTCTATTCCATTGATGAGGCATTTCCGGATTTAACAGATATCCCTCAGGATCAACTCATTACCTTTTGTCAGCACTTAAAAGAGCAAGTGCGGCAATATTTAGGAATTCCAATTTCAATTGGCGTCTCTTTAACTAAAACACTTTCTAAGGTTGCTAATCACTTTGCAAAAAAATCTGAAGGAATATTTATTCTACTCGATGAAAAGGAGATCAATACTTTTTTAAGTCGTTTACCTGTAAATGAGGTTTGGGGCATCGGCTACAATCATACAAAATACCTGATTGCGCAAGGAATTGATACAGCCCTTAAGCTTAAGGAAGCGCCTCCTAAATGGATACGCCAAAAAATGAGTGTGGTTGGCGAGCGAATTGTAACCGAACTTAATGGAAACATTTCTTATGAACTTGAACAAGAATTAAATTCTAAGAAGATGATTACAGTTTCACGCTCCTTTCCAAAAGATGTTACCTCTTATGAAGAATTAGAATTTGCAATCTGTTCTTTTATTGAAAAAGCTGTTGAGAAGCTGCGAGAAGAAAAAATGCTTGCCCAAAAGTTGGGGATTTTTATTAAGACCAATCGTTTTAGTGAAGGAGCATACTATAGTAATTTTCAGCTGATGACGCTTGATGTTGCAAGTCATTATACTCCTTCTTTTATTACGGCAGGTAAAAAGGCTTTAAAAGCTATTTATAAACCTTCCCTTGCTTATAAAAAGGCTGGAGTATGCCTCTTGGATTTAAGTTCTCATGAAGAATTTCAGGGTTCCTTTTTTAGCCCTGTTTCTCCAAAAAAAGAGCAATTAATGCTAACGCTGGATAAACTTAATCAAAGGTATGGAAAAAGAACAATTAGTTATGGTGCTATTAATCAAGAAGCAACTTCAATCACACAGCGCCAATTCCTTTCACCTCACTACACAACACAGTGGAATGATATTCCTAAAGTTAAATAACTTAATATCATTTATTTTTATTCTTCTGCTTTTAGAATAAGTATGGAGAGTATGTGTTAGACCGTAGCCTGATTAAATAAAACTTCTTAGCGTAATGGGATGGACTCCTCGGATTAATAGAGGCACGATTGTTAATGCCTGAATGATTCGAAACAACGAGCAAAGGAACCCATCATGACTATGACTATCCTTGGTATTGATATTGCAAAAAATATCTTTCAATTACATGGAACAAACTCTCACGGACAAAAGGTCTTCAGCAAAAGGGTAAGTAGATCAACGCTTTTAAGAACAATCCAACAGTTACAACCTTGCTTAATTGGAATGGAAGCGTGTGGCAGTGCACATTACTGGGCGCGAAGATTTACTGAATTAGGGCATACGGTAAAACTCATGAGTCCTCAATTTGTTAAACCTTATGTAAAAACCAATAAGAATGACTTCAATGATGCTGAGGCGATATGTGAAGCTGTATCAAGGCCAAGCATGCGTTTTGTCCCCATTAAAAGTGTTCAACAGCAAGAGATCCAATTGGTGCATAAAATAAGGGACAAACTTATTAAAGATAAAGTTGCTTTAGGAAATCAAATTAGAGGGCTTCTTTTAGAGTATGGAATTATTATACCTCAGGGAGATTGCCATTTAAGAAGAGCGCTCGCCAATCTTTCCGCCTTCACTGAAGGCAGCGATCTAACGAATTATGCCAGAATAATCTTTGACGACCTTTATAATGAGTTTCTGAAGTTAGTTGAACGAGTAAAGGAATATACTAAAAAATTAACGCTAATAGCTAAAGAAAATGAACACTGTCAGCGTTTGATGACGATACCAGGCATTAAAGAGATTACTGCAACAGCATTACTTTCTGCAGTAGGAAATTTTAATATATTCAGAAATGGACGTGATTTATCAGCTTGGCTTGGTCTTGTGCCAAAACAAAGTTCTAGTGGCCAGAAGAAGTTACTCTTAGGCATTAGTAAAAGAGGTGATGCTTACTTAAGAAAACTTTTAGTGCATGGTGCAAGAGCAGTTGTGAGCCAGGTCAAGAACAAGATCGATCGAACCAGCCTTTGGATTAAAGGATGCCTTGAGAGAATTGGCTTCAATAAAACTGTCGTTGCCTTAGCCAATAAAAATGCAAGGGCTGCCTGGGCTATTATAACTCGGGAATCAACTTACAATATGGAGCATATCAGCAGTTATTAAAGTATAATCTTAGTTTGCGTTAGGTTATCGAATGAAGGGTATAAAATAAAAGTTGCTATCTTAAAAACCTGTGTAAATGTCTGATCAGTTAAGATCGATAGCGTGATTAAGGAGAAGATAGTTCGCACATTCCATCATGGCACAGAAGTAATATCTTGATGCCGAATATATGTGAGCAAACTTATTATTAAAACCCTTTAAGGTATCCTTGCAAAAACCGAGGAGTCCATATATACATTTACGTCCAAATCTTCCTGGTACCCTAATATACGAATCATCTTTAACTTATAAAAAAAGAAAAGTCTTTATGCTCACTATATACGGTTACATTGTAACTAACGCTAAATGAGTAAAATATTACTTCTTGTTATTTCTCAAATCCTGCTCAAGAGCAATTGTAAAAGCCTCTTCCACCTTCTTAATAGGTGCCCTGGGTGAGTAGAACGGCCAGATCACTCTGACCGAACCCTCCTCAGATCCGGACGTGCGGAACTACCGCATCCGGCTCCCGATAGATCAGTGTCCCCACACATCTTCAGTGAAAAACTTCCATAGTTGAAAATGACTGTCATGCAACCCATCCATAAATGATTGAAGTTCAGTATAATAAATAGCTCTTTCTATCCCATAATGCTCATAGAATTCACTTACTCTCATAAAGCTAAGACCATATTCTTGGTATGCAGCATAAAGAGAATTTCTTATTTCAAAAAATACATTTTCAACGCCTTCTTTTGCACACCATTGAAACATACCTTTAAAAAGAGGAAAAAAAGCTCCCTTTCCTCTATATTCTGGTCGTACATATAGGCGACTCGCAAGCCCTAATTTATGAGCAGGAACAGAATCATAAGAAAACCATTTATAAAAATGTTTCTCAGCACCGTCATCCTGAAATTGAAAACTGTTTTTTTGATTATTATCCTGTCCTAAGACCAAACGACAAGCTCCAGGAAATTTTGCAATCAATGAAAGCTAAAAAGCATCATAAAAATATGCCTTTAAAGAAAGAAAAAGCTATCAAATATTTTATCACATAAAATTAAAAAACAATATTGTACACACAATGTACGAATGATATAATGATGTTAAGTATTGTATGGAGAGAGAGATGAAAGAAATCGTAAATCAAAAAGTTGCTCGAATTGATATTCGAACTTCTCAAAATGCAAAAGCATTCTTACAAGAAGCGGCAGCTATAAATCATAAAAGTATCACAGAATTTTTATTAGAACATGGCTTAAAAGCTGCTGAGCACGTGTTAGCAGATAAACGCATATTTATGCTTAATGACGAGCAATGGGAATTATTTTGTGAAGCTTTAGATCGCCCCATTCAGGAAAAGCCTAACTTAAATAAATTATTATCTAAGCCAAGTGTTTTTGAGAAATGACAAAAATCTTTGGCTCTATTGAAAAGCTAAGCTATGAGCATATTCTTGAGAATTTTGATTGCGGCAATGCCGCTTTAAATGAATATCTTAATAAGTATGCTTTGATAAATCAGAAATTACGGATTTCACAAACCTATATTGGCGTGTCAAAAGGCATTATTATTGGATATTATACTATTTCTGTAGCATCTATACAGCATGATCAAGCTCCTAAAAAAGTAGCCAGAGGGTTACCACGCTATGACATACCCGTCATGTTAATAGGTCGTCTTGCCGTTGATTTAAGCTTTCAAGAACGAGGAGTGGGCGCAGGTCTCTTAAAGGATGCCATATTAAGGACCCAAAAAGTTGCAGACCTTGTTGGCATTAGAGCTTTAATCGTACATGCAAAAAATGACGAAGTTGTTCAATGGTATAAGAAATTTGATTTTGAGCCTAGTCCTCTGGATAGCAAGCATTTATTTCTATTGTTGAAAGATATGAATAATTACTGCAACAATTGATCTCAATTAAAAAAATTGGTGAGCCTCTGGGTATTTCTTTGTCTTATGTTTTAGCTGCTGAGATTAAAGATAAAAAGGGTTTTATGGAGATTATTGACGCCAAGATTATTACGGAAATTCGCCTGGTGTGAGGATTCGTGCGATTTGGGGCCACTTGTCCAAAACAAGGTTGGGTTCGTATGAAATTTGAGTAGGAAGTTACAGGGTTAAGGAGATTTTGGTTTAATAGGATCCTTATATTTTTTTCTTCCTTTATGATAACATTCACGACATCCGTGTCCTCTAATTGCTCTAGATTTTACTAAAGCTTCCCATTCATGGCTATTACTACAAATCCACCAAACTTTTTTATGGCTTCCAGGAATTACATCAAAAGCGGTCAGATCACTGTTTTTTTCATGATGCCATTCCTTAACTAATTCAGGATACAGTACCGCAAGATTATTATAATCTTTAGCTGTTTTTATGGGACACATAGGACATCCTGTTCCATTCTTTGCTCTTTGTTTAATAATAGTATTCCACTCATGCCCCTTACTACATCTCCACCAAGCTCTTTTATGGCTTCCAGGGACTACATCATAAGGTGTAAGATTTCCATTAAGGATTGGATGCCATTCTCTAACTAGATCTGGCCTTATGATTGCTAAATTATTATCTTTGCCAACCTTTTGGTTAGAACATTCAGAACATCCATGGTTCTTTTTTGCTCTAGAATTGATTTGAGCTTCCCATTCATGGCCCTTTTCACATTGCCACCAAACCTTTTTTTCACTTCCAGGAACAACATCATACGGGGTGAGTTTATCATTTTTTTCGTGGTGCCACTCCACTATTAAGTCAGGCCTTAAGACTGCAAGGTTATTATCTTTCCCTGCTTTTTGGTTAGAGCACTCAAGACATCCATGTCCTAGGGATCTATTTGCTACAATTGCCTGCCATTCATGGCCTTTTTTACATAACCACCACACTTTCTTCCCACTTCCTGGTGTTACTTGATATGGTGTTAATAATTTATTTTTTATAGGGTGCCATTGAGAAGCAATATCAGGCCGCAATAAAGAAAGATTATTATCTTTGCCAGCCTTAAAATTACAGCATTCAGGACAATTTCGGCCATCTTTACGTGAATAAACTTGAGCTTCCCATTCATGGCCTTTTTTACATAACCACCACACTTTCTTCCCGCTTCCTGGTGTTACTTGATACGGTGTTAATAATTTATTTTTTGTAGGATGCCATTCTCTAACTAGATCTGGCCTTATGATTGCTAAGTTATTATCTTTAAAGATTTTATTATGTGTACAATTTGGACATTTTGATTTGTTTCTTGTCCGACTAGATATTACATCTTTCCATTCGTGGCCTTTTCTACATAACCACCATACTTCTTGAGCGCTATTTGCTGCAACCTCTGATAAATCTATATTTACATTTTTAGTGGGATGCCACTCAGAACATAGGCGAGGATATTTTTCCTTAAGTCTATTAATTTTGATATTTCTTATTTTAATGCAAACAGGACACTTTTGACTTTTTGTTCTTCCATATACTTGTGCTTGCCAATCATGACCTTTTTCACATTGCCACCAAACCAACTTGTGAGCTCCTGGCGTAACAATAGAAGGGTTCAAACTTCCATTCTTAGTTGGATGCCATTGCTTAGCAATGTCGGGCTTTAGCAAAGAAAGATTATTATCTTTCCCAACTTTTCTGTTTGAACACTCGGGACAATTATGGTGGTATTTTGCCCTCATTACAATTTGAGCTTCCCATTCATGACCTTTTCTACATAACCACCATACTTTCTTCCCGCTTCCTGGTGTTATGTTTTGAGGTGTTAAGTTTTTATTTAAATCTGGGTGCCATTCTTTTGCAATATCCGGCTTCATAATCGCTAGATTATTATCTTTTCCAACCTTTTGGTTAGAACACTCAGGACATCCTACTCCTTTTGCTCTATGTTTTACTTGAGCTTCCCATTCATGGCCTTTTTCACATACCCACCAGGCTTTTCTATGACTACCAAGAGGGACATTTTGTAATTTAAAGATTCCATTTTTTTCGGAGTGCCATTCTCTTGAAAGTTTTTTAAAAATGGCATTTGCAGAATTTAAATGAATATTTCTTAAATTTGTTTTATTTTTTTTCTTAAGATATGAAGATTCTTTCTTTAAGCATTTAACACAACCCCTGTTTTGAATTGATCTTGATAAGACTTTAGCCTGCCATTCATGGCCTTTTTCACATACCCACCATACTTTAATTGTACTGCCTGCAACAATATGTTGTGGTTTTAAATCACCATTTTTAGCATCATTCCATTCTTTCAATAAATTGGGATATAAAACAGCTAAGTTATTATCTTTGCCAACCTTTCGATTCTTACACTCAGGACATCCATCACCTGATGTTCTTGCTTCTATTGCCGCTATCCATTCATGTCCGCTATTACAAATCCACCATGCTTTCTTCCCACTTCCTGGAGTTACATCTTCTGGGGTTAACCACTTATTTTTTGTAGGATGCCAATCTTGTGCAATATCAGGCCTTAGGTAGGCAAGATTGTAGACTTCTGTAGCACGTCTCGGAGAATGACAAATATGACAATTTTGATAATGAACACGATTTTCGATAGTTTCATACCAAAAATGCCCTTTTTCACATTTCCATTTTCCAATTATGTGATTATTTTCTATAGAATTATCAGGGAAAGGCCTTTTGTTTTTGACTGGATCCCATTGATGTCTAATAATTTCATAATTGAGGCTCATTATTTATATATTATACTCTCTATTAATCAAATTTACGGCCGTGTTTTAAGCATAAATCATTCTTACCTAAATAGATTTTCTCATAAATAATTCAGCTTGAGTATCCCCTTGAGCAGCAGCTTGACGCAAATACTCTAGTGATTTTATTTTGTCACCTCGTTTAAAATAAATTATTCCTAAATTGTACTGGGCATCAGAATTTTTCTGTTTTGCGGCTTTTTCAAGCCACATAATTGCTTGGTTTACATCTTTTTTTATACCCCATATCCCTCTATATTTTAGCAATCCAATATAAAATTGGGCTTCTAAGATTCCTTGATCTGCAGCCTTCTGCAGCCATTTTATCCCTTCCTGCAAATTTTTTTCAACATTCTCGCCTGATAAGTACATGTTACTCAGAATATATTGAGATATTGGATGGCCTTCTTCAGCAAGCTTATGAAGCATCTTCACAGCTTTTGGGATATTTTTATTGTTGTTAGGGACAAAATAATAATAGGCTGCAACATTATATTCAGCGTTTTTATCTCCTGATTGAGCTGCTTTAATAAAAAAATCGAGAGTTTTTTCAATTTCTAGAGCTTGAGCCTCTGGATCATTAAATAATTTAATTTCTATATTTTTGGCTGTTGCTACAAAAGAGATAATAATATTGAGCAATATAACATGCACTAGTGTTTTCACTGATGACTTCCTCCCCTTGCATTTGAGATAATTCTCAATCTCATTTTATTAGGATTTACCACATCTTTTATGTTGTAGGAAAAATACGTAAAATTTTAGTTAATTTATAAAGAATTTTGTTTCTAAGAAATTTTTAAAATTTATACCCTATTTTGAAGAACCCTTCATGAGATTTTTGTTTTTTTCCAAGATCTCCATTGTATCCTATGGATATATAGACATCATTCTTAAAAAGGGCAGTCAATCCTGCACCTGGACTAAAGAAACTATGATTCTTTTTATCACCAAAAACAGTAAAGCTTGGGAGTTGACCTATAAAAGATGAAGTAACTCTATGAGAATTCTTTAAACCTTTTCTATATGTATAAGCCCCTCTAATAAAACCATAGAATTGCATTTCATCTAATATAAAGTGTTTGGCTAATTGAGCACCGAATTTATGTTGGATGTAAGTACGACGTTGTCTCCTAACATTAAGACCTAAAGTATCTGCACCTATTTCACGATAACCCTCTTCTTTCAAAGAAAGAACCCCAATTCCTGCCATTGGCGTAATACTAAAGTTTGAAGGAAGATATATCTCATATCCTGTATCAATCATTCCACCAAACTGATGAGCATGATGTTTTTGTGAGGCTTCAGCTTCAAATCCAGAAAAATTGATCTTACGAGTGCCTTTAAGATTGTTCATTCCATAAGAAACTAACGTATCAATATAAAATTCTGGCGTAATATGAACAGAACTATAAGATCCAACATGATAAGAATTTATTTTTCCAGATCCATACTGATCACTCAATTTATAAGACGTATTTCCATAACCTGCCATAAAACCAACCAATATTTGATCAGTAAACTGATGATCAAATCCAAGCTTAGTCTCTCCCATTGTTGATTTAAGAGCGGGTAAATAAGTTCCTGGGCTCGTATAAGATTTTTGATTTAAAACCTTGGCATCACTATAACTCCAGACTGTAGACTGGCCTATCTTTGAACGAAATGAATGAGGAACCTGTTGGCTACTAGATTTTGTTGTTTGATTCATTGATGATCTCTTCACAGAAGAGGAGAACAATTGAGCCATAGTCCCTTTAAAATTAGAAGAAACACTTTTTACGAGCTCTTTAAAAGAAGAATGAGCAGCTGATCTCTCTAAGGGAGAATGTAACATGTGTGATAGTGTGTTTCCTAAGTCAAAAAAATTATCTGCTAAGTTATCTGCTAACAATGTATTACTTGCAGTATTAAATCTATTAAGGGCATCTATAATTTGGTTTTTATTGAACCCCATTAAGCTATTAGTCGCCGTCTGTAGCGTTCCTGTTAAGGTCCCAATATTTTCCAAATTCTGACTAACAATCCCTGCATTTCCTTCCGTAATCACTTGATTAAGGGTTGAAGTGCGAATCATCCTTAATTGCACATTGTTAGGGTTATAAATGACATTGTAAGCAAATAAAGGAGATACTCCATTAACCGTATCAAAAGTTGTATTGATTGGATTGACACTTGTCAAAATTGTATAAATATAAGGTTGATTTAATTGATAATTCCCAGCCATTGGAATAACTTGCAATGTTCCATGGAGAGTAGTTGTGCTCGCTGCCCCAATAACTCTTATTAAATCAGATTGACCAGCATCATTGACTTCACACTGATAAATGCCCCCTGTGTTATTGAAAATATTTCTAACCTGAATTTGCCCAATAGAATTTCCAGGAGCAACAATGCCACGGTTAATTAGATTTAAGACAGTATTGTTGCCAGAAAAAGTAGATCCTTCTTCAAGATTTACATTTGCGTTTGAAATATCTCCATTAACCTTGAGCTCACCAGAGACAACATTTATATCTCCGACAAAATTCTTATCACCATTAAGCGAAAGGCGATTTGCTCCTTTTTTAGTTAAGATGCCCACTCCATTTATTTCACCATTAATTGATGAGGAATAATTTTGCGTATCAATCACAGATGTATTATTGAGGGTCAGTATTCTTGTGCCTGGCAAAGTAACAGAATTATCAAACTTTAAGGTGGAGTTATCGAGTTTAACTTCTCCTGTGGCAGCTCCTAAATTGTTATCAGAAGAGATGGAAACTGTAGAATCCTTAATTTCTGTGGACCCAGTATGCTGATTGTTTCCACCCAAAACGACATCAGTATTTTGTACAATAAGAGTACCTACTCCCGAAATATCATTATTAAAAGCATTATCAATTAAATTTCCATTTCCTTGTAATGTCAGATGACCATTATTCTCAACAGTACTAGTACCCAATCCATGGGAATCAGATAAAACAACCTCGGCACCATTTTCAATTCTAGTTGTTGCGGAATATGCTTGGTTAGGACCATTTACTTGAAAAGAGCCACCTTCAATAGTTAAAGTGCCTGCTCCTGATAATGCTTCAGATTGTACAACTCCACCTTGTTCAACGCTTAAATTACCACCATTAAAGTTTAAGGAACTCCTTGCTTCTGTATGAAGGGTCCCAACAGTTTGCGTCGTCCCAGATAAGTTTACTTTTGTCTCTTCTTTCAAAATTAAATCAGACGTATTTCCTAAAGAATGATCTGATCCTAAAATGAGCTCTCCTGTTTTAACCGTCGTCGTTCCTTGATAATTATTTGTTGGATTATTAAGCGTAATACTATTGGTCGCATCAATCTCAATATTGCCTTGTCCAGTTAATCGTGCGTGGAACTCCGCAGCTCCTTGACCTTGATGATCTCCTCCAAGCACAGTGGTCTGTTGATCTTGTAATTCTAATTGTTGGAGACCATAACTCAGGTAAAGACCATCATCTTGCACTAAAATCCCATAATCATAAAAACCTTTAGCAACGCGTTGAGTCCCTTCATCAATGTCTATTTCTCTCTCTGCACTAACAATATTTCCATCCTGATCAACAAGTCTCAATGAGTCGTTCACATTAGATCTATTAACCTGATTGGCTTTAACAAATTGTGTCAAAATCACATCATCTTGCATAAGAAGAGGTTTATTATGTCCATCCCATTCTTCTGGGGGATCAAATCCAGCAGGAATTGTAATTTGGATGGTTCCATTTAAACTTGAAGATAAGTCTAACATATTAACAGCAAGGGTATCTGCTGGTGTAAAATCGTCTCCAGAAGGTCTTAAAGACAACATCCCACCAGAAAAAGTAAGCCCTCCAATTGCTTGGGTCATAGGGTTACCTGGATCTCCACCAAGAAATGCAGTACCATAAGGAGATAATTTTAAAGTTGCAGAGGTTAAAGCTTCTGTATTCCTTCCTGAAATATCAAAAGCCCCTTGTTCTAAAACAATCTCACCCTCAAACTGAGAAGGAAATCCATGATAAATATCATCAAATTTAAAGATGTTTTGTGGAGTTTCCATAGAAACAACCAAAGAACCACTTGATGGTGCTATAAGACGGTTATTGAAAGTAAAATCACCTTGAGGATTTAATCCAAGTAGACCAGTTAAATTAATTGTGCTTTGCCCTATATTTTTTTGCTCTGTTACATAAGCAGATCCTCCTATATGGAGAGATCCTTCAAAATCAGAGTTGTCACCTGTAATATCAATATAAGATCCTACTACATTCAATTCACCTGTCCCTTTAACTGAATTACTAAAAGTAGCATGTTGGTTCGCTTGACCAGAAAACTCTAAAGCAACAAGCCCAGAGTTACCGACAGAAGGAGAATCAACAGTTTCAATTTCTAAAACTCCTGTTCCAATCGAAAGAGGATTTCTAAGAACTAACCCACCTGTAACAACCGATGTTACCCCATGAAAATTTGGGCTTATTCCTTCAAAATTTGCAGTACCATTACCTTTTTTTACAAGAGAACTGACGTTTGTTCCTTGAATTTCACCCTTGAAAACAGAATCATTGTTGGTGCCAAAAGTAAGCTTTTGATTACCTAATTCAATAAGGCTATGCGCGTTACCGTTCAGTTCACTAATTGTTTGGGATGCTAATTTCATGTCAAAAACAGCATTATTAGCACCTAAACCAATAAGAGAAAAGGAACTCCCTGCAGCTAAAGAACTATTGACTTTCATGGTCATTGTCACAGGATTTACGCTGGCATCAATCGTGAATAAACCTGTATTTGTGCTTTGTCCACCGAGTGTCAGATCAGCTTTGGCGATAATACTCCCTCCAACCCCTGAAAAGACCCCATCAAAAGTAGAAGGTTGATTAATAGTTAAGGTACGATTATTTAAAAGAACTTGACTGGTGCTAATACTACTTTGTAATTCTCCTAGAATTTGATCAGCAGCTGTCATATCAAAGGTAGAGGCCACGCCTGCAAGTTTAAGAGATTTATTCACGCCCGCAAAGATATTTGAGATACCTGCCTTAAAAGTTGTCCCAGCTCCAACTTCACTGCCTCCTTGATGCGAGATTAAACCGTTCAAAGTTAGAATATTTCCGCCTTGAATAATGAGTTTCATCACACTATTACCTATCTGGGTGATAGCATTAGATAAGGTGCTCATAAAATTCCCTGTATCAATTGTAGCAATGCCAGGATTAACCGAGTTTCCTGAATCAAGGACTACAGGATTATTAATAACGAGACCACCTATTCCAAACTGGAGTGTCGTATTATTAAGCATCTTTAAGGAATTCGTTCCAAGAGCGGCGTTATGTCCCACCTGAAGCGCGCCCAAAGAAAGGGTTGTTTGTCCACTAAATGTTGTATTAGCCCCATTGAGTATCAATTTACCTAATCCATCTTTGGTAAGAGGAGCACTTCCATTAGGAGATGAGATCACGTTATCGATGTTTTGAGTTACGCCATCAGCGACAAAAAGAGTAACTCCAAGAGAGTTTACAAAGTCAGGATTGATAGCAATATTATTGTTAAATTGAATTCCAGGACCATTAAATATCACCGTTGAACCCGATAAGTTTAGAGAACCAGTTCCTGTAAATTTACTATTAGCCTCTAAACGAAGTGTCTCAAAGTTGTAAAAGCGATCATTGTTCGTAATTTCTCCAGAATTTATGAACGTACTTTTGTTTGAAATTGAACTTTCATCTATTTTTATAGTACCTGTGTTAGTAAATGGATTGTCATTTTCTAATATGGTTGAGTTATTTAAAATTATGGTACCAGCATTAGTAAATCGAGTACTTTGAGCGATCAATTTTTTTGTAAATGTACTCTGCCCAGAAAGAATAGTTGTGCCATTTTGCGCAACTGAAGAATCAATAAAATTAAGCGAACCTTCTACAGGACTTGAAAATTCCCCTGAGAAATTTAACGTATATCCCTTATTATCGATGATGCTTGAACTACCAAGAGAGATATCATTGTCGAGCGTGAGAGCATCTTGCCCTGCTTGGAGAGTTCCTTCTAAACTAATTGCTCCTGATCCAAGGGCTGTATTACTTCCAATCTGAACAATCGCTGAGTTCGCAATTGAAGTTCCTCCTTTATAATCATTCGCGCCATTAAGAATGATAGTCCCAGGCTCAGACAAAGTAAGTAATCCAGGATTGAGAGGATCATTATCTGTGATGGTATTATTAAAAGTAAGCACATTATTAGGGTGAGTTTGGTCCCCAGATTTTATTGTACTACCTAGACTGTCAATTAAAATTGACCAATTAACTATAGCACTATTTAGATCCTGAAAAATGCTTCCTTTTAGTAGAAAACTTCCATTCCCTGTTAATGATCCTCGATTAGTGAATAGATGATTTACATTTTTAAAAGTCCCACTATTAGCAATTGTAGCTCCCACATTATTGGTTAGATCGCCTTCAGTTGTAAAAATACCTTCTTGAATTTCAAGAGTTCCTGAATTCTGTCCACCCGCGAGAAGCTTTAACTCTCCAATTCCTTTCTTAATCAGTTTTCCAAGAACAGTTATAGCTTGTCCCAATATTCCAGTATTACCACCAGTATCCATCGTAATACCTTGGTTGTTAGGATTGCCAGGATTCAGGGTAAAATTATTATTGAGGGTTGCATTCAAATTCCAATAAAGGGCTGTATTATCTTGCATTATAATATTGCCCGTTCCTAAAATAGGATCTGAAGGATCTAAACTCG
>Ga0066256_1003984_pt1 | contig 13602 bp, 9 predicted proteins | sample ThiBio_1000_biof_FD_87107 | JGI IMG/M metagenome (GOLD analysis project Ga0066256, IMG submission 87107) | Wastewater bioreactor microbial communities from Cape Town, South Africa - Thiocy_expt_1000_biof (version 2) | ecosystem: Engineered > Bioreactor > Thiocyanate-remediating >...
CCGGGCATCCGTCCGGCCGGGGCGGCGCTGGGCGACCAGCGCCGGGTGATGGGACCGGCCCAGGCGCGGGACGCCGGGGCCGGGGTGCTGGTGATCGGCCGCCCCATCACAGGGGCCGCCGACCCCGCCCTGGCGGCCCGCGCAATCGCGGAAAGCCTTGGCGTTACAGCCGGTTAACGCCCATTCCGGGGTTTGCTTGATTTCCCGCATCCAGCGGCCCATACACCGCCCCATCATGGCCATCGCCGTCAAAATCTGCGGGATCACCAGCATGGACGCCGTGGATGCCGCCGTGGCGGCGGGCGCGGCCTATGGCGGTCTGGTATTCCATCCCAAGTCGCCGCGTTTCGTGACGCCCGACCAGGCGCGCGCCCTGGCGGCGCATATGCGCGGGCGGTTGAAAGTGGTGGCGCTGGTCGCCGACCTGGACGACGCCGCCCTGGCGGCGGAGATCGAACTGGCCCGCCCCGATATCCTGCAACTGCACGGCAACGAGGATGCCCGCCGCGTCGCCGCCATTCGCGCCCGCTTCGGGCCTCCCGTCCTCAAGGCGCTGCCCATCCCGGAGGCGGACGACTTCGCCGCCGTGCCGGAGATGGAAACTGTCGCCGACATGCTGCTGTTCGACGCGCGTCCGCCCAGGGGCGCGGCGCGGGCCGGCGGCCATGGCGCGGCGTTCGACTGGGCGCTGCTGGCGGGCCGTTCCTTCCGCAAGCCCTGGTTCCTGGCGGGCGGGCTTGAGCCCGGCAATGTCGCGCGCGCCATCGAACGGTCCGGCGCGGCGCTGGTGGATGTTTCCTCCGGCGTGGAACGCGCGCCGGGGGTAAAGGACGCCGCGCGCATTGCCGCTTTCATCCACGCCGCCAAAGCCGCCATCCGGCTTCCGGTTTCCTGACTTTCCGAGACGAGATGCCATGACCGCCATCCCCAACTCCCTGCGCAGCGGCCCCGACGCGTCCGGCCATTTCGGCGCCTATGGCGGCCGTTTTGTCGCCGAAACGCTGATGCCGCTGATCCTGTCGCTGGAAAAGGCTTACGAGGCGGCGAAAAAGGATCCCGCCTTTCAGGCCGAACTGAGCGGCTTGCTGACGCATTATGTCGGCCGCGAAAGCCCGCTCTATTTCGCCGAGCGGCTGACCGCGCATCTGGGCGGCGCGAAAATCTATCTCAAGCGCGAGGACCTCAATCATACCGGCGCGCACAAGATCAACAATGGCCTGGGCCAGATCCTGTTGGCCCGGCGGATGGGCAAGACCCGCATCATCGCCGAGACCGGCGCGGGCCAGCATGGCGTCGCCACCGCCACGGTCGCGGCGCGCTTCGGTCTGCCCTGCACCATCTATATGGGCGAGGTGGACATGGAGCGGCAGAAGCCCAATGTCTTCCGGATGCGCCTGCTGGGCGCCGAGGTGAAGGGTGTCTCGTCCGGCTCGCGCACCCTCAAGGACGCGATGAACGAGGCGCTGCGCGACTGGGTCGCCAATGTCCACGATACCTTCTACATCATCGGCTCGGCGGCGGGGCCGCACCCTTATCCGGCGATGGTGCGCGATTTCCAGACCGTGATCGGCAACGAGACGCGCAGCCAGATGCTGGAGCGCGAACAGCGCCTGCCCGACCTGGTGGTGGCCTGTGTCGGCGGCGGCTCCAACGCCATCGGCATGTTCCATCCCTTCGTCGATGATGCCGGGGTTGAAATCCACGGCGTCGAAGCGGCAGGCGACGGCGTGGACACGCCGCGCCATGCCGCCACCCTTTCCAAGGGCACGCCGGGCGTGCTGCACGGGGCGCGCAGCTATCTGCTGCAGGATCAGGACGGCCAGATCATCGAGGCCCATTCCATCTCCGCCGGCCTGGATTATCCGGGCGTGGGGCCGGAGCATAGCTGGCTGAAGGATATCGGCCGGGTGAAATACCATTCCGTCACCGACAAGGAGGCGCTGGACGCCTTCCTGCTGCTGTCCAAGCTGGAAGGCATCATCCCGGCGCTGGAATCGGCCCATGCCATCGCCCATGTCGCCCGTGTTGCGCCGCAGATGGACACGGACAAGCTGATCGCCGTCTGCCTGTCGGGCCGGGGCGACAAGGATGTCTTCTCGGTGGCCGCCGCGCTGGGAGAAAAACTGTGAGCCGTCTTGCCCAAACCTTCGCGCGCCTGAAAAAGGAAGGCCGCGCCGCCTTCGTGCCTTTCATCACGGCGGGCGATCCCGACATGGACACCAGCTTCGCCATTCTGGAGCGGCTCCCGGCGGCGGGCGCCGACGTGATCGAACTGGGCCTTCCCTTCACCGATCCGATGGCCGACGGCCCGGCGGTGCAGGCGGCGTCGGTGCGGGCGCTGGCGGCCGGGGCCACCACCGCCAAGGTGCTCAAGATGGTCGAGCGGTTCCGCAAGACCGACAAGACCACGCCGATCGTGCTGATGGGCTATTACAATCCCATCCATGCCTATGGCACCGCGCGGTTCGCGCGCGATGTCGCGGCGGCGGGTGTGGACGGCCTTTCCGTCGCGGGCGTCACCGGCACCAAGGCGGTGCCCGAGGACGAGGTGCGCGCCGCCATGACGCGGGTGAAGGCCGCCACCGGCCTGCCCTGCACGGTGGGTTTCGGCATCCGCACCCCCGAACAGGCCGCCGCCATCGCCGCCCTGGCCGACGGCGTGGTGGTGGGATCGGCCATTGTCGGCCGCGTCGCCGCCAATCTGGAGGCGGGGCGGGACAAGATCGTGGCGGAGGTTCTGGAACTGACCCGCGCCCTGGCGGGTTCCACCCACGCTGCGGGCCGTGATAAAGTGTCCCCGGAAAAGGCGAACGCATGAACTGGATCACCAATATTGTCCGTCCGCGCATCAAGGGATTGATGGGCGGCAAGCAGGGCGGCGGCGACACGCCGGAGAATCTCTGGAAGAAATGCCCGTCCTGCGGCGAGATGATCTTCCACCGCGATCTGGTGGCGAACCTGAATGTCTGTCCGCAGTGCAGCCATCACATGCGGATCGGCCCGGCGGAACGCTTCGCCTATACCTTCGACGCCGGCAGCTTCACCGAACTGACGCCGCCCAGCGTTCCGGCCGACCCGCTGCGCTTCAAGGGCGACAAGAAATATTCCGACGAGATGAAGGCGGCGCGCGCCAAGACCGGGCGGCCCGAAGCCTTCACCGCCGCGCGCGGCGCCATTGACGGCCTGGCGGTGATGATCGGCGTGCAGCCCTTCGACTTCCTGGGTGGCAGCCTGGGACTGGGGGTGGGCGAGGCGCTGGTGGAATCGCTGCAGGCGGCGGTGAAGGAAAAGCGGCCCTATGTGCTGTTCGTCCCCTCCGGCAGCGCGCGGATGCAGGAAGGCATCCTGTCGCTGATGCAGATGCCGCGCGCCACCATCTGCGTGGACATGCTGCGCGAGGCGGGGCTGCCCTATATCGTGGTGCTGACCGATCCCACCTTCGGCGGCGTCTCGGCCTCCTATGCGATGCTGGGCGATGTCCAGATCGCCGAGCCGGGCGCCCAGATCGGCTTCACCGGCGCGCGCGTCATCGCCCAGACCATCCGTGAAAAGCTGCCGGAGGGCTTCCAGCGGGCGGAGTATCTGCTGGATCACGGCATGTTGGACATGGTCACCCCGCGCAAGGAGATGCGCGCCACCCTGTCGCGTCTGCTGCATCTGCTGATGCAGCAGCCCCGGCCCACCGCCAAGGCCCGGTCCGCGCCGCCGGCCCGGCGCAACGGCAATGGCAATGGCGGGGCGGCCGCCAGCGCGTGATCCCGCCCACCGGCACCACGCGCAGCGACGCAGTTCTCAAGCGTTTGCTGGCGCTGCATCCCAAGAAGATCGACCTGGCGCTGGACCGCATCCTGCGCCTGCTGTCGGACCTGGGCGATCCGCAAAAGAAGCTGCCGCCCGTCCTCCATGTCGCGGGCACCAACGGCAAGGGCAGCGTCTGCGCCTTTTCCCGCGCCATGCTGGAGGCACAGGGCCTGAAGGTGCATGTCCATATCTCGCCGCACCTGGTTCATTTTCACGAGCGCATCCGCATCGCCGGGCGGCTGATCGGCGAAGAGGCGCTGGTCTCGCTGCTGGAGGAGGTGGAAGCGGTCAATCGCGGCCGCGCGATCACCTTTTTCGAGATCACCGCCGCCGCCATGTTCCTGGCCTTTTCACGCCATTCCGCCGATGCCTGCATCCTGGAAGTGGGGCTGGGTGGAACCTATGACGCCACCAATGTGGTGCCGCATCCGGCCATGACGGTGATCCAGCCGGTGGGCCTGGATCATGTGGAATTCCTGGGCGGCGACCTGGCCGGCATCGCGGCGGAAAAGGCGGGCATCATCAAGAAGGGCGCGCCGCTGGTGATCGGGCCGCAGAGCGATATCGCCCGCGATGTGATCCTCTCCCCGGCCGACCGGCTGGGCGTGCCGGTCTTCGCCTTCGGGCAGGATTTCGCCAGCCGCCAGGAACACAACCGCATGGTCTATGAGGATGCGGACGGCCTGCTGGACCTGCCGCTGCCCAAACTGATCGGCCGCCATCAGGTGGAGAATGCGGGCGTGGCCATCGCCGCCTTGCGTCACGCCCAACGGGGTTGGGGCGCCGATGCGGCGATCGAAAAGGGGCTGGCGACGGTGGAATGGCCGGGGCGTCTGCAACGGTTGCATCACGGTCCGCTGCTGGATGTCGCGCCGCGCGGCGCCGAGGTCTGGCTGGACGGCGGCCACAATCCGCATGGCGCGGCGGCGGTGTCGCGCGCCATCGCCGACCTGGAGGAACGCGGCGAGCGGCCGCTCTATCTCATCTGCGGCATGTTGGCGAACAAGGACGCGGCGGGCTATCTGGGCAGCTTCGAGGGCCTGGCGCGGCATGTGGTGACGGTGGCCATTCCGGGCGAGGCGGCCAGCATGGGCGCGGGCGCGCTGTACGATGTGGCGCGCCGGGTGGGATTGGACGCGGCCCCCGCCGAAGACCTGGAAGACGCCATGCTGCAGGTGCTGGCCTGGTCGCGGCTGGACGGCGAGGACACCCCGCCGCGCATCCTGATCTGCGGCTCGCTGTATCTGGCGGGAAAAGTCCTGGCTGAAAACGGATAGGGCGCGGTTCTTTTTCGCGCATGCCTATCCGAAACCGTCATGGCCCGGCCTGTCCGGGCCATCCAGTTTTGGATGACCTGAAACTGATGGCCCGCATGAAGCGGGCCATGGAGAGTGTTGCGTGTCACCTCACCATGGGCGGCCCTGAGCCGCCCATCCAGAGAAACCTGTACCGGATTGACGATCCTGGATGGCCGCGTCAAGCGCGGCCATGGAGAGTGTCGCACGCCGCGGCTTCATCCTTCGGCAGAATAAAGTCGTGACGGCCGTCAGATAAGCGCGTGCCCGTAGCCCATGCCCGCCAAACCGTCATGGCCCGGCCTGTCCGGGCCATCCAGTTTCATGCCGGCGTAAAAGCTGGATGCCCGCTGGAGTACGGGAATGACAACGCGACTTCGACGGCTGTGACAGGCCGGGGGCGCAGGTCATCCTCCCCCTATGCGCACAGCGCATCCAAGGGGGAGGTGGTTTCAGCGTGCGAAGCCGACCTCTTGGGAGGCAAGCGGAAGCGGAAACCGGAGGGGGTCAGATAGACGACTCGATCCATTCCTTGATCTTCGACTTGGGCAATGCGCCCACCTTGGTCGCGGCCACCTGGCCCTGGCTGAAGATCATCATGGTGGGAATGCCGCGCACGCCATACTTGGTCGGCACATGCGGGTTCTCGTCGATGTTCAGCTTGGCGATCGTCACCTTGTCGCCCAGCTCGGTGGACAGCTCGTCCAGCGCCGGGGCGATCATGCGGCAGGGGCCGCACCATTCCGCCCAGAAGTCCACCAGGACGGGCTTTTTGGAATCCAGAACATCGGCCTGGAACGAGGCGTCGGAGACTTTCAGCGGCATGTGCGGATCCCAAGAACTATCGCGGTCCCATATCTAGGAACCGTCCCCGTCACGGTCAAGGCGAGGGTCCAGCCGGGCGGAAATTCCCGCAATCCGGGCGTCCAGAACCACATCGGACAGCTGTAAAAGGCGCGGCCCGTCGGTGAAGACCAGTCCGCACACGACTCGCCTGCCGGGGAATACCGCCTGGGCGCCCGCGCGGTAGAGCGCCATCTGGGTCAGATAGGCGGGCGGTACCTCGGCCTCGCCGGCGGGGGCGGGGCGGTTGGTCTTGAAATCCACGATCAGAACGCGGTCGTCCAGCACCGCCAGCCGGTCCAGCCGTCCCACGATGGGCGCTTTGAGCCCCAGGTCGGGGCGGCGGGCATGGAGCGCCGCTTCCGCCCGGCTGGCCGGACCGAAGGCGTCGGCGAAGCCCGGGTCGTCCAGCACCGCCAGCGTCTCGGCCACCAGCGCCTCGCAATCGGGCACCGCGAGCTTGTGGGCGCGGGCGAAAGCCAGCCCGATGCGGCGGCGGTCGGCGGGCGCGACATCGGGCAGGCGGGCCAGCAGCGCATGGACGATGTTGCCGCGCCGGAACCGCGCCGTGCCGCCATCCAACGGCGAAAAGGCGGGCGCGCCGCCGCCCGTGGCCTCTTCGATGTCCGACGGCCGGATGGGATCGGGTATGGCCGGTTCGGGCGGCGCGGGCCGCATGACCCAATCGGGCAGGGCCTCGGGCCGGGCCGCTTGCGCCGGCTTGCCGGTCTGTTCTTCTTCCACCGTGCCGATGAGGCGGATCTCGTCCGCGCCGCGCGACAGGTCCAGGTCCATCTGCCGGGCGGCCGCCTCGGCCAGTTCGTACCAGGAGCCGGGCCGCACGCCGGTCTTGCCCTCGAAGCCGCAGATGCACAGCCGGTCGCGGGCGCGGGTGAGGGCGACATAGAACAGGCGGCGATGCTCGCGCATCAGCTCCTCGTCGGCGGCGGCGCGGGCGTCGCGCACCACCTGCGGCGCATCGGCCTTGGGCAGCGGGAACAGCACGCCGTCCGCGCCATAGATCAGCCCGTCGCTGCGGTTCAGCCCGCCGGGCAGCGAGGTGGTGTCGGGCAGGATCACGATGTCCGCCTCCAACCCCTTGGCGCCATGCACGGTCATCACCCGCACCTCGTCGCGGCCGCGTTCCATGTCGCGCTTGATTTCGGTGCCGCCGCGCTCCACCCAATCGAGGAAACCTTCCAGCGAGGGGCAATGGCCGCGCTCATGCGCCAGGGTCAGCCCCAGGAATTCCTCGATCGCGTCCGCCGATTCCGGGCCCAGCCGCGCCAGCAGTTTTTCGCGCCCCCCCAGCCCCGTCAGGGCCCGGGAATAGAATTCAAAAGGCGGGGCATAATCGGCCCGCTCCAGCATCCGCGCCAGGAAATCATGCGCCGGGGCGAAGCGGTCGCGCCGGGCGGTCAGCGCGCTCCACAGGTCGGCCTTGCGGTCCCGCGCCAGGTCGTAGAGATCGTTCTCGCCCAGCCCGCACAAGGGCGAGCGCAGCAGCGCCGCCAGGGTCAGGTCGTCCTCCCGCTGCAACACGAAACGGCCCAGCGCGATCAGGTCCATCACCGCGATCTGGCTGGTCAGCCGCACCCGGTCGGCGCCCGCCACCGCCACGCCGCGCTGCTTGAGCTGGCGGATCACCTCGCTGCCGAAAGGCTCGCGCCGGGGCAGCAGGATCATGATGTCGCGCGGCCGGATGGGATCGTCATGGCCGGGCAGGCGCGCCCCCTGGTCCAGCCAGGCCCGGATCTTGCCCGCCATCTGCGCCGCCAGCCGCGCCACCGGGCTTTCGGCGGCCACCGCGTCCACCGGCTGGTAGTAGTCGCGTTCGTCCTGCGGCAGCGGCTTCAGGGTGGGCCAGAACTCGATGCCGCCTTTCGCCTCCCGGCGATGGGCTTCGTGGCGGATCTCGCCGCCGCTGAAGGTCAGGCCGGCGCGCGCCGCGTCCGGGACGAACACCGTATCCACAAAGGCCAGGATGTCGGGCGCCGAGCGGCGCGAGGTGATCAGCGGCTGGTCTATCAGGGGATGGCCCACGCCGCGCGCCAGGTCCGCGAAATGCTGGCGGTTGCGGCCGAACTGGGCCGGATCGGCGCCCTGGAAGCTGAAGATGGATTGCTTTTCGTCGCCCACCGCGAAGACGGTGCGGATGCCGGGGCCGCGGCCTTCGCCGGCGAAGAACTCCGCCGTCAGCGCCTTGACGATGTCCCATTGCTCCGGGCTGGTGTCCTGCGCCTCGTCGATCAGCACATGGTCGATGCCGCCATCCAGCTTGTAGAGCACCCATTGCGCCGCGCCGCGCCGGTGCAGCAGGTCGCGGGTCTCCACGATCAGGTCGTCATAATCCAGCACGCCGCGCAGCCGCTTGGCGTCCCGGTAGTCGGCGCGCATCGCCGCGATCACCGTCAGCGCCGCTTCGGCCAGTCCGGCGGCGCGGGCCAGGCGGCGGCGCTCGGCGGCGGTGCAATATCGGGCCTGCAAGTCTTCCAGCCAGGCGATCAGGTCGGGCCGCGCCTTCTTCAGCGCCGCCGTGGCCAGGGCTTTGCGCGGTTCACCGTCGGTGAGCAGGAAATGGCCCAGGGCGGCGAAACTGTCCGGCGCGGCTTGCAGCGCCAGCACCGGCTCCAGCCGCGCCCGCGCCTTGAGGTCGTTGGCCGAGCCGCCGCCCAGCCATGCCGCCACCTGGCGCAGGGTTTCGAGCTCGCCCGCCAGGGCGGCGCAGAAATCCCGCGCGACGCCATGGGCGGTTTCGCCCGCCGCCAGCCCATGCGCGGCGCGCACGGAAGCGGGTATGTCCGTCACATCGCTGAAGAAACGGTCCAGGCGGCGGCGGTCGCCGCCCAGCGCGGAGTCCAGAATCCGGGTCAGGGTGCTTTCGCTGGTCTCCGTCACCAGCAGCGCCACTGCGGCGGCCAGCATGACGTCGCCCGATCCGGCGCGTTCCAGCATCCGCTGGCGCGCCTCGGCCACCATTTCGCGCGCCGAGCCGTCGTCCAGCACCTCGAAGGCGGGCGGCACGCCCGCCTCGATGGGAAAGCGCGACAGCACCACCTGGCAGAAGGCGTGCAGCGTCAGGACCTTCAATCCGCCGGGGGTTTCCAGCGCGCTGGCGAACAGCCGCCGCGCCTGCGGCAGCGGGCCATGCGCGTCGCCGCCGATGTCCGCGATCCTGGCGCGCAAGTCTTCGTCGGGCAGCATGGCCCATTCGCCAAGCTGGCGGAACAGACGGTCCTGCATTTCCGCCGCCGCCGCCTTGGTGAAGGTCAGGCAGAGGATTTTTTCCGGCCTGGCCCCTGTCAGCAGCAGCCGCGCCACCCGGTTGGCCAGAGTGTAGGTTTTTCCCGCGCCCGCATTGGCGGCCACCCAGGCCGACACCTCCGGGTCCGAGGCGATCATGGACGGCTCGCGCGTCATGCCCCGTCTCCGCCGGACGCGGACCATTCGCGCACCCGCGCCAGATGGTCGTAATCGCCTGCGCTGTCCGTGCTGAACGGCTGGACGCGCGGCAGATAGGGCGTGGCGGCCTGATCGAACAGGTCCACCAGCCGGGCGAGCTGTTTCACCGCCTCCTGGGCCAGCGCCTCGGCATCGCCGATCACCACCGGCTTGCGCGCCTTCTTGCCGTCCGCCAGGCTCAAATACAGCATAGCGCGCGTGGCATGAGCGCCGATGCCGGGAAAACCGCCCGCCGCCAGGATCGCCGCTTCCAGCGGCAATTGCGGCGACAGCAACTGCTCCACCTGCTTGCGGCTGGGCGGGGTGCCGGTCTTGTAATCCACGATCTCGGCGCTGCCGTCGGTCAGCAGGTCGATGCGGTCGGCCACGCCGGACAAAGTGAAATCGCCGCCGGGCGCGGCGATGGTCAGCGATCCCTTTTTCTCCAGATGCGGCGTCGCCAGCAGGGCGCGGCGGTCGCGTTCGATCTCGACAAAGCCTTCGGCCGCCGCCAGGAAGCGCGGCCGCCACACCGCCAGCGCCGCCTTGGGCACGCCCGCTTCGGCGAAGACAGCGTCGGCGATGGCCGCCAACTGCTCCACCGCGTCATCGGGCAGGGCGGCGGGGTATGTCTGCACGAACAGCTCCAGCGCCTTGTGCAAGGCGGTGCCGCGCTCCAGCGGACCGATGGTTTCATCCAGCGCGTCCAGCGGGCGCAGCCGCAGCACATGCCTGGCGTAGATGGCATAGGGATCGCGCAGCCAGGTTTCGATTTCCGTCACCGACAGTTTGCGCGGCCGCGCCTCCACCGGCGGGGTGGGCGCGGGGCGGGGCAGGCGCGGGCCTTGCGGCACGGCCAGCAGCCGCGCCGCCATCGCGGCGGGATCGGGGGCCGCCGCCAGCGCGCCGTGCACTCCAAGACCCCGGGTCAACTGTTCCAGGCGTTGCAGCCAGCGCGAGGGGATGGCAGGCGCGCCGTCGGCCTTCTGCGCGCGGGTCATCAGCACGCAGGGGGCCGCCGCCAGCATGGCGAAGTCATGCGCCGACAGGCCGATGCCGCGCTCCGGCTGTTCCAGTCCCAGCGCCGCGCGCATCTGGCGCGAGAACCAGGGATCGGCGCCCGGTCCGCGCGGCCAGGCGCCTTCGTTCAAGCCGCCCAGCACGGTGAGATCGAAGCGCTGCATCCGGGCTTCCAGCGGCCCCAGGATGAACAGGCGCGGATGCTGGCCGAAGGCGGCGCGCACCGGCGTCTTCAAAGCCAGGCTGCGGAACAAGGGCGGCCAGGAGGCCGGTTCGATGGACGGCAGGCCCGGCACCGACTCCAGCAGGGATGCGAGCAGGGCCTGGGCCGTCGTTCCGTCCGGGCCTTCATACAGGCGGCAGTCTTTCGCCTCGGCGCAGGTCAGTTGCTCCGCCGCCGCGACATGGGCGGCGATCAACGCCTCCAGCGGCACGTCGCGGCGCGCGAACAGCGCCTCCAACGGCGCCAGCACACCCGCGATGTCGGCCCACCAGCCCGCCAGCCGTTCCAGCGCCTGGGGCGGCGGGGCGCGGCGTGCCGCATGGGCTTTGGCGATGGCGCGGGACACGCCCTCCAGCCCCGGATCGGGACGCGGACCGCGCAGGCACCAGCGGTCCAGCTCGCGGGCGCGGGCGCGGAAGGCCGCGCCATCCTGCCCGCGCGTGGCGAAGGGATGCTTGAGCAGCGCCAGCAGCGGCACCGGCGCGAAGCGCGCCTGGGCGGCTTCGGCCAGCAGACACAGAAAGCTGCCCGCGCTGGTATGGGCCAGGGGCCGCCCGGCGGAATCGTCGATCCGCACACCCCAGCGCGTCATTTCCGCCGCCACCCGCCGCGCCAGGTTGCGGTCGGGCGTCACCAGCGCGGCGGTGCGCCCCGGCGTCTCCAGCGCCTGGCGCAGCGCCAGCGCGATGGCCAGCGCTTCCTGCGCCGGATCGGCCGCCGTCGCCAGTGTCAGATTCCTCAGCCCATCCGCGATCCGGCCGCCGCCGTCCTGCGCCAGCGCGCGCCAGGCATCGGTGGTGGGCGCGGGCCGCAGGGTTTCCGACAGCAGGGCCTCGCGCGCCGCATCGCTGGGCGCGTCATGCCAGTCGGCGACATCGGCGCGCTCGGTGCCCAGCCGTTGCAGCAGTTGATGCAGGCCGTATTGGGGATGACCGGGATCGAGCCGTGCCCAGCTGTCCGCGTCCAGCATCCGGTCCAGGCCCGGCAGCACCACCGCGCCTTGCGGCAGCCGCGCGATCACGCCCAGCAAATCGGCGGTGGCGGGGATGGAGCCGGTGGAGCCGGCGGCGATCACCAGTCCCTGCGGCGGATGCGTTTCCAGTCGCCGCGCCAGGGCTTGTGTCGCCATCGCGCGCCGCGCCGCCGGGTTGATCACGCCTTCCTCGGCCAGCACCCGCGGCCAGGCGGTGTGCAGGACATCCAGAAAGCGGGTGACATTCTCCCAATGCTCGGCCAGGGCGGCGGGGACCAGGTCTTTGAGCGTCGACAGGTCCGCGCCTTGTGTCTCCACCTCGTCCATCACGCCCGCCAGGCTGTCGGCCAGGGCCGCGGCTTGCGCGAAGGACAGTTGGCCCGCGCGCGCGGTGCGGTCGAAGCGCCGGATCAGGTGCGCCAGCAGCAATTGCCGCCGCAACGGCGTGATGGCGGGCGGCAGTTCCAACTCGTCCGCCGCCGCGTCGAACAGCAGTTCGTCTTCTTCGCTATCCCCCAGGGCGCGGAATTGCGGCAGCAGCGCCGCTCCGCCCAGCACGCGGGCGAAGGCGTCGCCGAAGCCGCGCGCCGCGCGCCGGGTCGGCAGGTAGATGATGGCGGAGGACAAGGCCAGCGGATCGGAGCCGGTGCGCGCGATCAGCCCTCGCGCCAGCGTCTCCGCGAAGGGGGCGCTGGCGGCGATGGTGAAGACGGCCGGATGCTTCATGCCGGGATCGCCGCCAGGAAGGCTTCGGCTTCGTCGCGCGCCTGGGGCGTGCCGACATGCAGCCAGGTGCCGTCCAGCACCAGGCCGAACAGCCGCCGCGCCGCGATGGCGCGATCCCACATCAGGTTGGTGGAAAAGGCGCCGGACGGCGCGCCGGCGAACAGGCGCGGATGCACGATCTGCACGCCGGGATAGGCAAAGGGCTTGGCTTTGACATCAGGGGCGGCGTCACGGGCGCGGGCGATGCGGCCGTCGCCGTCCCGCACGAAATCGCCGGTCCCTTCATAGCCCAACGCCGTCGCCATCTCGGCCAGCAGCAACAACCCGTCCATCGCCGCCGGATTCCAGGCTTTCTGCATGGCGGTCAGCGCCGGCGCGCCATGCTCGGTCCAGAGGGAATCGGAATTGAGAATGAAAAAGGGCGCATCGCCGAACAGCGGCATCGCCTTCACCACCCCGCCGCCGGTATCCAGAAGCCGTTCGGTCTCGTCGGAAAAGACGATCTCTGCATCGCGCCGCCCGGACAGGTGGGCGCGCAGCATATCGGCCTTGTAGTGCAGGTTGACCACGATGCGGGTGATGCCCGCCGCCACCAGCCGGTCGATGGCATGGTCGATCAGCGGCTTGCCCAGCACCGGGATCAGCGGCTTGGGCCGGTCGTCGGTCAGCGGCCGCATCCGTGTACCCAGCCCGGCCCCCATGATCATCGCCGCGGTGACGCTCACGCCGCGATCCTCCTGCGTTGGCCTGCCGGAATGGCGCGGTCATACCAGGCCCGCAAGTCCGCCAGCGCGGGATGGGCCAGGTCGCGTTCCAGATGGCCCCAGACGCGCGGCAGCAGATCCAGATAGCGCGCCTTGCCGTCGCGCCGGTAGAGACGGGCAAAGATGCCCACGATCTTGGCGTTGCGCTGGGCCGCCATCACCGCCATCTCGCGGCGGAAGGCGGCTTCGTCCAGCGGCGTGCCCTGCGCCGCCATCGCGGACAGGTAATGCGCCGTGGCGGCCTGGGCGACGGCGGGGCTGACATCGCGCCGCGCATCCTCGATCAGCGAGACCAGGTCATAGGCGGGGGTGCCCCCCCCCCCCCCCTGGGAATCGATCAGCCCCCCCCCCGCGGCGCCCCCCCCCCCCCGCGGTCCGCCCCCCCGCCCGCGGGGGGGGGGCGCCCGGCCCCCCCCGCCCCCCCCCCCCCGCGGGCCGCCGCGGCGGCCCCCCCCCCCGCGGGCGGCCTCCCGCGGGGGCGCGGGAGAGGCGCCCCCCCGGCGGGGCGGCCCCCCC
>Ga0066256_1002827_pt1 | contig 13601 bp, 3 predicted proteins | sample ThiBio_1000_biof_FD_87107 | JGI IMG/M metagenome (GOLD analysis project Ga0066256, IMG submission 87107) | Wastewater bioreactor microbial communities from Cape Town, South Africa - Thiocy_expt_1000_biof (version 2) | ecosystem: Engineered > Bioreactor > Thiocyanate-remediating >...
CCCCACACACGCAGTTTGCTGGCGACGCCATGCTGGTGCTGTGGCCCGACAACCCGGACATGCCGCTGGAGGAGCGCGTGCAGCGCGCGGGGCAGTGCGCGCTGGAGATCCAGTCCAACCTGCACAAGGCGGAGCTGCAGGACGGCGTGACGCTGTCGGTCAAGATTGGGGTGGGCGTGGGCGAGGTGTCGGTGCTGCACATGGGCGGCGTGCTGCGGCGCATGGAGTACGTGGCGGTGGGCGAGCCGCTGGTGCAGGCGTTTGCGGCGGAGCACCACGCGGAGAAGGGCGGCGACGTCATCCTGTCGGGCCGCGCGTGGGCGCTCGCCTCCGCCTCCTTCCGGCCCATTACCACCATGGAGGACGGCGCGGTGCAGATCGCGCGCGACGGGCGCGGCGAGTGCCTGCGGCCGCACCGCAAGATCTCCATCAACACCATCGTGCGCGGCAGCCTGGACGACGTGGGCGAGGAGGTGGAGAAGCGGCTGCGCAACTACGTGGCGGGCGCCATCCTGCCGTGGATCAACCCGGACTGCCCGGAGCAGGAGACGTGGGGCTCCGACCTGCGCAACGTGACGGTGCTGTTTGTGAACCTGGGCCTGAAGGACATGGACATGCTGGCGGCGTCCAAGTACGACGACGCCATGGTGAAGATGCACCAGGTGCTGCGCGCGGCGCAGGGCGCGGTGTACCAGTACGAGGGCGCGGTGAACAAGTGCCTGAACGACGACAAGGGCAGCACGCTCATTGCCGTGTTTGGCCTGCCGCCGCTGTCGCACGAGGACGACGCCACGCGCGGCGTGCTGTGCGGCCTCGCCATCTGCGAGCGCCTGTGGGCGCTCGGCCTCGTCGCCTCCGTTGGCATCACCACCGGCGTCGTGTTCTGCGGCGTCGTGGGCTCCACCACGCGCAAGGAGTACACCATCCTGGGCGACACCGTCAACCTGTCGGCGCGCCTGATGCAGCGCGCGGGGCAGGTGGGCGGCGGCGTCATGTGCGACCTGCAGATCCGGCGCGCCGCCAGCCAGGGCCTCGCGTTCCAGGAGCTGGACACCATCACGGTGAAGGGCAAGAGCATGCCCATCCGCGTGTTTCGCCCCTACCCCTCCGGCCTCATGCGCTACCTGCCACCGCGCGCCGCCGCCGGCTCCGAGCCCTCCTACCTGCGCATGGCGTACGCCGCACAGGTGCTGGGCTTCCGCGTGCACCGCCTGCTGCGCCCCATGGACCTGCCGCCACCCGTCGTGGGCGACGGCGTGAAGGACCCGGGGGAGGTGGCGGCTGCCGCTGCCGCTGCCACCGCCGCTGCGTCGGGTGGCGGCAGCGGTAGCGGCGGGGGTGGCGGCGGCGGCGGCGGCGGCGCGGGCGCACTGGTACCCGCGCGTCCCAGCACCACCGGTGGCGCACCCGCGCCGGTCGCCCGCCGTCCAACACAGTTATGGACGGCGCCGCCATCAAAATCCGCGCCGACCGGTGCGGCGGGCGGCGCGGGGCGCGGCGAGCGCGTGCTGTCGGTGGAGGAGGTGTTTGGCACCGTGCACCTGACGGCATCCAGCGGCAGCACGGACGGCGACGCGGCGGTAGACGACGACGGCTACGCGGTGGCGGACCTGTTTGGGGTGGCGCGCCGTGCCGGCGCCGCTGCCGCCGCCGCTGCCGCCGGTGCCAGTAGTGCGCGAGCTGGAGGGGCGGCAGGGCGGCTAGGAGGCGGTAGTAGCGTTGGTGGTAGTGGTGGCGGCGGCGGGGGTGGTGGTAGTAGCGCCAGCAGTGCACGAAAGCGAGGATCGGGGTCTGACGCGGTGCGCCGCGGCAGCGCCAACACGCACCTGTCGCGGCCCGACATTGCGCTGTCCAAGATGCGCGTGCTGATGACCAAGGCGCCCGCGCCGCTTTCCGTCTCCAACGCCGCCTTCCGGGGCCTGCCCACCATCACCTCCCTCACCGTGCTGGTGCCCAAGGGCCTGGAGGCGGACGACGCGCTAGACCTGCGCATCAGCTACGCGACGGCGGACAGCGAGCTGCTGGAGGACCAGGTGCCGGTGCCGGCGTTGGATGATGACGACGAGCCGGCGCCGGGCGCGGTGGCAGCCGGCGCCGCGCCGTCCGGCCCGCCGGCGCGCCCGCCGCCGGAGCGCTCCCTCGGCGGCCTGCGCGACGCGGCGGTGGCGGCAGCCAAGGTGGCGGGCAAGCTGCACATCTCGGCGCAGCCACACGACTACCTGCTGCGCGTGGGCGGCGCGGATTCACTGGTGCCCGTCTCGTATGACCTGCCGCTGCTGTGGCTGTGGCAGTTTGTGGGCGAGGCGTGCGTCAGCCTGGGCGAGGACACGCTGACGGTGGACTCGTCGCTGCGCGTGCAGCTGGTGCGCGCGCGCGACCAGCACGTGCTGCAGACGCGGCAGGCGTACGCCATGCAGGTGATGCTGGAGGCCAAGATGGAGCTGCTGCACCGGCGCGCCGGCGCCACGGTGGTGCTGGAGGGCGAGATGGGGCTGGGCAAGACGGCGCTGCTGGCGCGCTTCATTGGCGACGTGCTGCCCAGCACCACCACCGTCTTCTGCGCCGCCGGCTCACCGTTCACGCGCATGACGCCGTACGCCGCGTGGGCAGACCTGCTGCAGCAGTTCCTGTGCGAGGTCCGCGACACGCGCAGCCTGCCATCGTGCGCAGACGCGGCGGCGGAGGTGCTGGCGGCGCAGCTGCCGCCCGCCGCTGCCGCTCTCCTGCCGCTAGCGCCCGCCCTCCTGAACCCCGTCCTGGAGCTGGACCTGCCGGCGGTGGCGGGCGCGGACGACGGTGCCCTGACGCCCGCGGTACGCGATCACGCCACCCGCACCCTCCTCTTCGCGCTGCTACGCGGCATGGTAGCGGAGGTTCCGGGCGTGGCGGTGATTGACGACGGCGTGTTTCTGAACCGCGCGTCGTGGGAGCTGGCGGTGGAGGTGGCTGCGGCTGCGGCACTGCCGCCCGGCGCGCCTGGCGCCCTCCCCCTGCTCCTCATTATTGCCACGCGACCCATGGCGCAGTACCTGGACGTCGTGGCGCCCGACGTGCCTGCCGCCTTCACCCGCCTCACCGCCAGCCCACACGTCAACGCGCTGCGCCTGGGCCGCGTGCCGCAGGCGGACGTCATTAACATCCTGGCGGCCACCGCCAAGTGGGGCGGCCTGGTGTCGCAGGACGTGCTGACGCTGGTGGAGGGCAAGACGCACGGCAACCCCGCCATGGTGCAGGAGGTGGTGCTGTCCCTCATTGCGCGCGGCCGCCTGACGGCAACTGACCTGGGGTCGCCCGCTGCCGCTGCCGCTGGCGCCACACACCGGCCCACGCTGGCGCGCCTCGTGTCATTGCACGGCCGCGGCGGCATGGGCCGCGTGACGGACGCGCCGCCGCCCGCACGCACCCTGGGCCTGGGCCCCTCTGCCGCCTCCTTCCGTGACCTCCTGTCCTCCGGCGCCGTGCCACCGCCCACCCCCAGCAGCGCGCGTGCCCGCGGGCTGGGTACAGGGCGCACACCGCGCTTGGACGCCATCGGCGAGGGTACCGCCGCTGCTTCCGCAGAGGCGGGTGGCAGCGGCAGCAGTGGTAGCGCGTCCGCGGCAAGCAGCGATGCTACTGCTGCTGGCTCGCCCTCGGCCGCCCTCACGCCACTGGCGGTGAGCGCCGCTGCGGTGGCAAAAGGCGTGGGCCTGGCGCGGTTGGGTGTGGGCTGGACGTCGGTGGCAGGCCCGCTGGGCCCGGTGGCGGGCATCATTGCACGTAAGTGCACCCTGCTGGGCGTGGACCCGGGATCTGGCACACCCACCTCCGTCCTGGTGCTGACGGACGGCCTGGCGGCGACGCACGTGCCGTACTGCCGGCGGTCGCACTGGGCCATCTCCACGCGGCTGGACCGCATCAAGATCATGGAGCAGCTGGTGCTGAAGCTGGGCAGCCTGATTGGCAAGGCGATGCGGCACACGGCGGCGGCGGTGCTGGCAGCGTCCATCACTGCCACCCCGTTTGCCCTCCTGCCTGTCACCACCATGGCGCTCGGCACGCCGCCGGCGGCGGCGGGCGACAGCGGCGGCGGCGCCAGTGGTGGAGCTGGTGCCGTTGCCGCCGCCGCTGCCGCTGCTGCCGCCGCTGCTGGCGGCGGCGGCGCGGTGGGTGCCACAGTAGTGAGCGCCGACGCGGCGGCAGCGTTGCGCCGTGGCAGCATCCCAGGCGGCGCGGCGCTGGCGGCCACCAAGCGGCGTAACACCAATGTGAGTGCGGCGAACACGGCGGTGGCGTCGGTGGACAGCAGCGGGATGAGCGGCAGCGGCGGCGCGGCGGAGCGGTTTAACATCACGTTCCGGTTTGACATGCTGGTGGAGTGCTTCCCGCTGGAGTGGCTGCGCGACCGCGCCGCCCTTGCAGCGCTGTGCATCAGCCTGCAGCGCGCCGGCCTGCTGTCGCTGGGGTACGCGCGCGGCATGTTGGGCGACGGCGCGCCGCCGGTGGAGGCGGTGTTTACCTTCACCTCTGGCTTCCTGCCCGACACGGTGCGCTTCCGCATGCTGGCGGAGCAGCAAAAGGTGCTGGAGAAGAAGGTGAAGGACTGCATCGAGCGGTACGAGGACGCGGTGCGGCGGCGCATGATGGACAAGATGCTGAGTGCCGCCAGCGGCGCGGCGGCGGCCCTTGGCGGTGGTGCGGGCGGCGGTGGTGTGGGTGCTGCCGGCGGCGGGGGCGGCGGCGCGGCGGCGGGCAACCACCTGCCACAGCGCAGCGCGTGGGTGCGCGTGCGCAAGAACCCTGACACCGCCAGCTCGCTGTCGTTCCTGACGCGCGGCGCCAAGAAGGAGTGGAAGACGCGGTACCTGGTGCTGTCCGGCGACAACCTGTCCATGTTTAAGGAGGAGGACCACGGCAGCCACTTGACGGCCAAGCCGGTGCAGGTTATTTTCTTGCGCAACGCCACCGCCTCCATAATGACCGGCGCCTCCCTCCTGTCATCCATCGGCGAGGAGTACGTGGTGAAGGTGGACGCGAAGCAGTGGGAGAAGAAGGGCAAGATGAACAACAGCAGCCGCAGCTTCTACGTTGCGGGCAACAGCCGCGCCGAGGTGGACGAGTGGCTGCTGTGGATCAAGACCACCATTGGCTACCTGAGCGACCGGCGGCCGCGCACACCGCCCGCGGCGGCGGCGGCAACCCGCGCGTCTTCCGCGCCGTTGCCCTTTGACGGCGCCAGTGGCGCGCCGGGTGGCGGCGCGGCTGGCGGTTCTGCGGCTGCCGGCAGCAGCGGCAGCGGCGGTGATGGCGGCGCCGCCCGGCGCACGGAAGGTAGTGTGGAGGCGAGTGCAGCGGCGGAGTTGCAGGCGCTGTTTGCGCCCTCCCTGCCTGGCTTTGCCATTGCGGGCAGCCGGCTGCTGGTGACGGTGGAGGAGGCGCAGCGGTTGACGCCGGCGAAGCAGGTCGGCGCTCCCAACCTGTACGTCTCCCTCCTGCCCGCCGACGCGCCTGCTGCCACCGCGGTGCGCACGCCCATGGCTAACGGCACGCTGGACCCGCTGTGGGGCTCCACGCTGGCATTTCCCATAGCCGCCGCGTCTGCCGCCAGCGGCACGGTACGGGTGGCGGTGTGCGACCGCGACCGGGAGGGCGCGGACCAGCTGGTGGGCGTGGCGGAGCTGGCGCTGAGTGGCGTGGCGGCGTCTGCGACACCCGAGGTGCCGCGGCCATCCAGCACCGACAGCAGCGACGTACGGCTGGGCGCCTCGCCCGCCGAGCAGGAGGCGCACCTGGGCATGCACGAGGTGGTGCTACAGCTGCGCACGCATCGCGGCCTTGCGCCGCCCGCCGCCGCCGCCGCCGGCTTTGATGCCGCCACCGTACCTGACGGCTGCGCCTCACCGCCCGACGCCGGCATCGTTGTGCTGCGCGCCTCCCTGTGGCTGACGCCGCCCCTGCTGGCGGCCGTGAACGCGGCGCGTTCGGCGGCGGCAGCGACGGGGGTGGTCGACACGCGCCCGACGCCGCTGTGCTGCCAAGGGTACGAGTGGTTGGAGCGCGCCATCACGACGGGCGCGGGTGGGGCGGGTGTAGCCAGCACTTCAGCTACGGCTGCCGCGGGTGCCGCAGCCGCTGCAGCTGCCGGCAGTGCACCTGCCGCGGCACCCTCCGCTGCCGCCACCACCGCCACCGCCACTGCCAGTACGCCGCCTGGTGGCGGTGGTGGCAGTGGCGATGGCGACAGCTCGTCATCCGCGGCAGACGCCGGCGCCGCGCTACGGGGACCCAGCTCTCGCCACCCGCCAGGGCCGCCGCCGCGTCCGCCGATTGCATCCAATGGCGCCGCCAGCAGCGGCAGCCCGTCCGCTTCCCGCCGGGCGTCCATTGCGGTGGCCCTGGCAGGCGCCGCACGCCGCGCGTCTCTCACTGGCGACGGCCCGCTGCTGATGACACCGGGTGGCGGCAGCGGTGGCGGCGGCGGTAGCGGGGCAGTTAACCATGTGGTGCTGGAGCGGTTGGAGGCGCTGCTTGATTTTGTACAGGCGGAGGCCAGCGCGGCGGCGGGCGCCGGCGGCGGCGAGGCCGCGCCTCCAGCGACACCTGCCGACGGCAGTGGTGACGACAGCAGTGGTGGGCCGGCGGAGCGGGAAGCGCGCCGCCGGTCGGCTGCCGCGCTGGCGCGTGCGGTGGAGGGCGCGGACACGCGCATGTGGGCGCACATGGCGCCCGCAGCGGGCGTGCGGTTGCGGGGTGCCCGCGTGGCAGACCTGTGCGCCGCGTTGTCGTCGCTGGTGGTGGCGGTGCGGACCGGGGCGGCGGCGGGTAGCGGCGGCGGTGGGGGCGGGCGGCGGGGCAGTATTAGCTTGAGCGACGGTGGCGGCGGCGGCGGTGGCGGCAGCAGCAGCAGTGGCGCGGCAGCCGAGTCGCTGGCGGTGGCGGCGATGGAGGCGCTGGAGGTGGACGAGGCGAGCAAGAAGTGGCTGACGTCAGAGTACATGAAGCCGGCAGTGGGGGCGGAGGAGGGCAGCAGCGAGGCCACGCCGGACGGGCGCGGCGGCGGGCGGCGACGCGCATCACTCAAGATTGTCATCACGCCTATCACCCCTACAGCCGCCGCTGCCACCACCACCCCTGCTACCGCGTCGGCGGCGGCAGCTCCGGCGTCAACGCCGGCGTCGGCGTCAGCGCCAGCGGCGGCGGCAGCGGCGCCAGCGAGCACCAACGGCACGGCGGCGGGCACAGCCACACCGGGCGCGCCGGCGCCGGCGCCGACACCGGCAGCAACGCCAGCGGCGGCGGCACCTGCCGCTGCCAGCGTGCTGGGAACGGTGGTGGGCGGTAAGGTGCCGCTTGCACCGGTGGCGCGCACGCTGGCGTTGATGGGCGACACGGAGGCGGGGCCCGGCAGCTCGGCAGCGTCAGGCGGGTGGCTGGGGTGGGGCATATACGCCGGCGAGGCGCTGTGTGAGGAGCCGGAGGAGGGCGCGATTGCGGCGGCGGTGGCAGAGGGCGGCGTGGACCCCGTGTGTGGCGACGAGGAGGCGCTATTTGCAGCGGCGGCGAGCGACGCGGCGCGGCGCGCGGCGCAGCTGGCGTGCGACCCGTACGACCGCATCTACTACGAGGACGCGGAGGACACGATGCACGGCCCGTTTGCGGCGCGGCAGGTGGCGGAGTGGGTGACGGACGGCGACCTGCCAGACGACGCGGGCGTGCGGGTGGGCAAGCCGACGGAGGAGGCGGTGGCGCTGTGCGACATTCTGCCGCAGCTGCGGGTGCGGGAGGCGGTAGCGCGCGGTGTGGGGCTGGCGGCCGCAGGCGGCGGCAGCCTGGAGGTGTGGGACTTTGACATCTGGGCGGCGGGCGGCGAGGCGACGGAGGCGTTGCTGCCGCTGCCCACCGCCATCGTGGTGGCGCAGCGCCTGCCGCGCTTCTTCCCCATCGCGCCCGCGCCCTTCCTCAGCTTTATTGCCGACGTGCGCGCGCACATGAGCCTGCACCCGGAGACGGCGCGGTACCACACCTTTGTGCACGGCGTGGACGTCATGCAGTCACTGCACGCGGCGCTGACGGGCATGCGCGCCGGCCGCCTGTTTACGCCGGTGGAGACGCTGGCGCTGCTGCTGGGCGGCCTGTGCCACGACCTGGACCACCCGGGCGTGAACAACGCGTACCTGGTGAACAGCTCCGCGGAGCTGGCGCTGCGGTACAACGACGTGTCGGTGCTGGAGAACCACCACGCCGCCACCACCTTCAACCTGCTGCACCGGCACGGCCCGCTGGCGGGCCTGACGCGGCCGCAGTACCGCGAGTTCCGCAAGGTGACGGTGGCCATCATCCTGGCCACCGACATGACGTGCCACTTCTCGCTCACCGACGAGCTGAAGGTGGTGGGCACCAACAACGCGGCGCGCATCCGGTACCACCTGGCAGCGGTGGATGGGGGCAGCAGTGGTGGCGGCGGGGACGGGGGCGGCAGCAGCGGGGCGCCCGCCCTCCTGCCCGGCTCGTCTGACGAGATGGCGGACATCTCGCCCGCCGACCGCCTCGTCATTGCCAAGAACCTGCTGCACGCCGCCGACATCAGCAACCCCACCAAGCCGTGGGCGCTGTGCAAGCGGTGGTCTGACTTGGTGCTGCTGGAGTTCTTTGGGCAGGGCGACCGGGAGAAGGCGGAGGGCCTGCCGCAGACGCCCAACACCGACCGCGCCACCGTCAAGCAGGCGCAGATGTCCGTCAACTTTATTGACTTTGTGGTGGCGCCGCTGTTCATCGCCATGGCCTCCCTGCTGCCGCGCATGCAGGTGTGCGTGGACCACCTGAACGACAACCGGCGCACGTGGGCGGCGCTGCTGGCCGCCGACATTGAGCGCGCGGCGGGCAGCGCAGAGTCGAAGGACGTGGAGAAGAAGAAGTGGGCGCGGCGGAACACCGTGTTCCACGACGTCCTGATGCCACTTGTGGCCGAGGCAGGCGGCGGCGGCGGTGGCGGTGGTGGTGGTGGTGGCGGCAGTGGTGGTGGTGGTGGCGCGGCTGGCGCCGGCGCCGGTGGCGGCGGCATGAATGGTGCCGGCCATGGCAGCGATGGCGCAGCGAAGGAAGGGAAGGATGTGGATCGCACGGCGGTGGAGACCGCGCGGCAGATGAGCTTGTCGGCGCTGGAGGCGATGGCGGATGCCAGCACTGCTGTGGCGCCACCCGCGCCGCCCCCGCCGCCGCCCGCGAGGGGCAGCGCGGCGGCGCCCCCCGCCGCGCCCACCGTGCCCCCCCTCCCCCCCCTGGGGCCGGGCCCGATTATTCCCCCCCGTCCACGCCCGGCCGACACGCCCGGGGCGCCGGGGCCCCCTGCGTGCGCGCGTGGTGGGCCGCCGCCCCCGCCGTCACCGCAGCGCCGCATCAGCCCCGCGCCGGCGTAGACAACTCCCTTATCATTATTCCCCTAGGGTTACATACAATCTGCGGACCCCTGTACCCGCTGACACTCGCTGCTGGCGAGGCTGTCGTTACGCATGTCTTCATTATAGGGATATATGATAGCTTGTAGTGTGTTGCCCCCGGGTTGCGCGCGCGCGTGTGTGTGAGAGTGTGTGAGTGGTGTGCGCCGTGCGCGGGCGGGTGGTCAGTGGTGCTGCTGTGCAGCACGCTGACCCCCCGACGACGTTGATTGAACCGGGAGCGTTTAATTTATCATATTTTACGCGTCATCATGTGGCACGGGCGTCAGAGTAGTCGCCCGACGCCCCCAGCACGTCACGCCGCAGCTGCACCATGAGGCGGTGTGCCGTGTCTGCTCGTGCGCGCTCGTCGTCCAGCGCGCTGCGCAGCGCGACGATGGCGTCGTCGCGCTTTCGAATGGCGGCCTTCACGCGCGCCTCCACGGTGGCAAGCTCGTCGGCGTGCATGCGGCGCAGCGCCGCCATGTCGGCAGTGGCAGCGGCGGCGGCAGCACGCACATCGTCGGTGGCGGCGGCACGCGACGCGGCAGCTGCCGCAATGGCTTCGCCCAGCTCCTGCCGCAACGCCGCCTCTGTGGTAGCAGCTACTGCGGCGGCGGCGGCAGCGGCGTCGTCGCGCATAGCAACCTGCCGCTCCAGTGCCGCAATGTCGCCTGCGCGTGCTGCCAGCGCCGCCTTGGCGGCATCCAGCGCCGCTGCCACCCGCGCCGCCGCTGCGTCGCCGTCTGCCAGCGCGTCGTCCCGCTCTGCCCGCAGCGACTCTGCCACCGCACGCCACTGCGCCGCGTCCTCACGCGCTGCTGCCACCTCCGCTGCCGCCGCATCGCGCACTGCTGCCACCTCGGCCTCTGCCTCCCCCCGCAGCCGTCGCCGCTGCTCCGCCAGCTCGCCGTCTGCGCGCGCCGCCGCCATGCGCAACGCGTCATCCCGTGCGCGCGCCGCCTCGCTGCGCAGCACTGCTTCCCGCGCCTCCGCCTCCCGTGCCGCGCGTGCCGCCGCGCTACGCTCCGCCTCCGCCACCGCCGCGCCTGCCTTGGCGGCTTCACCCGCCAGTGCCTCCGCCACACGCGCCCGCCCCTCCTCCTGCGCCGCCACCAGCCGCGCGTGGGCCGCGTCCCACTTGGCCGCAAAGTCCGCCTGCATGGCCGCCACCTCCTCGCCGTGCCGCCGCGCCGCCTCGCGTGCCGCCTCCGCGCCCCGCCGCCGCTCCGCCTCCACCTCACCCAGCAGGCTGCTGCGCGCCGCCGCCGCCTCGCGGTTGAACTCGTCACGCAACGCCGCCTCCCGCGCCCGCCACGCCTCCGCGTCGCCGTCACGCTCCGACGCGCGCGCGCCGCGCACCGACGCCAGCGCCTCCCGCACCGCCGCCGACTTGTCCTCCGCCGCGCGCGCCACCGCCAGCGCCACCTCCTCCCGCGCCGCGCTCTGTATCCGCTCAATCTCTGCCTTGTGCCGCTCCACCATGCGCTGGATGTCCGGCTCCAGGCCCTTGATCGTGCGCTCCCGGATCTCTTTCATTTGCGCCGCTTGCCACGCCGCGCGTCGAGCCTGCGAGGTGGATGGGGGTGGGGGTCACGATGGGTTGATGCACGTCTCGGTGTTGTGCAATCACGCAAACGAATGTGCGACACACACCTTCTCGCCTGCTGCCCACGTGTCCTTTGCCGCCTCCAGCTCCCGCGCCGCGGTGTCTGTCAAGGTGGCAATCTTGGACTCGGTGGCGGCCGTCATCGCGGCCAGCTGCTGGGTCAGCGCCGCCACCTGCGCCGCTAGTGCCTTCTTGTCTGTTATGAGCTGGTCAATGAAACGCAGGTGCTGCGTCAGTGACGCTTCCAGCTCGCCGCGTTGGCGCTCTAGGGCGGCCTGCGGTTAGGTAAGGGTTGGGTAGGAGGGTGGGGGTGCCATGGGATACTAATTAAACATGTCGCACCCGCCGGATTCGTCGTACTCACCTTCTTGTCAGCGGCGGCGTCCTCCACCTGCTCCGCCAGCGTCTTCTGTGCCACCTTCAGCTGCGACCGCAAGATGGCCAGCTGCCGCCCCTTCTCCGTCAGCTCCAGCGTCATGGCAGCCACCTTGCTGCGAATGGCATCTGCTGGCGGCGGTGAGCTCCAGGCGTCGCTTGCTGCTTCTGGCGCGGCAGCGGGGGCCGGTGGCGGCGGAAAGGCGTCACGGCTGACGCCACTGCTGCGAGTTGATAGCAGCGCCGTGTTGGCGTCCAATGCATCCAACTCACGCAGTAGATTTGCAACACCGGCAGTGGGGGCTGGCGGCGCAGCGGCGGCGGCGGCGGCGGCAGCTGACGTGTGCATCGCCGCGTGACGGCCAGGAGATGGGGCGACGGCCGCGCTGTGGTGGCGGGTCATTGTTGGCCTTGCAGGGGACCGGATGGGCGACCCGGCACGGAATGCGACAGCTGGCGGCGACGCGGCCGCAGCGTCTGCCGCTGGTGGGAGCGACGGGGGACAAGCCGGCAATGATGGCGGCGCCGGTGCTGGTGCCGGCGCCGGCACCGGCGCACGTGGCGGCACAGGTCGTGGTGGTGTCAGCAGCAGCGGCTGCACGCTGATATCGCCGCTGCCGCTGCCGCCGCCACCGCCACCGCTGGCTGACACGGCAGTGATGTTCATGGCTTCACGGCTGGACGTGTCCGTGGCTGGCGGTGCCGGCTCTGGGAGTGGTGGCGCTGGTGCGGCAGCTGGCGCGCGCAGCTCCTCCTCCGGCATCCGCAGCAAGTGTGCCGGCTCACTTCGCCTCCAAATATTCATTTCCTCGCCATCGTCGTCATCACCATCCTCGTCACTTGCGGCCTTGCGGTCTGCTGCAACGCCGGTCGTACGTGCCACCGGCGGCGGTGGCGCCGCGTACCGGCTGCCAACAGCGGCTGTTGCCGCCGGCGCCGGCGCCGCTGCTGCCCCTTGCATCCGTGCGCGAAGGTTTGCGGTGCCAGCCCTTGCCGCCGACACCAAAGCCGGTGCCGACACAGTGGTTGGGTGGGAAGGCCGCGCGGCAGCTGCTGGGGTGCGGCGACTTGACGCCGCTGGCGCTGGCGCAGGCGCTGGCGCTGGTGCAACGGCGCTTGCACCACCACCGCTGCCGCCGCCGCCGCCAACGCCACGGCCACGCCGGCTGCCCCGGATGCCTGCGTCCCCAGCCGTGCCCCCATCGCGGCCATACGCCGCAGCGTCCGCCCGCGCGGCGGCCAGGTCAGCATACCCCAGCGACGAGCTCTCCAGCGCCGATGACCCAAAGTCCAGCCCCGCCGGCGGCACGCCCTCCGCCAGCAGGCGGTCAATCACGCGTTGCCGCGCCGCCGCGTAGTCGTACGGGTCCATCCTTGGAGCCCTGTGGCAGCAGCTGGTGGGCAGCAGCAGCAGCAGCAGCAGCTTGTAAGCAGCAGCAACGAGACTGAGCAGTTGTCCGTTGGCGGCCACCTGCCAGTGCAGTGGCCACGTCACCCTACAGTAGTACTAGTACTGACGCCAACAAATAATAAACGCCAAACCGCATCAAAACTAGGTAATGAATGGCACCACGCGTGCAATTGGCGCCACGACGCCCTCGTTGCATAACTGCGACTCGCGTGCTTACTTGCCACACAACATTGTCGACAAACAACAACGTAGTGGGTATCCGGTCGTTGCAAGATACAAGCACGGCACCAAGCCATGCCTGTGTGGCACTTCTCGCCACGGCAGAACGCCCAAGCAAAAACGACAAACAAACACAGCTGGCGCGCTGCGACAATTATCACAGACCTACAACAAGTACATGTATGTAGGGTGGGTGGCCCTTGTGTGTTGGTGTGCGTTTGCATTGCGATATCCATAGTATTCTGTTGCGGCTGGTGCGGCTGGCGCGGCTGTGCGCGCCTGCGTTCATGGCGTGCGCCACAACGGAGCTGCTGCTGCACGCGAGACGGCAACCCCCTTTGACTTTAGCGCGGCGGCACGTGTGCGCTCCATGGTTGCCATTATATGTGGTTGTGTTTTGACTGGCTGTGTGGACATGTAGTTCCGGTACCGGTACCGGTAGTGGAAGGCTGGCGGGGACGCGAGTGGGGACGCGCCCCGTCGGCACCCCACCACCCACCCCCCCCCCCCCCACCCCACCACCCCACCCCCCCCCCAACACCCCCCCCGCAAAACACACACCACGCACAGCACC
>Ga0066256_1003985_pt1 | contig 13600 bp, 11 predicted proteins | sample ThiBio_1000_biof_FD_87107 | JGI IMG/M metagenome (GOLD analysis project Ga0066256, IMG submission 87107) | Wastewater bioreactor microbial communities from Cape Town, South Africa - Thiocy_expt_1000_biof (version 2) | ecosystem: Engineered > Bioreactor > Thiocyanate-remediating >...
ATCATCTCGAATGGTGCCAAGGTCCTGAGCCTCGAGGAGACGCGGCTTCTGAATGCCTCCACGGCATGGATGGTCGCGAATGGCGAAGGGCGAATTGCCGGGCTTGCTGTGCCGGCTCTGGGCGATCCCGCCATTGCGGCGGACGAGCTTCACCGCGCCGTTGAACAGCACGGGTTCTCGGGTGTCGTGCTCAGCACGTCAGCGGGCCCGCTCTTGCTGGACAGTCCCGCTTTCGAGCCGCTGTTCGCCGCGATCGAGACACTCGATCTGATGATCTTCATGCACTCGACGTCGTCGGCGCTGAGCGCTACGCAGACCGAGTACACCTTGCGCACGCTCGTTGCCTGGCCGACCGAGACGACGGTCGCCGTCACGCGGCTCATTTTTGCAGGTGTGCTGGAGCGCCATCCGCGCCTGAAACTCGTCCTGTCGCATGGTGGCGGCACGCTGCCGGCGCTTGCAGGCCGGCTGGATCTCGGCTGGAGCGCGCCGCGGTACGAGGCGAATCCGGCCTGCCGCGCCAACATCTCGCGCCCACCCAGCACGTATCTCAGGAGCCTCTACTACGACACGGTCGTCGCCAGCCCCGGCCTGCTCGAATTCATCATCAGCACCTATGGTTCGGATCACGTGCTGTTCGGCACGGACTTCCCCTATGAGATCGGCGATGCGGAAGGCGATCTGGCATTGCCGACGCTCGCGGCTCTTCCCGATGCCGACCGCGAGATGATCCTGTCCGGCAATGCACTGAGATTGCTGGGTGGCCGCGCTCCCCGCGTGGCGTAGCGGCCGTGGCCGACGACGCAAACTCGACGCGCCATGACGACGGCGCTGCTCTTGGAATACCAAAGGGCGCCCGGTTGATACCGGGCGCCCTCTTCATTCGCAATGATATGAAGTTTAGCAGCGCTTCTTCTTGCCGAGCACTGCCTTGACCACGCCCGTGCACGCCTTCTTGATCTCGCCGTTACGTCCGTACGGTTTACGCGCGAATGCTTCGTGGCCTGCAATGATGGCGGCGCCACCAACCACCGCTGTAACCGGCGTAAGCGGCGCGCTGATAGCGACCTGCGCCTGCGAAGTGGACGCGAGGCCGGACACTGCAATGAAGGCGGCCGCGGCAGTAATCTTGACCAGCGTAGTCTTCATGAACCGATCTCCATTCTCAATAGATGCGCATTTCAACAATCGAGGAGATAGGTGCCGCCTGGGACCGCTTTTAGAGGGCCAATGCCTCTTTCCACCTCATGGAGCAGCAGCTCTGCTCAATCCGCAAATGGCGGAAAGATTCGGCAAAATGGCTCGGGGGGGGCATTGGAGCGGGTGAGGGGAATCGACCCCCCGTCATCAGCTTGGAAGGCTGTTGCTCTACCATTGAGCTCCCCCCGCATCTCCAGGGTCGCGCCGTTTTAGCGTGTTGCCCGCCATTGGCAAGTGGGTGAGATGTACGCGGGCCGCTCCGACGTCCTCTTCCGTGGACGAAAATGTAGCGACTGTGCCATGCTCTCCCGGGGGAGTTGGAGCGGGGGGCCGCAATGTCCAGCAAGTTCGACTACAACGCGCCGGTGGCCTACATCCGCGACGCGACGGCCGCACATGCGCCGGGGGAGTACACCGAGCGCCGCCTCGGGCTCGCCAATGCCGTGCGGCTCGCCATCGAGCGCCACAAGCCGGGCGAGACGCCCGCGATTACCGGGACGGGCGTCCAGCTCCATGGCATCGAGGCCATACGCGCGGTGCGCGCGCTCGAGGATTTTCCGGCGGACTGAGCCCGCCTTCAGCCGATGCGGCCGAGGTGGGTGTCCTTGAAGCCCGTGCCGTATTTGAGGCCGTAGCCGAGCATCCGGTCGATGCCGATGTGGAAGAGCCAGATCAGGGCGACGGCAACGGCCGGAATGGCGCCGGCGAGATAGGCGAACGTGCCGAGCAGAATGGGCCCGATCGTGCTGTGCACGAGATTGTAGACGACGGCGCCGACGCGCGGCCCGGCCAGATAGGCGGCAAAGCTCAAGTCCGGGGCCAGCAGCAGCAGCGCGAACAGCCACCAGGAGTCCCCGAGGTGCGTGTAGGTGACGAGCGCGCCGGCGGCGAGGGCTGCACCTTCGAGCTGCAGCGTGCGCCGAACCGCACCCGTCGGGGCTGAGATGGGTGGTGGCTGGTCTGACGCGAGCTGCATGGCCTCCTCATTCTCCCCACTGAGATCCTGAGACGGTTGTTTGGCGCTCGCCCCGTCGCGACGACCTAGAGCGGTATGTTGTCGTGCTTCTTCCAGGGGTTCTGGGCCTGCTTGTTGCGCAGCATGTTGAGCGCGCGGCAGATCCGGCGGCGCGTGCCGTGCGGCATGATCACCTCGTCGATGTAGCCGCGCTCGGCCGCGACGAAGGGGTTCGCGAAGCGGGCCTGGTACTCGTCGATGCGCGCCTTGATCTTCTCGGGATCGCCGAGCTCGGCGCGATAGAGGATCTCGGCCGCACCCTTGGCGCCCATGACCGCGATCTCGGCCGAGGGCCATGCGTAGTTCACGTCGCCGCGAATGTGCTTCGAGCTCATGACGTCATAGGCGCCGCCATAAGCCTTGCGCGTGATGACGGTGATCTTCGGCACGGTGGCCTCGGAATAGGCGAAAAGCAGCTTAGCGCCGTGCTTGATGAGGCCGCCGTACTCCTGCGCCGTGCCCGGCAGGAAGCCCGGCACATCGACGAAGGTGATGATCGGGATCTCGAAGCAGTCGCAGAAGCGCACGAAGCGCGCGGCCTTGCGCGAGGCATCGCTGTCGAGCACGCCGGCGAGCACCATGGGCTGGTTGGCGACGATGCCGACCGTACGGCCTTCCATGCGCGCAAAGCCCGTCACGATGTTCTTCGCGAACTGATCCTGGATCTCGAAGAAGTCGCCTTCGTCCACGACCTTGAGGATCAGCTCCTTGATGTCGTAGGGCTGGTTGGGGTTCGCGGGAATGAGCGTATCGAGGCTCATCTCGATGCGGTCGGGTACGTCCTTGGTCGGTAGGAGCGGCACGCCCGACTTGTTGTTGGACGGCAGGAAGTCCATGAGCCGGCGCATCTGCAGCAGCGTCTCGACGTCGTTCTCGTAGGCGCGGTCGGCAATCGAGGACTTGGTCGTGTGCACCTTGGCGCCGCCGAGCTCTTCCGCCGTGACCGTCTCGTTGGTCACGGTCTTCACGACATCGGGGCCGGTCACGAACATGTAGCTCGTGTCCTTCACCATGAAGATGAAGTCGGTCATGGCCGGTGAATAAACGTCGCCGCCTGCGCACGGTCCCATGATGACCGAGATCTGCGGGATGACGCCGGAAGCCAGCACATTGCGCAGGAAGACCTCGCCATAGCCGCCGAGCGCCGCGACGCCTTCCTGAATGCGCGCGCCGCCCGCATCGAAGAGGCCGATGATGGGCGCGCGGTTCTGCAGCGCCATGTCCTGGATCTTGATGATCTTCTTGGCGTGCGCCTCGCTGAGTGAGCCGCCGAAGACCGTGAAGTCCTTGGCGAAGACGTAGACGACACGGCCGTTGATCGTGCCCCAGCCGGTGACGACGCCGTCGCCCGGGAACTTGGTCTTCTCCATGCCGAAGTCCGTCGAGCGGTGCTCGACGTACATGTCGAATTCCTCGAACGAGCCCTCGTCCATGAGAAGCTCGATGCGCTCGCGGGCCGTGAGCTTGCCGCGCTTGTGCTGGGCTGCGATGCGGGCTTCGCCGCCACCGAGCCTGGCGATGTCGCGCCGCCGCTCGAGCTCCTCGAGAACATTCCTCATGGATTTCTTGCCCCTAGTGCACTGCAACGTGAGTTCCAGGCGTGTCTAGCACGGGGGGCGGAAGGGGGCAAAACGGAAGGTTGGGATGGTTTTGGCGGCGGGGCACTTGCGCATCCACTTTCCCCCCTCTCCCCATTGGCTTCAATGGGGAGAGGGTCGGGGTGAGGGGCAGCGGCAAACTCCGACGTCGCACAAGCTCCTGCCCCTCATCCTAACCTTCTCCCCGTGAAGGACGGGGAGAAGGGACCTGCCGCGCTTGCCGCGAGCACTGCAGTCCTTCTCAGACATACGGAAGGCATGGCCACATTCGATCGCTGTCGCTATGGCGGCCGCGGGCATAGCACCACGACGGAATGCGAAGCACCTCTTCCCGGCAGCCCGCGGCGACAAGATCAAACATGCGCCTGGAGGCGCTGCAGCTTCTTGAGGCGCTCCGCGATATCGCCAGGCGCCAGCTCGATGTTCGCGACGCGGGGCGTATAGCTCGGCGCGACCGAGCGCCCGATCTCGCCGAGCCAGACGAGCGTGCGCTCGATGAAGGTCGCGACCGGGATGTGCGAGACGTCCATGTCCTGCCAGAAGCCGCGCTGGACGATCTCGGCCTCCTCGCGCTGGGTCCACACAGGCAGGATGAGCGTATTCGGGACTTCGGTCGACGCAGCGAAGGTCGGGCCCTGGTCATCCTCGAGGATATAGAGCCCGCCCTGACCGACAGCCTGGCGCACGAAGCTCGCGAGAATTTCCTGGCGGAGTCGATCGACGAGCTCCGTGGGCTCGATCTCCGGCTCGCAGGGTGCAGCAAGCCAGTTCGTGCCGACGGCGCGTTCGAGCTCGCGCAGCTTGGGCAGGACCTCGTGCATGAAATCAGCGAGCGGGATCGGCTTGACGCGCGGCTCGGTCGCGACCTTCTCGGCAGCGCGCTCGGCGTCCTCCTGCTCGGCCCAGAAGATCGTGGCTTCGCGGGCGCGCCGCGTCGGCGAGGGCAGACGTGCGAGACCCTCGGCGCCGGCCACGGCCCACACCGTGCGGGACGCAACGACCTTGCGCACGAAATCGGCCAGTACGGCGGCATGGCGCGGATCGACTTGCCGCAGCAGCATTGCTCCCCTCCCATGCTCTTTGGCCCGGTCGCGGCTAGTGTCCCGATCGCGAAGTTCGCCACCATTTACGGCGGGCTTTCGAACGAACTTCACGATCGAAAGGACACTAGCAAGTCTATGATTCTAGTGTGGTTCAGATTCCGAAGTCCGCTTCCGACACCTGCCGCGAAGGGGTGGCGGACTTCGGGATCACCACACTAGCGCGCGCCGGCTAGGCAGGGGCAGTACATCGCAGAGGCGTAAAATTGGGGTTACGCCGACCGTATACGAACTAACCTCGACTGAGGCCCTTGGCTTCCAGTTCCTTAAGATACTGGGCCCAACGTTTATCTTTCTCGCGCCCGAGCAGCGCGAGGTAGGACCACGTGTAGAGGCCGGTGTCGTGGCCGTCGTCGAACACGATCTTCACCGCATAGTTGCCGACGGGCACGAGGTCACGGATCTTCACGTTGCGCTTCTTGCCGACCGTGACGCGCTGCTCCGGCGAATGGCCCTGCACCTCGGCGGACGGGCTCATGACGCGCAGCATCTCGGCTGAAAGCTCGTAGCGCCCGCCATCCTGGAATGAGACATCGAGTGCGTCCGCGCCGGGCTTCACCTTGAGGGACGGCGGCGGCACGCGCTGGCCGGCGGCGCCGGAAAGCTCGTCCCAAGCCTTGGCCGCGAGGTCGCGGAAGATCTGTGCATGCTGGCTCTCGGGCTCGGCGGCGACGATCGGGCGGCCTTCGTCCGAGCGCGCGCGGATCGACATGTGCAGCGGCACTTCACCGAGGAAGGGAATGCCAAGCCTACGTGCCTCTTCCGCCGCGCCACCATGTCCGAAGATGTCGGAACGCTCGCCGCAGCTCGGGCAGAGGAAGTAGCTCATGTTCTCGATGATGCCGAGCACGGGAATGTCGGTCTTGCGGAACATGGCGAGGCCCTTGCGGGCGTCGATGAGCGCCAGATCCTGCGGCGTCGAGACGATGATCGCGCCGGAGAGTGGCACCTGCTGCGCCATAGTGAGCTGCACGTCGCCGGTGCCGGGCGGCATGTCAATGACGAGCACGTCGAGCTCACCCCACTCGACCTCGCGCAGCATCTGCGTGAGCGCCGAGACGACCATGGGCCCGCGCCAGATGATCGGTGTGCCTTCGTCCACCATGAAGCCCATGGACATGGCTTTCAGGCCGAAGCCTTCCATGGGCTTGAGGCGGTTCGAGCCCTCGATGACTTGCGGGCGACCGGAGAGGCCGAGCAGGCGCGGCCGCGACGGGCCGTAGATGTCGGCGTCGAGAATGCCCCCCCTGGGCCCGATCGCCCGGGAGCCGAGCGCGGGATTGACCGCCGGTGTCGACTTGCCGACGCCGCCCTTGCCCGAGGCCACGGCGATCATGTGCTTGATGCCGGGCACGCCGGCTGAAGGACGTCCGCCAGGCGCAGGCTGCGGGCGCGCTGCAGCTTCGCGGGCAGCGCTCTGCTGGGCGCGCACCTGCTGCACGCGCGAACTGTCCGCACGAGGCGGGGCCGCGCCAGCATTGCCGCCGCGCGCCGCTTCTGCGGTCAGCACGGCGGTCACGCTCTGCACGCCGGGAATGTCCTTCACGACCTTTTCGGCCGCCTGCCGGAGCGGCTCGAGCGCGGCCGCCTTGTCCGGCGGGACGGTGATGGAGAAATAGACCTTGTCGTCGCGGAGCAGGATCTCGGAGACGAGGCCGAGGTCGACGATGTTGCCCTCGAGGTCGGGGCCCTTGATGCGCTTCAACTGCTCGAGAATCTGGGATTTGGAAACCGCCATCTGAGTTCCTCTCGGGGATCGAGGCCGCGCCGCTGCGGAGGCGCGCGGGCGCAGGCGGGCGCCGATCGGAGGGCACCTGTTCTCGAGGGCGCTATGACAGAACAGAGCAGAAGTGTCATCCGATCGCCGGAAGACTTGGTGATCGGAAGCCAGGAGGCGGGATTTCCCCTCTCCCCGTGCTTACCGGGAGAGGGGAAAAGACGTCCTCAGAGCTTGCAGCCCGTGCCCGGATCGGCGAGCGCGGGTGCGGCAATGCCGACCACCTTGTTCAGCCCGCCTTCCGCGCGCCGCAGGTAGATATTGTGGACGATCTCCTGCGAGGCCGACATCGAGATCGGCCCGCGTGGGCTCTCGATCTTGGCGCCGCGCATGGCCTTGTAGAGATTGGCCTCGTCCTCGATGTTGCCTTTGACCGCTTCGATGCCGACCGCGAGGAGTTGGGCTGCGTCATAGCCCTGCACGGCATAGACATCCGCCTCGCGCTGCGTGCGGTCCTGGAAGGCCTTGCGGAAGGCCTTGTCCCTCGCATTGTCGAGGTTGTCGCCATAGTGGAGGGCGGTCTCGATGCCCTCGGCGGCGGCACCCTGAGCGCCGAGCACGCCTTCCGTGAGGAAGCCCGAGCCACAGAGCGGCACCTGAATGCCGGCCGACTTGTACTCCTTCACGAACTGCACCGCACCGCCGCCAGCGAAGAACACGCCGACCGCCTCGACGCCGAGGCCGGGGATCTGCGCGAGCAGGGGTTGGAAGTTCGTGTCCGGGAACTTGAGCGTGAGCGTGCGCACGACCTCGCCGCCATGCTTGGCAAGACCTTCCTTGAAGCCCTCGCCGGCTTCATTCCCGGCGGCGTAGTCCCAGGTGATCCATGCCGCCTTCTTCACGCCCTTGGCGCCGAGCGCGAGACCCATGCCGTAGGCGGGCTGCCAGTTCGTGAAGGATGTGCGGAACACGTTCTTGGCGCAGAGCGCGCGCGTCACGGCGTTGGCGCCGGCATTGGGCACGATCGTCAGCGTACCAGTCTCGCGCACGACCTTGTGGATGCCCATCTGAACGCCCGAGTGCACGGTGCCGATCAGCACATCGACCTGATCGCGCTTCACGAGGCGGTCCGTATTCTGCGGCGCGTTCTCGGGCTTCGACTCGTCATCGAGCTTGATGATCTGGACCTCGCGCCCGCCGAGCTTGCCGCCCTTCTCCGCGATCAGCATCTCGACAGCGAACGTGATGTTCTCGCCGAGCTTGGCGAACGTGCCCGAGTAGGGGAGCATCAATCCCACTTTGAGCGGGCGCGCCTGCGCGATAGCCCAGCCGGTTGGCACGGTCGATGCGGCGGCGGTGGCGAGCGCGCCCTTCATGAGGCCGCGGCGGGTCGGACGGATTCTCTCGATCGTCATCTGCTACGTTCCCTCCAGTTGGACCGAGCGCCCATGCGGCGCGCGCAAATTATTGGCCGCAGGTCGGGCGGAAACCCGGCGGCGGCTTGGAGGACTTTATAGCGCTCCGCGGCCCGCTTGGAATGCTTCAATCGTCGGAGGGATCGGCTCTGCTCAGGCGCTGGAGGCCGGTGCCGAACGCGGCGGGTCTTCGGTCTGAGAAGGATCGTCGTTCTCGGGAACGTAGGCTTCGCGCGTTCGCGCGATCGGGATCGAGACCTTGCCGAGATGCTGGGCGAGATCGACGGTCGCGTGCCGGCCAACGGCCGAGGCGTGCCGATCCAACCACTTGCCGGCTTCCGTGTGACCAGCGAGGAAGAGGCGCGAGATGGTCGTCCGGTCAGGTTGGATCTTGCTGTCGGCGGGCAGGATCGCCGTGTGGTGGCCGGCCTCGACGAGGTGGAACCGATGCCGCGCGAGGCGCCGCGCCGGCGTATCCGTGCGCCGCCACCAGCCCATGTCGGCGGCTGCCCGTGCCACCTCGATCAGCTCGATGTCGCGGCGCAGAGGTTGGTTGAAGGTAATGCGGCTGACCGTGCCGGCGATCTCGCGCGCCGAACGCGGCACGCCCGGCTCATCCATCGCGCTGAGCAGAACGAGGAGTGTGTCGCCGATCGGGCTCTCGGCGGCGAGCGTGACGAGGTCGGGATTGGCCGAGAAACCGCCATCCCAGTAGGCACGGCCCTCGATCTCGACAGCATGGTGGATAGTCGGGAGGCAGGCGGAGGCAAGCACGGCCTCGACGCTCAGCTCGGCGCGGCGGAAGAGGCGTTTGGCGCCGGTCGCGACATCGGTCGCGGCAATGAGCAGCTCGAGATCGGCATAAGCGCGGATGCGCTCGAAATCGATGTGCCCGTTGAGAATGCGGCGGAGAGGATCAAAGCCGAGCGGATTGAAATCATAGGGCGAAAGGAGCGCGGCGACAGGACGGCTGATGCCGCGAAGGAATGGGTTGAGCCGCATGAGGTCGGGAACTCCCGCCTCCTGCACGGCTTCCCACACCCTACGGAGCGTCTGTCGAGCTTGCTCGCGGCCGCCGCCGGCGAGGCCGCTCGCGAGTGCCGCGGCATTCACCGCGCCGGCACTGGTCGCACTGATCCAGGAAAAGCGAAGCGGCTCGTCATCCTCGAGCAGGCGATCGAGCACGCCCCAGGTGAACGCGCCGTGCACGCCACCACCCTGGAGCGCGAGATTGATCGCGCGTTGCCGCTTGCTGCCAATTCCGAGCACGTACCCCTCCGCGCCGCCTTGTTGCATTGCATCATGGCAGAGTGGAGACGGGGGCGACAATCGGCAGGCCGTTCACGTTTGTGCATAGCATCGTGACGCCGAACGCCGGTTCGAGGTTGCGGGGCGTCAGAACATCAGCCGGCGGGCCGTGCGCGGCAATGCGCTGATCTGCGAGCAGAACAACGTGATGCGCGAAGCGGGCAGCGAGGCTCAAATCGTGGAGGGCAACGACGATGGTGCGGCCTTCCGTCGCGAGCCGCTGAAAGAGCGTGAACAGGGCAAGGGCGTGCGCCGGATCGAGGCCGGCCGTCGGCTCGTCGGCGACGAGCAGCGGCGCCTCCTGCGCGAGTGCGCGGGCAACGAGCACGCGGGCGCGTTCGCCGCCGGAGAGTTGCGAGACCGGCCGATCGGCAAGACGCTCGATATCCATGGCGCCGAGGGCCTGCGCGATCACCTCGGGATCGGCGTCGTCATGCGGCAGACGGCCGAGGGCGACCACGGCCCTCGCGGAAAGCGGCCAGTGCACGGCGCGCTCCTGCGGCAGGTAGGCAACGGCGCGGGCGAGCTCGGCGCGCGCGAGCGTTTCGAGCGGGCGGCCGGCGAATGCGATCTGGCCGCGCTCAGGCGCGAGCAATCCGGCACAAGCGCGCAGCAGCGTCGATTTGCCGGCGCCATTGGGCCCGACGACGGCGGTGACCTGACCTGTCGGAACCGCGATGTCGACATCGTCGAGCACGACGCGATCGCCGAGCGCGAGACGCACCTCTTTGAGCGCGACCGTCATGGCGCCAGCTCTCGCCGCGTCGACACGACCAGCCAGACGAAGAAGGGCGTGCCGATCAGCGCCGTGAGCACACCGAGGCGAATGCCGCCAGCGGGCGAGACAATGCGCAGCGCAAGGTCGGCCGCGAGCACGAGGGCGGCACCGCCGAGCGCACTTGCGGGCAGCAAACGCGACGGCACGTGCCCGACGAGTGGACGCAGAATGTGCGGCACAATGAGCCCGACAAAGCCGATCGTGCCGGAGACGGCCGTGGCAGCGCCGACTGCGAGCGCCGTGCCGGCGACGACGAGCAGGCGCAGACGTGCAAGCGACGTACCGAGGTTCGCAGCAACTTCCTCGCCGAGCGTCAATGCATCGAGATCCCGGCCGAGGCGCGCGAGCACAAAGAGGCCGGCAAGAATTGGCGGTGCGGCAAGCCAGACGTGCGTCATGCTGCGATCGCTGAGCGAGCCCATGAGCCAGTAGACGATCTCGACGGCAGCAAAGGGATTCTGCGAGAGCGTGAGCACGAGGGCGATCAGTGCGGTCGTCAGACTCGCAACCGCGACGCCGGAGAGGATCAGCGTGATCGGGCCGCCCCGTTCGCCTGCGAGCCAGAGCACGACAGCCATGGCGCCCGCCGCACCGACGAGGCCGCCAAGGGGCAGCCCGAAGACGAGGCTCGCCGCGAGGCCTGTGTGGATTGCGAGCACCGCGCCGAGGGCTGCGCCACCCGAAATGCCGATGATACCGGGCTCGGCGAGCGGATTGCGCAGGTAGCCCTGCAAGGCCGCACCCGAGAGGCCGAGCGCGGCGCCGATGAGGAGGCCGAGCAGCGTGCGCGGCAGGCGGATCTCGGTGAGAATGAGCCAGGCCTGATCGGCGCTCGAAAAACTCAGCCCTGCAGGGCCGACCGCAAGCGAGGCCAGTGCGAGCAACAGCACCAGCACGGCGAGACACGGTGTGACGTACGGCTGCGCGTGAGGGCTCATGCCGGCGGTCTCCGCACCGCGAGACGCCGTCGCAGATCGGCGAGCACATCGACGGTGTTGGCAATGTACGGGGTGCCGCAGATCCAGTCCCGCCAGGGAAGAACCGCCGTCGCGCGGTCGTGCATGACGGCCCTGAGCGCCGGATGGACCAGCGCATCGGCGACGACCGTGCGGTACTCGTCGCTCGGCCCGGCAAAGAGGAGAAGGTCGGGCGGGTGCGCGACAATGGCCTCGATGCTCACGCGGCCGCCACGGTCAGCATGAAGGTCGGGGGCAAGATTACGGAACCCTGCATGGCTGAGCGCCTCGTCCTCGAGCAGTCCTGTGCCGGATAGAATGCCGTTGATCTGATAGATGACCGCCGTGGGGCGCTTTTCCTCGGGCGCGCTGGCCGCGCGGGCGCGTGCAAGGCGCGCATCGAAGGCGGCGATGGCGGCGCGCGCTTTCTCGGTGTCGCCCGTCGCCTCGGCGACCCGGAGCAAGGATGTGCGAACGCCTGCGATATCCTGCGCCATTGGAATCTTGACGACGCGCAGCTTCAGGCGTTCGAGCATGGAAATGGTCGCGGGCGCCGTGAACTCCGCCGCGAGAACAAGATCCGGTGAGAGGGCCAGAACCTCCTCGGCCTCGCCGCGGATGCGCCGGATGGGCTGCACGCGCTCGGCAATGGGCGAGGCGCGCGGATCGCTCGCGGAATGGCTCAGCGCCACGATGCGTTCCGGCGCCACCAGATCGAACAGCAGGATGTCCGTGCAGAGGTTCAGCGAGACAATGCGCTGTGGCTTCGCGTTCTGCGCGGACGGGTTTGCCGACATGAGGGCAAGCGCCAAGGCGGCGAGGGCGCATCGAAGGATCATGTGTGCGCCTACCGGTCCCGCTCGTGAAAATGATCATAAATGCGCTGGGCCGTCTCCTGCGAGATGCCGCTGACGGCCGTGAGATCGGCAACGCTCGCGCGGCTCACGGCCTTGGCGGAGCCGAAGTGATGGAGCAGCGCGCGCTTGCGCGTTGGGCCAATGCCCTCGATCTCATCGAGCGGATTGGCGCTGATGGCCTTGGTGCGGCGCGCGCGATGGGCGCCGATGGCAAAGCGGTGGGCTTCGTCGCGTAGGCGCTGGACGAAATAGAGCACGGGATCGCGCGCTTCCAGCATGATGGGGCGATCGCGGCCAGGAATGTGGAAGTGCTCGCGGCCGGCATCGCGGTCCGGTCCCTTCGCGACGCCGATGAGCGCGACGTCGTCGATGCCGTAGCCTTGGAATACCTCACGCGCGACATTGAGCTGGCCGAGACCGCCGTCGATGAGCACCACGTCCGGCTTGTCGGGGAACACCGTCTCCTCTGCTTCCTCCGCTTCGTCGGAAGGAACCACATCTGCGGTCGTTTCCGGCACTGTATCGATATCGACAGGGCTCTCGTCGATGGCGGGCGCCGTCGACCCGGCAATGCGCTTGAAGCGCCGTGTGAGCACTTCGCGCATCATGGCGTAGTCGTCGCCCGGCGTTAGATCAGCAGACTTGATGTTGAACTTGCGGTACTGTCCTTTGACCATGCCGTCCGGTCCCGCGACGATCATGCCGCCGACGGCATTCGTGCCGGACACGTGGCTGTTGTCGAACACCTCAATACGGCGCGGCACCTGCTCCAAGCCGAAGCGGTCGGCGAGTGCTTCGAGCAGCCGGCGCTGGGAGGCACCCTCGGCGAGGCGGCGACCGAGCGCTTCCTTGGCATTGGCGAGAGCGTGCTCGACGACGCCGGTCTTGGCGCCGCGCTGAGGCACGCGGATCTCGACCTTGCGCTCGGCCTTGAGCGAGAGCGCCTCCGCCAAAAGCTCACGGCTCGGCACATCGTGCGAGAGCAGGATGAGGCGCGGCACGGGCTTGTCGTCGTAGAACTGCGCGATGAAGGAATCGAGCACTTCGGCGAGCTCGATGGAGCGGTCCGCGCGCGGGAAGTAGGCGCGGTTACCCCAGTTCTGGCCGGTGCGGAAGAAGAAGACCTGCACGCAGGTCTGCCCGCCTTCCTGATAGGCGCCGAAGACGTCCGCTTCCTCGATGCCTTCAGGATTGATCGTCTGGTCGGCCGTGACGTGGCTCAGTGCGGAGAGGCGATTGCGGATCGCGGCCGCGTGCTCGAACTCCAGCGCATCGGAGGCCGCCATCATGCGCGCGCGCAATTCCTCGCGCACGTGCTGGCTGTCGCCGCGCAGGAAGAGGCAGGCTTCATCGACGAGCTTGTTGTAGTCATCGAGGCTGATCTCGCCGGTGCACGGCGCCGAGCAGCGCTTGATCTGATAGAGCAGGCAGGGGCGCGTGCGGCTCTCGTAGACGGAGTCCGAGCACGAGCGCAGAAGGAAGGCGCGCTGCAGCGTGTTGATGGCGCGGTTGACGGCGCCGGCCGAGGCAAAGGGACCGAAATAGTCGCCTTTGCGCTTCCTCGCGCCGCGGTGCTTCATGATCTGCGGGGCGCCATGGTCGCGCGAGATCAGGATGTAGGGAAATGACTTGTCGTCGCGCAGGAGGACATTGAAG
>Ga0066256_1001950_pt2 | contig 13598 bp, 12 predicted proteins | sample ThiBio_1000_biof_FD_87107 | JGI IMG/M metagenome (GOLD analysis project Ga0066256, IMG submission 87107) | Wastewater bioreactor microbial communities from Cape Town, South Africa - Thiocy_expt_1000_biof (version 2) | ecosystem: Engineered > Bioreactor > Thiocyanate-remediating >...
TTAACGCGAGATTTGGTTTCTTGGAAAGAGCAGGCAGATAGGCAAGGAACAATAATCCTCTTGCGCCATCAGATAGGGGCATTGATTTCTAGCATGATCACCTATACGGCATCATCCTCAAGTGAAGATAAAGCTTATATATTGTGGCTAAAACAAGGGTATCAGCAGCGGCTGCAAGAGGTTAATATTCTGCTGCAAAATACCCATGAGCAATTATCTTTCCACAATCAGCAAGAGCTACCTTATCTTGACAGTATCGGCTGGATACAGTCTATATTCCCAGGGCAAATCGAACAAAATCAGGATCCGCTGCTTGTAAATAGTGAACCAAAAACCCAGAGTCCTAAAGCACAGACTAGGACTTTAAATGCAAGCGCATCAAAGATTGACGCAGAAGAAAAGGCTCAATTATTTGCCTGGATTAAAGACTGGTTGCAGCAGAAAAAAAGCATAAACGTTGGTGATTTAACCTCCGAAACGGTAATGAATAGCTTAGGTTTAGATTCGTTGCAGGCAGTACATTTAGTCGGGGAAATGGAACAGTACTTACAACAATCGCTACCGGTAGATTTGGTGTATGAATGTCGAACGATTGAAGAATTAATCGTAAGTGCGCTGCATAAGAAAAGTCAAAAATTTGCCCAAAATACTGATTTTATATTGAATGATGTACCCGCTTGCTTAGATATTCGCCCGGCCTGGTTGTCGGCTTTTTTGGAGTATGGTTATAAAGAAGAGTATTTGCATTTCACTTCGATAAACATTTGTGCAGAAAAAGTGTCCGCTTTATTGCAAGTGCCACAATATTTTATGCCCTCAGATAAATTGTTTCATTTAAATATTTTCAATTGTAAGGTGTCGCTCTTTCATCTAATGACGGTTTATTTTTTTCAGTTGGGCTTAGGAGAGCATACATCCAAGCTGCAATTGATGTCTTTAGAGCAGCGGTATAATCGGCCCATCCGTAATGCAACCGATATTCTGTTTAATCTGAGTGTCTGTAAACCCTTGTGGAAGAAAGAAGGGTTGGTTTATACAGTTGATTTTTCGGTAATGGAGGGATGTTTTCAAGGTAAAGCCGAATTTTATTTACCTTGTGAAGCCCAAAAAGCGCTCGCTGCGCTACAATTACCTGAGGTGCAGCTCGATGCTTTAGCAATTAAGCCATTAATTCCCCACTGGTTCAACAATCCCTATCATGCGATGCACTATGAGATTGAGCATGCTTTAGTTTCCAAACAGGGAATCACTGCCGAAGTGAGGACTTTAAGTGATGCGACTCAATTACCCCATCAGAAAATGACCCATGTGATTTTATCCAGCATCTATACTGCGCAACTGGGAGTGATTTTTGCCTGCTGGGATAATGAATTGACGGAAAAGCATGGTGAATTTTATCTAATGAAGCACCATGAATACATCACCGATGCCTATCATGTTCCCGCCAACGGTGTGCAAAAAATCCAGATGCGGTTAAAAAACAAAGTATGTAATTACAATCGTATGATTTACACCATGGAATTTGCCATTGAGCACTGTATGCAAGGCGAGGTTGCTTTTGCCATACCAATGATTCAAAGGAGTTAATTATGGAGCAATGGTCAAAGGCACTCGATTTCGCTGCTATTGGCGATAAATACGCTACACCTAGATATATTTTCAATCCACAACAGTTGCACAAAAATGTCGCGGCATACGTTCAGTTAGTCGGGAGTGCTGCAGGCATTGCTTATCCAGTTAAGGCTAATCCGGCCTTAACTGTTTTGCATGAATTAGGTCGTTTGGGTTGTAGTGCGGACTGTGCGGGTGAGGCAGAGGTCAGCCTTGCGCAGGAAGCCGGTATCCCATTATCAAATATCATTTACAATACCCCGTGCCCGGATAAAGCTTTGGCGCTTTTTTTATTAGCCCATCATGGAAAAGTGGTCATTGACTCTTTAGAGTTCCTTGAGGAATTAGCCCATGCTTTGCAGGGAAAAGAATACCCCGGGATTTTGTTTTTAAGAATAAATCCGGCCTTGGATTTAGCTTACTCTACACCAATGGAGGCTCATAAACTTCTTGCTCATGGAGCTTCACAAGCAAAATTTGGTATACCCGCAGAAGAGTTACTGGCTTTACCGCACCTACCATTAAACATTCAAGGTTTGCACCTGCATATTGGCAGCCGTATGGATCGCTTGGATAATTACATCATCATGCTCAATTATTTACATGAGATTGCTCATGCTTTAAATGTTAAAGGACAGAATATAACCTGGATCAATTTAGGGGGCGGCCTGGGAATTCCTTTTCATAGTGAGGCAGTTTTTCCTGAAATTGAGTCGTTCGCTGATGGCTTGCATTCACACCTCTTAGCTGGGTTTCGTTATATGGTGGAGCCAGGTAATTCCCTGGTTGGGAACACGATGGGGTTATTAACGCGGGTGGTGCAGATGAAAAAAATGCGGGGTAAGCGTTGGGGGATTCTTGATGTGGGATGTGATCAATTAATCAATCAAATTGCCTTAAAAACCCCGCATCAAATCCTGAACGCAGCGCATGAACCTTTAGCATTTTCGGGACCTGATTCGTTAGGCGGCCCTCTATGTTTTGCAGGGGATGTTCTTTTGCCTCAGACGGATTTAAGTAAAGTCGCAGTCGGTGATGTGCTGTTCATTCAACATACCGGAGCTTATTGCTATGCCCTGGGTAATCATTTTAATGGCCGCTATCTTCAGGGTATTTTGACTGTGGATGCAACGAATCAACTTCGTGAGGCACATGCTGTAGAATCGCTTTATCAAGATTTAAATCATGCAACGTATAATCCTTTTTCACAACACATTGACCCTTTAGCTCATGAGCATTCGGGCCACATTGATGTTCAGGTTCAAGATGTTTTGCAACTCCCATCAATACTTTATCGGGAGTTAGCGCCAATTATCAAAAGCAAATTTAATTTATCCATGCAAGAAATTAAACTGAGTTATTTTTATTGGGACCATCTGAATTGGGGATTTTACGAAGAGCCAATAGCGCTTAAGTTTTTTTATATGCTGCGTTCAGGGATTCAGAAGGTTAACGGTGAATCCCAGATTTTGGTCTATTTCTTAGAGCAGTCTAATTCTTTGCGGATTCGCCTCGGTATTGTACTCAATGAGAGTCATAGAGGATAAAAAGAGTAAGCACTAAAGTGGTAAGCCTATTGAGCTTGTGTTCCCATCTAAGGCTTTTGCACTTACCCACTAAGTAGCAGGCTTCACCGCTTCATTCGGGCGCTGATATAAGGGTGTAAATTTTTTACCTTGATTATGAAAAAAGGTATTGGTTTGCGCCCCTAAATAAAAGATTATCCGATTACAGGCATCTTCTGTAATTAATTCTTGTTTCATTGCCTGCGTTAAAGGAATAACCGGTGTTACTAAATCCTCATCCAACACGAGATGGCCTTTTGTAAGAAAAGAGCCGATTTTTTCGATGAGTTGCTCGCGTTCGGATAAGTTTTTTTTGCTAAATAAAAAGTTATCTTTTAGCCATACCGTTCTCTCTACTGGGAGATTATTTAGAAAAGTCGATACCTCTAACGCTGTTTTATTAGCGAAAAGAGCATTCGCCTGTAAATTAATCTGAGTCACTGTTTCTGGGATATTACCGAGCATATCGCATAAATTGCCTAGCGACCAATGATTCAGTTCATTATTGCTTAAATCAAGAGTGTGCACATGCTTCGGTAAGTAAGTAAATTGCTTCCCAACGATATAATGTTGACAGCGCCCTAAATGCCAATTGCTCAAATCAAGAGTATGTACTGGCTTGGGAGTTGCTGCAAAAAATTTCTCAAAAGGTAACTGATCATGATTAAACCATTTAATGGTATGGACTGTTGCGGGAAATGAATTAAATAATTCTGAAATGGATAATTCATCGAGTCCAAATATACTTAAACCGAGCGTATGAACATAATTCGGTATTTTTTTAAAAAATGCCGCACACATAAGTTTATAGTCATCTCCCTCGGGCAGAGAGGTTGGGAGGTCAACATACAAAGCTCTGTAAGTCTTTGCGATGTTTTTTAGGAATAAAAAATTGGATTCTCTCCATGATAACTGCCATGAATTTGCTCTTAAATCAAGTATATCCCCATCTTTTAAGAGGGTAAAAGCTTTATTATTCATCAAGTGAAGTGAATTACCTTTTAGGTTCACTTCTCGGGCTGCTGGTAATGCCTTTAAAAATCGCTCGATAAGCGCCGCGGTAGGTATCCCCCCTAAAATTCTCTTTGCATCTAATTTAATGAGGTCTTGGGGAAGAAACTGGCAGATTTTTTCGAAATCGCTTATGGTTACCGAGGAATCGATGCGAACGAGCGAGCCCAAATCAATACCACGGCATCTTTTGGGTAAATTTCGAATTATTTGCTCGAGATCAGTTGGTGAAAAATTATAAGGTACCTCATCAAAACGGATATATACTGCCTGGTTGGTTTGACTGTCAATTAGATTAAGTTGCGCAATAATTTCATCTACTGGCAGGTTATGTCCCATTTCATTCAGAGTTTTTATTTTATATTCTTTCATGGTTTTATTTGATTTTTGGCTGCAGATAGAAGATTTAGCTACAGCGATATTACGATTGATGATCTATTTACTGGTTGTATGTTGTTTTGTAAATAGTTATCACTAAATTATTTAATTAAGAATTTTAGCAGGTAGGGAGGGCTTCATGAGTTCGTGCTTGTGCACAGCCACTCTCTTAATATAATCCCTATATAAGTAAGACTTCCTGTCTATGAGTAACTGCGCCAAACGAATCAATTATAGAGTGCTTTGAATAAATGTCCCATAATCATTTGCTTATATCCTTGTAAGAAATATCTTAAAATTCGAGAGTTAACAACTTTAAGACTCCCCGGAAAATTTTAAATCTTTGGCGTTACCTGATGAAAGAGCATCCGCCATTGGTATCCCTGTAAGCGCCAAATAGAGGAACGTATCGCTTGTTTCATTTCACCAGTGGAGGATGCCTTAATGGAACTAATATAGGTGAGTAAGATGAGGTCATCGGCGAGCGGATGTGTTTTAAATGCAGTACCGCTGCACTGAGAATCATCTTCGCGATTCAGCCATTCGATAACCGCATTTTTATTGTATTCCGTGCCACTACTACCAATTTCGATAAAGGCTTCATCGAATAGGTCAGCCAAATTAGGGACGGGGTCTTTCTTATCAAGTAATTTTTTTTCTAATTGAATGATTTGTTCAGTAATTGCTGCATCCATAGTATTTCATTATAAAAAAACCTGACTTATCATATCACAGTGTTTTAGTCGTGGTGCAATGTGCCCTTATTGAGTCGCATACTTACCCTCTTGAGCTTTAGAGCTGTTTATTTCTTATTACGGCATTTATCGGAACAATATTTAACCTCATCCCAAATTTTTTCCCACTTTTTACGCCAAGTAAAAGGCTTTGCGCAGACGATGCATGTTTTTTGCGGTAAGTGTTGTTTTTTTATCCCCTTAGGCATCCTGTCCTCCATTATTTAAAAACGCTGATTTTTGTGCTTGGTTCCAATAACTAAAAAAGCGTTTGTATTGCTTATCCTCTGCGAGGGTTATGAATGGTTGGGGTTTAATAATTTCAACGTCATAAGTTAGTGAAAGTTTGTCAATAATCTGTCTTATGTGGCTATCAGCAGTGGCAAAGGTTTTTATCCTTGCTGGCGCTAAAGACTCTATTTGCGCAAAAGTATTTCCTCTGGCCAGTACCAGTGGCATTTGGCAAAGCGTTTCATAAATAAAAACCAAACGCTTCAAAGAATAGGAACGATTTCTAAAGTACTCATCATCCCAAATAAATATCGCTAAAGACTGATCATCAAGATTGTGTAATGCTTTATGCTCTTTATTAAGAGCTTTTTCATGCACCCAAATAACCGTTTTATGCATAGTCATCTCTTAGTCGTGGAAATAAACTTGCGGTGAGTTCCTGATAGCTTGCGTTTAATAATGCATTATGTTCAGGCGTGGTATCTACCAAATTACCAAAATATTTGTCCACATTTTCAAGATTGAAAATATAGGGTTTATTGCTAAACGTACTGGCGACCCATTGCCAGGAAAGGTTATTACTGGCCTCATCGCCATCGAGCAAATGTTCTAAAAACCATTGCGCCCCTACTTGCCACTTGATGCGCCTGAAGTGGACGACATAGCTTGCCAGATACATGCGCGCGTGATTGTGTACGTATCCGGTATCTACAAGATCTCTGATGAATGCATTAATACAGGCAACCTCTGTTTGGGCATGAGCAATGTCTTCAGGGAGTACGTCTGCGTAATCTTTGGCATTAAAGCCTGTTTTGTAGGTTTCGACATCATGCCAAATCCACTCCGGGTGGTGTTCGGCAATTCGCTGCCAAAAATCCCTCCATGCAAGTTCTTGAATAAATTTGGTGATCTGTACGGGATTCGCGCATTTTTTCAGTGCGTAATTTCTGATCTCATTTAAATCAATGATGCCATGATGCACATAAGGTGAGAGTCTGGTGACCTTCCCATCACCAAAATTTCTGGTTCTTCCATAATTAATCGGGTCAATTCTTTTCAGGGTGTCTTGAGCTTCTAAAAAACCTCCATTAATCGGTGATGCTTGTCCTGTCGCCCAAGGGGCAAGTGTCTTAACATAGGCTATGAGTTCATCCCTATTGGTGAAATTTGTTTTCAGCATTTGCATTTATTGAATCCTGGCTTTATTTATTTATCAGAAATTATTTTAGATAAAGATTTGCAACTCCTATACTTGTTTATGGTTCAGTCATTTATGATGCAATCCTCGAAATAATCAAAGTTAAAATGACGATCGCAGTCGCATAACAGCGAGTCTTAAAATATGAAAGCGTGATGACATTTTTTTTAAATAGATAATAATCGATGAGCAACAAGAGAAAAAAAGCAGCAATGAAGAGGCTCAACAAAATCTTAAAAGGAAGCATCAGAAAAGCGAGCCATAAAGTAACAACAATAATATTACTCGATATAGGTAAGATGCGACTCCATTTCCCATCGAGGTGTAGATGTTGCCCCCAATGCGCACCCGCAAGGAAACTGGCAATAACAAGTGCATAAACGCTTAATACTTTTTCAATCGATCCGAGGATGGGAAATTGCACTTTATTAAATAGCAAATAGGATGCGCAAGCAATAAAGGGGAGGGTACCGGCATAAGCCAGGTAAGGGTATAGTTTTTTCATCCTCTGTTCTCCGTAAAATGTACGAGTAGTTATGAGTAAAATTATAATAGGTGGTGATGCGTCATCAATCAAAATAAATCTACTTAATTTATAACTACAAAATTAAGCTTGAAATTATTATTTAGTATTAGCTTTAACCTGACGAAAACTTTTTGTCACCCATAATGTTCATTCACCACGCTTAAGATTCTTAACTATAATTAAAATGTAGTGAAAAAAGGGAAACCAGAGGTCGAATATGGGCAAACAAAAAATAGAAAGTCCATCCCTAAGCGCAATCATAAGTGGCGATGACATCACGAACCATTACCTAGGGTTAGGCAGCGCAGAGAATAAATTTAAAATTTTTCGCTATAATCAAGAGGTCTTTGCAGTTCGTTTTGATGCAGACCAAAAGCCTGTTGATTATGTTTCTATGTGGCATAGTCATAAAGGAGAGGAGAAATTAGAACAGGGGCAGCATGAATTACTGGGGAGGGGAGTACAAGGGGCTGTTTATAAAAAGACAGAGGATAAGGCTTTTAAACAAAGGGGTTTCGCGAATTCAGGAAAATTAAAGTCGGAAAGCGAGATCCTGGAGTATAAAATTTATCTATCCAAGTCCAATACTGAAATTTTGGAGCAGAAATTTTTACTTAAAGAACAGAATATCGAGCAGAGTTTTGTTTTAGGTTTATGGAATATTAAAGATAAACCTATATTTATCATGCCCAAAGTAAATGCAGAACTGCCTACAGGCTTTAAGAAAGATGATTTTAAACCCTTGTTTGATGAGTTTATTATAGAGCTTAAGACACTCAATGAGTCGGGTTTTTCTCATCCCGATTTAGCGAATAATCATTACCATATCAGTCCACAAAATATGCTGAGAACAACACAAGGGGTGAAGCTTATCGATCTTGATTTTGGTTTTTTCCCGTATAAAAAATACGCTGAGGAGAAATCGAGTAATCCGACACTTAGGGATAAGGCATATATTAGTGGCCGGGACCAATGGTTATATGTGTATAACGATCGGCGCACGAATCTTTCCTTGCCGCAAGGACTTAAGCCTAAAGGCATTGAACAGTGGTACGAAAAGCATCCAGGAGAGGCAATTTCTGATAACCCCAAAGCGCTTATGACCTTATATAAACAGGGATTTATTACGCTTCCTAAAAGCCTGGTTCATGAGATGCATTTAAAAAATTCGCAAGAGGCCGTTAGCGAATATCATTCTGGAAGTATGGAGAATCGAAAACATACCTTTCATGAAGTGAGTACTGCGGACTTTAAATTTGCTGATTTTAAACAGGAATACAAAGGTTTAAGAGGCGATGCCCTTAAAAGAACAATTCTCAAAGAACTCAAAGACTCTTTGGAAGAAGTGACAACAGAAGAGGAACTCAAAACAGTAAAAGCTAACTTCTTTAAATCTGAAGAGATGAAAATCATCGACACAGCTCAGGATCGTTCCACCAAGATATTAGGAAAACTTGGTCTGAAACATACGGATTCTCATATGGCAGTTGAGAAAATATTCAAGGAGGCTAAAGTCCGTATTTTAGAACTTAGCTCGGTTTCAAAAAATAGGCTTTAGTTATGTTTAAACTTGGCCAAGGAAGTGCCAAGAGGTTGGAGCAATCAAGTTAGACTTGGGGTCGGTTTCTAGGGGTGCTCTGATGACGGTTAGGGATAGTCACAGTGAGTTTATGTTAAGAAAGGCTATGTCCCGAATGTCTGGGATTAACTTATGGCTATAAATTAATAAATCCAGGCGAGATGATTTGTTTGGATAGTGAAATAATCCTATGGTTTACTAAGAAATTAAAGAATACTCTACGCGATGTATAAGATAGAAAATGAATAAATTAGTGATTATATCAGGCTGCTCAGGAGGCGGAAAATCAACCCTTCTGTCTGAATTAAAGGGGCAAGGATATTCTGTTATTGAAGAGGTGGGTAGGACGCTTGTTAAAGAACAGATTGAAAAAAATAGCGGGATTACACCTTGGCAAAATCCAGAGCTTTTTTGTGAATTGCTCATTCATAAATCGATAGATGCATTTCATCAGGCAAAAATAATTCAGTCTGCTCAAAAGGATGTAATTTTTTTTGATCGATGCATTTTGGAAGGAATTAATTATTTTAAAAATTTAGGAATAGATAAGTACGATCATTTAATAGGTGAACTCAGATATTACCCAACAATTTTTATGGCCCCACCATGGAAAGAAATATATCATAATGATGAGGAGCGACAGCATTCCTTTGAAAGTGCATTGAATGAATATGAGCAGATTTCTAAATTTTATCCCAACTGTGGGTACCAAATCATAAAACTGCCAAAAGTAAACGTTAAAGAACGAGTGAAATTTATGATTTCTATCTTGGCAGGTTAATGATCTCGGCCGTAATCCTCAAAAACTTCCCTGTTGCATGGTTCTTCTCTATGAGTAGCAAACGGTTATCCTTGATAATAATTGAAACATAGGATCACCTTAGAAGTTGTCCGTAAACCATAAAAAACATAAATTGAGAATTTTTATACAGAGGTGCTTCAGCGATACACACGGCCATGGGGTATGATAATAATTCAGCATTTAGTTTATTTTAAAATCTCTTTTATTAAAATTAAAACAATGATAAAATGCATCAAAGTTTTCCGTGGAGAAGTGCATGACTTACCTATCATTATTGTTTTAGAACGACACTGGGATATTATCCCAAAGCAAGTTCTTTTATCCTCATTGCCTCAGTTAAAAGCGAAAGGGTACAATACCTTTTGTTTTGAAGATCCCCGGGATGTATCGAATCATATCGCCCGTGTCGAAGGGACCATTCAGTTTATTGAGCGGGAATTAGAAGAAACAAAACCCTTTCTAGAACAAAGAGGAATTGATGCCAGCAATCTGTGTTCTATGGACTATGAGCAGTTATGTCATTTGCTTCAAATGTATGTGAGTTCAAAACATTTTTCCGAAATGGCTTTATGGTTTCGAGAATTACCCGGCCACAAAGAAAAACTCAAACTGCTGAAAGCCTGTCTTAACCAGGAAATTGAGCTTCGAGGAGTGGACATAAATCAGTCCGACTATAAACAACTTCATTCTAAAGAAGCAAAGATGAATCTGGACTATAAAGTTCAAAAGATTCTAGAGATGGATGATGCACGCGTTGAATCCTTTCGCCAGGATATAATTTCTTTGCAAAATCAAAATAAAGGCGTCATCTTCCTCGTGGGGCAATTTCATTTTGAAAAATTATTGAGCGTATTTGCACAAGAGTGTTATCAAAAGGAAATTCTATTTATTCAACCGCACGCGCCTTCTTACTTAGCGGCTTCTCATAACGATGTAGAGCTTACGGACAATGTGCAAAATTTTACTCTTTTGACCGCATCGATTACCGAAAACACCGAAATGACGGAGTTTGGGAATCGATTGAATGCGCAGCTTGATGAGATGATTGCGGCGTTTTATACCTCATCCGAGGTTCAAGAGCACGCAGTTCTGTTGGAAGCGAATGGGCACCCGGGGTTTACAAGCTATCGACGAGGAAGCTTTTTTGTCGACTGCATCACGTCCTGTGATTCGGATGCTCAGGCTGAAGAACGCGTTGCTGAGCTGAAAAAATCAAATATTTCCAGTTTTAGAATGTTTCATGAAGGGAAACCCGCTGTGTGCATTCCTGCTGTAAATGATAATGGGAAATTTACTCTAAAAAATGAGTAGGGTGACTTGATGAAAAGCGAAGCTGGGTATGCTACTGTACCTCGCCTGCGCTTTTTATGTGCTTGATACGCTTTGCCAGTTTATCAGTATTTTGTTCCGTTTATCCACTGCAGCCTAATACTGTAGTATGTTCAGAAGTTCAAAATTCAAAGCACTCATTCCTATGCGTCAGACTCGGGGCCAAGTGCCTCTGGTGGCCGCAGTTGGCGGCGCGTGAAGACTATGAGAATCTTTACACCAGACAATGGCGGCAGGATGCGTAAACGTGCGCCGATGTCTTTAGATAATTGAGCAGGCGAGACACACTAGGATTTGTTGTGAAACGCTGGACATTTTTCATCCTCAGAGTAACGTTACCTGCTTGCGTATTAATGCAGAATACAAAATCGCAAGACGGTCATAATGCGCTAATTCAAACGCACAGGTTCCCGTGTTCTGAGTAGGTCGCGGTGCGTTCCGAGGAGACAGTTCTCCATGAACCACGAAAAGCTGTTTCTTGTAGGGCTCAATCATTAAGGTTGCATTTCTTAAACGAGCAATCATCTTGCTCTTGCGTCTCGCTTCTGCGGCACGAATCAAAATGCGCGTGAGTATTCGTGCGCATCGTTCCTCGGGCATGAGCGCCTCGTCGCAAGCCGTCTTTTTTTCCTCGCGCCACCATTGTTCAAAGGAATATTTTCCATGCTTTCGTTCGTGGTGCTTTAACAGGTGGTAACCGATTTGAATCAACGTTCTCATCGTCGGCTGCTCTACGTGATGGTGTACGACACGACAGTGCGCAGAAAACACGAGCCAGGCCTGATTTAACATTTCCGAGGTGATGCGCTCCTTCCGATATTCGAAAACCGTGTGGTGGGTGAGCGCATGAAATAATTCCCGAAGCACGGCGAGGGCATCTTGAATTTTAAACGGCCCATTGCGGAATTGGGAATCCGGGCGTTCTGAGTATTCGCTGAAATCGTCCTGGTAAAAAATCAAGGCGTGTCGGTCTGATTGCAACAGTACATTATAGGGTGGTGACCATTTCTTGATTTCATCGGATTCCAGTAACGCCGCTTCTAAAGGCGTATCGCAGACGCAGGTTTCAATGGACCATACTTGCGTGAGCATTTCTAAAATACGACGGTCGCGATTCTTCTGACCACGAAAATAAGAATTTACCCGCGCATGGAGCGAGGTGGCTTTCCCGATATATAAAACGGTACCATCCTGGGTCAACATGCGGTAAATCCCCGGTTTTTGCGGGAGGCTCAGTCGCGCCAAGCGCTCAATGTTGTAGGCTAATCGTCTTGATTTGGGTTCTGGCTTGGTCGCAAGCCAAGTCGCAAGTTGGGTGAAAAGGGTAATCTTTTCAGCAAGCAAGAGGGGTAGAAGCTTTTGCCATACAAAAGCGGTCATGGAGAGATGAGTATCGAGTTTGTTAGTGGCACTACTCGACCATTGAAAATGCCCCGCGACCGCGTTTAAATTGTGGCTGGGTAAATGGGGTAGTAAGCGTTTGGCAATTTTTTGGGAGCAGAGGAGGGTGAAATTAAGCGAGCTGTGTCCGTGTTCTAAATAAAACTGCGTTAAAAATCGATGTTCAAATTGCGCATAATGTGCAATTACCACAGGCTCTTCTCCGAGCTCCTGTAGCACGTCTTGCAAGCGCTGAAATACCCGCGCTGGCTCAACACTTTGGGCTAAATCGGTATCGGAAATTCGCAGTAGTTTTTTTATCTTGGTCGGAATGCGGGCCTCATCCCGTTTTAGAGTCCATTGTTCACGGGCAATACGCTGCGGCAATGCAAACTCCATCACACACCAGCCCAGTTGCAATAAATGACCGGTACTGGGGTGCATTCCTGTCGTTTGGCAATCCAGAATCAGGATTTTTTTATGGCGCAGTTCACTCATGAGCGACTTCCCTATGCGCTGACTCCGAGGGGCTGGGTAGTAGGTCTATGGATTGCCAGAAGGCGCGCACGTCCTTGAGAAGGGCCGAGGAAACCAGTTCCTGGGGCGTGTCTACAAACCACTCCTTCGGCATGCATCGACTGTAGGCGGAGTGCAGAAACCGATTATCCATAAGGACAATTAAGCCTTTATCGGTCTCACTGCGAATCACTCTTCCGGCGGATTGAATGGCTTTCGCCATCGCAGGATAAGTGTAGGCGTATTCTTGACCTTGCTGATAATGCGTCGCGTAATAGCGCTTTCTTTGTTCCCGTTCCCAACTAAAGGAGGGTAGGGGTGGGCCAACGATAAAGGCCCCAATGGCCAATTCACCGACATAATCCACGCCCTCTGCAAAGAGCCCTCCTTGTACCGCAAAAAATAAATGGGGTTTATTTTTTTGATGAAGCTGCGTTAAAAGCGCGTGTGTGTCCGCTGCAGTCATACGCCGCTCTTGGCGAATGAGCGTAAATTCAGGCAAACACGGCATGTGCGCGTGAATGTGTTCTAAAAATTCAAAACTGGGGAAGAAGACAAAATAGTTACCCGGCTTTACTGCAGACAGTCGGGTAATGACCTCAATAATTTTTCGTTGGTTCGCGTGGCGGTCACGGTATTTAGTCGATACTTGCCGAATAATTAGGAGTTTTCGATTTTGCGGTAAAAAAGGGGGAGAAAACTACGCGGTGTGGACGGGATAAATTTTAAGCCCCATTA
>Ga0066256_1001909_pt1 | contig 13590 bp, 17 predicted proteins | sample ThiBio_1000_biof_FD_87107 | JGI IMG/M metagenome (GOLD analysis project Ga0066256, IMG submission 87107) | Wastewater bioreactor microbial communities from Cape Town, South Africa - Thiocy_expt_1000_biof (version 2) | ecosystem: Engineered > Bioreactor > Thiocyanate-remediating >...
CGGCCGACAAACAACGGGATGACCATATGGGGGAATACCACCACATCCCTAAGCGGCAACAGCGGCAGGTCGATCTGTTCCTTGGATATGTTGTCGCTCATCATGATTTCCTGGTAAGGGTTAAGGAAAGGATGCGCGGCACTCAACCACGCTCATCCACAATTGGGGGGCATAGTTTGGAATTCAAGATGGCTGACAGGCTCCCTATCAGCCATCCGGGTTTAGGCTCCGGCAGCCAGCGGCTGCTCGTCCTGATCGGAGTAGATCAGCAAGGGCTTGCCGTCGCCGCTGATCAGGCCGTTGTCCACCACCACTTTGCTGACCCCTTTGAGGGAAGGCAGGTCATACATCGTGTCGAGCAGGGAATGCTCGATGATCGAACGCAAACCGCGCGCGCCGGTACGGCGCGCCAGTGCACGCTTGGCAATGGCGTTCAACGCATCCTCCCGGAATTCCAACTCGACGCCTTCCATCTTGAAGAGTTTGATGAATTGTTTGGTCAACGCATTCTTTGGCTCGGTCAGAATCTGAACCAAGGCAGCCTCATCCAGCTCGTCCAAAGTCGCAACAACCGGCAAACGTCCGACAAATTCGGGGATCAGGCCGTATTTGATGAGATCTTCAGGTTCGACCTGATGCAGCAATTCGACATCGCGCTTGGTCTCGTCGACATTCTTGACCTGCGCACCGAAGCCGATGCCACCTTTCTCGGTACGGCCACGGATGACCTTTTCCAGTCCGCTGAATGCGCCGCCGCAGATGAACAGGATATTGCTGGTGTCGACCTGCACAAATTCCTGATTCGGGTGCTTGCGCCCACCCTGCGGCGGCACCGAAGCGGTGGTGCCTTCGATCAGCTTCAGCAGTGCCTGCTGCACCCCTTCGCCCGAAACGTCGCGGGTGATCGAGGGGTTGTCGGCCTTGCGCGAAATCTTGTCGATTTCATCAATGTAAACAATGCCTTGCTTGGCCTTGTCGACATCGTAATCGCATTTCTGCAGCAATTTCTGAATGATGTTCTCGACATCTTCGCCGACGTAACCGGCTTCGGTCAGCGTGGTCGCGTCGGCGATCACGAAGGGCACATTCAGCAGACGCGCCAGTGTTTGCGCGAGTAGGGTTTTGCCTGAGCCAGTCGGTCCGATCAGCAGGATGTTGCTCTTGGCCAGTTCCACCTCGCCCGTGCTCGAATTGCTGCGCAGGCGCTTGTAGTGATTATAAACCGCCACCGCCAGCGCTTTTTTCGCCTGGCTCTGGCCAATCACATACTGATCCAGAATGCCGCTGATCTCGTGCGGCGTAGGCAGATCGGAACCCGCACCGCCCTTTTGGTTGTCCGCCTGCTGGATTTCCTCGCGGATGATGTCGTTGCACAGCTCGACGCATTCATCGCAGATGAATACTGACGGCCCAGCAATCAGCTTGCGTACCTCATGCTGGCTTTTGCCGCAGAAGGAGCAGTATAAAAGTTTGTCGCCCGAGCCTTTGTCCGCCATGCCAGTTCCTTGCTTAATTGCCTGATGCCTCAATGCGGCTGGTCAGCACCTTGTCGACCAGCCCGTACTTCACTGACTGTTCCGCACTCATGAAATTGTCACGATCCGTGTCACGTTCGATCACGTCCATGCTCTGCCCGGTGTGCTTGGCCAGCATGTCGTTGAGGCGCGCCTTCAGATAGAGGATTTCCTTGGCGTGGATTTCGATGTCCGACGCCTGTCCCTGGAAGCCACCCAACGGCTGGTGGATCATCACGCGCGAGTTCGGCAGACAGTAGCGTTTGCCCTTGGCGCCCGCAGTCAACAGGAAGGCGCCCATGCTGGCCGCCTGACCGATGCACAAGGTGGACACGTCCGGCTTGATGAACTGCATCGTGTCGTAGATCGCCAGTCCCGCCGAAACCGAACCGCCTGGCGAGTTGATGTAGAAATAGATGTCCTTGTCGGGGTTTTCCGACTCCAGAAACAGCATCTGCGCAACCACCAGGTTGGCCGTCGCGTCATTCACCGGGCCTACCAGGAAAATCACCCGTTCCTTGAGCAGGCGCGAGTAGATGTCGTAAGCGCGCTCGCCACGGCCGCTTTGCTCGACGACCATGGGCACCAGCCCTAAACCCTGCGGCTCGAAGGGCTGCGAATTGGAAATACCGTGTTCAAAATCAATACGCATCAGGCACGTCCCATCAATTCTTCAAAAGAGGTTGTCACGTCTTCCACTTGGGCCTGACCTGCGACCCATGCTACCACATTCTCTTCCAGCGCCAGGGACTCGATCTCCTGCATCCGTTCCGGGCTCTGGTAATACCACTGCACAACCTGCTCCGGCTCCTCGTAGCTCTGCGCCTGTTCCTGGATCAGATTGCGAATCTGCTCGGGCTGGGCCACCAGCTTGTGCGCCTGCACGATCTCGGCCAGGATCAGGCCCAGACGCACGCGACGTTCTGCCTGTCCAGTAAACATATCGGCAGAGAGCTTCATGGTCTGAACCCCGCGCGACTGCATATCTGCCTCGGTCATTTTCATCAGACGCTCGGTTTCCATGGCAACAAGGCTCTGCGGCAGATCCAGCGTACTTGTCTGCAGCAGCAACTCCATCGCCTGCTCTTTCAGTTTCGTCTGTACACGACGTTTCGCTTCACGCTCCAGATTGGATTTCACTTCAGCCTTGAGTTTCTCCACGTCTCCGTCTTCGACCCCCAGCGCCTTGGCGAATTCCGCATCAATCGGTGGCAACGCCGGTACCTGCACGTCCTTGACCTGCACCTCGAAATGCGCCACCTTGCCCGCAAGCTCCTTGGCAGCATACTCTGCGGGGAAGGTCACGTCGAAGCCCTTGCTGTCACCCGCCTTGAGGCCGGTCAGACTCTGTTCGAAATCCTTCAGCAAACGGCCTTCGCCGATCACGGCGGCAAAATCGTCGCCCTTGCCGCCCTCGAATGCTGCGCCATCGACCGTGCCCTCATAGTCGAACTTGACCAGATCGCCTTCCGCAGCAGCCCGATCCGCCGACTCAAACGTACGGCGCTGCTTTTGCAGGACTTCCAATGTCTTGACGACATCGGCGTCCGCCAGATTCACCACTGGCTTGCTCATCTTGCCGGTGCTCAAGTCGCCGATCTTCACTTCAGGATAGACCTCAAAACTGGCACTGAAGGTCATTTCCGTTGTGTCGGCCTGCCCCGTCTTCGGTTCGAAATGGGGATAACCCGCAATTTTCAGTTGATGAGCCTGTACCGCTTCACCGAAACGCGTCTGCAAGGTCTCGCCCAGCACTTCCTGACGCACGCCCGGGCCATGCTGACGCGCCACCGCGCTCAACGGCGCCTTGCCGGGGCGGAAACCGTCCATCTTGACGCTGCGTGCCAGACGCTTGAGGCGATTTTGCACCTCGGTTTCCAACTGCCCCATGGGCACGCTGATGTCCAGGCGACGGACCAGTCCTTCGAGAACTTCAAGATTTGCTTGCATCAAAATACTTCCTGGCTGAATTGAGGTTGGGTGAAGGGCAAAAAGCTTGTGGTGCGAAAGGGGGGACTCGAACCCCCACGCCTTGCGGCGCTGGAACCTAAATCCAGTGCGTCTACCAATTCCGCCACTCTCGCGGCTCGGCCGCAAAACTATCAACCGATAAGTGTAATATAATCAAAGCGATGCTGTCACCCAAGCCCGCCTGGCATCCTGCCTAAGTCATTATTCCCATTCCGTTTTTTATTGCCGGTGCCGGTCGATCACTACGAAAACTTCCCTGTTGCCTCCTGGCTGCTGCCCAAACGGCTGCGTCGACCGGTGGAAGCCATCTACCGGTTCGCTCGCAGCGCGGACGACATCGCCGACGAAGGCGCCGCCACGCCAACCGAACGGCTGCGCCAGCTCGCGGCCTACCATGATGAACTGAATCGCATCGAGCGCGGCGAGACACCCGCCGATCCGGTATTCGGCCCTCTGGCCGCAGCCATCCGCATGCATGCCATCCCGTTGGCTCCGTTCCGCGACCTGCTGTCAGCGTTTGCACAGGACGTTGAAAAAAAGCGCTATGCCAATTTCGGCGAAGTCATGGACTACTGCCGCCGCTCGGCCAACCCGGTGGGCCGCCTGATGCTGCATCTGTACGGCGATCGCGACCCGCGCCACCTGGCCTATTCCGACGCCATCTGCAGCAGCCTGCAACTGATCAATTTCCTGCAGGACATCGCGATTGATTACCGGAAGGATCGCATCTACCTGCCACAGGACGAACTGGCCGCACACCACGTCAGCGAAGCACAGATCGCGCAGGGCGACCCGCGCGGGCTGTGGCATATGATGATGCACAAGCAGATCGAGCGTACGCGCAAGTTGCTGCAGGCCGGCGCACCGCTCGGCCGGCAACTCAAGGGACGCATCGGGCTGGAACTGCGGGTAACCATCCGCGGCGGCGAAGCCATCCTGCGCAAACTGCACGCCGATCCCGGCTGCGTGTTCCACAATCGCCCGGTACTGACCAAAAAGGACTGGCTCATCATGCTCGGACGTGGGCTGTTTTGAATATGGACGTTCACCAGTATTGCCAGGAACGTGCCGCCGCGAGCGGCTCCAGTTTCTATTACAGCTTCGTTTTCCTGCAACCGGAGATGCGGCGTGCGATCACCGCGTTCTACGCGCTGTGCCGCGAACTCGACGACGTGGTGGACGAATGCCGCGAGCGCCAGGTGGCCGAAGCCAAGCTCGACTGGTGGCGCGCCGAGATCGGCCGTTTCGCCAACGGCGCGCCGGAGCACCCGGCAACCCGCGCGCTCTTCGACACCCCGCAGGGCCGCGCCATCCCGCCGGCCCTGCTGCTGGAAGTCGTGGACGGCATGGCGATGGATCTCGACCACACACGCTACCCGGATTTCAAGTCGCTCAACCTCTACTGCTATCGCGTTGCCGGTGTGGTCGGCGAAATCGCAGCATCGATCTTCGACGGCACGCGCGGCGAACATGATCGCGACATCCGCCGCTACGCCCACGAGTTGGGGCTGGCGTTCCAGCTTACCAACATCATCCGCGACGTCGGTGAAGACGCGCGGCGCGGACGCATCTATCTGCCGCAGGACGAACTGGTACGTTTCGGAGTACACGAAACCGATCTGCTGAGCGGACGCAACACGCCCGAATTTCAGACCCTGATGCAGTTCCAGTACGAACGCGCCCTGGCCTGCTACGGTCGTGCGTTCGCCGCACTCCCTCCCGGCGCACGGCGTGCGCAGCGTCCCGGGCTGGTCATGGCGGCAATCTACCGCACCCTGCTCAGCGAAATCCGGCAATCCGGATTCCCGGTCTTGCACGCGCGCGTCTCGCTCACGCCATTACGCAAACTGTGGCTTGCCAGCAAGACCTGGCTGTTTCCGTGACAACTGAATTGGACCAACCCCGTGTCGCGGTCGTGGGTGGCGGCTGGGCAGGCTGCTCGGCCGCATTGACGCTGGCCGAGGCCGGCGTGGCGGTCACGCTGTACGAAGCCAGCCGTACGCTCGGGGGCCGCGCACGTGCGGTCGAACTCGAAGGTCAGCCGCTCGACAACGGCCAGCACATCCTGCTCGGTGCGTACGAACAATCGCTGCAACTGATTGAACGCCTGCATCCTGCCACACCACTGTGGCGTCTGCCGCTCACCCTGGAACAGCCGCCGGCGTTCAGTCTCACTTGCCCGCGCCTGCCTGCCCCGCTGCATTTGCTGGCAGGGCTGCTCAGTGCCCGCGGATTGAATTGGCGCGAGAAACTGGCTGCCGCGCACTGGGCACACACCATGCTGCGCGACACGGCAACGCCGAGGGAGTTGACTGTCAGCCAACTCACCCGCACGCAGCCAGAAAAATTACGCAATGCGCTGTGGCACCCCTTGTGCGTGTCCGCGCTCAACACCCCGCCCGAGCTGGCCGACGCACGGATTTTCCGCAGCGTGGTCCGCGCCGCATTCGGCGGACGCACCCAGCATAGCGACCTGATACTGCCGCGCCGCGATTTGACAGCACTGCTGCCCGCCCCGGCCGCCGCACGGGTGGTCGAGCTCGGTGGCGACATCCGCCTGGGCCATCGTGTGACCACGCTCGACGCCACACCGAACGCCATCGCCTTGGGCAACCATGGCGACATGGCCGTCTTCAGCCACGTCATCCTGGCTGTCGCGCCGCAACATCTCCCTGCCTTGGCGAAGCAAGTGCCGGCACTAGGACCGCTCGGCCATACCGTGGCAGGGTACGAATATCAACCCATTGCCACTGCCTATATGCAATACGATCCGGCTTTTCGATTGCCCAGTCCGCTGTTCGCCCTGGCCAACGGACCGGCGCAGTTTGTGTTCGATCGCGGCCAGAGCCATGGTCAGGCCGGTTTGCTGGCGTTCGTGGCCAGCGCTGCCACGAATCTGCCCGCTGATTGGTTGGATCAGGCAGAAGCGCAGTTGCGCCGGATCGTCCAGCCCGGGCCTACGCGCTGGCGCAAACGCATCATCGAAAAACAGGCAACCTATAGTTGCGTGCCCGAATTGGCACGCCCACCCGTCCACACCCCGCACCCGCGCATTTTTCTGGCGGGCGATTACACTGCCGGGCCGTACCCAGCCACGCTCGAAAGCGCAACACAGAGCGGAGTACAATCGGCCGGCGCATTACTCGAACAGCTATGAAAGACTATCTCCCTCGCCCCGATCTTCTCGCAGACCGCGTCATCCTCGTCACCGGCGCAAGTTCCGGCCTCGGCCGCGCCGCCAGCCTGGCGTTTGCGCGCCATGGCGCCACCGTCGCCCTGCTCGCACGCGATGAAACCAAACTCGAAGCCGTATACGACGAAATCGTCGCCGCCGGCGGACCCGAGCCCGCCATGTTTCCCTACGATCTTGCGGTCGCCGACGACCGCAGCCTGGAAACGCTCGCCGGCACCATCACGCACCATCTGCAGCGACTCGACGGCCTGCTCCACAGTGCCCACCAGTTCTACAATCTCTCCCCCCTGCACCTGCAAACGCTAGAGCAATGGCAGGCCCTGATGCGGGTCAACCTGATCGCGCCTTTCGCGCTCACCCGCGCCTGCCTGCCGCTGCTCCAGCAGGCGCCGGATGCATCGGTCATATTCACCGGCGAAACCCATGGCCACCATCCCCGCGCCTACTGGGGCGGCTATGCCGTCGCGAAATCAGGCCTGGAAACGCTGACCCACATCTGGGCCGACGAACTCAGTGCGGACGAAAACCTGCGCATCAATACCCTCATACCCGGCCAGGTGGCGACGACCTTGCGCGCACGCACTCACCCCGGGCTTGCACCCGAAACCCTTCCCAGCGTCGACGATCTGATGCCCTGGTATCTGTACCTGATGGGTGAAGACGGCCGCGCAGTGCGCGGACAGATCGTGGAATGCCAGACCTGATTTTCCTGTTGTGATGAAAATCGGCCGTTACGAAATCCTCGATGAAATCGGCCAAGGCGCGATGGGCACAGTCTACCGGGCACGCGACCCGCTGATCGAGCGAACGGTTGCCATCAAGACAGTGCCTATTGCCCAGTTGCAACAGGAAGGCGCCGACGCCGAGTCGCGTTTTTTGCGCGAAGCACAGAGCGCCGGCCGCCTGTCCCACCCCAATATCGTGACCATCTACGACGTGGGCGAGGCCGACGGGCTTGCCTATATCGCCATGGAATACCTGCATGGCAGAACGCTACGCGATCTCATGGACAAGGGGCCGATGCCGCTGGACCTGGCGCTCGACACCGCCATGCAGATGGCTGAAGCCATGGCATTCGCACACGAGCATGGCGTTATCCATCGTGACATCAAGCCCGCCAACGTCGTCGTGACCGGAAAACGCGGGCATATCAAATTGACCGATTTCGGCATCGCCCATCTCGTCAACAGCGATCACACCCAGGCCGGGCAAATGCTGGGCTCGCCACGCTACATGTCGCCGGAACAGGCGATGGGACGGGAAGTGGATGGGCGTTCCGATATTTTTTCGCTGGGCGCAGTCCTGTACGAAATGCTGACAGGGCGCTATGCCTTCGATGGCGACAGCCTGCCCACGATCGTCTATCGGGTCATCAACGAAACGCCGGTACCTGCCACGACCCTGCGCCCCGGGATTCCGACCGGCCTAGCCAGCTTGCTCGCCCACATGCTGAACAAAAAGCCGGAAGCCCGACCGGATGCCCGCACGCTGGTCAGCGCCTTCCATGCATTGTCATTGGCATTGGCATCGCCTCCGGCCACCGCCCCCATGCCGGTACCGTCTGCCAACCGGGTGTCACGCCTGTTGCGGGTACTTGCATTTGGCGTACCTCTTGGCGTTTTCCTACTGATCGGGCTCGGGATCATCGTGATCGAACACTTCCTGGCGACGCCTCCGCAGGTGTCCCAGCAACCCGCACCGCAGGCGGTCTCGCCCGCAACCGAGGACACCACGACAGACCAACCGCCGCCCGAGTCCGATGAGACGGCAGACTCGCCGCCCCCTGAGTCGGACGCCTATCTCGCGGGTCTAGACAAGAAACTGGTTGAACTGCGCATCAAGCGCACGGTGCTCCTGCTGAAGTACACCAACCAACATCCCGATGTGGTCCAGGTCGATCGTCAACTCGAACAGCTACGCGCCGAGCGCCGTCGCTACCTGAAGCGACTGCAGAAAAACTAGGCCGCTTACCAGTTGGTCTCGCGTTCCGCCGTGGCCGACACTTTATGGATGCTGAGGTCGGCCCCATTGAACTCGGCCTCCGGATCCAGCCTCAAGCCCACGAATCGCTTCAGCAAACCATACACCACCAGGCTGCCAAGCGCGGCGACAGTCACGCCACCCAGCGTGCCGATCAACTGCGCCGTCAGGCTGACGCCGCCCAGACCGCCCAGTGCCTTGGTACCGAAAATGCCGGCCGCGATCCCGCCCCATGCTCCGCACAACCCATGCAAAGGCCATACGCCGAGCACGTCATCGATCTTCCACTTGTTCTGGGTCACCATGAACATCCACACGAACAACGCCCCTGCGATCGCGCCGGTTGCCAGGGCGCCAAGCGGATGCATCAGGTCCGAGCCCGCGCACACTGCCACCAGACCGGCCAGCGGTCCGTTATGGATGAAACCCGGATCGTTGCGGCCCAGCACCAGGGCGGTCAGTGTGCCGCCCACCATCGCCATCAGCGAGTTCACCGCCACCAGACCCGACACGGCCTCGATCAGTTGTGCCGACATCACATTGAACCCAAACCAGCCTACGGTCAGTATCCATGCCCCGAGCGCCAGAAACGGGATATTGGACGGCGGATGCGCGGAGATCATTCCATCCTTGGTATAGCGCCCGCGCCGCGCGCCCAGCAGCAGCACTGCCGGCAAGGCGATCCAGCCGCCCACCGCATGCACCACCACCGACCCGGCGAAGTCATGGAACTTGGCGCCGACGCTCGCCGCCAGCCAGTCCTGGATGCCGTAGTTGCCGTTCCAGACAATGCCCTCATAGAACGGATAGACCAACCCGACCAGCGCGAAGGTGGCCGCCAGTTGCGGGCTGAAACGCGCGCGTTCGGCAATGCCCCCCGACACGATGGCCGGAATGGCTGCCGCAAAGGTCAGCAGGAAAAAGAACTTGACCAGGTCGTAGCCGTTCTTGGCCGACAGCACCTCGGCACTGGAAAAAAAACTGATGCCGTAGGCGATGCTGTAGCCGATGAAAAAATAGGCGATGGTGGACACCGAGAAATCGGTGAGAATCTTGACCAGCGCATTGACCTGATTCTTCTTGCGCACCGTACCGAGTTCCAGAAAGGCAAACCCAGCATGCATGGCCAGCACCATGATGCCGCCCAGCAATACGAACAACACGTCACTGCCTGTTTTCAATGCTTCCATGCACCGGCTCCCGATTGAATGCCGGCTGGAATAAGCAAGCTGCGTTCCTATCTGACAAACAATTGATTTATAAGGATATAGGCATCGACAGCACAATATACAAGCACCAAAATAGTGCCAAATAGAATATCCGGCACTTTAACGGTGCATCAATCCTGCTTGCGAGATGCCGGATCAACCTGCCCTGCTTCGATGCGATCGAATTCGTCATCCATATCGGAATCGGACATGGGCGAATAATCCGATTCGGGCTTGGGATTGCTGATCATGGCCGCGACGATGATTCCCAGTTCATAGAGTATCCACAGGGGCGTCGCCAGCATGAATTGCGAAATGACATCCGGTGGAGTAAAGATCGCCCCGATGACAAACGCTCCGACAATGACATACGGTCGGATTTCGCGCAGTTTGGCAACCGAGACCATGCCCATCTTGACCAGCAGCACCACTGCAATGGGGACCTCGAACGTGATGCCAAAGGCCAAGAACATGGTCAGCACGAAATCGAGGTATTTGCCAATATCGGTCATCACCGCCACGCCAGTAGGGGTGACGCTGACAATGAAATGGAACACGAGCGGAAACACCAGAAAATAGGCGAACGCCATACCCGTCAAGAACAGAATGACGCTGGCTATCACCAACGGGACGCCGAGGCGTTTTTCGTGTTGGTACAGCCCGGGCGCCACGAACGCCCAGGCCTGGTAGAACACCCACGGCAAGGCCAGCAGGAAGGCGGCCATCATGGTGACCTTCATCGGCACAAAAAACGGCGTAGTGATTTCGGTGGCAATCATCTGCCCACCTTTGGGCAGCGCCGCCAGAAGCGGACGCGCGAGAAGCGCATAGATATCCTGTGCCCACGGGAAGAGGCAGATAAAGATGATCACGACAGCAAGCACCGCGCGCAGCAGCCGGTCCCGCATTTCGATGAGATGCGAGATAAAGGTGTCTTCGGTATCGCTCATGCAGATTTACCCGCGTTTTCGCTGGATGCCGATGCCGTCCCAGCCGAAGCCGGCGCTGCGCGTCCGGTATTCTGGTCTGGCTCATCCAACGGCAGGCTCTGCTGCAGCGCGTGCTCGGTTTCGCTCTGTGGCTGCGAGGCAGGCTCCGCAACGATGGCGGTTTTCACACTGGCCACGCTCTCTGTCACAGCCTGGGTGACGTTGTTCGCTTCCTTGCGCAGGAAATCGTCGACCACCGTGGCCTGCTGTTCGACACCCGACGCGGCCGATTCGACCGATTCCTTGAAACTCTGGCCGGCACGGCGAAGCTCATCAAGCTGGATCTCGCGGCCAATATCCGATTTGACCGACGACACATAACGCTGCAAGCGACCGTACAGGTGCCCTGCCGTACGCGCGACCTTGGGCAGCCGCTCCGGGCCGATGACGATCAGCGCAACCACGCCGATGACGACGAGCTCAGAGAATCCGATATCGAACATAGAAAGTGTTGTGGGTCAGGATTCCGGGGCAGGAAAAGACCGGTGCGATGGGTTGCCCGATCCTAGCCATGCCACACACTCAGGAATGGTGCTTGTCTTTCACTTCGGCATCGATGGTATGTCCGGTCTCATCCTTGTCGCTCAATTTGGGTGCATCTTCCTTCATCCCTTCCTTGAACCCTTTGACCGCCCCTCCCAGATCGCTGCCGATATTACGCAGTTTCTTGGTACCAAAAATCAGCAGCACGATTACCAAAACGATCAACCAGTGCCAAATGCTAAAGCCGCCCATGGAATGTCTCCTTTAAATTTAACTTTTCCTGACGGGATCGCCCCCGCCAAATACGTGAACATGGATGTGGAACACTTCCTGGCCACCGCCGCGGCCGGTGTTGATCAGTGTCTTGAAGCCCGTGTCGAGTCCCTGTTCCTTGGCCAGACGCGGCGCCAGCAACAACATCTTCCCCAAGAGTGCCTGATGCTCGGGCAAGCAGTCGGACAGCGTCGCGACGTGCGCTTTCGGAATGATCAGGAAATGTACCCGTGCAAACGGATGGATGTCATGGAAAGCCAGGACATCGTCGTCTTCATAGACTTTCCCGCTTGGCAATTGTCCGGCCGCGATTTTGCAGAAAATGCAGTCACTCATGTCGATTCGCTTTTTCGGTCAGCCCGGACAAGCCTTCTCGGCGCGCCAGTTCGTTCAGTACATCCGCCGGCTTCAATCCCTTGTATGCCAGCAGCACCAGTGTATGAAACCACAAATCGGCGACTTCGTAGATGATCTTTTCGGCCTGGCCGTCTTTCGCCGCCATCACGGTCTCGGTCGCTTCCTCGCCGATTTTCTTCAGGATGGCATCCGTACCCTTGGCGTAGAGTTTGGCAACGTAGGAACTGTCGGGCGACGCCTGCTTGCGCGCTTCCAGCGTATCGGCAAGGCGGTCCAGGATATCGCTCATTTGCGGTAGATCTCGTCGGGGTTCTTCAACACCGGGGCAGTCGTCACCCAATGACCATTGTCCAGCTTCTGGAAAAAACACGAGCGGCGCCCGGTATGACAGGCGATGCCGCCCAGTTGTTCGATTTTGAGCAACACCACATCATTGTCGCAATCGAGGCGGATTTCACTGACGTTCTGCACATGGCCGGATTCTTCGCCCTTGCGCCACAGTTTGTTGCGCGAGCGCGACCAGTACACCCCGCGCAACGTGCGTGCCGTTTCTTCGAGAGCCTCGCGGTTCATCCACGCCACCATAAGGATTTCTCCACTGGCGGCATCCTGCGCGATCGCCGGGACGAGCCCATGCGCATCCCATTTGACGGCATCGAGCCAGTCGCTCACAGGCGCACCTCGATTCCGTGCTGTTTCATGTAGCGCTTCGCCTCATCTACCCCGTATTCACCGAAATGGAAGATGCTCGCTGCCAGCACCGCATCGGCCCGGCCCTCCTTCACCCCGTCGACGAGATGTTGCAACGTGCCGACCCCTCCGCTCGCAATGATGGGAATGTCGACCGCGTCGGAAATCGCCCGGGTCAGTTCCAGGTCGAAACCGCTTTTGGTACCGTCGCGATCCATCGAGGTGAGCAGCAATTCGCCCGCACCCAGATTTTCCATTTTTTTCGCCCACTCGACCGCATCCAGCCCGGTTGCCGTACGGCCGCCATGGGTGAAAACCTCCCAGTGATCACCGGCTCGCTTGGCGTCGATCGCCACCACGATGCACTGGCTGCCATAACGATCGGCCGCATCCTTTACCAGTTGCGGATTGGTGACCGCAGAAGTATTGATGCTGACCTTGTCCGCGCCGGCATTGAGCAGACGCTGGACATCCCCGACCACACGCACGCCGCCGCCGACCGTCAACGGAATGAACACCTCCGAAGCCACGGCTTCGATGATGTGGAGGATCAGGTCACGATTGTCGGACGATGCGGTGATGTCGAGAAAGGTCAACTCGTCGGCGCCCGCTTCGTTGTAGCGACGCGCGATTTCGACGGGGTCCCCGGCATCCTTCAGTTCGACGAAATTGACGCCCTTGACCACGCGCCCGTTGGTGACGTCGAGACAGGGGATGATGCGCTTTGCCAACATGGTTATCCTGTCGAATCAGACCCCGAACACACCACCGGCCAGCTCGTCGGCGAGCTTCTGTGCCTCGGCGAAGTCGAGCGTACCCTGGTAGATCGCACGACCGGTGATCGCGCCGATGATGCCGTCCTTGGCCACCGTAGACAGTGCCCTGACATCGTCGAGATTGGTCACGCCACCGCTGGCAATGACCGGGATCGA
>Ga0066256_1001942_pt1 | contig 13589 bp, 14 predicted proteins | sample ThiBio_1000_biof_FD_87107 | JGI IMG/M metagenome (GOLD analysis project Ga0066256, IMG submission 87107) | Wastewater bioreactor microbial communities from Cape Town, South Africa - Thiocy_expt_1000_biof (version 2) | ecosystem: Engineered > Bioreactor > Thiocyanate-remediating >...
GCGGTAGCAAGGGCGCCACGATCAAGATCGAGGGAGAATCCGCCTTCGGCCTGCTGCGCACCGAACCCGGTGTGCGCCGCCTGGTGCGCAAGAGCCCGTTCGACAGCCGGGGCGGCCGCCACACCTCGTTTGCGTCGCTGTTCGTCTACCCCGAGATCGACGACTCCATCGAGATCAACATCAACCCGGCCGACGTGCGCACCGACACCTTCCGTGCCTCCGGCGCGGGCGGCCAGCACATCAACAAGACCGACTCGGCCGTGCGCCTCACGCACATCCCCACCGGCATCGTGGTGCAGTGCCAGGACGGCCGCAGCCAGCACAGCAACCGCGACGTGGCGTGGCAGCGCCTGCGCAGCCGCCTGTATGACTTCGAAATGCGCAAGCGCATGGAAGAGCAGCAAAAGCTGGAAGACACCAAGACCGATGTGGGCTGGGGCCACCAGATCCGCAGCTACGTGCTGGACAACAGCCGCATCAAGGACCTGCGCACCAACGTCGAAATCTCGGCCACGCAAAAGGTGCTGGACGGCGACCTGGACGCCTTCATCGAAGCTTCGTTGAAGCAAGGCGTCTGAGCGATGCGGATGCGCACCGACGCCATCATCTTCGACATGGACGGCACCATGATCGACTCGATGCCCTGGCACGCCCAGGCATGGGTCGAGTTTGCTCGCCGCCGGGGCATGGACATCGACGTGCCCGACCTCATGGCGCGCACCACGGGCCGCAATGGCACCGAGTGCATCGTGGAACTGCTGGGCCGCCCTGTGTCGCAGGACGAGGCCGACGCGCTCACGCACGAAAAAGAAACCATCTACCGCGAGCTATTCGCCCCGCGCTTTGCCGAGGTGGCGGGCTTTCGCCAGTTTGCAGCTCAGGTGCGCGCGCGCGGCCTCAAGGTGGCCGTGGGCACGGCCGGCGACATCGGCAACGTGGAATTCGCCCTGGGCCACCTCGGCCTGGAGCCCGCGCCGCAAGCGATCGTGCGCGGCGACGAGGGCCTGCCTGGCAAGCCCCAGCCCGCCATCTTTCTCGAAGCCGCACGCCGCATCGCGGCTGACCCGGCGCATTGCATCGTTTTTGAAGATGCGCCCTTCGGCATCGAGGCCGCACGCCGCGCGGGCATGCGCGCCGTGGCCATCTGCAGCACCCACACGCCCGAGCAACTGGCCGGGCCTCATGTGCTGGTCGCCGTGCGCGACTACACCGAACTCATGAACACCGACTTTCTGGAGAGCATCCATGTTGCAACTGCATAAAGCCGACGGAAGCGGAGACGGCGCGGCCCCGGCCATCGCCATCCGCCGCGAGGACTACACCGCCCCCGCCTACTGGATCGACAGCGTGGAGCTGACCTTCGACCTGGACCCGGCCAAGACGCGCGTGCTCAACCGCATGACGCTGCGTCGCAACCCCGACGTGGCCGCGCAGCCGCTCAAGCTCGACGGTGACGACCTGAACCTGGCGCGCGTGCTGGTCAACGGCCAGGGCACATCGTTCAAGATGGAAGGCACCCGCCTGGTGCTGGAGAACCTGCCCGAAGGCTCCGAGCCTTTCGCGCTGGAGATCTTCACCACCTGCTGCCCCGCCAAGAACACGCAGCTCATGGGCCTGTACGTGAGCCAGGGCACCTTCTTCACGCAGTGCGAGGCCGAGGGCTTCCGCCGCATCACCTACTTCCTGGACCGGCCCGATGTGATGGCCAGCTACACCGTCACACTGCGCGCCGACAAGGCCCAGTACCCGGTGCTGCTGAGCAACGGCAATCTGGTGGACAGCGGGGACCTGGAAGACGGCCGCCACTTTGCGAAGTGGGTCGACCCGCACAAGAAGCCCTGCTACCTGTTCGCCCTGGCGGCGGGCAAGCTGGTGGCCCGCGAGCAGAAGATCAAGAGCCGCTCGGGCACCGACCACCTGCTGCAGGTCTACGTGCGCCCCGGGGATCTGGCCAGGCCCCAACACGCCATGAACTCGCTGATGTACAGCGTGGCCTGGGACGAAGCCCGCTTCGGCCTGCCGCTGGACCTGGAGCGCTTCATGATCGTCGCCACCAGCGACTTCAACATGGGCGCCATGGAGAACAAGGGCCTGAACATCTTCAACACGAAGTACGTTCTGGCCAGCGAAGCCACCGCCACCGACACCGACTTCGCCAACATCGAAAGCGTGGTCGGCCACGAGTACTTCCACAACTGGACCGGCAACCGCGTCACCTGCCGTGACTGGTTCCAGCTGAGCCTGAAGGAAGGCCTCACCGTCTTCCGCGACCAGGAGTTCAGCATGGACCTGGCGGGCAGCCCCTCGGCCCGCGCCGTCAAGCGCATCGAGGACGGGCGCGTGCTGCGCACAGCCCAGTTCCCCGAAGACGCAGGCCCCATGGCCCACCCGGTGCGTCCCGACAGCTACGTCGAGATCAATAACTTCTACACCGTCACCATCTACGAAAAGGGTGCCGAGGTGGTGCGCATGCAGCACAACCTGGTGGGCCGCGAAGGCTTTGCCAAGGGCATGAAGCTGTACTTCGAACGCCACGACGGCCAGGCCGTGACCTGCGATGACTTTGTGCAGGCCATTGCCGATGCCAACCCGGGCAGCCCGCTCACGCAGCACCTTGGGCAGTTCAAGCGCTGGTACAGCCAGGCCGGCACGCCCCGCGTGCGCGCCACGGGCCGCTACGACGCCGCCACACGCTGCTATGCGCTCACGCTGTCGCAAAGCTGCGCGGCTACGCCCGGCCAAAGTGAGAAGCTGCCCTTCGTCATCCCAGTGGAGCTGGGCCTGATCGACGCCACTACCGGTGCCGCCCTGCCCTTGCATCTTGCGGGCGAAGGCGCTGCAGAAGGTGCTACCTACGCCACCTCGCGCGTGGTGGTGCTCACCGAAGCATCGCAGACCCTGACCTTCACCAACTTGGATGCCGAGCCCGTCCCCTCGCTGCTGCGCGGCTTCAGCGCGCCCGTGGTGCTGGACATCGACTACACCGACGCGCAGTTGCTCACCCTGCTGGCGCACGACTCCGACGCGTTCAACTGCTGGGAAGCAGGCCAGCGCCTGGCACTGCGAATTGCTATTAATTCAATAGCTAACGAGGCATATAAAACTAGCACTACCGGCCGATTTGACCAAGCCATCCTGTCGGCAGAGTTTGTGGAAGCCATGCGCAGCGTGCTGCGCAACCCGGCCCTGGATGCAGCGTTCAAAGAGCTGGTGCTCACGCTGCCCTCCGAAACCTACATCGCCGAGCAGCTGGACGTGGTGGACCCGCAGCGCATCCACGCGGTACGCGAAGCCATGCGCGAAGAGCTGGCGCTAGCACTGCAGGCCGACTGGGAAACCGTCTGGGAACAGAACCAGGACACCGGCGGCTACCGCCCCGACCCCGTCTCCTCCGGCCGCCGCGCGCTCAGCGGCCTGGCGCTGCACATGCTGTGCATTGCCGCGCGGAAGACGGGCGATGTGGTCTGGCCCGGCAAGGCCTACCAGCGCTTCAAGGTGGCCGGCAACATGACGGACCGCTTCAATGCGCTGACCGCCCTGGTAGCCAGCGGCAGCGAGCTGGCCGCCCCTGCCCTGGCACGCTTTCACGCCATGTTCAAGGACGAGCCGCTGGTCATTGACAAGTGGTTTGCATTGCAAGCCGGCGCCCCGGACCGTGGCGGCAACGTATTGCCCGCCGTGCGCCAACTCATGTCGCACCCGGACTTCAGCCTCAAGAACCCGAACCGCGCACGCAGTGTGATCTTCAGCTACTGCAGTGCCAACCCCGGCGCGTTCCACCGGTCGGACGCAGCGGGCTACGTGTTCTGGAGCGACCGCGTCATCGAGCTGGACGCCATCAATCCACAGGTTGCCGCGCGCCTTGCGCGTGCGCTCGACCGCTGGAAGAAGCTGGCAGACCCGTGGCGCAGCGCTGCCCGCGAGGCCATCGCCCGCGTCGCCGCCAAGCCCGACCTGTCCAACGATGTGCGCGAGGTGGTGACCCGCGCGCTTGCCGAATAAACCACGACCGAGAAGAGACTGACATGGCAAAAAGCATCAGCCTGACCCGCTACCTCGTTGAGCAGCAACGGGTGGACGGCCTCATCCCCTCGCAATTGCGCCTGCTGCTCGAAGTGGTGGCCCGCGCTTGCAAAAGCATCAGCCACGCCGTGAACAAAGGTGCGCTGGGCGGCGTGCTGGGTACGGCCAGCAGCGAAAACGTCCAGGGCGAGATCCAGAAAAAGCTCGACATCATCGCCAACGAGGTGCTGATCGAAGCCAACGAATGGGGCGGCCACCTGGCGGCCATGGCATCCGAAGAAATGGACGGCATCTATCTGGTGCCCAACCGCTACCCACAGGGTGAATACCTGCTGCTGTTCGACCCCCTCGACGGCTCCAGCAACATCGATGTGAACGTGAGCATCGGCACCATCTTCAGCGTGCTGAAGAAGCCCGATGGCGACCGAGGCGTGGAGGAAGGCGACTTTCTGCAGCCCGGCACGCAGCAAGTGGCCGCGGGCTATTGCATCTACGGCCCGCAGACCACGCTGGGGCGGACCGTGGGTGACGGCGTAGCGGTGTTCACGCGGGACCGCGAACAAGGCTCCTTCGTGCGGACCGAAGACGACATGCGCACTCCCGAAGACACCAGGGAGGTCGCGAGCAACATGAGCAAAATGAGCCACTGGGACGAGACTGTAAAGCGCTACATCGACGAGTGCCTGCAGGGCAAGGAAGGCCCGCGCGGCAAGGACTTCAACATGCGGTGGATTGCCAGCATGGTGGCAGACGTGCACCGCATCCTGACCCGTGGTGGTGTCTTCATGTACCCCTGGGACAAGCGCGAACCCAACAAGCCCGGCAAGCTGCGCCTGATGTACGAGGCCAACCCCATGGGCTGGCTGGTCGAACAAGCCGGTGGCGCTGCCACCAACGGCAAGCAACGCATCCTCGACATCCAGCCCACGCAGTTGCACGAGCGTGTCAGCGTGATCCTCGGCTCAAAAAATGAGGTCGAGCGCGTAACCAGCTACCATTCCACGCTATAATCCAAGGCTAAGCCGGTGTAGCTCAGTCGGTAGAGCAGCTCATTCGTAATGAGAAGGTCGGGTGTTCGATTCATCTCTCCGGCACCAAATAAAAAGCCCTGATTCGCAAGAGTCAGGGCTTTTTTCTTGGCAGCCTCGAAAGGTCAAGAGATCGACCCACTGCATCGCAGGCTCCCCGACCGTAGGATGGCGGCCGACGCCCTCCAAAACGGCCATTTCGGCGGCAAGGCATCGCCCCCCCACGACAGGCACCAGCCTTCGTCAACAATCGTTTCTTGCGCAAGATGCAGGGCGAGGATGGCACCTTGGATGTTTGCAAATGCCAGCAACTGATGCAGACTGTGTGCCTCAGTCGGCGCCCAAAGATGACCCATCCATTGGCGGCAGACTGCGTACGCAACCCCCTCACTCCATCCACCACCAGCAGCATCATCATGAGTGTCGAACGCAGAGGCAGCATGGACCGCCGCAGCGGCAAGGATCGCCGCCAGGAAGAAAAAGGTCCACCCACCAATTTCGAACGGCGGCGAGCCATCGAGGCGCGTCAGCCCGAATTGACCGAACTGCACATAAGCGAGGATGAACTCAAAGCCTTGGGTTTTGCCCCCAATCCTTCGGGCAATGCCCGAAAGGCCAGCTAGGTCGCACGCCTGCCGCCCGTGCAGGTATTCATCCCGCCCAAAAGTCACCACACTTCGAAGGCGGAGCGCGGCGTCCCTATTACTCAGCGTCGGCGATCGACATGCTGATCAGGCGATGCGCCACCATATCCAGTGCGGGCCTTGCATTGCCCTGCTTGTCTGTCCACACACGAGGATTCAAGCTGCCAGAAAGCGCCACGGAATCACCGTCGCGTAATCGATGCAGGGACGCGCACAGATCATCATCAAAGGCGATGACGTTGACGAACAGCACTTCGCCTTCTGCGGTAGCGGCCCTGACCTTCGCCAGGCTGTAAGCCTTGCCCGCCTTGTCCGTGCGGCGCTCCGCCTCACCATATAGCCGTCCGGCTACCAAGCCATCAATCATGGGGTCTCCTTACCCATCACGGGGCGCTGGGCTGTTATGCCTTAGTAGCCATCCTTCACCGCCGTCCGGCTGGCATAGCCACCGCGGGCTCTTGATTTCGCCGCCTTCACAACACAGAGGCGCCAGTGTGAATCCGGAGGGCCGACCTTCGAGCGCCAGCGGTGATGCAAAGAAAGCCCGAAGCGACAAAAGCAAAAAAGCCCAGAACCTTTCGGTTCTGGGCTTTTGCTAACAATGGTCGGCGTGGCGGGATTCGAACTCGCGACCCCTTGCACCCCATGCAAGTGCGCTACCAGGCTGCGCTACACGCCGACAAGACTTAGATTATATGCAGAAAAAAGCTCAGTTCAGAGAAAGTAGCGCACGAATTTCAAATAATTCTTGGCGCACTGCGTTGGAGTCCAGAGAAAAGCCTGCAGCAACGATGGAAAGGTCGCGCGTGCTGTCCACCAGCATGCTGGGCAGTTCGGTATCTTGGGCCACGGAAGCCTCGTCGGACACACCCCCGTCCCGCGACGGATGGGCGAGCTCTTGCAGGCGATTGCGCGCTCCACTGATGGTGAAGCCCTGGTCGTACAGGAGATCACGAATCCGACGAATCATCAGCACCTCGTGGTGCTGGTAGTAGCGGCGGTTACCGCGCCGCTTCATGGGGCGCAACTGCGTGAACTCCTGCTCCCAGTAGCGCAACACATGCGGCTTGACGCCGCACAGCTCCGCGACCTCACCAATCGTGAAGTATCGCTTGGCGGGAATGGAAGGGAGGGTGGTGCCCATGAGATGCAGGTTCAAACGGGAAAGCTTTCAAGCGTACTGCAGACCAGCCTGCACCGCCAGCCACCAAGAACATCTTGGCAACAAAAACAGCACAAATTCACGCAACAGCCGCCGTCTGGATCTGCTCCTTGAGCTTGCTGCTGGCGTGGAAGGTCACCACACGGCGCGCCTTGATGGGAATGGCCTCTCCCGTGCGCGGATTGCGCCCGGGACGGGGGGCCTTGGTCCGAATCTGAAAGTTGCCAAAGCCCGAGAGCTTGACGTCCTTGCCCTCGACCAGGCTCTGGGCGATCAGGTCGAAGAAGGCGTCAATCATGTCCTTGGACTCGCGCTTGTTCAGGCCGATCTGATCGAACAACAGATCTGCCAACTGCGCCTTGGTCAGTGCCGGTGTCTCCAGGCTTTCGACTGCAAATTCGATCATGGTTGGTCACTCCCCTTGGACATCGTCACACCCGCAAACGAGCGCCTGTGCGCTGCGTCAGCTGCGTTATCACGGACTGCACTGCGGCGTCGATTTCCGCCTCGGTGAGCGTGGCTTCGTCGCGGCCGAGGGTGAGGCGCACAGCCAGGCTTTTTTCACCGGGTGCCAAGCCCCCTGCGGGTGCCTCTTCGCCAGCACGCAGCGCCTTGGGTCGGTACACGTCGAACAGCACCGCAGAGCGCAGCATGCCGCCGGGAAGAGCCTGCTCGACCGCGCCCATGATGTCGGCGTGGGTCACACGCTCGGCCACCACCACGGCCAGATCGCGCTCGACCGCCTGGTGTTTGGTCACGGGCTTGAACTGTGGCACCACACGTTGCAAAACAGCGTCCAGCTCCAGTTCGAACATCACAGGCGCCTGGGGCAGGTCCCACGACTGACGCCATTGCGGATGCAGTTCGCCCACAAAACCAATCGCGCGACCACCGACCAGAACGCGCGCGCAGCGGCCGGGGTGCATGGCAGGATGGTTGCCGGGTTCGAACGTTGCGCGCAGAGGGGCCAGCAGGGCTTCCACATCGCCCTTCACATCAAAGAAATCGATGGCCTGCTCCTTACGCCCCCACTGCAGCATGTCGTTCGGGCCATAGGCCAGACCGGACACACGCATGGGCTGGTGGAAACCTTCCACCGTGGTGTCGGTATTGCGCACGCTGCCGTCCCGCAGGAACACACGGCCCAGTTCAAAAACACGTACCCGCTCGGCCTTGCGGTCGAGGTTGAACTTCAAAACTTGTAGCAAAGAGCCCAATAGAGTCGAGCGCATCACGCTCATCTGGCTGGCAATCGGATTCAGCAGCTTGATGGGCTGCGGATTGGCAGCCAGCTCGTGCTCCCACCGCTCTTCCACAAAGCTGAAGTTGATCGTTTCCTGATAGCCCAGCGCTGCCAGCGAGCGGCGCACCGCAAACGGGCTGCGGGTAGCCTCCAGCGCCAGCTTGGGCGTGATGGGGGCCAAAGGCGGGGTGGTCGGCAGGTTGTTGTAACCCACCATGCGGGCGACCTCTTCGATCAGGTCTTCCTCGATAGTGATGTCAAATCTGAACGAGGGGGGTGTGACCGTGAGTGTGCCGTCGCCCTGCGCCACCGGCAGGCCCAGGCGCTGCAAGGCGTCTGCGCACTGCGCCTGCGTCAGCTGCATACCGATGACCTTGGCGGCACGCGCCACGCGCAGCGTAACGGGCTGCGGCGCAGGCAGGTTCACGGCCTGATCATCCATGGGTCCGCAGGCGGTGTCGGGCGTGCCGCAGATGTCGATGACCAGCTGGGTGATGCGCTCGATGTGCTCCACCGTGAGGCTCGGGTCCACGCCACGCTCAAACCGGTGACCGGCATCTGTCGAAAAGTTGAACCGGCGCGAGCGGCCCGCCACCGCCTTGGGCCACCAAAAAGCGGCCTCGATGTAGATGTGCCGCGTGTCGTCCGACACAGCCGTGGCGTCACCGCCCATGATGCCTGCCAGCGATTCCACCTGGCCGTCATCCGCGATCACACCCACCTTGTCGTCCACGGTGATGGTGTTGCCATTGAGCAGCTTGAGCTGCTCGCCCGGCTTGCCCCAGCGCACATCCAGCCCGCCATGGATCTTGTCCAGATCAAAAATGTGCGACGGACGCCCCAGCTCGAACATCACGTAGTTGGAGATATCCACCAGCGGAGACACACCACGCTGGCCGCAGCGCGCTAGGCGATCCAGCATCCACTGGGGCGTGGCAGCGCGCGTGTTCACGTTGCGCACGATACGGCCCGAGAAGCGGCCGCACAGATCGGGAGCGCTCACCTTCACCGGCAGCGTGTCTGCCAGCTTGGCAGCCACCGCAGGGAACGCGGGACTTTGCAGCGGTGCACCCGTCAGTGCAGACACCTCGCGTGCAATGCCATAGACGCTCAGGCAATGCGCCAGATTGGGCGTGAGCTTGAGCGTGAACAGCGTGTCGTCCAGATTCAGGTACGCGCGGATGTCTTGGCCCACCGGCGCTCCAGCATCCAGCTCCAAGAGGCCGCCGTGGTCTTCCGACAGCTTGAGCTCGCGCGCCGAGCACAACATGCCCTGGCTTTCCACGCCGCGCAGCTTGCCCACCTTGATGAGAAACGGATTGCCATCATCACCTGGAGGTAGTTCGGCACCCACGAGGGCGCATGGCACCTTGATGCCCACGCGGGCATTGGGCGCACCGCACACGATATTGAGCAGCGCGCCCTGCCCCACATCCACCTGGCACACGCGCAGTCGGTCGGCATCGGGGTGCTGCACGGCTTCTTTGATCTCGCCCACCACGATCTTGGTGAACGGTGGGGCCACGGGACGCAGCTCCTCCACTTCGAGGCCCGCCATGGTCAGCGTTTCAGCCAGCTCGGCCGTCGTCAAGGGAGGGTTGCAGAACTCGCGCAACCAGGATTCAGGAAATTGCATAGTCGGACACTCTTGTACGGAAGGTGCGCGGCGCAGGGCAGGCCCTGCGCGCTGCGTGAAGTCGGCGGGCTTTACTGGAACTGCGACAGGAAACGGATATCGCCGTCAAAGAACAGGCGCAGATCATTGACGCCGTAGCGCAGCATGGTCAGTCGGTCTGGCCCCATGCCGAATGCAAAGCCGATGTACTTCTCGGGGTCAAGGCCCATGTTCCGTACCACGTTGGGGTGCACCTGGCCCGAGCCCGCCACTTCCAGCCAGCGGCCGGCGAGCGGACCAGCCTGGAACTGGATGTCGATCTCGGCGCTGGGCTCCGTGAACGGGAAAAAGCTGGGACGGAAGCGCAACACGAGGTCGTCGCTTTCGAAGAAGGTGCGGCAGAAGGCCGTGAAGATCACCTTCAGGTCTTTGAAGCTCACGTTCTCGCCGATCCAAAGGCCTTCGCACTGGTGGAACATGGGCGAGTGCGTGGCATCGCTGTCCACGCGGTAGGTGCGACCGGGGGCGATCACGCGGATTTCGGGCATCGCCTGACCGGCATCCAGCGCAGCGCGGTGCTTTTTCACGTGCTGCACCGCATGGCGGATCTGCATGGGGCTGGTGTGTGTGCGCAGCAGGTTGGGCGCAGTGGCAGTGCCGCCCTCCACATAAAACGTATCGTGCATGGAGCGCGCGGGGTGGTCTTCTGGCGTGTTCAATGCGGTGAAATTGAACCAGTCGGTTTCAATCTCGGGGCCTTCGGCCACATCAAAACCCATAGAACCGAAAATGCCCTGGATACGTTCCAGAGTGAGCGAAACGGGGTGGAGCCCCCCCTGCCCGCGCTGGCGGCCTGGCAGGCTCACATCCAGTGCCTCGGCCTTGAGCTGCAGTTGCAGCTCCGCATCGGCCAATGCCTGGCGGCGCGCAGTCAGCGCCGCTTCAATGGCCTGCTTGGCGACGTTGATGGCTGCACCACGGGATTTCTTTTCCTCGACGGACAGCTGCGCCATGCCCTTCATGAGCTCCGTCACGCGACCCGACTTGCCCAAAAACTGCGCCTTGGCGTTTTCGAGGTCAGCGGGGGTGGCACTTTGGGCAAACAGTTGCGTCGCGCTCTCAACCAGGGAATCCAACTCGTTCATAACGACTCTTTCATGACTTACGCAAACAAGGATGCACAAGTGCCATTGGCATATGCCATGTGGCAAGCGTCTTGCCTCAGCAGCCTGTTTTGCGTAAGTCGTTTTTATCGACCCGTGAAAATGAACAAGGGCTAGTGCCTTTACAAGCCCTAGCCCTTGCTGTTATTGCGCAAGCAGCTATCAAAAAGATAGCCACTCATCGTGAACTCAAGCAGCCAGCTTGGCCTTGACTTGCTCCACGATGCTGCCGAAGGCAGCCTTGTCGTGCACTGCGAGGTCGGCCAGCATCTTGCGGTCGATCTCGATGGAAGCCTTCTTCAGGCCGTTGGCGAACTGGCTGTAAGTCAGGCCCAGTTCACGGGCAGCGGCGTTGATACGGGCAATCCACAACTGGCGGAACACGCGCTTCTTGGTGCGGCGGTCACCGTAGGCATATTTCCCAGCCTTCATTACCGCCTGTTTGGCGATACCGAAGACATTACCGCCGCGACCACCGGAACCCTTGGCAAGGGCGCGAACCTTCTTGTGACCGGCACCGGCCGTTACACCCCCGTTTACCCCAGGCCTGGATGTACTCCCTGTTCGCCCGTTCTTAAAGGCCCGCGCTGGGCAGCATTTTCAAGATGTGAGGCTTGAAGGCTTGACCGCGCTTGACGGTGCCCCCGGGACGAACGCGGAAACGTTTTTTCGCGCTGCTCTTGGTCTTCATTTTGGGCATGTGAATGCTCCTTTTTCATTGTGCTCGTGAGGCGTTTGCAAACCGATCTGCAAACTTGTTGGCCCCGAGCCACTTTTATCGAAAGGCTTTCACCTCCCGCTCGGCAATGCCCGAAAGCACCGCCTTTTCAAGCACTCCGCCTGTTGAATGGCGCAGTGCTCAAAACTTCATACCGATCCGCAGCTCTATGCCGCCTGGCCTGCCGCTGGTGCAGCGCCTTCAGACGCTGGCTTGGCCGCAGGCTTTTTCTTGCCGGGGGCAATCATCATGATCATCTGGCGGCCTTCCAGCTTGGGAAACTGCTCGATGATGATGCTGTCAGCCAGCTCGTCACGAATCCGGTTCAGCAGAGCCAGGCCGAGTTCCTGGTGCGTGATTTCGCGACCGCGGAACCGCAGCGTGATCTTGCATTTGTCACCATCCGCCAAAAAGCGGCGAATGTTGCGCATCTTGATGTTGTAGTCGCCATCGTCCGTACCGGGACGGAACTTGACTTCCTTGATCTCAATGACCGTCTGCTTGGCTTTGGCTTCTGCCGCACGCTTTTGCTCTTGGTACTTGAACTTGCCATAGTCCATGAGACGGCACACCGGTGGGTTCGCCGTGGCAGCGATTTCCACCAGATCCACGTCCAACTCACCGGCCATCCGCAAGGCCTCCATGAGACTGACAACACCCAAGGGCTCGTTGTCAGGCCCGGACAGGCGAACTTCCGGGGCCATGATTTCACGGTTCAGGCGGTGCTTGCGCTCTTCCCGCTGGCGACGATCACGAAATTCAGTAGCGATGGCTATCTTCCTTGAATCAAAATGCTACAAAAAAAGTAGCTACTTCCGCACAGTTCACGAGCGGCCAAGCAGTTTTTTGTACAAAATCAGGCTTTGGTGGCGATGTCGTTGGCGATCAATTCAATGAACGCATCGACCGACATCACGCCGAGATCACGATTACCTCGGGCTCGCACTGCAACGGCTCCCGCCGCCTTTTCCTTGTCGCCTGCGACGAGGATGTAGGGCAGCTTTTGCATCGAATGCTCCCGTATTTTATACGTAATCTTCTCGTTACGCAGATCCAGGGCCACCCTAAGGCCTTGATTGGGCAGCGCTTTTTGCAGTTTTGCTGCGATTTCACGACAGTAATCGGACTGCGCATCCGTGATGTTGAGCACCGAAACCTGCACGGGAGCGAGCCAGGTGGGCAAGGCGCCTGCATGCTGCTCGATCAGAATGCCGATGAAGCGCTCCAGGCTTCCCACGATGGCACGGTGCAGCATGATGGGCCGATGGCGGCCACCATCCTCGCCCACAAACTCAGCGTCCAGGCGCTCGGGCATGTTGGGATCGACCTGAATCGTGCCGCATTGCCATGGTCGCCCCAGCGCGTCCTTGAGCGTGTACTCGATCTTGGGGCCGTAGAACGCGCCTTCGCCAGGCAGGTACTCAAACTCGCAACCGGACGCGCGCAAGCCCTCTGCCAAGGCATTTTCAGCACGGTCCCAGCTTTCCTCACTGCCGATGCGCTTTTCGGGGCGTGTGGACAGCTTGTAGATGATGTCCGTGAAACCAAAGTCCTTGTAGACCTTTTGCAGCAGGGTGGTGAACGCCACCACCTCTGACTGGATCTGGTCTTCGGTACAGAAGATATGGCCGTCATCCTGGGTGAAAGCACGCACGCGCATGATGCCATGCAGCCCCCCTGTGGGTTCATTGCGGTGGCACTGGCCGAACTCGCCAAACCGCAGCGGCAGGTCGCGGTAGCTCTTGATACCTTGCTTGAAGATGATGATGTGCCCGGGGCAGTTCATCGGCTTGGGGGCGGATGCGGGCTTTTCCGACACCGTCACAAACATGTTCTCGAGGTTTTTGTACCAGCGGCCCGGTTTCTCCCATAGCCCCTGGGCCAGAATTTACGGCCCCCTCACACCTTGGATGACGCTATACCCGTTCACGAGACGCTCGGACCGCGCCCACTCCCACCCCAACGCCCCAACCATGGGGTGCACCAGAACCGC
>Ga0066256_1003989_pt1 | contig 13581 bp, 11 predicted proteins | sample ThiBio_1000_biof_FD_87107 | JGI IMG/M metagenome (GOLD analysis project Ga0066256, IMG submission 87107) | Wastewater bioreactor microbial communities from Cape Town, South Africa - Thiocy_expt_1000_biof (version 2) | ecosystem: Engineered > Bioreactor > Thiocyanate-remediating >...
TGATAATAGAAGCAGAAAGAAATCTTATTGCGCCGATTACCATTGGTGGGAAATATCTTACCGCCCGCTCAATAAAGAAGTAGGTTGACCCCCAAATGATGTACACCGCAGCAAATGCCAGCACGATTAATACAATGGATTCGGGCTTTTTTATAGTCATAATTTTGCAAAGGAACGCGTTAACTCCAGATTTTCAAAAAACATGAGCAGTTGTTAGTATTACCTAAGTTGTGAAACGGTTGTTGCCGAAGTTTCGCTTGTTGAAACGGTAGAAGAATTCATCTGAGTTTTCGTAGAATTCTCCTTTAATATTATCAACTTTATTTATTCTGAGGATATTAAGGGCGATGCTTCTGAGTACTGAGAGATTAAAAGGATTTTTTCTGATTCTTGAGGCATCTTCCTGCAGGATAACATCGCGTACATGGTGATTTCCGTTTTCGATACCCAATGTTGTATTACCCACTGATGCCACTGTTGCCCTGCAGGATCTGCGGTATTGGCCAGATACCATGCTGTTTCATTTCAGTTGAGGTATATTTTACCTTTTGTATCAAATATATCTGTGGAACGCTCTACCTGTATTATTGTTTTAATGAGGGCAGCCCAGTCTGGGTCTAATATAAAATCAGCGAGGTTCTTTTTATAAACAGTAGTGGTTCTTTGTGTAAGACGACCATATCCGGGTTCAATTTTTTGTTTATGCTGCTCACAGCAAGTTTGTTTTTTTGCAGACACGACACATCTTTCAAAAGGGCTGATTGATTATCTTTAAGCTGTACCAGCACCCTATGGCCGCTTGCATTAGCCTGCTGAAAAGTTTTTTTTGGCAATGAAGGGCATCTGCACTAAAAACGCTGCAAGGAATTTGCAGATTTTTGAGCAACTTTTGAAAGGCTGGAATCTCGTTACTTTTATCATCAATGAGTTCGTACCTCAGAATTAATGCCTGATCGCTATCGAAAAATATTAGTTTTTGAATAGCTTTCCGATCTTCAAAATGGTCAAAACTCTGACGCAATGTTTCATTTCCTGCTTACAGATTCCTTGTATGATATTGCGTAGGGTGGTATAGGCTGGTGGGTGTTTCCGTGGCAGACCGAGCTCTGTTCTTACATCATCAAACCTGTTTTTAATAAAGCGACTGATATCACGGTAAGATTTTGCGTTGCACAATAGAGCAATAACTGATAACAATAGTATCTTGTCTAACTCGTATCTTCACCCCTGTGGACGTCTGAAATTCCTGATGTCTGCAAAAAAGGTGGTAAGCATATTATGTAGATGTTTGTTTTTTAAGTCATTACAAAGTTATCCACATATCTATTGTTTACTGCCTTTTTTAGGTTTTAGAATTGAACAGCCCTGGTAAATCCTTCAAAAATTGGTGGCAATCTTATAAACTACTACATTTGCAGCCCTGCGGGGGATTAGCTCAGCTGGCTAGAGCGCTTGCATGGCATGCAAGAGGTCGTCGGTTCGACTCCGATATCCTCCACAAAATTTAAAAAGACGGATTCGCTCTGTCTTTTTTACGTTTAGTTTGAGCAGGGCGAAGCCCTGTTTTATTTAAATTTAAAGATAACTGTAATCTCTAAACTAACCGGGAAAATCCATTATTGAAACTCCATAGAAAATAACCCGCTACCCAAGCCTCAGTTCAATACTTCGATAAACTCAGTATAAACTTCGGCTTAAAACTTGTGGTTATGTGGGCGGGAAAATTTTGTTCTTTTGGTTTTACGATGGATAGTCGGCGGGTCGCCACGAAATGCAGGGACTTTCATGTAATAAACGACGCAGAATTATTTCCTGATTTGAAGCTCGTCCCTCCCCAAATAAAACCTCAACGCTGTTATCTTTCGTTTGTTGCTTAATATTCTTTACCTTCGAAATGATAAGGATTTCTCAAATTAAAATATTGCTTCAATGGAAAATCAATTTTCAAGAAAGGATTTTTTGATCAGATGCTTTGGTGCGGCAGGCATGTTTTTAGGCACGTCCGCTTTATTAAGTAGTTGTGGTTCGGGTGAAGAAACCAAGCCCGCCGATGCGGGAGCATCTTCCGAAAAGCCAAAATCAATGGTTGAGCAACCCGGCGCTTCGGGCGATTGTAATGATGTAACCGGTGTGGCTGAGGAAGAGGTGAAGAAAAGAGAAGCCGTACAATATGTTGCACAATCTGCTGATCCCGCTAAGCATTGCAGCGTTTGCCAACTATATAAAGCGCCTGAAGGAGGTTCTGCCTGTGGCGGCTGTACGCTGTTTCAGGGACCCGTTGCCGCTGATGCCAGTTGTATTTCTTTTGCACCAAAAGTTGCTTCTTAGTTTTTGAAAGTATTTGTAACAAAAAAGCTCTCGCCCTTTGGCGAAAGCTTTTCTACGTTGTTTTCAACTTTTATTTTTTTTAGATCAATTTAGTGCTTCTTTCAACAAACGCCGTTAAATCGGCGCCTGTAAGCATTCCCTGTGCCAGTAAAGCCAGGTCAAATGCCTGATGAGCCAGTGCGCTGCGTGTTTCAGGATTTGTTTCAGCAAGTATTTTCGTTGCCAAAGGATGGTTCGCGTTTACGGCAACTTTATACCTGTCTGGCATTTGGCCGTACATGCCCATCATACCGCCACCGCCCATCGCGGCCATATCCTTCATGCGGCGCATAAATTCATCCATCGTAACGGTTACGGGCATTCCTTCGGCGCTCAGGTTTTCAACGGCTACTTCCATACCCGGTTTCGTGATCGCTTTTGCAAAAATCTCTTTCAATTCTTTTGATTGCTCCTCGCTGAGGCTGCTTGTAATTTCTTCGCCTTTGTCAATGAGCTTTTCAAGCACATCGGCATCCACGCGTTTGATTTGTGTTTTTTCAAGGTCGCGTTCCAAATGACTGATGAAATGATTGTCCAGCGGGCTATCCATCAACAGTACATCGTACCCCTTTTTTTGAGCCGCCTGAATATAACCATCCTGCCTGTCGGCATTTACGGTGTATAGATAAATCACATTACCGTCTTTGTCCGTTTGATTCTCTTTTGCTTTATCGTGGTATTCGTTTAAAGTATAAAATTCCTTTTTAGTATTTGTAAGCAACACAAAGTCTTTTGCTTTTTCCCAGAACTTTGGCTCGCTGATGGAACCATACTTTACAAAAATGCCGATGTCATTCCATTTTTCTTGGTAGTTCTTCCGGTCATTTTTAAACAGTTCGGCAAGTTTGTCCGCTACTTTTTTCGTGATGTAAGTATTAATCTTTTTTACGTTGCCATCTGCCTGCAGAAAAGAACGAGAGACGTTCAACGGAATATCAGGCGAATCAATCACGCCATGCAACAGCATTAAAAACTCGGGAACAATGTCTTTTACTTCGTCGGTAATAAACACCTGGCGGCTGAACAGCTTGATTTTATTGCGTTGCAGCTCAATATCGTTTTTAATTTTAGGGAAATACAAAACGCCCGTAAGATTGAACGGATAATCCACATTCAGGTGAATCCAAAACAAAGGGTCTTCGCTGAAGGGGTACAGCTCGCGATAAAAATTAAGGTAATCTTCATCTTTTAACTCGCTTGGCGCTTTCGTCCAGATAGGAGCGGTTGTGTTAATGGTGTTGGGAACTTCAACCGATTTATATTTCGGTTTTCCTTCTTCATCTTCGCCATCCGGTTCACTTTCGGTACGCGTTCCAAATTGAACGGGAACCGGAAGGAATTTGGCGTATTTGTCAAGTATTTCCTGTAAACGATGTTCTTCCAAAAACTCTTTATTCTCTTCGTTCACATATAAAATTACATCGGTGCCTCGTTCTTTGCGCACGCCTTCACTAATCTCAAATGTAGTGCTGCCATCGTTTTCCCATCTGGCAGGTTCTGCGTCCGGCTGATAGCTTAAAGTTTGGATTTCTACTTTTTCAGCCACCATAAACGCCGAGTAAAATCCCAAGCCAAACTGGCCAATGATTTCATTGGCATCTTTTGCGTCTTTAAATTTTGCCAAAAAGTCTTCCGCTCCTGAAAATGCGATCTGGTTAATATATTTTTTAATTTCTTCGGCTGTCATGCCAATCCCGTTATCAGAAATGGTGATGGTTTTGGCTTCCTTGTCTAATTTTACCTGAACCAGCGGTGCGCCTAACTCCTGGCCCAATTGCCCAAGCGTGGCAAGCCTTTTAGCTTTTTGAACGGCATCAACAGCATTTGAAACCAGTTCCCGAAGGAAAATTTCGTGATCGCTGTACAAGAATTTTTTAATTATCGGGAAAATATTCTCTGTGTGAATGGAAATGGTACCTTTTTCCTGTGTCATAAATAATAATTTTTGCAATGATACATCAAATGCAATACCAGTATATTGCCGACTGGACAATTTGTCAGCAAGAATTTTAAGATATTATTGAAATTGAAATTTGTTTTAGGTATTGATTTTGATTGTAGATTAATGAAATATTTTAATCACTTAAAAAATTCTACAATTATGTCACTTGATTTGCCAGCAAAAGCACAGATACTCACAACTGAGCAGATAAGCAATTTGCAGCCCGGACAAACGGTTTTTCACTCCGAGTGGGGCAATGGAATCTTCCGTGGAAAACGGTTGGGTTCTGATGGAACTGAAAGGTTTGTAATTGACAATTACAACGATAACCTGGAGATGAAAGACCTTAACGGCGACTTATATCTTATAGACGGTGTTGAGGCAACCGGCCGTATTCCTGATTCTGATGATAGCTTTGTTCAAACACATGCCGCCGCTGCTGTTGATGAAAACGATGTTAACGACGTGTTCCTGAATAAGATGGAAGATGACCTTGATTCACTTTCGGGCCAATTGAATGAAGGCCGGGAAGATGTGGTAAGCGTTGACAGTGTAAAATCTTATCAAACTCAAACTTCGGACTTGCTTGCCAAGATAAACCGAGAAGTAGAATTTACAGAAAGCAAATTGAAAAAGTTAAAGGATCTCCGACAGTCGCTTTATACGCATTTGGGCAAAGTGGGGCATTTTTTGAATGAAGGCGATACTGCAACCGCTAAAAACATATTTGACAATGAAAACGTAGATAGGGCGAAAACCTTTATACAAAAAGAATCAAAGCGTTTTTACGAAGAGTTGAAGGACGAGATCAATGACCTTAAAAATTCCTTTGGGTTTAGAAATAAGCGAAACTAAGTTTGAAATTCAATCCGGCGAAAGCCGGATTTTTTGTAGCGTTTTGTTATCAAATGTTTACGATTTGATTACCGTTTTGTATTATGACTGTAAATACCAAAATTTGCAGCATGAAACGAAGCACGGAAATTTTTTCTAACACAGAGGAATGTATATGCGGAGTTCCATCCGACCATTAAAAAAAATAAAAAATATATGGATGAAAACTAAACTTTTCTTATCAGTTGTTGCACTTTTTTTTGTTGCGATTAGTCAGGGCCAAACCACTCGCGAGCTACAGGCCCGAAAAACAGGCCTTCCAAATGGTTGGACACTCACCCCGGCGGGTTATAATATCAATTTAGGCGATTTGCCTTTAAACCTCGTTATCAGCCATAATAAAAAATACGCTGCCGTTACCAACAACGGGCAAAGCACCCAAAGCATCGGGCTGGTTGATATTAAAAGCCGAAAAGTTTTAGATACTAAAATAATCGCTAAATCCTGGTATGGATTGGCTTTCAGCAATGATGATAAGTTTGTTTACGCCTCCGGCGGAAACGATAATCTGGTTCAGCGTTATGCAATAAGAAATAAGAAACTCATTTCAGTTGATTCATTTGTTTTGGGAAAAAAATGGCCGAATAAAATCGGCGCCGCCGGCCTTGCGGTGGATGACGTGCTGAACCCAAAATTATTTGTGGTTACCAAAGAAGACAACAGCTTGTATGTTTTTGATCTGAAATCGAAAAAAATTACACACAAATTACCGCTGGAAGTTGAAAATTATGCCTGCAAACTTTCCGCTGACAGAAAAGAATTGTACATCAGCTCATGGGGAGGGAAAGCGGTTTTGATTTACAATATTGCCACGCAAAAAATTACGCATAAAATACCGGTAGGAAGCCATCCCAATGAAATGGCATTAACAAAAAACGGAAAATATTTGTACGTGGCAAATGCTGATGATAATTCTGTTTCAGTTATCAATACCGGGGATAGAAAAGTAATTGAAACTTTAAATGCAGCCCTTTATCCCAATGCGCCAAGCGGTTCAACGAGCAACGGTGTGGCCTTGAGCGATGATGAAAAAACTTTGTATATCGCCAACGCCGATAATAATTGCCTTGCGGTGTTTGATGTTTCGGTGCCGTCAAAAAGTGTTTCAAAAGGATTTATTCCTGTTGGGTGGTATCCAACAAACGTAAAGGTTGCGGGACGACAAATTTTGGTTACAAACGGAAAGGGCCTCACATCGTTGCCAAACCCTGCCGGCCCGAACCCCACAGGTGCGAGGCAGGGTGTTTTGCATCACGCGGGAGACACTTCAAAACCTGCACCGGTACAGTATATCGGCGGCTTGTTTAAGGGTTCCCTCAGTTTTATCATAAAGCCAACACCTGAACAGCAGGAGGTTTACTCAAAAGCAGTTTATGAGAATACGCCCTATACAAAAGAGAAAGAACTCAACGCTGATGGTGAAGCGGGTAATCCCATTCCTTCGAAGGTTGGCGATCCGTCCCCCATCAAATATGTTTTTTATGTGATCAAAGAAAACCGTACTTATGACCAGGTTTTAAGCGATGTGCCCGGCGGCAAAGGAGATACGAGTTTATTGCTCTTCGGCGAAAGGATTACACCAAACCAACATAAAATTGTTAAAGACTTTGTGCTGTTCGATAACTTTTATGTCAATGCTGAAGTTAGCGCCGACGGACACCAATGGACGATGGGCGCTTATGCCAATGATTTTGTTGAAAAGACCTGGCCAACAAGCTACGGCGGCAGGGGTGGTACTTACCCCGGAGAAGGACAGAAAAAAATGGGTAATAACCGCGACGGTTTTATTTGGGACCTGTGCAAAAGAAGTGGTGTTTCGTATCGTTCTTATGGCGAGTTTGGCAGCTATGGAAAAGCTAATATTGAATCCTTGCAAGGCCACATGGCTACAGGGTTTGCGGGTTATAACCTTTCAATACAGGATACCACGCGCTTCAGGCAATGGCGGCATGATTTTGATTCGCTTGTTGCGATGAACGCTTTACCAAAATTTAGTTCGATTAGATTGGGGAACGACCACACCGAAGGGATGCGCGCCGGCAAACGTACGCCTTTCGCACATGTTGCAGATAATGATTTGGCAGTGGGACTGTTGGTTGATTATATCAGCAAAAGCCCGATCTGGAAAGAGGCCGCTATTTTTATTGTTGAAGACGACGCACAAAACGGGCCTGACCATGTGGATGCGCATAGAAGCACGGCGTACTTGATCAGCCCTTATGTGAAAAGAAAATCTATTGATCATACTATGTATTCAACAACAGGGATGCTGCGCACAATAGAACTCATTCTTGGCCTTCCCCCCATGTCGCAATACGATGCTGCTGCAACGCCTATGTTCAGAAGTTTTACCAGCAAACCTGATTACACGCCTTTCAATCATTTACCGGCAAATATTGATTTGAACGAAAGAAATCCTGAGCAGGGAAAGCTTGCCGAAATGAGCGAAAAATTTGATTGGAGCAAGGAAGACGCAATTCCCGACCTCGTGTTCAACGATATTTTATGGCTGGGCTTAAAAGGCACGCCGGCGCCGGCGCCCACACGTTCTGCATTTTTAAATGTGAGAAACGATAAAGATGACGATGATGATTAGGATTGATGCGTTCTTGCTTTTTTTAAAAATCGCCAGGTTAAAAACAGTGCAGAAAAACTAAGCCCAATGATGAAGCCGAGCCAGATGCCGGTGGCTTTTAAATCATACCAAAAAGCAAGGATGTAACCGCCCGGTATTCCCAAAACCCAGTAAGCGATTGCAATAAAAACGGTGGGGATATTTACGTCTTTAATACCGCGTAAAAGCCCGGCGCTCGTGACTTGTATGGCATCTGAAATTTGAAAAACTGCTGCTAAAACCAATAGCCAGGTCGCAATCTGCACTACTTCCACATCATGATTAAAAATTAAAGGCAGGTATTTATTCAATGAAATAAATAAGAGGCAACAAAAAAATCCCCAAATCACAGCAAGTAGTAAAGTGCTTTTACCGATTACTGAAATTCTTGGCCAGTTTTTCATGCCGAAAGCATTACTCACCCTGATGGAACCCGCCTGCGATAATCCTAACGAAACCATGAACGTGAAAGAGGCGCACGAAAGCGCAATTTGATGCGCGGCCTGCGCTTTTGCGCTGATGGTTCCCACCAATATGCCGGAGATGGCAAATGCCCCGGCTTCCATGGCTATTTGCAAACTGCTGGGGATGCCAATTTTTAAAAGTTGTGCGATTGTTCGCTTTTTAAAATACCATTGATTACGGGCAACAGCCATGTATTTTTTAAAAATCCTGTGATTGAGAATGACTAATCCTAAAGCAATGAAAATTAATATTCGCGTGATTAGCGTTGCGTAGCCTGCGCCTACCAGTTCCAAACGTGGAAAGCACCAATGGCCGAATATGAGCAGCCGGTTTAAAAAAATATTAATCGGGATTGCTGAAACTGAAAGTGCCATTGCAGTTTTCGTGTATTGCAACCCATCGGCGAACTGTTTTAAAGCCATGAATAAAACCATGGGAATGATGGAAATGCTCATGATGCTCATGAAGGGAACGGCAAGTTTTACAACTTCAGGATCCTGCCCAATATGGTAAAGGATATTTTTGCTGAATATCAGGAAAAGTGAAATGATAACGGCGGAAACCGCGCAAAGCCAAAACCCGTTGTAGAAATAATGTGATACGAGTTGCTTGTCAAACCTGCCGTGCGCGAGGGAAACCATTTGCGCTACAGCGATGGTGATGCCGATGCCAAGGATAAAAGGAATATTGATGACGTTTAAAACCAAAGCGGCAGCGGCAAGTTGCTTGTATCCTACAAAGCCGATCATTGCCGTATCTATCAGGTGCAGCGACATTTGAGCCACCTCACCAAGTATCACAGGAATAGCGAGTTTCAGCGTATTACGTGTTTCGGTTTTATACATCAGGCAAAAATAGGGCAGCGTGAATTAAGCGAAAGATTTATGAAATGATTTTTGTGTTACGAATTTTGGTAGTGTCAAACGTTCTCCACCACCATCGCAGTCGCACCACCACCGCCATTGCAAATTCCGGCAGCGCCGTATTTTCCGCCATTTTGTTTTAGTACATTAATAAGTGTGACAATAATCCTTGCACCACTCGCGCCGAGCGGATGGCCTAATGCCACTGCGCCACCATTTACATTTACTTTTACAGGATCGAGGTTCATACGTTTGGTATTTTCAATTCCCACAACGCTGAATGCTTCGTTTAATTCCCAATAATCAATGTCGCTCATTTGCAAATCTGCTTTTTCAACCGCTTTTGGTACCGCGATTGAAGGAGTTGTGGTAAACCATTCGGGCGCCTGTTCAGCATCTGCGTAGCCAATAATTTTTGCGATGGGTTTTAGTCCTAATGCATCAGCTTTTTCTTTGCTCATTAAAACCAGTGCCGCAGCGCCATCGTTCATCGTGCTGGCATTGGCCGCGGTAACTGTACCATCTTTTTTAAACGCAGGATTAAGCGTGGGTATCTTATCAAACTTAACATTGAAGGGCTCTTCATCTTTATTTACTACAACCGGTTCTCCTTTGCGTTGAGGAATAGAAACCGGAATTACTTCATCATTAAATTTATTTTCATTCCATGCTTTCTGGCTGCGGGTATAACTTTCAATTGCAAAGGAATCCTGTTGGTCGCGTGTGATGCCGCATTCGCCGGCACATAGCTCTGCTGCCATGCCCATTGCATTTCCGTCGTACACGTCCGTAAGCCCGTCTTTTGCTAAACCATCAATGAGTGAAACGTTTCCATACTTATTACCCCAGCGCACACTGTCGGAATAAAAAGGCACATTACTCATGCTTTCCATGCCCCCTGCAACCACAATTTCTGCATCGCCCAACAAAATGCTCTGAGCGGCTATTGCAATTGCCTTCATGCCACTGGCGCAAACTTTATTCACCGTTGTACAATTAACGTTGTCGGGCAGCCCTGCAAATTTTGCAGCCTGTCTTGCAGGAGCCTGGCCTAAGTTGGCCTGCAACACACAGCCCATCAATACGTCATCAACGTCAGTAGATTTAATTCCAGCTTTTTCAATAGCGGCTTTAATTGCAATAGCGCCTAATTGAGTGGCAGAAAGGTTTTTCAGGCTTCAGCCAAAACTGCCCATTGGTGTACGAACGGCGGCAATTACATAGACTTCATTACGGTTCATCGTATTTTTTTATAAGGCAAATGTAATTGATTTGAGGTTGAAAGTATATCAGCAAGCCATTCTGAAAGGAATAAATTGTTGGTGTGTATTCAGGTGTTCAGGGAGCCACACCTTTCCACCATACGGTCAGGCGAGCCCGGTTGGTGGTAGCAATTCGGCCGGGCATATAATAAATAAAACGCTATATTTGACAGCATTTTAAACGTGAGTTATGAAAATTATAAATCTGCTTGTTTTTGTTGCCGTTATTATTGTTTCCTGTGGTTCGTCGAAGCCCGGAGTTGCTGATCCTTACGCCAAAGCGCGGGATTCTTCTTTTTCTTATGACATTATTCCGGGAGCTGACCCAACCGAAAAATATATCGATTACCTGAAGAATAAGAGGGTAGGAGGGTTGGCAAATCCAACTTCCCGCATTGGTAAAACCCATTTGGTTGACAGCCTTATCGCCCGCGGCGTGAAAGTGGTTAAAGCCTTCGGCCCCGAACATGGATTTCGTGGCGATGCATCGGCGGGAGCAAAGGTGGGCGATGCTGTTGATGCAAAAACTGGCATACCCGTAATTTCATTATACGGCGCAAAAAGCAAGCCCAGTGCGCAGGACCTGGCCGATGTTGACATCATGATTTTTGACATACAGGACGTTGGGGTTCGCTTTTATACCTACATAAATGTGATGGGAAAATTGATGGAAGCCTGCGCAGAGAATAATAAGGAATTATTGATTCTGGACAGGCCTAATCCCAATGGTTATTTGATTGACGGCCCAATTTTGGATATGAGTTTGAAATCGGGAATCGGAGCGTATCCTATCCCGATCGCTCACGGAATGACCGTTGGTGAATTGGCTTTGATGATCAACGGTGAGGGCTGGCTACCAAACAAAGCCAAAGCAAATGTAAAAATTGTTCCGGTTGCAAATTACAATCATGATATGCCCTATACCTTACCGGTAAAACCTTCCCCTAACCTGAACACTCAGCAAAGCATCCTGTTGTATCCAACGCTTTGTTTGTTTGAAGGAACCATCATCAGCCAGGGCAGGGGTACTCAATTCCCATTCTCAGTTTTAGGTGCTCCGGCGCTGAAAGGCAAGTACAGCTTTAGTTTCACGCCGGTGAGCATTCAAGGAATGGCCGAAACCCCACTGCACATGAACAAGGCTTGTTACGGACTGGATTTGAGAAATTACGATATGAGCAACCTCATAAAAGAAAGAAAAATCAATATTCAGTGGATGATTGATTTGTACAAGGCATATCCTGACAAAGCAAAATTTTTTGATATTAAAGCAAGCGACCCTCCCCGGCAAATGGGCGATATTAATAAACTCGCCGGAGTTTATGATTTCAAAAAGCAAATTGAGCAGGGCATGAGCGAGGAGAACATCAGAAAGACCTGGGAACCCGGATTAACTGCCTACAAAGAAATGCGTACGAAGTATTTGATTTATCCATAGGTATCTTATCTGCGTGTCCCTATTATTAATGTCTTAATTCTAATATTTTAGAACTTGCAGGAACAGTTTATAATAAAAGGAGAAAGTGAAATTGAAAGCTCTTCATGCATTTTAGCCCTGATTGTGGGGAGCGATTATTTTTCTTATGCTATCAGGGATGAAAACGATACGGTTTGTGAACTAAAAAGATTTTACTTTCAACGAACTACCGTTGAAAAACTTGAAGAGGTTTTAAAATTCAATCCTGTTTTAAATAATGCGTTTCCCATAATTGTAACGGCTTTTGATTTTAATACGAACACATTGTTGCCTGTTGATTTTAACACAGGTGACAACACGCCGTTGTTATATTTGAATGAATCAGGGCAGCAGGATCATATTATTCATGAAGTGGTGCAGGAATGGGATTTGGCAAATGTTTATTCAATTCCTTATGATTTGCTGAACTGGGTCTTAACGCATTTTCCTTCTTCAAAATTCTGGCATATGCAATCCGTACAAATAAAAAACGCCACAAAAGGAATTGATGGGGGAAATATCAATCTTGAAGTACTCGATAAAAAGTTCAATGTTACGGTAGCAAAGAACGATCAGCTATTGCTGGCGCAGCAATATTTTTATGTATCGCCCGCCGATGTGTTGTTTTATTTGCTGAAGATCTGCGAAACATTTGGATTGAGCCAGGAAGCCGTACAATTGCATATTTCAGGATTGATCGATAAAAATTCAAAGTTGTTCAATACCCTTTATGATTATTTTTTGAACGTCGATTTGAACCGGGCATCGTGGAAGCAAAGCGATGAATATCCGGCACATTATTTCACTATTTTGAACCAACTGGCATTATGCGAATCATAAGCGGGGAATTGGGTGGCAGAAGAATAAATCCGCCCGCGAAAATGCCTTATACCCGGCCCACAACCGACATTGCAAAAGAAGGCCTCTTTAATGTTTTACAGCATCGCTTAAATTTTGAAGGGCTTAAAACGCTCGATCTTTTCGGCGGTACCGGCAGCATCAGCTATGAACTGGCGAGCCGCGGCGCAGGCGACCTGACGGGTGTAGAAAAGGACAATTCAATGTTTGATTTTATAAAGAAAACCGCTGCTGCGCTAAAGATTGAAAACATCAGGTTTTTTAAAATGGATGTGTTTAAGTTTTTGGAAAGCTGCAACAGCCAATACGATTTTATTTTTGCCGGGCCGCCTTATGCGCTTGCAACAATTGACGAAATACCCAAAATCATTGTAAAGAAAAATTTGCTTTCCGGCAACGGAATTTTTGTATTGGAACATACTCCCCGCAACAATTACAAGAATTTCGAAAAATACAGTTTCGAGAAAAACTACGGCACCACCATTTTTTCGTTTTTTAAAAACGGCGATAACAACCCCGCGTAATGGTTCAATAGTTGTAATCATTAGCCGAATGCGCCTAAGCGCGCGACCTCATTTTTCAGCGGTTGATTATTTTTTTTCGAAAATATAAACAGTTCAGTTATTCCCCTGATTCTGAGTGAAGAGGTTACCTGAGTCACTTTTAACATGTTAAACTTATGAAGCATTTGCCGTTAAGGTTTATATTTGCTCACTTAAATTTGAATTATGTCTGATCCCATGGTGAATAAGGTGCAGGAAACTGTCAATTATCTCAAAAGTCAAAACGTGCATGCGCCCCGGGTGGCGATAATTTTGGGAAGTGGCCTGGGAAATTTCGCTTCAAACATCAATATAGAA
>Ga0066256_1003991_pt1 | contig 13580 bp, 15 predicted proteins | sample ThiBio_1000_biof_FD_87107 | JGI IMG/M metagenome (GOLD analysis project Ga0066256, IMG submission 87107) | Wastewater bioreactor microbial communities from Cape Town, South Africa - Thiocy_expt_1000_biof (version 2) | ecosystem: Engineered > Bioreactor > Thiocyanate-remediating >...
GACCGGCAACGGGTTTGGCCTCCAGTGCCTGGAGCTTGTCCAGTACGGCCTGCATTTCGGGAGCCGGCTTTGCCATATCCTGGGCCGCAGCCAGGGGGGCCCAAACGACAATCGTAACGGCGGCCGCGGCAGTCAGCCGGGCCATTCGGGAGCATAAACGCATGGCAGGTTCCTTCCTGGTGGTGCCGTTCCAACACCGTCGTCCCGCGATTGTTCCCAAAGGCCTTGCGATGCGCCCGGAGAATTTCGCCGCCTTTGGCCGGTTCGCCCGAGATGCCGCCTGCGCTGACTGGAGATGCTTGTCTTGAGAAGCACGACCCATGGCTGCCGCATGCCGCTCAACCGAGAAGGCGCTGGCATCAGACGAGGGCTTGCAGCGCCGGATGGAGCCGCAGACGCCGCTTATTTGCGCGTCAGGCTGAAGGAAAAATGGCTGCCGCGATGGTAGTCGATGGCATAGTTGACCGGAACGCCGGCTGCGTTGAAACAGATTTCCTTGATCAGCAGCGCCGGGCCGAAATCGCCGAGATCATGCCGTTCGACCACGTCCTGCGGCAGCAGCACGGCCGAAACGGTGGCTGCCGACATGCGGGGACGGTTGCGATACGTGTCCAGCAGCGCGATCAGCGAGCCGCTCCAGTCGATGTCGAACAGCCGCGTCGGGATGATGCTGCGCGGCACGTAATCGACGCAATAGAGGATCGGCGCATCCTCGTGCAGCCGCAGCCGCTCGATGCGGATGACGCGGTCGCCCTGCGCGAGTTGCAGATCCTCGGCCAGCCGCTTGTCCGGCTTCTCCTCCGAGATCGACAGAACCTTGTTGACCGGCCGATAGCCGTAATGCCGCGTCATGTCGGTGACGCTTTCGAACACGGTGATGGGACGATCGACCTGCACCGCCGACAGCGCCGAGACGAACCGGCCGCGCCCATGCTCGACATAGATGATGTCGTCCTGTTCCAGCAGTTTCAGCGCCTCGCGCAGCGCCGGCCGGGAAATCTTGAAACGCTGGGTCAGCTGCGCCTCGGTCGGCAGCTTGTCGCCAGGCTTCAGTCCCTCCGAACGGATCAGGTCGGCGATCCGGTCACGCAACTGAACGGCAAGGGTGCGGGAATCGCGAAGGGGCTCCTCCAAGAGATTGCCTCATATGCTGGTTGTTGCAATCTTCTTCTTGTCTGACAAATAGTGTCGGGTCAAGTTTTATCACCCGGCCGACGGCACGGTGCTTGCGGCGATCATCAGGGGTTTCCAAACGCAGGGCAGCTTGACAGCACCTCGCAATGATGTCAGTTGTCTTACAACATTATTGAAGGTGACCCGACCGTCGCCAGGCCATCGAGAGACCCGCCATGCTGAACTTCGACGAACAGAGATTCCTGCGTATCCAGACGGGCGCCGTTGCGCTGCAGAAGCGCCTCGAAACGGTGATCAACACCTGCCTGGCCGAGGGCGCCGACAGCATCTTCTTCCTCGGCACCGGCGGCGCCGCGATCCTGATGCAGCCGGCGGCGCAATTGCTGCAGCGCCGTTCGCGTTTTCCGGCCTTCATCGACATGCCGGCCGAGAACGTGCTGACCGGCTGCGCCAACCTCACCGAAGAATCCATCGTCGTCATGCCCTCGCTTTCCGGCACGACCAAGGAAAGCGTGGCGCTGCTGGCGAAGCTGAAGGAAATCGGCGCGACCGTGATCACGCTGGTCGGTCATGCGGAAACGCCGCTCGGCAAGGGCGGCGACCATGTCTTCGTCAACTTCGCCGAGGACGACACGTCCTGCGAATCCTTCTACCTGCAATCGCTGTTCATCGCGCTGGCGATCCTGAAAGCGCGCGGCGAAATCGAGGGTTACGAACGCATCGTCGCCGAGCTGGTGTCGCTGCCGCCGCTGCTGCTGGAGGTGAAGCGCGCCTATGAGCCGAAGGCCGAGGGTTTTGCCAAGATCCTCGCCGGCTCCGACTATCATATCGTCACCGGCGCGGGAAACGTCTGGCCGGAAGCCTTCTATTACGGCATGTGCATTCTGGAGGAGATGCAATGGATCCGCACTCGCCCGGTGCATGCCTCCGATTTCTTCCACGGCACGCTGGAGCTGGTGGAAAAGGACGTCAGCGTCATCCTCTTCAAGGGCGAGGACGCGCTTCGGCCGCTGGCCGACCGCATCGAGAATTTCGCCCCGAGCTATACCGACAGGCTGACGGTGCTCGATACCGCCGATTTCGAACTGCCTGGCATTTCGGCTGAGACCCGCACCCTGATCTCGCCGGTGCTGCTCGCCACCGTTCTGGAGCGCATCAGCGCGCATCTGGAAGTGCTGCGCGACCATCCGCTGACCACGCGCCGCTATTACAAGAAGGTTGCCTATTGAGCCGCCCGGCCCGATATCGTTAGTCCTCGGCCGCGCGGGCGAAAAAACTCGCGCGGCCTTTTCGTTCGCAGCGAGGCTTTTCATGGGCACTTTCCGGTTCGCCGCCGTCGGCGACAATTGCATCGATCGTTTCCGGCCGCCGCTGAACCAGTCTCTGGTCGGGGGTAACGCGGTCAATGTCGGCGTGCAACTGGCGCGGCTCGGGCAAACCGCCTTCTATTTCGGCGCGGTCGGCGAGGATGCCGATGGCCGCCGCACGCTGGATCTGCTGGCGGAAAACGGCGTGCGCCTCGACCATGCCGAAACGCGTCCCGGACTGACGGCGTATACGGATATCGAAGTGCTTCCCTCGGGAGACCGGGTCATCGCCTATGAGGATTTCGGCGTCTGCGCCGGCTACCGCCCCTCGCCTTCCGACATCGAGGCGCTGAAAACCATGGACCATGTGCATATCGGCTGGCTCGACGATGGCGGCCCGCTGCGGCGGGCATTCGCGGCTGCTGGGGGGAAGGGGTCTCTGGGGCTTGAAGCCCAAGGCCGGTCCCGCGCAGTGGGTTGATAGGAGGCGAGCTTGGGCGCCGTTGCCGGTGGGACGCGCGATGCGCGTATAGCCGTTCCGGTCGTTACCCGAGGGGCGAACGGGTCCGCGGCGATGGACGGTAGCCTGCGGGCCGAAACCGGCATACGCCCGGTCGAGATCGTCGATACGACGGGGGCCGGCGACAGTTTCATCGCCGGCTTCCTCGCCGCCTTTTTAGGCCGTGCGCCGCTGCAACGCTGCTTGGAGGCCGGCCGCGACCATGCCAGCCGGACCTGTACCCATGTCGGGGGTTTTCCGCAGCGGCCTCTACCCTTGTGACGCTTACTTGAGGACGAGCCAGCCGGAAAGAATAATGATCGCCGCGCCCGCCAGCGTATGCAACTCGACGGGTGTAGCGAACAAGAGCAGGCCAAACAGGCAGCCCCAGACGATCTGGCTATACTGGAAAGGCGCCACCACCGAAGCCTCGCCGATGCGGAAGGCGCGGACGAGCAAGCCGTGGCCCATGAGCATCGCCAGCCCGCCGGCCAGCGCCAGCAGGAGATCGGTGGTGCCGACCGCCGCCAGACCTTCGGTCACCACGGCAAGGCCGAGCGCCAGGGGCGCCAGCACCACCAGCGCGCTCGCCACCAGCGCGTCGTCGGTCTCTGCCAGCTTCGCCTTGCGCAGCAGCACCAGTGACAGCGCAAAGAGGACCGCCGAACCAAGCGCGGCGGCATGGCCGTAATTCAGCGGCGCCACGCCCGGCTCCAACGCCACGGCGACGCCGGCGAAACCGATGAGCACCCCGCCCCAGCCACGCGCCGACAGCCTTTCGCCCAGCAGCACGAAACTCAGCACCGCCACCAGGATCGGCGTCAGGAAGGCGATCAGATAGGCCTCCGCCAGCGGCAGCTTGGCAAAGGCATAGTGAATCAGCACGGTATCGCCGGCCAGAAGCGCGCCACGCAGCAGCGCCAGCTTCGGCTCGCGCGGCACCAGCCGCCGCACCTGTCCGCGCACCAGCGCCTGTCCCGTCAGGAAGATCAAGCCGACGGCGGTGATCATGAAAGTCACCTGCGGCGGCGGCAGATGCCCGGCCAGCAGCTTGACGAAGACATCCGCGCCGGAAAACAGCGCGAAGGCGCAGAGAACGACGACCGCCGCCCGTCCGTTGGCGGGCGTGACGGCGGCGGCATCGATGGACAAGGGCAACGGCTCAGCGGACATTGAAGCGGCCGAACCTTTCCTCGATCCGGGCCTGCGCATATTCGAGGCAGATGGACAGGATCCAGTAGATCATCGAGGCGGTGATCAGCATTTCGATGTGGCGGAACTCCGTCTGCCCCTGGGTGCGGGCGAGATACATGATTTCCCAGACGCCGACGACCGAGACCAGCGAAGAATCCTTCAGCATGGCGATGAACTGATTGCCGGTCGGCGGAATGATGACCCGCATCGCCTGCGGAAGGACGACCAGCGCCATGGTCTGCGAGGGGCTGAGTCCCAGAGCGGTCGCGCCTTCCGTCTGCCCGCGCGGAATGCTTTCGATGCCGGCGCGGAAGATTTCGGTCATATAGGCGCCGTAGCACAGCGACAACGCCAGAATGCCGGCCGGCACCGCGCCGATGACGTAGCCCACCTGCGGCAGGCCGAGATAGATGATGTAGATCTGCATGAGCAGCGGCAGGCCGCGAAACAGCGAGGTGTAGAAGGTCGCAAGACCGTAGATGACACCGTTGGTCGACAGCTTGGCGATGGCGCCGGCCAGCGCGATCACCGTGGCGATGATGATCGAGATCGCCGAGATATAGAGCGTCGTCGTCACCCCTTGCGTGATCAGGTAGCCGATCTTCTTGGCGATGAAGGCGAAGGACAGGTCGAAGGAATAGAAGAACAGCATCAGCAGGGCGAACAGCTCGACCCAGACGCCGACCACCTGCTGACGGCGCGACAATTGCCGCAGCAACTTCCAATTGGCGGCGACGATCAGCGCGATCAGCAGCGCCGAGACCAGCCGGCCGGCGGCCTGGTTTTCGCCGAGCCAGGCGGCCGACATCGGCAGAAGATGCCCAAGCCAGGCCGAACTGATGCCGAGCTGGTAGAGGCCAAGCGTCACGACGAGAAGGAAGAACAGGCTCGCGGCGCGACGCGACGCCTCCGGATAGGTCAGTATCAATCGGCCGATCATCGTAGTCGATCCCCCTCGCCTCAGGCGGCGCGCTCGCGCCACCAGTCCTGGGCCTGCAGTTTCCAATAGGTGAGCTGCGCCACCGCCAGCCCCGCGAGACCGCCGGCCCAGACGAGGCCGAAGGGCGAAAACAGGCTGTAGCGTTCCGACTGACCGAGAATGCCCTCTGCGATCACCTTGCCGCCGATGGCAGTGGTGTTGAGCCCATGGCCGCCGAAGGCGGTGCAATACCACACGCCATCCCGCATCTTGCCGATCTGGGGCATGAGATGGCGGGCATAGGACATCAGCCCCGACCAGGCGAGCTCGGTCTTCAGGCCTGCCAGTTGCGGATAGGTGCCGACCATCTCGGCGCGCAATTCCTTGACCAGCGCCTCCGTCGAGGCGGCGCGGGTGGGGATGCGCCCGCCCCAGAGCAGCCTTTTGCCGCCGTCGATCACCCGGTAATAGTCGCCGGCGCGGCGATTGTCGCCGATGGCGTCCGAGGTGGCGATGGCCGAAGCGATCATATCGGGCGCTTCCTCGCTGACCATCACATAGGTGGCAATCGGCAGGAAGGCGCGTTTCAATGCGCCCAGCAGCGCCCCGGTATAGCCGCCTGTCGTGAACACCACATGCCGGGCGAAAACCTCGCCGCCGGCGGTCGCCACACGTTTTTGCGCGCCATCGAGATCGACGGATCTGGCCGGCGAGCCCTCGAAGATGCGCCCGCCGAGACGCTCGATCTCGCGGGCGACGGCGCGCAGGTAGTTGAGCGGATGCATGTGGAAGGCGCGGCCGTCGCGCAGCGCCTGGAAATAACGCTCGGATTTCAGCACTGAGCGCACGCGGTCGCGCTCCATGAATTCCAGCTCGTAGCCGTAATCGCGGCGCAGGCCATCGGCATAGGCCTTGAGATCGGCGGCATCGTCGTAGCGCAGCACGCTCATGATGCCGGGGATCGGCCGGGCGTCGTCGATGGCAAGCTCGCGGATGGTGTCGCGCACGAAATCCATGCCTTCGATCGACATCATATGCAGCTTGCGCGCCGCCTCCTTGCCGGCGATGCGGGCGATCTCGTCGCTGCCGGTGGCATACCCGGCGCCGACAAAGCCGCCATTGCGGCCAGAGGCGCCGAAACCGACACTTTCGGCCTCCAGCACGATGACGGACTGGCCGGCACGGGCAAGCTGCAGCGCCGTCGTCAGGCCGGCAAGCCCGCCGCCGACGATCACGGTGTCGCATTCCTCGCGGCCCTTGAGAGCGGATCGCTCCGCCGGGTCGGTCATGGTGCGTCTGTAATAGGTATCCGGATAACTCATCGCGTGGGCTGCCTTCGGGAAACGTCAATCTTCGCCAACGGACAAGGCATGGAGGCGATCCCCCATGCCCTCATGCCGAAATCAGTCGGCAGCATAGTCCTTGCCATACCACTTGGTGGTCAGCTTGCCGAGCGTGCCGTCCTTCTTCATGTCGGCGATGATGCCGCCGACCTTGGCGGTCCATTCCGCATCGCCCTTCTCGGCGATCACCACCAGCGGCTCCTTGAAGGCATATTCGCCTTCGAGAACCTTGAGCGGATAGCCGTTCTTGATGGCGTTGAGGGCGGTCTGTTCCGGCGCGATCACGGCATCGAGACGCACGCCGGCGCCGAGGCGCAGGTCGTCGAAGGGCAGCATGGAATCGGCAAAGGTGCGGACTTCGCCCGGCTCGATCTTGTATTCGATCGGCGGCAGGCCGGGCGCGTCGATTTCCAGCTTGCGGTTGATGTAGTCTTCCGAGGTCGTGCCCGTCTCGACGCCGATCACCTTGCCGTTGAGGTCGGTGACCGTCTTGGCCTCGCTGTCCTTGTGAACCACGAAGACATAGGGGCTGTAATAATAGATGCCGACGAAATCGATCACCTGGGCGCGGGCCTTGGTCGGCGTCACCGAGCCAACGCCGAGATCGTAGCGGCCCTGCCAGCGGCCGCCGGTCAGCGTCTGCCAGTCCGGCGTCTCGAAGCTGACCTCGACGCCGAGGCGCTTGGCGATCTCGCGCGAGACGTCGATATCGAAGCCGACCATCTCGTTGTTGTCGTCGAGATAGCTCTGCGGCGGCCAGCCGCTGTTGGTGGCGACGACCATCGCCTTCTTTTCCATGACACGGTCGAGCGTCTGCCCCGCCTGGGCGGACACGGCGGCGGCGGCAAAGACCGCGCCGATGACGAGGCGCGCAAAGAGCTTTTTCATGAGGATCCTCCAGATAGGCTGCGTCAGCCTTTTCCCCGTTTATGTAAGATGTCTGACAACTAATGTGTGAAATAGGTTGCGATTCAAGTCAAGAGCGCGTGGCGCAAACAACCCATCAAAGGATGCGATGCATCGATATGGGTTGTGAATGGATGCGGACGAAAACTGTGACCAAATATCAGGCGGCGGCAGCCTGCCAGGCGGCTTCGATACAAGCGAGCTTGTCGATCTGGTAGGCCTCGTATTCGGTGAGGAAGTCCCGCGAAATCCAGAAGATCGAGGCGCCGCGCTTGGCCGACCAGCCGACATGGGCGGCGCGTTCCGAAGCTGCAAGCTTGCGCAGGAGATGCGTGCGGGTGATGCGCAGCGGCTCGCTCAACTGGCCGAAGGAGCGTATCCGTGTCGGAAACCGCTCCGCGCCGGCGGGCGCGTCGTCGAGGCTGGCGATGATCTTGTCCATCAGCAGGCCGCCATCGTTCATGTCGCTGAACAGCGCGAGGATGCGGGCCGGCTGCATCGTCGTTTTTGAAGACAGCAGTTGTCGGACGATCCGAGGATGCATCTGCGCCAGAAGGCCAGGATCGCGGCGTAGCGTCGCGCGGCGAGAACCGCCGTCGAGGGCGTCGAGGCTTTCCAGATGCAAGGCGAGCCAGGTTTCCAGCGCCGCGACCGTCGAGCCGGCCAGCACCACCGGGCGCGAGCGGCGATCGGCGCCGGCCGGGCCGGCCTGCGCCATGCGGTAATGCAGCATTTCCTCGACGAAGCTGATCGCCGTGTTGCGGCTGGCAATGGCATGTTCCTTCACCGCCTCCAGGAAATGCGCGACGACCAAGCCGCGCTCGCCGCGTTCGAAGGCCATGGCGGTTGCCAGTTGCGCCAGCAGGTAACGCTGCTGCGTGCCGAAGATCGCGGCGATGCGCGGGATCTGGCGATGCACCGCCAGGAAGGCCCCGGCCTGGGCCTTGAGCACGGCGCGCAGGGCCGGATGGGCGGCAATCGCCGTCCTGTCCAGTCCCGGCGGCAGGGGCTGCGGGGCCGGAAACGGCGTTGGCAAAGCGTTTTCCATGAGAGAAGACGCGATCGGCATGAACGGGCACCTCGCTGAAGGATCAGCGCGCCCTATCACAGCCGCGGAGGACCGGTCTTCTCACTCTGCGCAAAGCCTTGCCTTTTATCAAACCACGGCCGGCGGCATGGCCCGCATGTCCAGCGGCGTCATGCCGTAGGCGGCGCGAAACGCCCGGTAGAAGGTGGCGAGGCTGTCGAACCCGCAGGCATAGGCGATGTCGGCCACCGTGCGCTCCTGCCGGTGCAGCAGCAGGCGCAGCGCCCGCTCCAGCCGGAAGCCGGTGAGCGTGCGGGCGAAGGACAGGCCGGAAGGCTCGAACAGGATGTGGAGCTGCCGCGGCGAAACGCCCAGTTCGCGGGCGACAAGCGAGGGCGAGAGGTCCGGGCGGTCGAGATCACGCCGCAGGATGGCGCGAGCGGCCTGCAGCAGCGCCAGCCGCAGCGCGGCCCGGTTTTCCGGCGCGTGATGCGGCAGGCGTCCCGTCGCCACCAGCGCCAGCCGGCCGATGGCATCGATGCCGGCCGCAGGATCGGGCAGCACGGCATCGCGCGCGCCGATCGCCAAAAACAGCGCGGTCACCGGCCGCAGCCAGGCGGCACAGATCGGCTGGCTGGCGAGATCGGCGAGCGGCGGCGCGAAATCGCAGCCGGCGAGCGGGATCTTGATCATGCGCCACAGGAAGCGGCGATCCGTGTTCGGCGTCCCCGAATAGGTCTGCTCGGAATGGCCGACAGTGAAGGCGCCGCTGTCGATGCGGTGCAGGGCCGCCCGCCGGCCGGGCTCCATCCAGCCCCCGCCCTCGATCTGCCAGCCGAGCAACAGGCTGTCGCTGGACAGGCGGGCGATATCCTGCGGGGTGCGGCTGACTCGGTAAGCCGAAGCTTGCAGTTCCGAAACGATCGCGCCGCCATAGGCTTCAGCAGTAAAATGCCCGCTGAAATCGCCGCGCTTTTCCCGGTCCAGCTCGATGGTGACGCCGAACAGGTTCCTGCCGCGCGTCTCGCGCCAATGTTCGAACCGGTCCTGAGCGGGAATGTCGTCCGTCGTGAAGCGCAGCACCGCTTTCCCTCCGCCGCCGCATGCGTTCGCTTCCTGAGGTATAGGCTGCAATGCGCAAGAGAATCAATCGGCGGCAGCCGTTGGCAGCGGCTTGGTTTCGGCTTACACATTCACCCGACAACACGAGGAGAACGACATGGAATATCGGCTGCTCGGGCGCTCGGGCCTGAAAATTTCGACCATCACCATGGGCACCATGACCTTCGGCGGCAAGGGCTGGGCAAAGACGGTGGGCGAGCTCGGCGTCTCCGAGGCGCGGCGGCTCACCGATATGTGCCTCGACGCCGGCGTCAACCTGATCGACACCGCCGACGTCTATTCCGACGGCGTCTGCGAGGAAGTCCTCGGGGAAATCATCGGCGGACCGCGAAAAAATGGCGTGCTGATCGCCACCAAGGCGCGCTTTCCGATGGGCAGCGATCCGAACGACGCCGGCTCGTCGCGCTATCACCTGATCCGCGCCTGCGAGGCGAGCCTTCGGCGGCTGAAGACCGATGTCATCGACCTCTACCAGCTTCACGAATGGGATGGCGTCACCCCGCTGGAAGAAACCATGGAAGCGCTCGACACGCTGGTGCGCCAGGGCAAGGTGCGCTATGTCGGCTGCTCCAATTTCTCCGGCTGGCACATCATGAAGGCGCTCGGCGTCAGCGAGCGGGATCGCCGCGCCCGCTTCGTCAGCCAGCAGATCCATTATACGCTCGAAGCCCGCGAGGCCGAATACGAGCTGCTGCCGATCACCGTCGACCAGGGGCTCGGCGTGCTCGTCTGGAGCCCGATCGCCGGCGGCCTGCTCTCGGGCAAGCATCGCCGCAACCAGGCGGCACCGGAGGGGACCCGCCAGTTCGCCGGCTGGACGGAGCCGCCGATCCGCGACGAAAACCGCCTGTGGACGATCGTCGAGACGTTGGTGGAGATCGGCGACGGGCGCGGCGTGTCGGCGGCGCGGGTGGCGCTCGCCTGGCTGCTGGGGCGACCCGGCATCACCTCCGTCATCGTCGGCGGACGCACGCCGGAACAATTTGCCGACAACCTGGCAGCGGCCGATCTGACATTGACGGCGGAGGAGCGCGCCCGGCTGGATGCGGTCAGCGCCCCGCCGATCCTCTATCCCTACTGGCACCAACTCAACACGGCCAACGACCGTCTCAGCGAGGCCGACCGCGTGCTGCTCGGGCCGCATTTGCAGGATTAACTCTCCGGCGTGATTAGTCTCACGGTCGGGAAATAGCTGCGATAGCGGCCGACATCGCGGGTCAGCAGCGGCAGGTCGGCGACGGCGGCATGGGCGCCGATGAAGAAATCCGGCAGCACGCCGGTGCGCGTGCCGCCGGCGCGGCGATATCGCGTGAACACTTTTCCGGAGAGGAACAGCGCGGCGCGGGGCATGGGCGTCAGTTCAAGCCCCGCTTCGGCGATGAAGGCATCGAGTTCCTCGATGCGCCCATAACGCACCGCAAGCTCGGCATAGATGGCGTCGTTGATCAGCAGCGGGCCGGCGAGGCTGGCAGCTTCGAGCTGCGCCACCGACCAATCCGCCCAGCGCGGATCGTCGGTGACGAGATCGAGCAACACGTTGGTGTCGACGAGCGTCACGGCTCGCCGCGCGTCAAGGCCATGATCGCCTCGGTATCCAGCCCCTTGCCGGCATGGCCGCGCAGCTTCTGGAAGCGGCTCGCGGGTGGGGCTTTGCCGGCGCGGATAATCACCACGTCGCCATCGGGCGTGCGGCGGAAATCGACCTTGCTGCCGGGAACGATGCCGAGCAGGTCGCGAACCGGCTTGGGAATGGTGACCTGGCCCTTGGCTGTGACGGTGGCGCTCATGCCGACCCTTCGGTAATACCTGCTGGAAGAACTGTATTACCTTGGAGGCGGAATTTCAATGCGGCTTTCAACCGCCTTCCGCCGCCCGCCGTTTTTCAAGATGATGCTCGCGCAAGACCGTGAAGAGGCCGGCGCCGACCACGATGACCGCTCCCGCCATCATGTTCCAGCCGACGCTTTCATTGAAGAACAGGACAGCGACGATGACGCTGAGCACCAGTTGCAGATAGGTGATCGGCTGCACTTCCACCGCCTCCAGCAGGCCATAGGAGCGGATCAGGCAATAATGGCTGAGCGTGCCGCAGATGCACAGGGCCGCCATCGCCCACCAGTCGGCGGGCTGGATCGCCGTCCAGTAGAAGGGGCCGACCAGCGAGATCGCCGCCGCACCGGCGACGCCGGCATAGAAGACGCTGGTGACGGCGCTGTCATAGCGGCTGACGGCGCGGGTGGCGACGCTGTAGATCGCGAACATGAAGGCCGCCGTCAGCGGCAGCAGCAGCGACAGGTCGAAATGCACACCGACCGGATTGAGGATGACCAGCACGCCGAACAGGCCTGCGACGACCGCCGTCGCCCGCCGCCAGCCGACCTTTTCGCCGAGCAGCGGCACCGACAGCAGGGTGACCAGCAGCGGCGTCGCCTGAAAGATCGCTTGGCTCATGGCCAGCCCCGCATGGGTGAAGGCAAAGACGGTGACGACGATTTCGGCGACCAGCAACACGCCGCGCATGATCTGCAACCCCGGCCGGCGCGTGGCGACCGCCTTTCGCAAACCGCCGGGCGAGGCCGCCGCCAGGATGGTCACGAAGACGGCGAAGGCCCAGAAACGCACCATCGTCACCATGATCGGCGGATAGCGGTCGCCGAGAAACTTGGTGAAGCCGTCCTGCGCGGCAAAAATGCTGACTGCCAGGAGAACGAAAATATAGCCGCGCGTCTTGGTTTTCATGAAGTCCGGGCTTCGCAAAAGGAATCGATAAGGCGTCAGTAGCAGTTTACGGCCGCCGTTTCGATGACCCGATGCCGGATTGCACGCAATTCCGTCACCGCCGCCGGCCGAAGCGCCGTTCAGCCTCGGCAGCGCAGCGCACAAGCAGCTCCTCCCCAGAGGCCGGGGTTTGGCGATAGGATGAAATCAGCAGCTTGAGCAACTCGCGCTCGGTGACCGCATTGCGGTTGAACCAGGCTTCCGAGAGCAGCGCGCGATAGACGCCGCCAATGATGGTGATTTCGTCAGGCGTGAATTTGGACATGCGGATTCGATACGGATAACGGAGTGAGCGCTTCGGTATCGAGCGGGCCATGCCGCTCCTGCCTGTGCAACGGATGCGCAGTCTATCACAGTTTTGCAGGGCTGCGCCGCTATTTCCCGGTTGCGAAAAATCCGGCGTCGGACACTTTTCGGTAGCGCCGATACGATGGTCGACCAGGCGCGATTTACAGATGTCGCATTTTAATTTTCATATGCCGGAGCGCAAGAAAGCGAAGCTTGACGCACATCATGCTGAATTAAAAGTAATTTTCCTCCATACACATCTCCATTTGTCATATGTCATCACAATCTTGACAAATGTCGAGACATGATCGAATATTGTCATCATCGAAGGGCGAACGTGGAAATGCGTGCGCGCGCCCGAGGATGTCGGGAGGAAACGGCATGTCGGAATTGCTGCTGGATGTGGACGGGCTGCAGAAGTCGTTCAACGGCGTCGCGGCATTGCGCAACGGCCGCCTGCAATTGCAGGCCGGCTCCGTGCATGCGCTGTGCGGCGGCAACGGCGCCGGAAAGTCCACCTTCCTGAAGATCCTCATGGGCATCCACAATCGCGACGGCGGCACGATCCGCCGGCGCGGCACCGACGTCGTCTATTCGACACCGGCCGCGGCGCTGGCCGCCGGCATCGCCATCATCGAGCAGGAACTGAGCCCGGTTCCGCACATGACGGTGGCGGAAACCATCTATCTCGGCCGCGAGCCTTCCGCCCGCTTCGGCGGAATCGACTTCAAGACGATGAACCGCAATGCGCAAGGCCTGCTCGACCGCCTCGAATTCGACATCCGCGCCAACCAGTTCATGATGAACCTGTCGGTGGCGCAGGTACAGCTCGTCGAAATCGCCAAGGCGCTGAGCCACGATGCCGAAGTCATCTTCATGGACGAGCCGACCTCGGCCATCGGCGAAAAGGAGGCGCAGCAGCTTTTCGCCGCCATCGGGCGCCTGAAGGCCGAAGGCAAGGGCATCGTCTATGTTTCGCACCGCCTGTCGGAAATTTTCCAGATCGCCGATTCCTACACCGTCTTCCGCGATGGCGCCTATGTCGACAGCGGCAGGCTGGCGG
>Ga0066256_1003993_pt1 | contig 13579 bp, 14 predicted proteins | sample ThiBio_1000_biof_FD_87107 | JGI IMG/M metagenome (GOLD analysis project Ga0066256, IMG submission 87107) | Wastewater bioreactor microbial communities from Cape Town, South Africa - Thiocy_expt_1000_biof (version 2) | ecosystem: Engineered > Bioreactor > Thiocyanate-remediating >...
GGCAAGCACGAGTTCCGGCGCAACCTCCAGGCCGGCCACGGCGCGGCGCATGGCGTCGAGGCTCGCCTTGCGGATGTCGCTGGTATCGATGTGGCGCGATGAGCTGGAGGCGACGGAGACGAAGGCCGACTGTAGGATCAGCGTGAAGAGCGCCTCGCGCCTTGCGGCATTGAGCTGCTTGGAATCGTTGAGCCCAGCGGGAATGTTGTCCGGGTCGAGCACCACGGCAGCGGCGACGACGGGGCCTGCCAAAGGCCCGCGGCCGGCCTCGTCCGTGCCGGCCACCGGCCAGATCCCGCGCTTGCGGGCGGCGATTTCCATCTGGAAATCCGGCCCTTCGGGCAGGTCGAAAAGAAGGCGGGAATCGGAGGATGTTGGACGGGACATGCGGCGAACCTCGCACATCCATCCGATTCCCTGCAAGCCCTCCGGCAGGAGGCGGATGCCGGAGGAACGACCGGCGCGCCCGGGGACTGGCGCGGCGGAAGAAGAGGCCGGGCATGAAGGCCCGGCAACAAAGTCGTTTCAGCCCGGCCCGCCCCGCCACCCATCCTTCCCCGATGGGAAGAGGGAGACGAATGGACCGGCGAAGCGGATGGGCACCCTGGCCTGCCTTGCCTGCGGCATCCCCTCATTCCGCTGCCGCGACCGTCTCCCCGGCGGGGAGACAGCCATTGCGGCCGCCGTTTCATCTCATGGGCGGCAGCCAGGCCGCCGTGCTTACAAGAGCGAAAGCTGCACGCCGCTGCCCGAAGGCGGCACGAACTGGTCGAGCGCGAGGGTGCGGCGGGGACGGGGCCGCTCCCCCCGCCTCGGCGCCCCCCCCCAGCCGGGGGGGGCCCGCCCGGCCAAAGGGGCGGGGCCCCCCCTGCCCCTTGCCCCGCCCGCGGCGGGAACCCTGGCCCCCCCGCCGGGGCGCGCCCGCGACCGCAACCTGCGGGGGGGGGGCGGGGGGGCGCGGGGGCGACCACGCGCGGGGGAGCGGGCTCACCTCCAGCGGCAGGCGGAGCAGGACGTAGCTCGCTTCGAGCGCGCCCGCCGCCTTGCCCGAATCGAGCACCCGCTGGATCTCGTGGTCGTTGAGCCCGGGAATGATCGGCGCCATCATGATCGCCGTCGGGATGCCGGCCTCCGACAGCGCGCGGATCGCCTCCAGCCGGCGCGGCGGGGTTGCGGCGCGCGGCTCCATGGTGCGGGCGAGCTTGCGGTCGAGCGTGGTGACGGACATGCCGACCCAGGCGAGCCCGCGCGTCGCCATGCGCGAGAGGATGTCGATGTCGCGCATGACGAGCGCCGACTTGGTGACGATGGAGACGGGGTGGTTCGCCTTGTCCAGCACCTCGAGGATCTGCCGCATGATGCGCCACTCCTTCTCGATCGGCTGGTAGGGGTCGGTATTGGTGCCGATGGCGATGACGCGCGGCTTGTAGCCGGGCTTGGAAAGCTCCCGTTCCAGGAGCTTCGGCGCATCGGGCTTGGCGAAGAGCTTCGCCTCGAAGTCGAGGCCGGCGGAAAGACCCATGAAGGCATGCGTCGGCCGGGCGAAGCAGTAGATGCAGCCATGCTCGCAGCCGCGATAGGGATTGATCGAGCGGTCGAAGGGAATGTCCGGCGATTCGTTGCGGGTGATGATTGTGCGCGGCTTTTCGACCTGCACCTCCGTGCGGAAGGGCGGAAGCTCCTCCAGCATCTGCCAGCCGTCGTCGAACGCCTCGCGCGTCACCGGCTCGAAACGCCCCGTGAAATTGAGGCCCGCACCGCGGCCGCGCCGCCGGTCCGCCTCGACGCGCATGCCCGTCTGGGCCATCAGGGCGTCGGCAACGTCCTTCGTGTGGCCGGGTGCCAGCGCACCCTGCCTGAGGCTCACAACATCGTTCATGGCTGTCTCCGACGGGGCCGTCTCGCCCCGATTCAATGACTATATTCCTATCGCCGAAATGAGAACATTGCAAGAACAAATTTCCGCGATCCATCGAACCGACCGGGTGCGGTGGAAATCGATGCTGCGATGCGGTATGGGAAACCATGCTGACGATCATCATGGAATGCCGGGACAACGAGGCGGAACTGGCGCAGACGCTGTCGGCGCTGGTCGCGGGCGCGGTCGAGGGGATCGTGCGCGACGTGATCGTGCTCGACCATGGTTCGCGCGACGGTTCCGCCCGGGTGGCGGATGCCGCCGGCTGCCGTTTTCTCGCTGAATGGGACCTGAAGGAGGTCGTGCAGTCGGCGCGGGGCGACTGGCTGCTGCTGCTGGAACCCGGCGCCCGGCCGCTGGCCGGCTGGGTCGATGCCGTCGTCGACCATGTCGCGGTCGATCCGAAGCCGGCCCGCTTCGCCATATCCCGCAACCACCGACGGTCCTTCCTCCGGCGCTTCGGGCGCACGCCGCCGCTGGAAAAGGGCTATCTCGTCAGCAAGCGCGAGGCGGCCGGGACGGCGCGGCGGGGCATGGGGCTCGCCGAGGTCGCGAAGGGCAGGGCGCGCCAGCTCGTTGCCGAGATCGTGCCCGCCTGGGCGGTGAAGGCGATGCGCGCGGGCCTGCGCTGACCGTTTCCGCTCCCGCTCAGGGCAGCTTATCCGCGATTCGGCCTGGTCGCTGGATGTCCTAGCCGGCGGAGCGCTTCAGGTGCTCGTCGAGGCGCGGCATGATCTCCACGAAATTGCAGGGCATGTGGCGATAGTCGAGCTGCGCCCTGAGGATGCCGTCCCAGGCGTCCTTGCAGGCGCCGGGCGAGCCGGGCAGCACGAAGACGAAGGTGGCGTTGAGGACGCCGCCGGTCGCGCGCGACTGGATCGTCGAGGTGCCGATCTTGTCGTAGGAGATACGGTGGAAGACCTCGGAAAAGCCGTCCATGCGCTTCTCGAAGATCGGTTCCAGCGCCTCCGGCGTCACGTCGCGGCCGGTAAAGCCCGTGCCGCCCGTGGTGATGACCACGTCGATGGCCTCGTCCCGCGTCCAGGCCTCCACCCGCGCGCGGATCGCGCCGACGTCGTCCGGCTCGATGGCGCGGGCGACGAGCCGGTGGCCGGCCTCCGTGATGCGCGCGGCGAGCGTGTCGCCGGAGCGGTCGGTCTCGGGCGTGCGCGTGTCGGAGACGGTGAGCACGGCGATGCCGATGGGAATGAAGGGCCGCGTTTCGTCAATCGTCGCCATCGGTCGCTCCGAGCGTTGTCGTTGCGGCGAAGAACCAGTGCGGATGCCGCCGTGAAAGCGCTGTCGCCGCTTCCTCCGCCGCTGCCTGTGAAGCATATAGCGCAAAGCAGGTCGCGCCGGAACCGGACATGCGCACCGTGCGCGCGCCGGTCGCGGCAAGGGCCTCGGAGATCCGCGCGATGTCCGGGCAGAGGCGGCGGGCAGGGGGCTCCAGGTCGTTGCGCAGGCGGCCGATCGCCGAAAGCCAGTCGGATGGGGCCGTCTCCAGCGCCAGCGCCGGGTTTTGCCGGCAGGCGAGTGCCGTGAAGACGGCGGGGGTGGAAACGCCGGCCAGCGGATTGGCCAGCACCATGGCCAGCGCCGGCATGGCAACGGGCGTGATGTCCTCCCCGACGCCGCGGGCGACCAGCGGCCGGCCGGCAAGGCACATGGGCACGTCGGCGCCGAGCCCGAGGGCGAGGGCGTCGTATTCGTCCTGCGGAAGGCGGGCCTGCCAGAGCGCGAGAAGGCCGCGCAGCGTCGCCGCCGCATCCGCCGAGCCGCCGCCGATGCCGGAGGCGACGGGCAGGTTCTTTTCGAGATGGATATGGACGGGCGGGCCGGCATCGCCGCGGCGGGCGAGCGCGGCGCGCAGCCGGTCACGCGCGCGGACGACGAGATTGTCTCCCTCGGCCGCTAGCCCGCCGGAAAAGCGGCCGGAAACGGTAAAGCGGTCTTCCGCCGCCGGCGACAGGCCGAGGCGGTCGCCGAAGGCGGTGAAGGTCACGAGGCTTTCGAGGAGGTGGTAGCCATCCTCGCGCCGGCCGATGACGGCGAGCGCGAGGTTGATCTTGGCCGGAGCCTCTTCGAGGACGGCAAAGCCCGAAAGGCTGTCGGCAGGCATCGCGTCAGGACTTGCGGTCTGCCGCCTTGCCTTCCGGCGCGGTGTTCTGCACGGGCTTGTCGTCCTTGGCTTCGGCGGAGGCCGGCTCGGTCTTCTGGAGCTCCGGCAGGCCGTTTTCGATCTTCAGCTTGATCTTCGGGATCTCCGCCTCTTCCGGCTTCAGGCCGAGCGCGCGGTTCCACTGGAAGGTCGCCTCCAGCTTGCGGCCGACGCGCCAGTAGGCATCGCCGAGATGGTCGTTGATCGCCGGGTCGCCGGCCTTCAGTTCCGCCGCCCGTTCCAGTTCCACCACCGCGTCGTCGAAGCGGCCCATGCGATAGTAGGCCCAGCCGAGCGAATCGACGAAATAGCCGTCGTCCGGTTTCAGGCTTACCGCCTTGCGGATCATGTCCAGCCCCTCGCCGAGGTTCATGTTCATGTCCACCCAGGAATAGCCGAGATAGTTCAGCACCTGCGGCTGGTCGGGGTTGAGCTCCAGCGCCTTGCGGAAGTTCGGCTCGGCCTTTTCCCATTCCTTCAGCCGCTCATAGGCGATGGCGCGCTGGAAGAAGATGCTCCAGTGGTTGCGCTGGGGCACGTTGCCGATGACGTCCACGGCCTTGTCGTAGAGCGCGGCCATCGCCTTGTAGTCCTTGGCGTCGGAAAGCACGCTGCCGAGCGCGAGGTAGGAGCGAAGGTCCGCCGGATCGGCGTCGATCAGCGCCTGGAGATGCGTCTTGGCATCGTCCACCTTGCCGGTGTCGTTGAGGTTGAGGCCGAGCTGCAGCTCGGAAATGCGCCGCATCGGCGACTTTTCCGGCACGGCGCGGTAATATTCGATCGCCTTTTCCGGCTTCTTCTGCGTCTCGGCGAGGCCGCCCAGAAGCACCAGCACGTCGTCGCTGTCAGGGTCGAGCGCGCGCGCGGCCTGCAGGTAGAGCGAGACGATGTCTTCCGCCCCGTCGCGGTTCAGCGCGCCGCCGATGGAAAAGAGAACGGCGGCGGCGCCCTGCGCGGCGGTGCGCACCTGCTGTTCCTGCTTTTCGCCCGCCTCGATGCTCTGGCGCAGCGCCTTCAGCGGCGCATAGCTGGTGATGAAGTTGTCGCCGACGGAAACCGCGTCGAGCGCCTTCTGCTTGTTGCCCTCGCGCGCCTCCAGGCGCGCCAGCGCCATCACGGCGCGCAGGAACGTGTCGGGTGCGGCGCTCGCGCCGTTGCGGTCGAGGATCGCCTCGTTGAGCCGCGCACGGGCCGTGGCCTTGTCGCCGGCCGCCGCCGCGAGCGCCCCGGCATGGTAGTTCTTGAAGATGGCGAGCCACTCCGGCCCCTTCATGCCGCCGATCAGCTTGAGCGCTTCCTTCGGCTTGCCGTCGCCGAACCTGGCCCAGGCGAGCAGCAGGTCGTTCATCATGCGGTCGAGGTCGTTCGGGCCGTTGTAGGCGAGGATCTTTTCCGCGGTCTTGTATTCACGCTTGCGGATCGCCTCCATGGCGCGCACCACGGAGGTGATGCGCTCGACGGCCGGGTCGTTCTTCAGCGTGTCGGCAAGCTTCACGCCTTCGGAGAAGTTGCCGTCCATGAGCTGCGTCACCATCAGCCGCTGCTTGACGTCCGAATTGGTCGGGTCGAACTGCAGCGCGATCTTGTAGAGCGCGACGGCGGTCTCGTAGTCCTTGTCGAAATCCGCGGTGCGGGCGGCAAGGAACGCGCCGGAGAAGGTGTTGACGCTCGCCGGGTCGAAGGGCGTTTCCTCGGCGGCGGCCGCTACCGCGGGCTTTTCCTCCGCGAACGCCGCCAGGGGACCGGTGAGCGCGATGCTGGCCGCAAGCGCCACGCCGGAAAGAAGCCGAAGGAGAAGGGAATGCCGCATCAAGATGCCTTTCGCCGGAAAGTATGGAGTTCGCCCCCTACGCCATCGCGCATCATCCTTAACGCGAAGCGACGCCGTAGAACTCGTGAATTGAGGCCATGCATGACAGGTCGTGCCACGACGGCGCCCAAATCAGTCACGGACTCATGACGGTAGAGAATGGCTTTTTTGGCGCGGTGCGGCAAGAAAATCCTGCCGCGCCGGTTTCGGTGCGATCAGCTCACGCGGGCGATGGAGAAGTCGATGACCTCGAGCAGCGCGCTCTTCCACGGCGAGGCCGGCAGCGGGGCAAGCGCGTCGCGGGCGATCATGCCGTAGTGCTGGGCGCGCGCGATGGTATCGGCAAGGCCGCCATAGCGGGTGATGAGGCCGAATGCGTGCTCCAGGTTGGCATCGTCGCTGTTGCCGCCCTCGATGGCCTCGCGCCAGAAGGTACGGTCTTCCGCCGTGCCGCGCCGCCAGGCGAGGATGACCGGCAGCGTGATCTTGCCTTCGCGGAAATCGTCGCCGGTGTCCTTGCCGAGATCGGCGGCCTTGCCGCCATAGTCCAGCGCATCGTCGACGAGCTGGAAGGCAAGGCCGAGATTCATGCCGTAGGACTTCAGCGCGTTGCGCTCGGCCCGGCTGGTATTGGCGATGATCGGGCCGACTTCGGCGGCGGCGGCGAAGAGCGCGGCCGTCTTGGCGCGGATGACCTCGAGATAGTCGTCCTCGGTCGTTTCCATGTTCTTGGCGACGGAAAGCTGCAGCACCTCGCCTTCCGCGATCACGGTGGCGGCGGTGGAGAGCACGTCGAGCGCTTCCAGCGAGCCGACCTCGACCATCATCTTGAAGGCCTGGCCGAGCAGGAAATCGCCGACGAGCACGCTTGCCTGGTTGCCCCAGATCATGCGGGCGGTGGACTTGCCGCGGCGCATGTCGCTCTCGTCCACCACGTCGTCGTGCAGCAGCGTCGCCGTGTGCATGAACTCGACGCTGGTGGCGGGCTTGATGTGGTGGGCGCCGTCATAGCCGAACATCGAGGCGGCCGCGAGCGTCAGCATGGGACGCAGGCGCTTGCCGCCGGAGGAGATCAGATGGTTGGCGACTTCCGGGATCATCTGCACGTCCGAACCGGCCTTCGACAGGATGAGCTGGTTCACCCGCTCCATGTCGGCTTTCGTAAGGTCGACGAGCGGCTTCACCGATGCCTGTTTGTTTTTGCCTTCTTCAAGCGGTATCACGACGCCCAAATGCCCGGACTCCTGTTCATTTTTGTTGAAAGACAATAGAAAGCGGGGCCTTCTGCGGCAAGAGGCGAATTGTCCCGCTCTCGGAATTAAGGCTGGAAAAGACCGGAATGATCGAACTGATCCGTACCAACGACGCCGTCCTGCTCTCCTTCGCGGAAAGCCTGATGAAGGAGGCGGGCATCCATTGCCTGATCGCCGACGAGGGCATGAGCATCCTCGAAGGCTCCCTCGGCATGCTGCCGCGCCGCTTCCTGGTGGAGGCGGACCGCAAGGACGAGGCGCGGCGCATCCTCATGGATGCCGGGCTTGGGGCGGAGCTGCGGCCGTGAGGGGTGTGGCCTTCGTGTCCTGCGTCGGGGGTAACCCCGCGCCCTCCGCCGCCGAGACCTCCCGCCCATGACCGTCCGCGAAACCGTCGATGCCTTCCACTACGGCCGCTTCCACCTCGTCCAGCCGAAGGGCATCGGCCATCGCTCCGGCATGGATGCGATGCTGCTCGCCGCGCTGGTCGCCGGCGAGGGGCCGATGCGGGTCGCCGATCTCGGGGCAGGGGCGGGCGCCGCCGGCCTTGCCGTCGCCTCGCGCATCGGGACAGCGGAGGTGACGCTCGTCGAGCGCGCGCCGCTGATGGCGGGCTTTGCCCGCAAGACGCTGGCGCTTGCCGGGAACGCCGCCCTTGCGGGCCGCGTCTCGGTGCTGGAGGCGGATGTCGCGCTCTCGGGCAAGGCGCGCATCGCGGCCGGCCTTCTCGACGACGTCTACGACCACGTCATCATGAACCCGCCCTTCAACGACCGCGTCGACAGCCGCACGCCGGATGCCCTGAAGGCGCAGGCCCATGCCATGGACGACGACCTCTTCGAGCGCTGGATCAAGACGGCCGGCGCCATCATGAAGCCGGGCGGCCAGCTCTCCCTCATCGCCCGCCCGCAATCCATCGCCGAAATCATCGCCGCCTGCGGCCGCCGCTTCGGCGGCATCGAGATCACCCCCCTCCACGCCCGTGCCGGGGAAGCGGCCCTGCGCATCCTCGTCCCACCCACCACGGGCTCGCGCAGCAGGCGCGCGCTGCGCCTGCCGCGCGTCAGGCTCGAGCCCGGCCGGCGCGCTTTCTCCCCCGTCGTCGACGACCTCAACAACGGCCTCGCCGCCTATCCGCGCCTGCCGAGGACCTGATTTTTCAGGCTTGCCATTGCGTTTTCGCCGGTCGTGCATACATCTGCCGGGCAACCGAACAGGAGACAGGGTCGCGCGATGGCCGGATTTTTGAAGAGACTGGTGCCGAAGAAGTTCCGCAAGGAAGGGATCGCCATCCCGGTCGTCCGGCTGCAAGGCGCGATCATGGCGGGCGGCAGCCAGTTCCGGCCGGCGCTGAATCTTGCCGGCGTCGCCACGGCGCTGGAAAAGGCCTTTGCCTACAAGGATGCCCCGGCGGTCGCCATATCCATCAATTCGCCCGGCGGCTCGCCGGTGCAGTCGCGGCTGATCTTCCAGCGCATCCGCGACCTTGCGGCCGAGAAGAACAAGCAGGTGCTCGTCTTCGTCGAGGACGTCGCGGCCTCCGGCGGCTACATGATCGCGCTGGCCGGCGACGAGATCTTCGCCGATCCCACCTCCATCGTCGGCTCGATCGGCGTCGTCTCGGGCGGCTTCGGCTTTCCGGAAATGCTGAAGAAGATCGGCGTCGAGCGCCGCGTCTACACCGCCGGCACCAACAAGGCGATCCTCGATCCGTTCCAGCCGGAGCGGGAGAACGAGATCGAATACCCCAAATCCCTCCAGCTCGAGATCCACCAGGCCTTCATCGCCATGGTGAACGCGCGGCGCGGCGGCAAGCTCGCCGACGACCCGGCCCTCTTCTCCGGCCGGTTCGGGCCCGGAACGCGCGGCCGCGCGCTCGGCCTTGTTCACGGCCTTGCCACCAGGCGGCGCGAGTTGCGGGCCCGCCACGGGACGTGGCGGAGCGTATAGGCTCTGCGGGCGTGGCGGCTCTGGCCGGCCTCGCGGAAGAAAAGGCGCTGTGGGGCCGCTTCGGCCTTTCCGGCTAGGGCGCCGCCAAGAACAATGGGGAGGGGCGATGGCCCAGATCATCTTTCTGCTTCTGGTCGTCGGGCTCGCCTGGTACGGCTATCGCAAGTTCGTGACCGATGCCGAGCGCCTGAGCCGCGAGCGCCGCCGCACCGAGGAGGAGCGCCGCACCGGCGCGAACGGCACCCTCGTCAAGGATCCCGAGACCGGCGAATATCGCCTGCGCCGCGACGAGTAGCGTTGCGCTGCGCGCCTGTCCCGTTGCGGGACCGTCGCAGGGAGGGTGCCGTGCCGCGCCGGCACATTAACCACGCCGCGTAAGGTTAACGCCGCATTTATCCGTTGCGCGCGCCCTCCGCCGTTGCGCCCGCGCGCAGGCGGGCCGATCTGTGGACGAGATACCGCCCGCATTGAACGGAGTTTCCGATGGCCTCGCTCGCCCTCGACCGGATCCGCACCATCGTCGTGACCGGTGGCGCCGGCTTCGTCGGCTCGCACATCGTCGACGACCTCCTGGTGCATTGCCCGGATGCCCGCATCCGCGTGCTCGACGCCTTTACCTATGCCGCCGACATGTCCCATCTCGACGCCGCCTTCCGCACGGGCCGCGTGACGATCCAGCAGGGCGACGTCGGCAATCTCGACCTCGTGACGGAGATGCTCAGGGACGCCGACCTCGTCGTGCACGCGGCCGGCGAAAGCCATGTCGAGCGCGCTTTCTCGGTGCCGGAACGCTTCACGGTCGCCAATGCGCTCGGCACCCAGGTGCTCGTCGAGGCGATGGGCCGGCGCCGCGTGCCGCTGATGATCCATGTCGGCACCGCGGAGGTCTATGGCGCCGGCACGGGCGAGCCGGCCGGCGAGCGCGCGCCGCTCCTGCCGGACAATCCCTACGGCGCCTCCAAGGCGGCCGCCGAGATGCTGATCGCCGGCCTTCGCCGCTCCTTCGGCCTCGACATCCGCGTGCTGCGCCCGGTCAATATCGTCGGCACGCGCCAGAATGCGGAGAAGCTGCTGCCGCGCTTCCTGGAAATGGCGGCCGTCGGCCGCCCGCTGCCGGTGCACGGCGACGGATTGCAGATGCGCGCCTTCGTGACGATGGCGGACTTCTGCTCGGCGCTGAGGACCGTCGTCACGCACGGCGCGGAGAACGCCACCTACAACGTGGCGGGAGACGACCTCTACGACATCCTCTCCATCGCCCGCATGGTGCTCGACGCCGTGCAGGATCCGGTTGCCGGCGTCACCTTCACCGGCGGCCGGCCGGACAATGCCAGCCGCCCGCCGGTCGACACCGCCGCGCTGAGGGCGCTCGGCTGGCAACCGAAGGGCACGCTTCGCGGCGAACTGCCCGCCCTTGCGGCATGGTACGCCGCCCGCGTGCCGGGCGGCACGCGCCGCCGGCTCCGGCAGGTGCCCGGCCTTGCGCCGCAGCGCGTGCAGGCCGTCACCCAGGCGGCGGGCTCCGGGCTCTTCCGCTCGCTCGAACGGCATTGAGGTGAGGCGCGGCGGCCCGCCGCCCGAAACCCTTGACCCCTCGGGCGCATCGTGGCACCAGTCCGCCAGCTTTTCCCGAATGCCCGGACACGAACCGATGACCCCTGCCGCCCTGCCTGACCACATGAACCCGACCCGCTCCTTCCAGGGGCTGATCCTGACGCTGCACGACTACTGGGCGGACAAGGGCTGCGCGGTGCTCCAGCCCTACGACATGGAGGTGGGCGCCGGCACGTTCCATCCGGCAACGACCCTGCGCGCCCTCGGCCCGAAGCCCTGGCGCGCCGCCTATGTGCAGCCCTCGCGCCGTCCCTCGGACGGCCGCTACGGCGAGAACCCGAACCGTCTCCAGCACTATTACCAGTACCAGGTCATCCTGAAGCCGAACCCGTCGAACCTCCAGGAACTCTATCTCGGCTCGCTCGCCGCCATCGGCCTCGATCCGCTGCTGCATGATGTGCGCTTCGTCGAGGACGACTGGGAAAGCCCGACGCTCGGCGCCTGGGGCCTCGGCTGGGAATGCTGGTGCGACGGCATGGAGGTCTCGCAGTTCACCTATTTCCAGCAGGTCTGCGGCATCGAATGCGCGCCCGTGGCGGGCGAGCTGACCTACGGCCTTGAACGCCTCGCCATGTATGTGCAGGGCGTCGACAATGTCTACGACCTCAACTTCAACGGCCGCGAGGGCGAAGAAAACCCCCCCCGGGCCGCCCCCCCCCCGGCGGCCGGGGAAGAATTTTCCCCGCCATAACTTCGAATATGCCGACACGGCCATGCTGCACCGGCACTTCATCGATGCGGAAAAGGAGTGCCAGGCGCTTCTGGCGGCCGGTGCGCCGGGCGACACCAACGCGCTGCACAAATGCGTGCTGCCCGCCTACGACCAGTGCATCAAGGCCTCGCATATCTTCAACCTGCTGAATGCACGCGGCGTCATCTCCGTGACGGAGCGCGAGCGCTACATCGCGCGCGTCCGCGTGCTGGCCAAGGAATGCGGCGAGGCCTTCCTGCTGACGGATGCGGGCGGCGCGAACTGGGCGAAGGACGCGGCCTGACCGCCTGAAAGGCCGGCCGGTTCCAATCGTTGCGGCAGAAAGCGACCTTGCGGGGCTTTCCAGCGCCGTTGCTGATGCTAATCTCCCGCAAGGCGCGAACAGGGAGCTCGCAAACGCATGATCGGTCTGGCAATCGCCGCAGTGGTCGTCATCTATGCCATCGTCATCTACAACGGCCTCGTGCGGGCACGGCAGGTGAAGGAGGAGGCCTGGTCCGGCATCGACGTGCAGTTGAAGCGCCGCGCCGACCTGATCCCCAACCTCCTCGAAACCGTGAAGGGCTACGCCGCGCACGAGAAGGAGACGCTGGAAAAGGTCGTCGAGCTGCGCAACCGGGCGCAGGCGGTGCCCGCCGGCGACGTTGCCGGCCGCGCGCAGGCCGAGGGCATGCTGAGCCAGGCGCTCGGCCGCCTCTTCGCCCTTGCCGAGGCCTATCCGGACCTCAAGGCCAACCAGAACTTCGCCGAGCTGCAGCGGACGCTGGAGACCATCGAGGGCGAAATCCAGATGTCGCGGCGCTACTACAACGGCGCGGCGCGCGATCTCAACGTCAAGGTCGAGAGCTTCCCGTCGAACCTCCTCGCCAGCCTCTTCAAGTTCGCAAAGGCGCCCTATTTCGAGATCGACAACCCGGCGGACCGGGCCGTGCCCACGGTCAAGTTCTGATCCGGGGCGCGCGATGACGCGGATTGCCGCCTTCCTCGCCCTGTGGCTCTGCCTTCTGGCCGGGGGCGCGGCGCGGGCCGAGGAATATTTCGACAGCTATCATTCCGACATCGCGGTCGCGAGGAACGGCACGCTCACCGTCACCGAGACGATGCGCGTCCATGCCGAGGGCGACCGCATCCGCCGCGGCATCTACCGCGACTTCCCGCTGACCTTCACCGATGCGGACGGCCGCGAGAAGGAGGTCGGCTTCAGGATCCTGGGCGTCGAGCGCGACGGGCGCCCGGAGCCCTACCACACGGAAAGCATCCGCCGCGGCGTCCGCATCTTCTTCGGCTCGTCGAACACGCGCCTCGACCCGGGCTTCCACGATTACCGCCTGACCTACGAGACGACGCGGCAGATCCGCTTCTTCGACACGCACGACGAGCTGTTCTGGAACGTCACCGGCACGGAATGGGCCTTCCCGATCCGCCGGGCGAGCGCCACGGTGACGATGCCCCCGGGCGTCAGCGCCAGCGAGCTCACCTATTTCACCGGCCCCTTCGGCGCGACGGACAGGAATGCCCGCGCGGAAAACCGAGGCGAGCGGGCGCTGTTCGAGACGACACGCCCGCTCGGGCCGCAGGAGGGCCTGACGATCGGCGTGAAGATGCCGGCGGGAAGCATCGACAAGCCGACGGCGTCCGAGGAACGCGCCCTGTTCTTCAAGGACAACCGCGATCTCTTCCTCGCCCTCGGCGGCTTCGTCGTCGTTCTCTTCTATTACCTCTGGGCATGGCGCGCCGTCGGGCGCGATCCGCCGCGCGGCGTGGTCGTGCCCCGCTGGGATGCGCCGGAAGGCATCCCGCCGGCGCTGGTCAGCTATATCGACGGGAAGGGGTTTGGCGGTCACGGCTGGACGGCGGTCTCCGCCGCCTTCCTCAGCCTCGCCGTCAAGGGCCTGGTCGAACTCGGCGACCTCAGGAAATCCATCACCGTCACGCGCACCGACAAGCCGGTGCCCGCCCGCCTGCCGACCGGGGAGGCGACCCTGCTTGCGGCCCTGCCGGCGGCAGGCAGCGCCTTCGTCATCGAGAAGTCGAACGGCAGGAGCGTGCAGAAGCTCGGCGCCGATTTCCGCGACGCGATGGAGAAGGAGCACCGGCTGAAATATTACCATGCCAACTGGCCGCAGGTGATCCTCGGCATCGTGCTCTCGCTGGCCTGCCT
>Ga0066256_1003997_pt1 | contig 13567 bp, 7 predicted proteins | sample ThiBio_1000_biof_FD_87107 | JGI IMG/M metagenome (GOLD analysis project Ga0066256, IMG submission 87107) | Wastewater bioreactor microbial communities from Cape Town, South Africa - Thiocy_expt_1000_biof (version 2) | ecosystem: Engineered > Bioreactor > Thiocyanate-remediating >...
TGGCAGATCAGAGCTAATGAACATCAAATCTCCATCAGAAAAATTCCCGATGTGGCTGCCCATGAACCGGATTCCATAACTTTTTTCAACAAAAATGATCTCAAATTCCGGATGATAATGCCATGGATAATCCATATAAGGCGTTATTTCTCTCTTTACGGTAATGGACGATAAATGATTAAAAGGTATCTTTTCAAGTTTTGGCTGCATAACTTATATTTTAATGCCTATAAAATTAATAGTTATAAAGACAATATTTCGTCTCATGAATAGATAGTGTTATAAATGGAAAGCGTAGTGGTATATTGTAAAGATATTCATAAATACTTTTGTGAAAAGGAGCCTGCTGAACGCAGGACATTTCGAATTTTTGCCGGTTGGTGAGGACACCAACCGGGGCAGCCCGCCGTGGGGCGGTGTCCTCACCGTCCACAAGCACGGCAATGCGAAATTTGAAATGCACCGCTGAATCATTAAAATTCAGGAATTCTCATTGCATCGTCGCCAGCGCAACTAATCTAGAAATGAGCATTTTAACACGGCATTGAGGAATAAACAATTTTTAAAAAAGAAATATGCTGGTAAATCAAAGTCCAAAAAGAAGCGGTTCGTACATTTTTAAAATTACTCTTGTTGCTTCTGTTGGAGGATTTTTGTTTGGTTACGATCTGGTAATAATTGCAGGGGCGCTTCCTTATCTCAGCGAATATTTTCAACTTTCTCCTGCAATGAAAGGATTGGCGGTAAGCAGTGCAATTCTTGGGTCTATTGCCGGGCCTTTATTTGGCTTTTGGTTCACAGAACGTCTGGGGAGGCGAAAGACTATGATGATCGCCAGTTTCTGTTTTATGATTTCTGCTGTTGGTAGTGCGTTTGCATTTTCAATTTGGGATTTTGCTTTTTGGCGTTTCGTGGGCGGTATAGGTATTGGCCTCGCAATGATATCGTCGCCTATTTATATTGCAGAATTATCTCCGCCGGAAAAGAGAGGCAGTTTAGTAAATGTAAATCAACTGTCCAATGTGATTGGAATTAACCTGGCAGTAATTGCGGGGTATTTTTTATCTTTTGATGGCTGGGGTTGGCGGTGGATGTTTGGCTCTGCAATTATTCCTACCGCTTTTTTATTGATAGGATTACTATTTATTCCCGAAAGCCCAAGATGGCTCGCTTCTAAGGGCAGGTCAGATGATGCACTTGACATTCTTACAAAGATTAATGGTAAGGTAATAGCGGAAAATGAATTAAAGGAAATTAAGAAAGAGCTTAATCAGGAAACAGGTGCATTTAGAGAGTTATTTCAGCCAGGGATTAAGATCGCGTTGTTTATAGGTATTGTTTTAATGATATTTTCCCAGATCAATGGAGTGAATATGATGTTACTCTATGCTCCGACTATCCTGGCTGATGCGGGAATTAGCATTGGCTCAAACGCTATATTGACTTCTATTCCGGTTTACCTGTTTATTTTCATTTGCACTGTGATCGCTTTTGGCTTAATTAAGCGTTTTAGCCGGAGAGGCCTGTTGATTACAAGTATTTTGTTTATGGCATTGGGCCATATCATTATGGCTATCAACTTACATCAGCATTGGCCACCTTTATTTACATTGGTCCCTATGCTCATTGGTACAGGTGCGTTTACACTGGGTTTTGCACCTCTAAGCTGGATCATTGTTTCAGAAATATTTCCTAACAGCGTACGGGCAAAGGGCCAAACGCTTGGCAGCCTTACACATTGGGTAATGGCTACTATCATCACGTTTGTGTTTCCGGTAATTAGTGAGAGCCTGGGCGAAGGAGTTATATTTTCTTTTTTCTGTGTGATGATGGTGTTACAACTCTTCTTCGTAATAAAATATATGCCTGAAACAAAAGGGCGATCTCTTGAAGAACTGGAAACCAATCTTGTTTTACACTAAATCATTTTTGCTTTATGAACTTTAAATTCGTTTGCTTCGGCGAAGTATTGTTTGATGTGCTGCCTACAGAGGTAAAAGCTGGCGGTGCACCCATGAATGTCGCCTATCATCTTGGCCAGCTTGGTAATAGAACAACTATCATTTCAAAGCTAGGTAACGATGTGCGCGGTAGGGAATTAACCTCCATTCTGAAAGAAAAAAATATCAACCTCGATTGTCTTCAAATTGACCCCGATCACGATACGAGCGTAGTGCTTGCAACACACAATGAGCAGGGCGATATGAAATACGAAATTGTTGAGAATGTGGCCTGGGATTTCATTGAGTTGAAACAAAATTATGAATCGTTGATTAAAAATGCAGGGTACTTCATTTTCGGTAGCCTTGTCACCCGTAGCCATGTTTCAAGAAGCACATTGTTTAATTTACTGGATGTGCCCTGTAAACGTGTGTTTGACATTAATCTCCGTGCTCCTTTCATCAATCAAAAAAGTATTGAATACCAATTAAACAAAACCGATATTTTAAAAATGAACGAAGAAGAGCTGGACCTTGTTTCAAGCTGGTATGTTCAGTTTAATACTATTGAAGACAAGGTGCGATTTCTTCAAAATAAATTTCAGATAACCACGCTGATTGTTACCCGTGGTGCGAAAGGTGCTGTAGTGAATCAGCAGCATTCATTTTATTATCACGATGGATTTAAAGTAACTGTTGCAGATACAATTGGTAGCGGCGACAGTTTTCTCGCGGGCTTTCTTTCAGAGCTGATAAAGGGCAATGCGGTAGAAGAAGCGCTTGACTTTGCCTGTTGTCTTGGCGCTTTCGTTGCAACAAAAGCAGGTGGGTGCCCCGATTATACAATAGATGAAATTAAAAAATTACAATCTATTCTACATTAAGAATTTTCTAAACTTTAATAACATGAACATTTATTCACGCTTAAAAAAAAGAAAAATGAGAAGACTATTATTTCTGGTCTCATTCTTTCTGCTTGCCACGATTGCTAATGCACAGCAGAGGACTATTTCAGGTACGGTTACCAATAAAACCGATAATTTGCCTCTTGCAGGGGCTACTGTTACCTCTCCAAAACTTTCAGTTGCAACAAATGCAGACGGTAAATTTAGTCTTTCTGCTAACACGGGTGAAACACTTACTATTACCTACATTGGTATGAGAACGCAATCTGTAAAAGTGGGTAACGAATCTGAAATTACTATTCAGATGGAGCCTGGCGTTGTTGAAGGTGATCAGGTTGTGGTAGTAGGTTATCAAACTCAACGAAAAGCAGATTTGACGGGAGCTGTAACGGTCGTTGATATGGACGACATCAACAAATTACCCAATAATAATCCTATACAGGCACTGCAAGGCCGAATACCTGGAATGATTGTTTATACAGATGGCTCGCCAAGCGGCTCAAATGTGAATGTTCAAATTCGCGGTGTTGGTTCTATTAATGGCAATGCTCCATTGTATGTAATTGATGGCGTTGCGACTTTTTCAGGTATGCATGAATTAAACCCTAACGACATAGAATCTATACAGGTTTTAAAAGATGCAGCTGCTGCAACTATTTATGGTGCAAGGGCTGCAAGTGGAGTAATTATTATCACAACCAAAAAAGCAAAGAGAGGGGTTACATCGGTTACCGCTAATGCGCGGGGCAGCTACTCTTGGTATGGCACTAAAATGCAGGTATTAGATGCCGAAGGCTATGGTCGTGCGGTTTGGCAGGCAAGTGCTAATGACGGTTCCCCTTTAAGCAAATACCTTATTTATAAGTTTGACTACGGCAGAGACGCTAATAACAACTATACGCTAAACAGGATTTTATTGCCGGAATTTGTTGATACTACAACCCGAACCATGCGCACTGCTAATACAAACTGGTTTAATGAAATTTCTCAGCCTGCATATTCTCAAAACTATGATGTCAGCCTGTCTCGTGGGACAGATAAAGGAGGTAGCGTATTTTCCTTAGATTATTTGCATAATCAGGGAATTGTAAGAACAACTGATTTTAAACGTATGACTGCGCGTATCAATTCAGATTATAAGCTCATCAACGATAAATTATGGATCGGTGAAAATTTTTCAGTTAGCAGAACTCAGGAGGTTCAGGATCCGGGCGTTTTAAACCCTGCACTTCAGGCTTTGCCGGTTATACCAGTTCACACGATTGATGGTATTGGTTGGGGCGGCCCTTTTGGAGGTATGAATGATCGTCAAAATCCTGCAAGAATAATTGCGGACAACAAGCAAAATCATTACACATTCATTAGACTATTTGGTAATGCCTTTGCTGACCTCGAAATTTTTAAGAACCTGCATGCAAGAACTAGTGTAGGATTAGATTATGGAAACTTTGACAAGCGCGATATGCAACTAAGTTATGTTTCAGGTTACTTAAATAATCCTGATAACAAAGTTACTATGAGCCATTTTACAACATCGCAGGTAATTTGGACAAACACATTAAACTATAAAAGTGACTGGCTGAAGCACTCACTGGATGCAATAGCCGGACATGAAATTGTAAAGTACAATGGTATGGACTTTGGTGCCAGCCGTATGGGTTTTGCAAGTGAACATATTGATTATATGTACCTGAATGCAGGTACAGGTTTAAAAGATAATTATGGTGGCGCATCCGAAACACGCCTGATGTCTTACTTCGGAAAAGTAAACTATGTATTTGATAGAAGATACCTGGCATCTGCCACATTACGTTATGATGGTTCTTCAAGATTTGGTAAGAATAATCAATTTGCTTTATTCCCCGCATTCAGTGTGGGTTGGAGGTTGAATAATGAAGACTTCATTAAAGATAATTTCGATTTTATTTCTGATCTGAAATTTAGGTATGGTTGGGGTGTAACCGGTAACCAGGAAAATATTGACGCAACAGCAAACAGAACATTGTATGCAACAAATTACTCGGGTGGTGATCCCACCTGGAGAACTCCCGATGGTACTGCCTATGATTTGAATGGAATGGGGTCAGGAACATTACCTTCAGGATTTCAATTAATTCAAAGAAGTAATGATGACGTAAGATGGGAGTCTATGACGCAATCCAACTTTGGTATTGACTTCGGGTTTCTTAATCAAAAAATTTATGGGTCTGCAGACTATTTCGTAAAGACGACATCAGACATGCTTGTTCGCCCCGCTTATATTGGTGTAATTGGTGAAGGTGGTTATCGTTGGGTGAATGGTGCATCTATGAAGAATAAAGGTTTTGAACTCTTAATTGGGTATAAAGGATTGATTGCATCAACGGTAAATTTTGATGTAACTGCTAATCTCGGTACTTATAGAAACAAAGTAATTTCATTACCTGAATCTGTAGTGAATACATATGGCGGTAACGGAACTACTGATAATATTCTGGGACGCCCGTGGGGATCAGGTTATGGATATGTTGCTGATGGGCTTTTTCGAAATGCTGACGAAGTAGCAAACTCTGCAGAGCAGGGAGCTGGCAAAGGTTTGGGACGCATTCGTTATAAAGACCTGAATGGTGATGGAACTATTGACCAAAAAGATCGTACATGGATATTTAATCCGAATCCTGCATACACTTATGGTTTAAATATAAACCTTGGTTACAAAGGGTTTGACTTTATGGTATTCTTGCAGGGAGTGGGCCCTGTTGACCTGAATGTGTATGATGTAAAGTCAATGACAGATTTCTGGAGTATTAATGAAACAGGATCTAACAAAGGTACCCGCTTATTGGAGGCGTGGTCATCTGCTAATACAAGCTCTTCTATTCCTGCTTTAACATTAACCGACAGAAATAACGAAACCCGTTTTTCAACATATTTTATTGAAAACGGAGCATATATGAAACTTCGCAACATTCAATTAGGATATACATTGCCTTCAAAAATCTCTTCAAAAATCTCCGCTAAAAGCCTGAATGTATATGTGAGCGGACAAAACCTTTTCACTATTAAGTCTAAAAATTTTACCGGTGTTGATCCTGAAACTCCAGCATGGGGTTATCCGATTCCTTCTATGGCAACAGCAGGCGTAAGGCTTACATTCTAATCAATCTAAAAAATAATAAAAGCGTAAATATGAAAAAAATATTTTTAATTATAGCAGTTTCGGCAGTTTTATTAAGCTGTAAGAAAAGTTGGCTTGATGTATCTCCAAAAGGCACGTTAAGCGAAGCGCAAGTTGCTGAGAACCCTGATGGCCTTGTAAATGCCGCCTATGCCTATCTTGGTAATGACCACTACACAACGCCCTGGAGCTTGTGGCCTTATGGTAATGTAAGGTCAGGAGATGCTTACAAAGGTGGCCGCGATGAAGCAGATATACAACAGTTTCATTTTGGTGAAATTTTCATTAATCAAAGGAGCGATTTAGGAACACTCGATGGTATGTGGTTTCAATTTTATGTAGCCATTTCAAGAGTGAACTCTGCGTTGGCAAACCTGAACGCAAAAACGGATACGGAGTTTCCGGCAAAAAAGCAAAGGATTGCAGAAATGCGTTTCCTGCGTGCACATTGGTATTTCAATCTAAAGATCATGTGGAAATATGTCCCTTATATTGATGAGAATGTAAATTCTAATGATTATGGAAATATCAGCAATCGGGAATTGACAAATGACCAACTGTGGGAGAAAATAGCAACTGATTTACAGTTTGCAGTTGATAATCTTCCGGCATCTCAAACACAGATAGGCAGGCCAAGTAAAATTGCAGCACAGGCATATCTTGCAAAAACAAAATTGTATCAAGCATATGAGCAGGATGAGCAACATAATGTAACCAAGATCAATGCCGATAAATTGAATCAGGTGGTTACTCTTTGCGATGCTGTGATTGCATCTTCTTACAGCCTGGAGCCTGATTTTGCAAACAATTTCATTAATGGTTCTTATGAAAACGGACGCGAGTCAATATTCGCAGTTCAATTTTCAAAAGATGATGGAACCATGTTTGGCCGACTTAATTATGGAGATGTATTAAGTGCGCCACAGGGAATTGGTTGTTGTGATTTTCAAAAACCGAGTCAAAATCTTGCGAATGCTTATAAAACAGGTGTAGATGGTCTTCCCATGTTCAGTACTTTCAATAATGCTGATTTAGACGCAAATGTAAACACGGTCGACCCCAGACTGGATCACACGGTGGCAATGCCCGGCCATATTTGGAAGTATGATCCTAATACGGTTTATCAGGTTAGTTGGAACAGAAGTCCTGATGTGTACGGCACATTCGCTTCACAAAAAGAAAATGTAAAAAGATCAGAATATACACAGCTAGGCCCTTTTTATGCTAATACAAAAAACAAGATTCTTTTAAGGTTAGCTGATGTATTGCTTTGGAAAGCAGAAGCACTGATTGAATTAGGGCGGCATAACGACGCATTGTCTTTAATCAATCAGGTTCGTACAAGAGCAAAAAATAGTACTTCATTATTAAAATTGTCTAATGGAAATTTTGAATCGAATTACAAAATAGAAACTTATCAGCCTGGTGTAAATTGTACCTGGACACAGGATTTTGCAAGGCAAGCTTTGCGCTGGGAAAGAAGGCTGGAATTTGCTATGGAAGGCAACCGCTTTTTTGATTTGGTAAGATGGGGCGTTGCAGATACTTACCTGAATAATTATTTCTCTGTCGAAAAAACAAAGCGAACCTATTTAAAAGATGCAAAGTTTACCAAAAACAGGGATGAGTATTTGCCGATTCCTTACCAGCAGATCCAATTCAGCCATAATCTGTATAAACAAAATCCGGGTTATACGCAATAGTGAATTTAGTCCTATTATCATGGGGATGGTTCCGAACTATGATAATGAGACAATCGTTTTTCGACACGCTCAGGATGACACTTAAAACATTCAAGCAACAATAAAATATTATAAAAATGAAAAGTTTAACAGTGAAATACATGGCAATTGCTATAGCATGTATTTCTATAATCGGTTGCCAAAAGAAGGATTATAGCGCTGATCCTGCAAAGGTCGCAACTATATCTAATCTTCAATATCAACTTAATGGCGATACAGTTTTAATCACATGGTCTCTTCCATCGGGTGCACACGTTTATCCTCTGATTAATACTGGAAGCGGTTCAACCAAGCTTGCGCTCAACTCAACCGCTTACAAATTTGGAATTGTTGAAACTAATAAAGAGTATGGGTTTACAGTAAAATTAGCTGATACTTCTGGTAACCTGTCTTTAGGTGAAACAATCAGGTTTAATCGGGTGGGTGCATCTCCTGTTTCAAACCTCAGCGCTTTACAGGATGAAAAAGATGTGATAGTTAGTTGGACAGCGCCTGCTACTGCGGTAAGTAAGATTCAAATTAAACTAGGCGGCCAGACTGTGGAAGTTGCACCAACTGTAACGTCTTACCGTTTCACTAATATAGCTTTAGGTAGCTATACAATCAGCGCAGTAACAACTAATAGCAGCAACCAGCCATCAAACGCTGTTTACCTGCCTTTCAGGGTAGGTGCAACCGCTGTAGCCTACATCGGTATTTATTCAGATTCCACGGCGTTGTTAAATACTGGCGATGATGACGAAGTGGCTGCCGCGAAATGGTTATTCAGCCAATACGCTACTGCCAGGTACATTTCCTTTGACCAGATTAAAAATGGCTCAATAGATTTAAGCCAGTACCGCGTGCTTTGGTGGAACTATGATTTGGAAACCACAAAGAACCTTCCCGCTATAGCTTTAGATGCGACTGTGCTGAATAAAATAGGTACGTTTTATAAAAATGGCGGCGGATTATTATTGAACCAATTTGCTGTTCAATATTTTTGGAATCTGGGTCGCTTTACACTTCCATATTTTACAGAATATGGAACAGGTGCGGGTTTCAATAATCCTGATGCATGGGGCATTGGTATCAACGTTCGCAAGAAGCATAATTACAGTAACCATCCTTTGTACAAAAATATTAGTTTAACCACACAGAGTGATGGCCGTGTAACATTCCCTACAATTGGTCCGGGTTGGAAAGAAAACCATAATGCAGTAATAATAAGAATTCCGGAATATTATGGTTTACCTAATGATAGCGATGATGCTTTTGCAAAATTCAATGCTGATAATAATACGATGTGGTTAGGCATGTGGGATGGTATTGGTGACTACTTTATGGCCGGCATCATTGAATTACAGCCTAAAGATGCTTTTCTGGGTACAGGCATTTTCATTGGCATCGGTGGTATTGAATGGAACCAAAATGGAAGTACAAATCCGTATCAAAATAATGTTAGACAACTATACAAAAATGCAATTGAGTATTTAAAAACGAAATAGGCATTTCAATACCTTTCCGCCAGTTTATTAGCGGTGGAAAGTTTTTTACTTAAAAAAAATAACAATCATGTGTGGCAGTTCATTTTTAAAAATAGTTTTATTAAGCAGTTGCCTTTATGCTTGTGGCAAAAAGGATAACGGCGGCCAAAGCATTGTTGAAATCATAAAAGATTCAACTGCAAGCCTTATTACTTTAACCGAAACTGACTACCGGCCTGCTTATCACTTTACACCGGCCCGAAATTGGATGAATGATCCAAACGGGTTGGTTTACAATAATGGCACTTATCATTTATTTTATCAATACAACCCAAATGCAAGCGTTTGGGGACCGATGAATTGGGGTCATGCTACCAGTACAGATTTAATGAACTGGAAAGATGAATCCATCGCCTTGACACCGGATAATCTTGGAACTATATTCTCGGGCAGCGCAGTGGTAGATGCAAACAATACTGCCGGGTTTAAAAACGGCGTGCAAAACCCTTTGGTAGCGATCTATACAAGCGCCGGTGCCACCCAGCAACAAAGTGTTGCTTACAGTAACGATGGTGGTTTTACATGGACGAAATACAATGCCAATCCCGTGTTGCCTAATCCAGGGATTGCGGATTTCAGAGATCCTAAAGTTTTCTGGTATGCTGCATCATCAAAGTGGATTATGGTGCTCGCTGTAAACGACCGCATTAAAATTTATTCCTCATTCGATTTAAAAGCATGGACTTTTGAAAGCGATTTCGGTATGAGCTACGGCGCGCACGGCGGCGTGTGGGAATGCCCTGATCTTTTTCCGTTAACTGTTGAAGGCACAGGTACAACAAAATGGATATTATTAGTGAGCCTTAACGGCGGTCCTAATGGCGGCACCGCTACACAATATTTTGTCGGTGATTTTGACGGGAAGAGTTTTACCATTCCTGAAAATAAAACATTATGGATGGATTATGGAACAGACAATTATGCCGGCGTTACTTTTAATAATATTCCAAACACTGATGGCAGAAGGATTTTAATAGGTTGGATGAGCAATTGGAATTATGCCCAAAATACACCTACAACAACCTGGAGAAGTACGATGACCGTTCCGAGAAGGCTTTCATTGGCTCAGGTTTCAGGTAATTATATTTTGAAATCAAATCCTGTTGTTGAATATGTTGCATACAAGGCAAACAATCCTGATACGTCGGCAACAGGGCCATTAAAGTGGATCAGCACAAAAGATAACAAAATAATAAAAACGGGCTCTTACGAAATCGATTTTAATGCAGATCTGAATACGAGCACGTCTTTCCTGTTTACACTTGGAAACCTGAAAGAGAAAATTTATTTGAGTTACGATAAAGCCGCGCAAAATATTGTAGTGGACAGAAGTGGCGCGGGCGTTGACTTTGCGAACCTGTTGCGACAAAAAATCAATTGCCCTTTTGTGCCAAAAGCCGGTCAGTTAACGAACTTTCAAATTCTTGTAGATAAAACTTCAATGGAAATTTTTGTAGATGATGGTGAAAGAGTTATTACAACACTATTCTTTCCAAGGTATCAATACGACCTGTTAAAGATTGAAGGTGATGGAACTGCTTCGGCAATCAGCAACTTTAATATGAAAGGCATTTCAAAAAGTATAAATCGCTAAGCACAAAAACAGGTAATCAATATAAACAACGAAAACACAACCGCTCTATTAGATTTTTTAAAAAAATATAAAATGAAAAGATATTTGGTGGCTTCGGGTTTGTTTTTTTTAGTAACGAGCTTGTGCAGCAGTTCCTGCTCAAAAGGAAATGGCCCGGTAAAAAAGGACTCGACAACAATTGTTATTACCCCAATAGAACCACAGGCAACATTTAATTGTACTCAGCAAACCGAAAGAACAGACTATCAGATATATAAAATGTGTAATGATGGAACGCGTGTTGGAGATATTAACGTGTATTATGATGAACAATCTGGTCAGTTCAACTTGTACTATTTAAAAAACATTTGGAATGATGTTGCTAACAAAAGGCATCCCTGGTATGCTTTTACAACAACTGATTTTACAAGCTACGCAGAAACAGGCGAGTTGCTAAGTTGCAGCGCTGATCACTGTGCGCAGGATTTTGCAATCGGTTCGGGTAGCGTGATAAAGGCCAATGGTTTGTTTTATGTGTTTTATACCGGGTTTAACCCGCATACAGATTGCAGCAATATCAGAAAAGAAGGAATTATGCTGGCGACTTCAAACTATGCTACTACAGGCTTCGCAAAGGACGCCTCTTTTACAACATTATATGCGCCAAAAGGTGTAGGATATGATGAGTATGACAACTTTCGCGACCCTTATGTTTTTAAAGATGACGCATCTTCTTTATACTATATGTTGTTATCGGCTCGTAAAAATGTAAATGGTACATGGCGTGGGGTGATAACGTATTACACATCAACTGACCTTAGAAACTGGAATTTTAAAGATGTGTTTTATGATGGTGGAAACACTAACTTTTTCATGATGGAAACACCACAGCTTATCAAACTGGGCAGCATTTGGTATTTGATTTTTTCAGATTCAGATTCAAAATATACTTACTACCGTAAAGTCTCATCTCTGTCCGGTACCTGGGATGCACCCGTAGATGCCGATCGCTTTGATGGCAAAGGCATTTATGCTGCCAAAATTGCTAAAGATAAAAACGGTAATGCCTATTTATTTGGCTGGAATTATAACACAGTTGATCATACTGATGCCGGTGCCTGGATGTGGGGCGGCAATTTAATAATACACAAGATTTCGCAAAAAGCTAATAATGATCTGATCGTTGGCCTGCCCGAAAGCATCAGAAATTATCTTTCTAGAAACGATAATTCTTTGGTTAGAACCACCCAGACGGGTAATGTGACTGCAACAGCGACGAATTCATTCAATCTAAATGGTAGCGGGACCATGGCAAATGTTGTTTTCAATTCACCTTCATCAAACCGCTATGTTCTCAACACCACCATCAATTACAAATCTTCATTTAACGATTTTGGCTTTATGATTGGTAATTGTGATGCGTCAGAGAATTTTTATAGCATCAGGTTTGTTCCGTCATTAAATACGCTACGTTTTGATACAGAAAAAAGAAGCGCGTTAAATTATACAACCGTCGCTAAAACATCTGTTCCCATTACCCTTTCATCAAACACCGATTATAAGGTTACAATGGTTGTAGAAAACTCGATTGCCGTAGTGTATGTAAATGACGCTGTGGCGCTTACCTGCCGTATTTATAAATCAATTGGTACTAGCTGGGGCATTTTTGCTGATAACAGCGAAGTGGCGTTCAATAATATTTCTTTAAAAACTCCTTAATAAAAATCAATGAAAAAAATAATAGTAACTGTTGCTATTGCCAGCTTGGGTATTTTATATTTCTGTTCCTGCCAAAAGATAATTGAAAAAACAGTTTACATAAAAGATACCACAATTATAAACGCGCCAACCGTGGTGTTGCCCGAATTCAATATTATAGACTACGGCGCTATTGGTGATGGGAAAACCGATTGTTCTGAGATTATTAATAAGATAGTCAATGAAAAAATACCTGCCTCTGGTGGAACTATTTTAATACCCTTTGGAGATTTTTTATTAAATAATCCTATAATTATTAATAAAAATTTTGTAACTATTCGCGGGTTGAACACCGGGCTTAGAAGCAATGTAGATGTGAATTCAGCTGCATTGGCTAACCCTGGTGGTGGAAGTAAGTTATTGTTAGGGTCATCCTCAATAGGTATCAATATACCTGTATTGCCCGATGTAAATGGAAGAAAGAATAGAGTGTCGGGTTTAGTGATTAAAAACCTTGTAATTTCTGGTGGAACGAGTATTAAGGGCGTTGGAATTAATATTGCACAGGACAATGATGGCGTAAGAATTGAAGATTTTGTGGGTATTAACTTAAGTACCGGTATTGTGGCAAATGCGGCCGATGCAATGATCATAAAGAATTGCTGGATATCAGAATGTACCAATAGCATCAGCATGTCCAATGGCATTCAAAATATGATTAGTAATTGCCAGTTGGGTGCGCAGCCCGCAGGCATTACTGTACAGCTCACCAATCAGGAGAATTTTATTTTCTCCAACAATCACGTATATCCCGATGGAAACGTAAACCTGCAGATGAGCAATTGCAATTATGGTAATATATCAGGAAATAATTTTCAAAGCTATTATTTGGGCATAATTGAGTTAAATAACAGCAGTAAAAATCTTATAAGCAATAATATCATCTGGATGCGCACTCCTGCCAATCCAGCGAGCCAGTTACGTGGCCGCGATGCTAATTATGGAGTAGTAAGAGTTAGTGGTAAC
>Ga0066256_1003999_pt1 | contig 13562 bp, 10 predicted proteins | sample ThiBio_1000_biof_FD_87107 | JGI IMG/M metagenome (GOLD analysis project Ga0066256, IMG submission 87107) | Wastewater bioreactor microbial communities from Cape Town, South Africa - Thiocy_expt_1000_biof (version 2) | ecosystem: Engineered > Bioreactor > Thiocyanate-remediating >...
CCGTCGGGTTTGGAGGGGTCGGTGCGGATCTCGCCCGCAAAGCCCGTCACTTCGGCCATCATCCGCGTCAGTTCCAGGATGGTGGTGTCCTTGCCCGCGCCGACATTGATATGGCCGTCGCCGGAATAGGTCTTCATCAGAAAGACCAGCGCGTCGGCGCAATCGTCCACATGCAGGAATTCGCGGCGCGGCGTGCCGGTGCCCCAGATGGTGAGCACGGCGTCGCCCCGCAGCCTGGCCTCATGGGTCTTGCGCATCAGCGCGGGCAGCACATGGCTGGTGACGGGATCGAAATTGTCGCCGGGGCCGTACAGGTTGGGGGGCATGGCGGAGATGAAGTCGCAGCCATGCTGGCGGCGATAGGCCTGTGCCATCTTGAGGCCTGCGATCTTGGCGATGGCATAGGCTTCGTGGGTGGGCTCCAGCGCGCCGCTCAGCAGGGCATCCTCCGGGATCGGCTGGGGCGCGAATTTGGGATAGATGCAGCTTGAGCCCAGATAGAGCAGCTTGGCCACCCCGCCGTGCCGCGCCGCCTCGATCACATTCAGCGCGATGGCCAGATTGTCGAACAGGAAATCGGCGGGAGCCGAGGAATTGGCCAGGATGCCGCCCACCCGCGCCGCCGCCAGGAAGACCGCCTCGGGCTTGTGTGCCGCGACCCAGGCGTTCACCGCCGCCTGGTCGCGCAGGTCGAGCGCGGCGCGGTCGGCGGTGAGGATTTCGCACTGTTCCGCCGCCAGCCGCCGCACCAGCGCGCTGCCCACCATGCCCTTGTGGCCCGCGATCCAGACGCGCCTGCCGGCCAGCGGAAAGAGGGGGGCGGTCATGGGGTGGCGACGCGCGCCAGTTCGAGGTCGGCGGTCACCATCTCGCGCACCAGTTCCTCGAAGCTGGTTTCGTGGGTCCAGCCCAGCCTGGCGCGCGCCTTGCTGGCGTCGCCCTGCAGCCGGTGCACCTCGGCGGGGCGGAAATAGCGCGGATCGATCCGCACCAGCACCTGGCCCGACCGGGAGTCGCGGCCGGTTTCGGCGGCGTCCTTGCCCGACCAGTCCAGGCCGCGGCCCACTTGCGCGAAGGCGCGTTCCACGAATTCGCGCACGGTGTGGCATTCGCCGGTGGCGAGCACATAATCGTCGGGCTTGTCCTGTTGCAGCATGGCCCACATGCCGCGCACATAGTCGCGGGCGTGGCCCCAGTCGCGCGCCGCCTCCAGGTTTCCCAGATAGAGGCAGTCCTGCGCGCCGGTCTCGATCGCCGCGACGCCGCGTGTGATCTTGCGGGTGACGAAGGTCTCGCCGCGCAACGGGCTTTCATGGTTGAACAGGATGCCGTTGGAGGCATGCATGCCATAGGCTTCGCGGTAATTCACCGTGATCCAGTGCGCGAAGACCTTGGCCGCGCCATAGGGCGAGCGTGGATGGAAGGGGGTGGCCTCGGACTGCGGACATTCCCGGGCCGCGCCGAACATTTCCGACGTGGACGCCTGGTAGAAGCGGGTGCGCGGCGCCAGCCCCAGCAGGCGCACGGCCTCCAGCAGGCGCAGTGCCCCCAACCCGTCGGCATTGGCGGTGTATTCCGCCGTCTCGAAGCTCACCTGCACATGGCTCTGGGCGGCAAGATTGTAGATTTCCTGCGGCTGCACCTGTTCCACCACGCTGATCAGGTTGGTGGCGTCGGTCATGTCGCCATGGTGCAGGATCAGGTGCGGATTGCCCGAATGCGGGTCCTGGTAGAGATGGTCTATACGGCCGGTGTTGAAGCTGGAGGAGCGGCGCTTGAGGCCATGGACCTGATAACCCTTCGCCAGCAGGAGTTCGGCCAGATAGGCGCCGTCCTGACCGGTGATGCCGGTGATCAGCGCGATTCTTTCTCTCGGTTCGCTCATGGCCGTCCCACACTGGTATAACGGAAACCGGCCTCGGCCATCTGGGCGGGGCGGTAGATGTTGCGCAGGTCCACCATGATGGGCGCTTTCAGCGCCTGTTTCACCCGGTCCAGGTCCAGAGCGCGGAATTCGTTCCATTCGGTCAGGATCACTACGCCATCAGCGCCCGCCAGCGCGTCATAGGTATCGGCGGCGAAGTCCAGCGCCAGGTGCTTGGCCGCTTCCTTGTGGCCTTCGGGATCGAAGGCGCGGACGGTGGCGCCGGCCTGCTGGAGATAGGGCACGATCACCAGCGCGGGTGCGTCGCGCATGTCGTCGGTGTTGGGCTTGAAGGTCAGGCCCAGAACCGCGATGGTCTTGCCCTTCACGCCGCCGAATGCCGCCTCGATCTTCCGGGCCATGGCCAGCTTGCGTTCGTCATTGACCTTGACCACCGCTTCCACGATGCGGGTGGGCGCGCTCAGTTCCTGCGCCGTCTGCACCAGGGCCAGGGTGTCCTTGGGAAAACAGCTGCCGCCATAGCCGGGACCGGCATGGAGGAACTTCTTGCCGATACGGCCGTCCAGGCCGATGCCGCGCGCCACGTCCTGCACGTCGCCGCCCACCTTCTCGCAGATGTCGGCCATCTCGTTGATGAAGGTGATCTTGGTCGCCAGGAAGGCGTTGGCGGCATATTTGATCAGCTCGCTGGTCTCGCGGCTGGTGAACAGGATGGGTGTTTCGTTGAGGAAGAGGGGGCGATAGACCGCGCGCATCACCTCGCGGGCGCGTTCGGTGTCGCAGCCCACCACCACCCGGTCGGGACGGCGGAAATCCTCCAGCGCCGACCCTTCGCGCAGGAATTCGGGATTGGACGCCATGTCGAACCGCGCCGCCGGATTGGTCTTGCGGATGATCTCCTCCACCTTGCGGCTGGTGCCGACCGGCACGGTGGATTTGGTCACGATCACGGCATAGCCGGTCAGGGCCCTGGCCACTTCCTCGGCGGCGGCGAAGACATAGGTGAGGTCGGCATGGCCGTCGCCCCGGCGGCTGGGCGTGCCCACCGCGATGAACACCGCATCGGCCCCCGCCACGGCGGAGGACAGATCGGTGGTGAAGGACAGGCGGCCCGCCTTGGCGTTGGCGGCCACCACATCGTCCAGGCCCGGCTCGTAGATGGGAATGCTGCCCTGCTTCAGGGTTGCGACCTTGGCGGCATCCTTGTCGATGCACACCACGTCATGGCCGAATTCCGACAGGCAGGCCCCGGAGACCAGGCCGACATAGCCCGTTCCGATCATGGCGATACGCATCAGGACTCCCGGAAAAACTGCTCCCTTCTGGCGCGAAAGAGGCCGCAATTCAAGGGACTTGCAGGGCGGCGGGATAAATTGTCCCTGTGATGACAACAGGTTATAAGAAATCCGATGATCGTCCTGCGCGACCTGGTCTTCGACTATCCCGGCCATCGGGCGCTGCATGGCGTCAGCCTGCGCGTGGAGCCCCGCACCATCACCGCCCTGGTCGGTCCCAATGGCGCGGGCAAGACCACGCTGCTGCGCTGCATGGCGGCGCTGGAAACGCCCTATGCCGGATCGGTGACGATCGACGGGCTGGACACGCGCGAGGCGCCGCGCGCCATCCATGCCCGGCTGGGTTATCTGCCCGATTTCTTCGGCCTGTATGACGTCCTGTCGGTGCGGCGCTGCCTGCACTATGCGGCGCGCGCCCATGGCATCGGCTCTGCCCAGGCGGCGGGCGCGGCCGAGGCCGCGGCGGCGCGGGTCGGGCTGGCGGACCGGATGGAGCAGGCGGCGGGGGCGCTGTCGCGGGGCCTGCGCCAGCGGCTGGCCATCGCCCAGGCCATCGTCCATCAGCCCGCCGTGCTGCTGCTGGACGAACCCGCGGCGGGACTGGACCCGCGCGCCCGGCGCGACCTGTCGCGCCTGCTGCTGGAGCTGCGCGCCGACGGCATGACGCTGGTGGTGTCGTCGCACATCTTGGCCGAGCTGGAGGATTATTCCAGCCGCATGATCATCGTGGATCAGGGCCGCATCGCCGGCGGGCAGGCCATCACGGTGCGCGATGCCGCCGCCGCGCGCCTGCGCCTGTCGCTGGCGGCTCCCCATGACGGCCTTGCGGATTTCCTGGCGCGCCAGCCCGGCGTAACGGTGATCGCGGCCGATGCGGCGGGCGCGCTGTTGACCTTGCGGGGCGATGCGCCGGAACGCGCCGCGCTGCTGGCGGCGCTGGTGGGCGCGGGGTTTGCCGTCAGCGCCTTCGCCGAGGACGCCCGCGCGCTGGAAGACGTCTATTTCGCGCAGGTGACATCCGGGGAGCGCAAACCGTGAACCCGGAACTCCTCCGCAACCTCTGGCTGGAGGCCAGCCCCATCCGGCTGGCGCTGATCGCCGGGCTGGTGCTGCTGGTGTTCGCCGCCGCCTCGGCCGTGCCGCCGCAATGGGGCAGCGCCGAAAGCGCGGCGCAGGTGCTCTACTGGTTCTTCGTGGTGCTGTGGGGCACCCGCAACGCCGCTTTGTCGGTGGTGGCCGAAATCCGCGAGCGCACCTGGGACGGGCAGAAACTGTCGTCCATCGGCCCGGTCCAGATGATGTGGGGCAAGCTGCTGGGCTCCACCGCCGCCAACTGGTTCGGCGGGCTGCTCTGCCTGCCGCCGATGGTGGCGCCGGTGCTGGCGGGACAGGGGCCGCGCGCGGCGCTGCTTTATGCCGGGATGATGCTGGCGCTGGGCCTTTTCGCCCAGGCGGCGGCGCTGCTGTCCAGCCTGATGCTGGTCCGGCGCAACACCGGCAACTGGCGGCTGGATACGTTCCTGTGCCAGGTGGCGGGCATCGCCGCCGCCTTTTCCTATTTCACGCTGTGGCGCTCGCTGGACGCCTTCCAGACCAGCGGCGCGGAAACGCTGGTCTGGTGGGGACAGGTGTTCAACCTGCGTGCCTTCCATCTGGTGTCGCTGATGGTTTTCCTGACCTGGGCGCTGATCGGCTGCTGGCGCATGATGCGAGCCGAACTGCGCTTCGCCAACGGCCCCTTTGTCTGGCTGGCCTATCTGGCGTTTCTTTGTGTCTATGAGGCGGGCTTCGCGCCCTGGCTGGTCCACCGGCTGCACCTGGACGCAGCCCCGCTGTTCGACACCATCCTGCGGCTGGTGATGGCGGTGTTCACCCTGACGGCCACGACCTACAGCATGGTGTTCCTGGAGCCCAAGGATCCGGTACGGATGCGCTGGCTGGGCGAGCAACTGCGGGCCGAGCATCTTCGCCGGGCTTTCCTGGCGCTGGATGCCTGGATGCTGAGTTACGGCGCGGCGCTGGCGGCCAGCCTGGTGTTGGTGGCGCTGCTGATGGCGCGAGGATCGCCCCTGGTTCTTCCCGCCGCCGCATTGCCGGGATTCCTCACGCGCGATGTCGCCATCTTCGTGCTGGTGCGCGGGGTGGCGCAGGGCAAGGGCGATCTCGCGGCGCTGGCGATCCTGGGCGCGCTCTATGTGCTGGTGCCGCTGATTCTGCGCGGCGCGGGGCTGGAGGCGCTGCTGGCGCTGTTTCTGCCCCGGCTGGGCGCGCCCCCGCTCACCGTCATCGCGGCCTGGGCACAAGGTCTTGTCATGGCCTGGTTGGCCCTACGCAGCATACGCCCCGGCATACGGGAAAAGCTTAAGGCCGCTTAACGGTTAAGCTTCAGCCTTTTTTTACCGTAACGCCCCACACTCGGCCTGCTCAACAGGATTAACAGGCCATGAGTCCATCTCCCGCGCTTGCCCTCGCCAACACCGAACTGCCCGTTCCCGGCGCGCCCGCTGTTGGCGCACCCGTCACCGGCGCGGTTGAAGCGGCCGCGCCCTTGCGCGACTTCTCACAGCCCTGGATGGATCTGAACGACAAGTCCGTGCTGGTCACCGGCGGCACCGGCAGCTTCGGCAAGCATTTCATCCGCACGGTTATCGCCCAGTACAAGCCCAAGCGCCTGATCGTCTTTTCCCGCGACGAACTCAAGCAGTTCGAGATGCAGCTGGAGTTTCCGCAGGCCCAATATCCCTTCATCCGTTATTTCATCGGCGATGTGCGCGACCGCGACCGGTTGGAACTGGCGCTGAACGGGGTGGATTTCGTGGTCCATGCCGCTGCCATGAAGCAGGTCACCACCGCCGAATACAATCCCTTTGAATGCATCCGCACCAATGTCTTTGGGGCGGAGAACGTGGTCAGCGCTGCTTTGCGCGCCGGGGTCAAGCGCGTGGTCGCGCTGTCCACCGACAAGGCCGCCAACCCCATCAACCTCTATGGCGCCTCCAAGCTGGCCTCGGACAAGATCTTCGTCGCCGCCAACAACCTGGCGGGCGCGGAAGGCACCCGCTTCTCGGTGGTGCGCTACGGCAATGTCTTCGGCAGCCGGGGCAGCGTCATTCCCTTCTTCCGAAAGCTGATCGAGGACGGTGCCGACAGCCTGCCGATCACCGACGCGCGCATGACCCGTTTCTGGATCACGCTGACCCAGGGCGTGAATTTCGTGCTGTCCAGCATGGAGCTGATGCGCGGCGGCGAAATCTATGTGCCAAAAATTCCGTCCAGCACCATTCCCCAGCTGGCCACGCTGGTCAGTCCCGACAGCCGCCAGCATATCGTCGGCATTCGCCCCGGCGAGAAGCTGCACGAAACCATGATCCCGGCCGACGACGCCCATTGCACCGTCGAACTGGAAGACCGCTATGTGATCCTGCAAAGCTTCGCCACCGCCGCCCGCGACGCCTATCTGCATCGCGGCGGAAAGCCGGTGGACGACGGCTTCAGCTATTCCAGCGACACCAACCCGGAAAAGCTGGATGGGCGCGGACTGCAAAACCTGCTGGCCATGTCCTATGCCTGACAAGGTGCCTGCCGAGGCCGCAGCTACGTCTTTCCTGCCTTATGGACGGCAGGAGATCGGTGATGCCGACATCAAGGCGGTGGTCGAAGCCCTGGTCAGCGGCTGGCTGACCACCGGCCCGCGCGTTGCCGAATTCGAGCAGGCCTTTGCCGCCCATTGCGGCGCGGCCGAGGGCGTGGCGGTCAATTCCGGCACCGCCGCTCTGCATTGCGCCATGCGGGCGCTGGGCATCGGACCGGGCGACGAGGTCATAGCCCCGGCCATCACCTTCGCCGCCAGCGCCAATGCCGCGTTGTATGAAGGCGCGACGCCGGTCTTCGCGGATGTGGAGCCGGATACCCTGCTGATCGATCCCGCCTCGGTGGCGGACAAGATCACCGCCCGCACACGCGCCATCGTGGCGGTGGATTATGGCGGCCAGCCCGCCGACTATGATGCCCTGCGCGAAATGGCGCGGGAACGCGTCATAGCGCGGATCGCGGATGCCTGCCATTCGCCGGGCGCGACCTATAAGGGTCGCCCGGTGGGTACGCTGGGCGACATCTCCTGTTTCTCCTTCCACCCGGTGAAGCACATGACCACCTGCGAAGGCGGCATGGCGGTGACGGATGATGCGGAAATGGCCGCGCATATGCGCCGTTTCCGCAACCACGGCATCGACAGCGACCATCGCAGCCGCGAGGCCAGCGGCGCCCATGCCTATGACATGGGCGAACTGGGCTATAATTACCGCCTGCCGGATGTGCAGTGCGCCCTGGGCCTAGCCCAGCTTGGCCGTCTGTCCGGCTGGGTGGCGGCGCGCCAGAAGATCGCCGCGCTGTATGCCGCGGCGCTGGCGAGCCTGGCCGAGATCCTGCCGCTGAAAACGCATGGCGACCGCACCAATGCCCATCATCTTTATGTCGTGAAGCTGGCGGGGCATGTGGACCGCGACCGGGTTTTTGCCCGGCTGCGGGCCGAAGGGATCGGCGCAAACGTCCATTACGCGCCGGTCTATCTGCATTCCTATTACCGCGCGCGCGGCTATGCGCCGGGCCTGGCGCCGGTGGCCGAAGAGGCCAGCCGCCGCATCCTGACCTTGCCGATGTTCCCGGCCATGACGGCGGCCGATGTGGAGCGGGTGACCGAAGCCCTCACCAGAGCGACGGCGTAAGCACTGTCTCATCGTCCAGCGCCAGCGCATCCCAGTCCAGCGCGGGCAGGGGCGCGCTCGCGGCCGCCAGGATTTCCTCCAACTCGCCCGGCGCGGTCACGCCCACCAGCGCGATGGCGATTTCGGGCCGCGACAGCACGAAGCCCAGCGCCGCCGCCAGCGGCGTGGATCCGGCCTGCGCGATCCGCGTCCTGATGGCGTCGAGGCGCGGCGCGGCCTGTTGCAGCTTGGGCGGCAGGGTATCCAGGAACAGAAGCCCTTGCAGGAAGACCGAGCGGGCATGCACTTCCACGCCCAGATCGCGCAGCCGGGCAAGCGTTCCGTCTTTCAGCAGCCGCTGATCCAGCATGCTGAAAGGAAGTTGCATCACGTCGGGGCGGAACCGTTCGGCCAGCGCCGCCGGATCGTCGGCGACATAGGTGGAGATGCCGATACGGCGGAACACGCCTTCGGCCTTCAGCGCCCGCAAGGCGGGCCACAGCGCGGCATCGGCAAGATCGGCGGCGGCGTGGACCAATAGCGTGTCGGCCTTCAGCGCCCGGGCCGACTGCCGGGCACGCGCCACCACGGCGTCCACGCCGTGCCGGGCATGGATGGTCTTGGTGACGATGCGGAAGGGCGCGGTGTCCAGCGCCGCCAGCACCTGTTCGGATTCGCCATAATTGGCGGCGGTGTCCAGCAGCGTCACCCCGCCTTGCGCCGCGCGCGCCAGAATGGCGCGGGCATCGTCCAACGTCACCTGGCCGCGTTTGTTGGACACGCCATAGGCCTGGCCGAACTGTACGGTTCCGAGGCCGAGCTTATTCATGCAGCATCTCCTCGACATACTCGGCTATGGCCAGCGAAGCGGTGAGCCCCGGCGACTCAATGCCGAACAGGTTGACCAGTCCCGGCAAGCCGTGCGCGGCGGGCCCGTCGATGCGGAAATCGGCATTGGCCGCGCCGGGACCGGACAGCTTGGGGCGCACGCCGGAATAATCGGGCGTCAGCCGCTCGGCGCGCAACCCGGGCCACCAGCGCGCGATGCGCGGCGCGAAATCGGCGGCGATGCCGTCCGGCACGCCATAATCGATCGCGGCGGGATCGTTGCCGTCCAGCCATTCCACATCGGGGCCGAACCGGGCCTGCCCCGTCATATCCAGGGTCACATGCACCCCCAGCCCACCCGGTTCGGGCACCGGATAGACCAGATGCCGGAAGGGTGCGGGACCGGACAGGGACGCATAACGGCCCTTGGCCAGATACAGCGGCGGGATATCCGTCAGCCCCTCGATGTGCCGGGCCACGGCTTGCGCCCACAGGCCCGCCGCGTTCACCACCAATCGGGATTCCAGCATCAGGTCTTCGTCACCGTCGCGCACCGACACATGCCAGCCATCGCCGCCGCGCCGCAACCCAGTCATCTTTGCCTCGCGCACCAGGGTGACGTCGCCCAGCAGCGCCAGCATGTACTGGTGACTGTCCAGGATGCCGGTGGAGGGTGACAGCAAGCCGATTTCGGCGCTGACCTCCGGCTCCAGCGCCGCGATGGCGGCGCGGTCCAGCGGCTGCAGGTCGGTCACGCCATTGGCCTGGGCGGCGTGGGCAAGGGCTTCGATCTGGCTTTCCTGCCCGGCCTGGCCCACCACCAGCTTGCCGATGCGCCGGTGCGGCACGCCATGGGCGGCGCAGAACTCATACAGCAGCGCCTTGCCCCGCACACAGAGCCGCGCCTGCAGCGAGCCTTGCGGATAGTAGAGCCCGGCATGGATCCCCTCGCTGTTGCGGGCGCTGGTCTCCAGCCCGATATGGGCGTTCTTTTCCAGGATCACGGTGTCGTGCCCGGCCCGCGCCAGTTGCCGCGCCACCGCCAGGCCGACAGCGCCCGCGCCGATCACCACAGAATCACAGGACAGGTCCATGTCCGCCTTTTGCCCGATTTGCCGATACGACACGAGAGGCGCGGGCTGCCGTGTAGTCTTTTGTAACATGGCGTTCTTGGACCGGTCCGGCGAAATGCCTTACAGACGCCTGTCCTTCAAAGTATTGGATAAATGATGCAATTCATTGACCTGCAGGCGCAGCGCGCCCGTCTTGGCGCGCCGCTGAACAAGGCCATCGAACAGGCGGTCGCCTCCGGTCAATGGGTACTGGGACCGCAGGTCCGCGAGCTGGAAGCGGCGCTGGCCGCCTTTGCCGGGGTCAGGCATGTGGTGGCCTGCGCCAACGGCACCGATGCGCTGCAACTGGTGCTGATGGCCTGGGGCATCGGGCCGGGTGATGCGGTGTTCGTGCCCGCCTTTACCTTCTGCGCCACCGCCGAGGCCGTGGCGCTGGTCGGCGCCACGCCGGTTTTTGTCGATGTGCGAGACGACAGTTTCAACATGGACCCGCAGAGCCTGAAAACCGCCATCGCGCTGGTGAGGGCCGAGGGCCGGCTGACACCGCGGGTGGTGATGCCGGTGGACCTGTTCGGCCAGCCCGCCGATTACCGCGCCCTGGCCCCCATCGCCCAGGCCGAGGGCCTCAAGCTGTTCTGCGACACCGCCCAGGGTTTCGGCGCGCGTCTGGACAACCGCGTGACGGGCGCGATCGGCGATGCGGCGGGCACCAGCTTTTTCCCAGCCAAGCCGCTGGGCTGCTATGGCGATGGCGGCGCGATCTTCACCAACGATGACGGGTTGGCGGCGATCCTGCGCTCGCTGCATGTGCATGGCGCGGGCAGCGACCGCTACGACAATGTCCGCATCGGGTTGAATTCGCGGCTGGATACCATCCAGGCGGCGGTGCTGCTGGAAAAGCTGAAAATCTTCGCCGACGAGATCGAACGGCGCAACGCCGCCGCCGCCCGCTACAATGCCGGGCTGCGGGCGGGCAGGGGCGTGGCGGTGCCGGAGATGATCGCGGGCGCGGTGTCCACCTGGGCGCAATATGTGATCCGGGTGCCGGATCGTGATGGATTGCAGGCGGCGCTGAAGGCGGCGAACATTCCCGCCGCCATTTATTATCCCATCCCGCTGTCGCGCCAGACCGCTTACAAGCACTATCCCAGCGCGCCCACGCCGGTCAGCGAAAAGCTGGCGGGCGAGGTGATCGCGCTGCCGATGCATCCCTATCTGGAAGCCGCCGACCAGGATCGCGTCATCCAGGCGGTGCTGGACTTTACCGGCTAGCCCGCGCGCAGATAGCGCACCGCTTCGTCGCGCCCGAATAGATACAGAAGCACCCGCAGCGCCGCGCCGCGTTCGGATTTCAAGTCGGGATCGCGCGCCAGGATCAGCCGGGCGTCGTCATGGGCCACGGCCAGCAGGCCGGCATGGGCGGCGGGATCGGCCATGCGGAATTCCTGCAAGCCGCTCTGGCGGCGGCCCAGCACCTCGCCCGGCCCGCGCAGGCGCAAGTCTTCTTCCGCGATCACAAAGCCGTCATCGGTGTCGCGCATGGTCTTCAGCCGCGCCTTGGCGCTGGCGCCCAGCGGCTCGTGCCAGACCAGGATGCAGCTCGACTTGCCGCTGCCGCGTCCCACCCGGCCGCGCAACTGGTGCAGCTGGGCCAGACCGAAGCGTTCGGCATGTTCCACCACCATGATGGTGGCCTCGGGCACGTCCACGCCCACCTCGATCACGGTGGTGGCGACCAGCATTTGCGTCTCGCCCGCCTTGAAGGCGGCCATGGCGGCGTCGCGGTCGGCCGCCTTCATCTTGCCGTGCATCAGTCCGACATTGAGCCCCAACGCCTGACGCAGCATCACCGCCCGGTCCTCGGCGGCGGCCAGGTCCAGCTTTTCGGACTCCTCCACCAGCGGGCAGACCCAATAGGCGCGGCTGCCCCGGTCCAGCGCGGACCGCAGATGGGCAATCAGTTCGTCCAGCCGGTCGGCGCTCATCACCCGCGTCTCCACCGGCTTGCGGCCCGGCGGGCGGCCGGTGATGCGCGATACATCCATGTCGCCATAGGCGGTCAGCGCCAGGGTGCGCGGAATCGGCGTGGCGGTCATCACCAGCACATCGGCTGGCCCCTGTTTGTCTTTTTGGCCCTTGGACTGCAACTGCATCCGTTGATGGACGCCGAAGCGGTGCTGTTCGTCCACCACCGCCAGGCCCAGATCGCGGAAGGCGACATCCTCCGAGAACAGGGCATGGGTGCCGATCAGGATGTCGATCTCGCCCGCCGCCAGCCGCGCCAGGGTTTCGGCGCGGCCCGCGCCTTTTTCCCGCCCGGTCAGGCAGGCCAGCCGCACGCCCGCCGCTTTGGCATAGGGTTCCAGCGAGGCGAGATGCTGGCGCACCAGAAGTTCGGTCGGGGCCATCAGGGCCGCCTGCATCCCCGCTTCCACCGCTGTCAGCATCGCCAGCAGCGCCACGATGGTCTTGCCGCTGCCGACATCGCCCTGGAGCAGGCGCAGCATCCGTTTTTCGGACGCCATGTCGGCCTCGATCTCGGCCAACACGGCCAGTTGGGGATCGGTCAGGGCAAAGGGCAGAGCGGCGATCACCTGGGCTTTCCGCGCGCCGGTGCCCGATACGGCGCGGCCCTTGTTGGCGCGTAGGTTGGCGCGGATCAGCAGCAGGGCCAGCTGGTTGGCCAGCAGTTCGTCATAGGCCAGCCGCTGCCGCGCCGGAGTTTCGGCCGACAGGTCGCCGTCATGTTCGGGATTGTGGGCCGTCGTCAGCGCGTCATTGAACGTGTCCCAACGCCGCTGTTTGGCAAAGGCGGCATCCTGCCATTCCGGCAGCGGTGGCACCCTGCCCAGCGCGCCGCGCACCGCCTTGACCATCGGCCGGGCGGTCAGCCCCTCGGTCAGGCCATAGACCGGCTCGTGCAGCGGCAGGGACGCGGCATCCTCCGGGGCGACCACATGGTCGGGATGGGCCATCTGCAGCCGGTCCTTGAATTTCTCGATCCGGCCCGACAGCACGCGCCGCGCGCCCACCGGCAGCAGCGTCTCCATCCAGTCGGCGGTAGCGCGGAAATATATGAGTTCCATCACCGCGCTGTCGTCGGACACCCGCACGCGCCAGGGTTGGCTTTTGACGCGGGGCGGCAGATGGTCCAGCACGGTCACTTCCACGGTGGCGATGCGGCCCGGCTCGGCCTCCGCCAGCCGGGGGCGATAGCTGCGGTCCACCACCCCCACCGGCAGGTCGAACACCAGGTCGGCCAGCTTGGGCCCGGCCACCTTGGCGATCAGCTTTTCCAGCTTCGGCCCCACCCCGGACAGGGTGCGGATGTCGGCGAACAGGGGGAAAAGGACGGCAGGGCGCATTGCTACGCAATGCTATTTTAAATTCCCCCCTCTGTCTGCCTTTGCGGGCAGGCCCGCAGGCAGACATCTCCCCCGCCATGCGCTTTGCGCAGCGGGGGGAGAAAGCCTGTTCCAGGTTGTTCTGGCCGCGCCCACTGGCTATATCCGCCCCATGACAGACCTTGGACAGGGTGGCTCTTCGGAGAACCGCCGGAAACGGCTTTTGTTTCGCGCCCAGCGGCGCGGCTTCAAGGAAGTGGACCTGATCTTCGGCCAGTATGCGGAAGCCCATCTGGGGCGGCTGGACGCGGTGGGGCTGGACCAGTTCGAGGCCCTGCTCGCCGCCCCGGACCAGGAGGTCTATGCCTGGCTGCGCGGGGCCGAACCTGTGCCGGACACGTATGACAATCCGGTGTTCGCGGGCCTGAAAGCGG
>Ga0066256_1004001_pt1 | contig 13552 bp, 9 predicted proteins | sample ThiBio_1000_biof_FD_87107 | JGI IMG/M metagenome (GOLD analysis project Ga0066256, IMG submission 87107) | Wastewater bioreactor microbial communities from Cape Town, South Africa - Thiocy_expt_1000_biof (version 2) | ecosystem: Engineered > Bioreactor > Thiocyanate-remediating >...
GGCGGTGGCTGCGTCGCGGATGCCGAAGCCCACACCCACAGGGATGGTCGCATGTTGGCGGATGCGGGGCGGCATCTGCTCCACGGCCGCCGTATCCAGTGCGCCGGAGCCGGTCACGCCCTTGAGCGACACGTAGTAAACGTAGCCGCTGGCCACGCGGGCCACCTGGGCCATGCGTTCGTCCGTGCTGGTGGGAGCCAGCAGGAAGATCAGGTCCATGCCGTGCGCGCGCAGGCTGGCGGCGAAGGCTTCGCATTCTTCGGGCGGGTAGTCCACGATGAGCACGCCATCCACACCCGCTGCCGCAGAGTCGCGCACAAACGCGCCGTCACCGTGCTTCTGGTCGTAGCGTTCCACGGGGTTCGCATAGCCCATCAGCACCACGGGCGTGGTGCTGTTGCGCTTGCGGAACTCACGCACATGGTCGAGCACCTGCACCATGCCAATGCCCAGGCTGAGGGCCTTTTCGCCCGCTTTCTGGATCACCGGGCCATCGGCCATGGGGTCGGAGAAGGGCACGCCCAGCTCAATCACGTCGGCACCTGCCTCGACCATGCCGTGCATCAGCGCGGGGGTGATGTCAGCGAACGGGAAGCCGGCGGTCACATAAGGAATCAGCGCCTTGCGGCTCTGCGCTTGCAGGGCAGAGAAGGCGGATTCGATACGGCTCATTTATTTCACCACCTTGATGGGCTGCTCGCCGCCCTTGACCGGCCGCCCTTCGCAGCTGGGTCGGCAATAGAAGTCGGCGCCGCTCAGGTCGGCCACAGTGCCGATGTCCTTGTCGCCCCGGCCCGAGAGGTTGACCAGGATCGACTGGTCTGGGCGCATGGTTTTGGCCAGCTTCATGGCATAGGCCACGGCGTGGCTGGATTCGAGCGCAGGGATGATGCCCTCGGTGCGGCACAGGTAGTGGAAGGCGTCCAGCGCTTCCTGGTCGGTGATGCCGACGTACTCCGCGCGGCCGATCTCCTGCAACCAGGCGTGCTCGGGGCCTACGCCGGGGTAGTCCAGGCCCGCGCTGATGCTGTGGGTTTCGGTGATCTGGCCGTTGTCATCCTGCAAGATGAAGGTGCGGTTGCCATGCAGCACGCCCGCGCTGCCTTTTTGCAGCGATGCGGAGTGCTTGCCCGACTCCAGGCCTTCACCCGCAGCTTCCACGCCAATCAGGCGCGTTTTCTCGAACGGGATATAGGGGTGGAAGATGCCCATGGCATTGCTGCCGCCGCCCACGCAGGCGATAACGGCATCGGGTTGCTGGCCCAGCACCTTTTGCTCGGTCAGCATGGCAGGCATTTGCTCAATGCATTCCTTGCCGATCACGCTCTGGAAGTCGCGCACCATCATGGGGTAGGGGTGTGGGCCCGCCACGGTGCCGATGATGTAGAAGGTGTTGTCCACATTCGCTACCCAGTCGCGCATGGCGTCGTTCAGTGCGTCTTTCAGGGTCTTGCTGCCGGACTCCACGGGCACCACCGTGGCGCCCAGCAGCTTCATGCGGTACACGTTGGGGCTTTGGCGCTTCACGTCTTCAGCACCCATGTACACCACGCATTCCAGGCCGTAGCGGGCGCAGATGGTGGCCGTGGCCACGCCGTGCTGGCCCGCGCCGGTTTCTGCAATCACACGGGGCTTGCCCATGCGCTTGGCCAGCATGGCCTGGCCGATCACATTGTTGATCTTGTGTGCGCCGGTGTGGTTCAGATCTTCGCGCTTGAGGTAAATCTGCGCGCCGCCCATTTCGCGGCTGGTGCGCGCCGCACGGTAGATGGGAGAGGGACGGCCAACGAAGTGCTTGAGTTCGTACTGGAACTCGGCCAGAAACTCCGGGTCGTTCTGGTAGCGGGCGTAAGCCTCGCGCAGTTCCTGGATGGCGTGGGTCAGGGTTTCGCTGACGAAGCTGCCACCGTAGGGGCCGAAATGGCCGGAGGCATCAGGTTGCTGATAGGAATTCATGGGGGTTCTTTGCAAGTTGTGCATCGGCCGCACGCACGGCGGCAACGAAGCGTTGGATCTTCACGGCGTCCTTGATGCCCTTGATGGGTTTGCCATCGGGGCCATCGGCTTCAACGCCGGAGCTGACATCAACCGCCAGCGAGAGACCCCGCGGGCGGACTTGCAAAATGCCATCGGTCACGTTTGCAGGCGTGAGTCCACCAGACAAAACGAGGTGAGAGCTGACGCTTGGTGGAAGGAGTGACCAATTGAATGCCTTGCCGCCGCCGCCAAAACCGTCGACGTGGGCGTCGAGCAGGATGGCTTGGGCGTGGGAGTAATCGTGGGCGTATTTTACGAGGTCAAACTGCGCCGCTCCATCGCCAAGGGGAATTCGGGCGGCTCGCAGGTAGGGGCGTGCCCCGTGGTGGGTGGCGGCTAGGCAGTCCTGCGGCGTTTCATCACCATGAAATTGCACTGTAGCGCAAGCAATCATTGTGCTGGCTGCTATCACATTAGGAGTGGATTCGTTCACGAACAGCAGCACGGGTGTGACAAACGGCGGCAGGCGCCGGGCCAACTGCGCGGCCCGCTGAGGGGTGACCGCCCGTGGGCTGGGGGCGTAGAGCACAAAGCCCACCGCATCGGCGCCCGCAGCCACGGCTGCATCCACGTCTTCCTCGCGGGTCAACCCACAGATCTTGATGCGGGTGCGTACGTTGGCAGATGCCTGGAATGGGGCGTGGAGGCGTTGACTGGCAGCTGGGGGGGTTGTGGTCGGTGGGGTGGCCTGGTTCATGGAAGCCAATCATACGCAGCCGTGCGCTGGGGCAGGCCCCAGGCTGCGTCGTAGACGGGCCCTTGAAAGTACAGCCCGTCTGGCGAAAACGTCGGCGCAGCCACCTTGCGGGATCGGGCTGCCAGCACCTCGGCCATCCATTCGGGAGGCTGCGTGCCCTGGCCGATGGCGATCAGGCAGCCCATGATGTTGCGGATCATGTGGTGCAAGAAGGCGTTGGCTTCAAATTCAAAACGCCAGTAACAGGGGCTCCAGCCCAGCTCTGGGTGCGGTGCACTCGCGCCCCGTCGCACGATGTCGATGCGATACAAGGTTTTGACGGGGGTCTTGGCCTGGCAGGCGGACGCGCGGAACGAGGTGAAGTCATGCTCGCCGATCAGGTAGTCGGCTGCCTGCCGCATGGCGCCATGGTCCAGCGGGTGAAACACCCAGCCCACCCGACCGGCATCTACGCTGGGCCGTACCGGCGACTGCAGCAACACATAGGCATACCGCCGTGCCACCGCACTGGCGCGTGCGTGAAATTGGTCAGGCACTGCCTGTGCCCATTGCACCGCAATGTCAGGCGGCAGGAAGGTGTTGGTGCCCCGCACCCAAGATGCGGCAGGGCGGTTGAGGGGAGTATCAAAGTGCACCACCTGCATCAGCCCGTGCACACCGGCATCCGTGCGGCCTGCGCAGAGCGTGCTGACCGGATGTGTAGCAAAGCGGCCCAGGGCCGCTTCGAGTTTGTCCTGCACGGTGTTGCCAGAAAGCTGGCTTTGCCAGCCTTTGTAGGCTTGGCCGTTGTAGCTGACGCCCAGCGCCACCCGGGTCATGGGGTGGCCTGGGGAAGTGCTGGGTGCTAGATCAGCGGATGGGCCGAACGGCATCAGCCCAGTTCAGCCAGCATGCGCTGCGCACGGGTCTTGAGGGCACCGCTGGACTCTGCCACCACTTCTTCAATCAGCGTGCGCGCACCATCCGTGTCACCGATGGCGTTGAACTCCTCGGCCAGTGCCAGCTTGGTGGCCAGAGGGTCGTCTTGTGCTGCGGCCGATCCGTCGTCGGCAAATTCTGGCGCTGCGGCAGCAGGTGCCTTGGCGGCAGGCGCTGCCATGGGCTTGGAGGGGGCGTTCAGGTCCAGAGACAGGTCGCCCAAGTCAAACTCCATCGGGCCAGAATCCTGGGGCTCGCCGCTCAGAGGCATAGGGCCCGACGGAGCCATGCTCAGGTCGTCACCGCTGGGGAAGTCCAGATTGGCCACGGGCGGGGGCGCCATCATGGGGCTGGGTGCGGTTTCCTGGCTGTTCCACGAGGCGCTGGGTTCTTCGGGGATGCTGGGCAGGTCCAGTTCGGGGCGCAGCGTTTGTGGTTCGCTGGCTTCGCTGCGGTTGTTGGCTGCAGTCGCCGCTGCGGCGGCCGCTGCAAACCCACCGGCTGCTGCTGGTGGGGCGTCCGTCAGCGCGTCATCGGGCAGGTCCAGATCCAGGTCGAGGTCCAGGTCTGGCGGCAGGGCGGCAGCAGGGCTACCTGCGCCCGTGAAGGTGCTGGGGAAGCCGCCCGGTGGCACCGAGGGCGATTCATCTTCGGCCATTCCGGGGCGGCCGCCGGGTTGGTACAGCCGGTTTTCGGGTTCCAGGTCACGCCCGAGTTCGGCAATCCGGTTCCAGTCAGGCCCTTCGCCTTGGGTCAGCTTGAACACTTCACCCGCGACGGCCTCCAGGGCCTTGCGGTCCTGGCGCTTGGCGTAGATTTCGCCCAGTTTGACGTGTACCGAGACGCGGCCGGGGTTGTGGCGCACGGCCTCTTTCAGGATTTCTTCGGCCTGGAGATCGCGGCCATAGGCCAGATACACATCGGCTTCTGCCACAGGGTCTACGTCACCGCCTGCATCCAGCTGGCTGGGAGAGTAGGCCATGGACGAGCCCGTGGTCATGTCGCTGTTGGCCGTGTCTACGCGCTGGCCGCCGCTGGCGCCAAAGAACGAGTCAGGCTGAATGCGGCTTTCGAGGAAGGAGCTGTCTACGCCACCGTTCTGGCGACGGCGCTGGACCAGCCGGTAGGCGCCAAACCCGAGCAGACCCGCGACCAGGATGCCGCCGCCGATGGGCAGCAGCGGGTCGTCCATGAGGGTGGACAAGAAGCCAGGCTCTTCCATCGGCGCGGGGGCAGGCTTGGGAGTAGGCGCTGGCTTGGGTGCAGGTGCGGGGGCGGATGCCTCTGCGGCGGGAGCAGAGGCAGCCGCTTCTGCTGCCACTGCGGTCTCTGCCGGCGTGCTGGCTGCTGCCTCGGGGGCAGAAGCGGGGGCTGCAGGTGCTGCGGGCGCGGTCGGTGTGGCCGGCACGGCCGGGGTCTGCACTGCCACTCCTGCTGGCGCGCTGGCGGCGCCTGCAGCGGCCGGCGCGGCACTGCTGCCAGCGGCTGCGGACGCCGCGCTCAGCTTGTTCAGGTCGGTAATGTTCTTGGACAACTCCGCCATCCGCGTGGCGGCTTCGCTGGCCTGTTTGTCCTTGGCGACTTGCTCTTCGGCTGCCTTTTGGCCCTTGACGGAGCCTTTGGACAGCGTGAGTTTGTCAGGTGCCGCTGTCGCGGGCTTTTTGTCTTCGACGCGCGTCTGGACGCTGCCCGAGGCAGAGCGCTGGGCCGCTGCCACTTCGGTTGAAGGGGCTGCCCCCGCCAGCTTGCGGCGGAAGTCGTTGAAGTCCCGGGCCTGGGCCGCCAGAATCTGTCGTGCTTCAGGGGCTGGAGTGGATTGAGCTGCGGCCTGGTCAGGCATCTGCAGCACAGCGCCAGCCCTCAGGCGGTTGACGTTGCCCTGGATGAATGCATCCGGGTTGGCGCGCATCATGGCGACCAGCATCTGGTCGAGCGACACGCCGGCAGGCTTGTACGCGTTGGCAAGGCGGCCTGCGGTATCGCCTGCCTGCACCGTCACACCATCTGCCGGTGCGGGGCGGGGCGCAGCCGCGCGCGGCGCGGCCGGAGCTGCCGCGGGCTCGCTGGTGCGGGCCGTTGCTGCTGGGCGGGTTGCTGGCACTTGGGGTGCAGCAGGTGCAGATATCTGAGGTGCTGCTGTGACCGCAGGCGCTGCGCGGCGCATGCTGGGCGGATCGAACAGCATGGTGTAGCTGCGAACGATGCGGCCTGATCCCCAGTTGGCATCCAGCACCAAGTCCAGGAAGGGTTCATTCACGGGCCGGTCGCTGGACAAGCGCAACACGGCGGTGCCGTCAGCGCGGCGCTGCAGCTGGATCTGCAGGTTGTTCATGGTCTGCGTGTATTCCATGCCCTGGGCACGGAAGACTTCTGGCGCAGCTGTTGTGGCACGCAGCGAGTCGGCTTCTGCGGGGGTGATTTGTGGCAGGTCGATTTCAGCGCGCAGGGGTTCGCCCAAGGCAGACTGCACGGTGATGCGGCCCAGTGCCAGCGCAGACGCGGCGCTGGGGTAGAAGCCAGCGCAAGCCACGGCCGCGGCCGCCAGGACAGAAAATTTCCAACGATGCATGTTTGCCAACAACTGATGAGGATTTTGTGCGGCTCGGACGAGCGGTGCTTTTTTTGTCATGGTCTGGTCCCGCCCCGGCGCGTGAAAATATGTAAAAAGCACCATAGCATCAATGTTTTGCACTGACAAGCTGAGGTGCCTCCGAAGCTTTGAGTGGGGTACCGGCGCCCCAAATTGGGGCAAGCAGATGTTGCCAATTGCCAACGTCGCGTAACCGAGTGTGTCGATGGTTCAGACGCAAAAAAGCGCGCGCAATGGGGTTTGCGCGCGCTTTTTACAGGAGGTTATCAGGCGTTGAGCAAGATGCGCAGCATGCGGCGCAGGGGCTCTGCGGCGCCCCACAGCAACTGATCGCCAATGGTGAAGGCGCCTACGTATTCAGGGCCCATGGCCAGCTTGCGGATGCGGCCCACGGGGATGGTCATGGTGCCTGTCACGGCCACGGGGGTCAGGTCCTTGATGGTGGCTTCGCGGGTGTTGGGTACCACCTTCACCCATTCGTTGTCGGCGGCGATCATGGCTTCCAGGTCGGCCACGGGCACATCCTTCTTGAGCTTGAAGGTCAGCGCCTGACTGTGGCAACGCATGGCACCCACGCGCACGCAGAAGCCGTCCACGGGAATGGCAGCAGAGCCAAAACCCTCGCCCAGACCCAAAATCTTGTTGGTCTCGGCCATGCCCTTCCACTCTTCCTTGGACTGGCCGTTGCCCAGGTCCTTGTCGATCCAGGGGATCAGCGAGCCGCCCAGGGGCACGCCGAAGTTGGCGGTTTCGGCGCCGGTCAGGGCGCGCTGCTTGGCAATGACCTTGCGGTCGATTTCCAGGATGGCGCTCTTCGGGTCGTCGAGCAGTGCCTTCACTTCGGCGTTGAGCGTGCCGTATTGGGTGAGCAGTTCGCGCATGTGCTGCGCGCCACCGCCCGACGCGGCCTGGTAAGTCTGGGTGCTCATCCACTCGACCAGGCCAGCCTTGTACAGGGCGCCCACGCCCATCAACATGCAGCTCACGGTGCAGTTGCCGCCCACCCAGTTCTTGCCGCCGCTGGCCAGCGCGTCCTTGATGACGGGCATGTTGACGGGGTCGAGGATGATGACCGCGTCCTTTTCCATGCGCAGGGTGGAGGCGGCGTCGATCCAGTGGCCGTTCCAGCCCGCAGCGCGCAGCTTGGGGAAGACTTCGGTGGTGTAGTCGCCGCCTTGCGCGGTGATGATGATGTCGCAGCGCTTCAGGGCGTCGATGTTGAAGGCGTCTTGCAGGGTGGTTTCGTTCTTGGCCTGCGCAGGGGCCTTGCCGCCGGCGTTGGAGGTGGAGAAGAACAATGGCTCAATCAGGTCGAAGTCTTTTTCCTCGACCATGCGGTCCATCAACACCGAGCCGACCATGCCGCGCCAGCCGACCAAACCTACCAACTTGCTCATTTCAACGCCCCTTTCAGATTAAGAAACAGTGCCAGACCAGACTGTTTGCCCCGGCTCGTCTGGCCGGGAGAGGGCGCACGACGGTACCGGAGCTGGATCAGCCCTTACTAATGGTCGTGGTTTTGGTGGTGATTGCGCGCACAGCCACGCCTGCCAGGGCGGCAGTAGCGGTGTTCAGGGCGAACGGGCGGGCGGCAAACATGGGCGTGATTGTAATGGATCGCGGCTTGCACGGGGCTTGCAGCGTTGCGCGAATGCCATGAAGCGCTGTGCAACGCCCCCTAAAGGGCTGGGTGGATCTGCGAGCCGGTGCCTGCCCATGAAAAAGGCGACCATTGAGGGTCGCCTGTGATGGATGCCGCTTGCCCCCGCTACGAGCAGCTCGCGTGGCTGTGGCGGTTTACGCTTGCAGCGCCTTCACCACGGCGTCGCCCATCTGCGCCGTGCCGACCTTGGTGGTGCCTTCGCTGTAGATGTCGGGTGTGCGCAGGCCTTGGGCCAGCACCTTTTGTACAGCCGCTTCGATGCGCTGGGCGGCGGCTTCTTGGTTCAGGCTGAAGCGCAGCATCATCGCGGCGGAGAGGATGGTGGCCAGCGGATTGGCCTTGCCCTGCCCGGCAATGTCGGGCGCGGAGCCGTGGATCGGCTCATAGAGCCCCTTGCCGTCCGCATCGAGCGAGGCGGACGCGAGCATACCGATGGAGCCCACGCACATGCTCGCCTGATCGGACAGAATGTCGCCAAACAGATTGCCGGTCACGATGACGTCGAACTGCCCCGGGTTGCGCACCAGCTGCATCGCGGCATTGTCGACATACATGTGGCTGAGCTCGATGTCCGGATAGTCCTTGGACACCTCGATCACCACATCGCGCCAGAGCTGGCTGGTCTCCAGCACGTTCGCCTTGTCCACCGAGCAGAGCTTGCCGCGCCGCGCGGCAGCCGCGCGGAAGGCGCTGTGCGCAATGCGGCGCACCTCGGCTTCGTTGTAGGACATGATGTCATAGCCTTCGCGCAAGCCATCGGCGGTGGTGCGCATCCCCTTCTCGCCGAAATAGACGTCGCCGTTCAGCTCGCGCACGATCAGCAGATCGATCTTTTCGGCGACTTCCTTGCGCAGGGTCGAGGCATCAGCCAGCTCGGCGAACATCTTGGCCGGGCGCAGGTTCGAGAAGAGCGTGAGCTCCTTGCGCAGGCCGAGGATCGCCTGCTCGGGGCGCAGCGCGCGCTCCAGAGCGTCGCAGCTCGGATCGCCCACGGCACCGAACAGGATCGCGTCGGCGCGCTTCGCCAGATCCAGCGTCTCGGGCGGCAGCGGGTGCCCCTTGGCATGATAGGCGGCGCCGCCGACGGGCGCTTCCTCATAGGTCATGCCGGGGATGGCGAGCGCATCCAGCACGCGCTTGGCCTGCGCGGTCACTTCGGGGCCGATGCCGTCTCCGGGCAAGATCGCTACGAGCATGAATGAACCTCTCTATCTGGGACCAGCGGCGCTGCCCTTGCCCAAAGCCCCGCGCTCACGCAACCGCTCTTTTGAGCCGCTCGATCAGCCGCTCACGCGCCGCGAGGATGTCCGCCCGGCGCGGATCGACCAGATTCTGCTCGATGAAATGTCCGGTGAGCGCGAAACCGGCGAGGATGTCGTCCCAACCCGCCTCTCCGCCTTCGATCAGGAAGGGCGGCAAGGGCAGCAGGCGATGGGCGTGGACACCCGCCCCCGCCGCGCTCACCGCGCGGCCGGTGCGTGGACTTACATAGGCAAGGTCCTCCCGCGCGCCGGTCGCGGCACATTCGCTGAGATCCAGCCCGAACCCCTGCTCGGCCAGCACGAGAAGCTCGTAGCGGACCAGCTCCACCGCCCAGCCGCGCGCCGCCGGCGCCGCCTCGACCGCATCGAGCACCGCCGAAAGCGCACTGTAGAGAGCGGGATAGGGATAGCCTTCCGGCAGGATCGCGGCGGTGAAGGCGCAGGCCCAGTCGATCGCCGCCGCCGGCAGCGGCTCGCCCAGCAGCGGCCCCCGGCTCTGCTCCAGCTCGACCGAAAGCGACGCGAGCTGATCCTCCGTCCGCGCGCGGAAGACGCCGCGCACAACATTGCCGGGCATCAGCACCGGGCGCAGTCGGGTGGAGCGGCCACCCTGCACATAGCCCGGAATCAGCCCCGCCTCGGCGGTGAAGCTGCGTACGATCGCGCCATGCTCGCCATGCGGGCGCACGGCGCAGATGATGGCAGTGGTGCTGAGCGTGGTCACCGGGCGCGCCTGACTTGCCGCGCCAAACCGCGAATCGTGGACGAAAGATCGAAGCGGTCGATCAGGAGGGCGGAGGCGGAGGCGGACATGCCGCCTTCATGTCACGAGGCGGCGGTGACAGGACAGCGAAATTGCAGCCCGCCGCGCTCCCGCCGAAGCAGGACCGCTCAGGGCAACGGATCGAGCGATGGCCAGAAGCGCGCGGTCGCGAGCGGCAGGGTCGGAAAGAAGGCAAGGATCGAGTGGATCTGCCCGCCCCAGACCTTGAACGCCTCGAAAGTGACGAGCGAATTGCCCGGCCCGTAAGAGTCCGTGTAGCCAAAGTTCATCCAGAGCATCACGGTGCCGGCCTCTTCGTCCACCGCGGCAACACTGGCGATAATGCTCGGGTGCAGCATGATGTTCTGCTCATAAAGGCCGCAGTCGGCACGCCCGCAGCCGGGGCCCGCCGTCACCACGCCATTCTCGACGCGATAAATGCCATCCGCAAAGGGCGTCTTGGCATCGATGAAGCTGCCGATGCGCAGCCCTTCGGTGTAAGTGAGCGCGGTGCGGATCATGTCCGCGCGGCTCATCTTCTTCCCCGCCGGCACCGGATCGTTCATGCCGCGGATCGGCCCGCCCAGCTCGGTCGGGCGGAAGCGCGATCCCGGCGTCAGGCGCTGCATCAGCGTCTCGATCCCGGCGATCTTGCGGTCCTTCACATAGAGCACCAGCGAATAGAGGATGTGGTTCTGCCCCTCCATGAACGCCACATGCGCGGCGGCCACCTGCTTCGTGGTATCGATATAGTCGTGGCGGAAATTGGTCTTGGTCAGCGCCAGCTTCCACACGCCTTCGCCCAGCTTCGCCGCCTTGCTGTCCTCGGTATATTTCACCTGCGGCGCGGCGAGCGGCAGGCGGGAGGGATCGCGCGCGGCCAGCGCATCGATGTAGGTGGTGACAAGGCCGGTCAGGCAGGCCCGATCGCATGTCTGCGCCGAGGCGGGTGCCGCCGACAGGGCAAACAGGGCCAGACATGCAAGCGACGCGACGAGCTTTGCCGACGCCCATTGGCGCAGAAGAACCATACCCCCTCCATCTATCTCGTTTTCGCCGATGCAGCGCCCGGCGTGATGCGAGAGTGCGGGAGAGGATGCCGCAGCGTCAAGCCATGAGCGGCAGGGAATGTTGAGAGTCGACGGGAAAGGTCAGCGGCCGCTCAACTGGGTCGCTGCCCTGCTTTCGAGGGGCGCGCCGCGGGAGCCAATCCGAAGGCGATGCCGGATGCGAAAGCCTCGGTCAGCGCCACCGCCGTTCGTAGCGCCGCCCCATGCCGGTCAGCAGTTCATATTGCGAGAGGCCGGATTGCGCCTCGGCCGTCGGCAGGTCGTATTCCAGCTCCAGCCAGTCGCCCTCACGGAGCTGCGGGGCCGCGTTCACGTCGATGGCGATCAGGTCCATGGAGACGCGGCCCAGCAGAGGTAGCCGCAGCCCCTCGTGCAGCGCCGCGCCCCTGCTCGAAAAGCCGCGCAGATAGCCGTCCGCATAGCCGAGATTGAGCACCGCGACCTCGCAGGGGGCCTGCGCCGTGAAGGTCGCGCCATAGCCCACCGTGTCGCCCGCGCGCACGGTCCGCCGCTGCAGGATCTGCGCATGGGGGCGGACGACCTGCGTGAGATGCTCCGCCGCCTCGGGCCGCGGCACGCCCCCATAGAGGGCCAGGCCCGGCCGCGTCAGGTCGAAGGCATAGTCCGCGCCCAGCACGATGCCGGCGCTGTTCGCAAGGCTCCGCCGCTTGGCGCCGACCACGCCCGCCACCTGCCGGAACAGCGCAAGCTGCGCCTCATTGAGCGGATGATCCTCATCCGCGCAGGCGAGATGGCTCAGCAGGATGTCGATCTCCAGCCCGGCGAGCAGTGCCGGCTCGAGCCCCTGCCCGCCCAGCCCAAGCCGGTTCATGCCGGTATCGATCATCACATGGCAGGCGCCGCCGCCTGCCGCCTTCCAGCGCGCCACCTGCTCGGGCGAGTTCAGCACGGGAACCGTCGGCGAGCCGAGCGCGAACGCCATGTCCTCCGCGCGCACACCGTGCAGCACGGCCAGCGAGGCATCGCCGATGTGCGCAAGCACGTCCGCCGCCTCGCCCCATGTCGCCACGAAGAAGTCCCGGCATCCGGCCGCGCGGAGGTGGCGGACCACCTCTGCCGCGCCCAGCCCGTAGCCATTGGCCTTGATGGCCGCCCCGCAGCGCGCGCTGCCGCTGGCCTTTGCCAGCCATTGCCAGTTGGCCTTGAGCGCGGCGCTGTCCAGATGCAGCGCCATCGGCGCGGAAGGGCGATCCGTCATGCGACCGGGGTTAGCGCGCGGCGCTGCCAGCGTCGAGATTCTTCTGCCAGCTCCTCCCCTCGCCCCAGATGATGGCGAGCAGCGCGACCACCACCACAGCCAGCGTGTACCAGAGCCCCGCATAGGGATCGCCCGTCTTGGCGACGATATAGCTGGCGATGAACGGCAGGAAGCCGCCGAAATAGCCCGTGCCGATATGATAGGGGATGGAGAGCGAACTGTAGCGCACTGCCGGCGGAAACATGTCGCTCAGCAGCGCCGCGACCGGGCCAAAGGTCATACCCGAGAGGAAGCTGAGGGCAACGACCGCAAGCAGGATGACGAACAGATTGCGCACCGGCGGCGTCTGCGGCGTGAGATCGTAGCCCGCGGTCTTGATTGCCTGTGTCAGCGCCTCACCTTGCGGATCGACCACCGGCGTTCCGCCGATCGTCACGGCCAGTCCCTCGCCCGCAGCCACCGTGTAAGGCAGGCCCTTGGCCGTCAACTGATCGAGCACGCGCCCACAGGGTGTCGCCTGCCCCTTGCTGGCGAAGGGATCATAATGGCACGCCTGCCCCGTCACCACGATCGGCGCGCGTGTGCTGGCCGCCGTAAGCCCCGGATTGGCCTGGCTGCCGATCAGCCAGAAGATCGGCAACAGCAGCACCAGCGTCAGCGCATAGCCAATGCCGATGACGCGCCGGCGACCAAATTTATCGGAGAGGTGACCAAACAGGATGAACCAGCCTGCCCCGAAAAAGGCGCCCAGCGCCACCACGATCTGCGCCGTGGTGCTCGCCACTTTCATCGGCCCCTGCAGGAAGGAGAGGACAGAGAACATCGCCGTATACCAGATCACCGTGAGGCCGGCCGCCACGCCGAACAGCGCCACGATCAGCCGCCGGCCATTGCCAGGATAAGTGAAGCTCTCGACGAAGGGATTGCGCGCCATCGTCCCTTCCTCGCGCATCTGCTCGAACACCGGGCTTTCCTTGAGCTTGGTGCGCATCCAAACCGAGACTGCGAGCAGGATGAGCGAGAGCAGGAACGGCACGCGCCAGCCCCAGACGTCCCAGCTTTCCGCACACATGCTGCTTTTCACGCCCAGCACGACCAGCAGCGAAAGAATGAACCCGCCGACCACCGAGGCCTGGATGAAGCTGGTGTAGAATCCCGAGCGGCCATCGGGCGCATGTTCGGCCACATAGATGGCAGCGCCGCCATATTCGCCGCCCAGTGCCAGTCCCTGGCAGATTCGCAGCAGGATGATGAGCAGCGGCGCAGCGATTCCGATCGTCGCCGCTGACGGGACCATGCCCACCCCCGCCGCAGCCACCCCCATCAGGATGAT
>Ga0066256_1004002_pt1 | contig 13552 bp, 12 predicted proteins | sample ThiBio_1000_biof_FD_87107 | JGI IMG/M metagenome (GOLD analysis project Ga0066256, IMG submission 87107) | Wastewater bioreactor microbial communities from Cape Town, South Africa - Thiocy_expt_1000_biof (version 2) | ecosystem: Engineered > Bioreactor > Thiocyanate-remediating >...
TATACCCGCCCCACAACACTCTTTGCAGTAGTAGCGCTGGCGACCATGTTCACAGATGGCACTCCCGCCACACTCTTTACATCGCTTGCGCTGGCGCCCATGCTCGCATATTCCTCGCCCGCCGCACTCTTTACAATAGCGACGCACACGGCCGTGCTCACAGTAGACGCTCCCGCCGCAATCCTTGCAGCGGTGACGTGCGCGGCCGTGTTCACAGATGCCGCTACCGCCGCACTCTTTGCAATAGCTACGCACATGGCCGTGCTCACAGATGCTCGCCCCGCCGCACTCCTTGCAGCGGGAGCGTACGCGGCCGTGTTCACAGATGCCGACCCCGCCGCACGCTTTACATAGACTGCGCTGACGGCCATGCTCACAGATGCCACCCCCTCCGCACTTCTTGCAACCATAGCGGTCGCGGCCATGCTCGCATATGCTGGCGCCGCCACACTCCTTGCAGCGATGCCGCCTACAGCCGTGCTCACAGATGGCGCCCCCGCCGCACTCCTTGCAGACGCTGCGTGTGCGGCCATGCATACAGATGCCGCCCCCTCCACACTCCTTGCAACCGCTGCGCACACGGCCGTGTTCACAAATGCTGCCGCCGCCGCACTCCTTGCAGGCGTAGCGTACGCGGCCATGTTTACATATGCTGGTGCCGCCGCACTCCTTGCAGTAGTGGCGCTTGCGACCATGCTCACAGATGCCAGTCCCACCACACTCCTTGCAATACCTGCGCACGCGGCCATGCTCGCATTTTTCCCTCTTCCGTGGCGCAATTATACTGCTGGCATTGGTACCGGTACTGGCACCTGCGCTGGCATCTGCCCCGCTACCCACTAACTCGCCGTGTGGCAGAGTGCCTTGTAGTGGCTCCGCGGCGGCGGGTGCAACTGCTGCCCCTGACCGGTGCCGCTTGCCACCCGCCACCGCTGTGCTTGTAGCGGAGGCAGCAGCAGTGACCATTGGGGCAGGAGGGGCGGCAGCGGCAGTGGCGACCGCCGCAGGTGCAGCAGCAGGCACGGTTGCAGCTGGGACAACAGCGGCTGTGGGAGGTGCAGCAGGTGCGGCAACAGGCATGGCAGCAGCGGCAGCGGCAGCGGTGGCAGCAACGGCGGCGGTCGCAGCAAGGGCGGCCGTCGCAGCGGCACGTTTCCCGTTTCCCCCTTCAGATAATATGGCAGTGGACCCCTCGCCACCGGCTGCGCTGCCGGGTGCCGGTGGCGGCAGCAAGGGCAGAGGCGGCAGCAGCGGCCGCGGTGCGTCACCATGCGGCGGCGCGTCGGCCGCCCAGCGCCGCAGCAGTCCAAATGCTGCTGCTGCACTGGTCGCCCAGGCAGGTGCGGGTGGCCGCACCGCGGACGACGACGACATGATGCCAGGGCTGCGCGGTGCATTGCCAGTACCAGTACAGGTGCGTGTGCCCCGCCGCCACCACAGTCCTCAACATGCACCACAATATCCACAAATGTGAAAATGAAGGCGACACAAATATAAACTCCCGCAATACCACCCAAACATAGGTGCATTGTCGGTTGTGGCGCAACGGAAATGGCGCGGCGGGCGCGTGTGCTGGTCGTGCGTTGGATGGTGCAATGGAGGCAGATGCGAAGCGACACCCAGCGACTCGGGCGGCTTGATGCAGCTACCCCTGTGGATTCCACATTGTGGTGGGCAGCGGTGAACGAGTGCTGCAGTTTATGTGGTTGCGTGCTCACAATGCCTTGCGGTGGTGTGTTTACTGTTTCCTTCGTGGATTTGGTGGATACAACGGTTTATTGCAGCTCCACTGGACCCTTACCACAGATCGATGAGTTCGAAGCACCATGGCATCGCCGGCGCCAATGACGTGGACGGGTAGCGCAGCGCCACTGCCGCAGCCCACCGCGCCGTGGGCGGCGAGTGCTGCTGCGGCGTTTGGGCTGCTGCGTCGCTGGGCAGCGGGTACGCCGGCGGGGCCACGCGCTGGCATCATACGCGCGGCGACAGTACCCGTAGGGGCGCCGCCGCCGCTACCACCGCCATTGCCGCCGCTTCAAGGGGCATCTGCCGCAGCAGCAAGTACAGAGGATATGACAGGGGTTGATTTCGCCACACTTTGGTGCGGCGCGGTGCAGGGTGCTGCCACCGCCGCTGCCGCCGCCGCCGTTGATGACGTAGTGGTGGTGGTCGGCGCTCCGTTGTCGGGTGTCAAGCGGCGTCGGGCAGCAGTGGGGCCGGGTGCCTCGGCGTTGGTAGACGTCGCCGCGAATGCAGGCACCGGCAACAATGCCAGCTGTTTGACTGCGCCGAGGGAACATAATTGTGAGCATGGCCGCCGGCGCAGGCAGTGTAAGGAGTGCGGTGGGGGCAGCATTTGTGAGCATGGCCGCAACCGCAGCACTTGCAAGGAGTGCGGCGGTGGCGGCATCTGTGAGCACGGCCGCGTGCGGAGTCGTTGCAAGGAGTGTGGCGGCGCCAGCATATGCGAGCACGGCCGCCAGCGCTATGGTTGCAAGAGATGCGGAGGCACTGGCATTTGTGATCACGGCCGCCGGCGGCACTACTGCAAGGAGTGCGGCGGGGGCGGCTTTTGTGAGCATGGCCGCATGCGCAGTTACTGCAAGGACTGCGGCGGGAGCGCGATTTGTGAGCACGGCCGCGTGCGCAGCAAATGCAAGGAGTGTGGCGGGGGCAGCATGTGTGAGCATGGCCGCGTGCGACGCCGCTGCAGGGAGTGCGGCAGGAAGTGAGTGGCGGCTGATTTGACAGCGCGTGGGACTATGTCCATGTGTTGTGTTGTGCGCGGCCCGCCGACATCGACTGTACAGGCTGTCTGCCAGTATGGTGCACGCTGCGGAGACCGGACCGGCGGCTGCGGTGCAGTTGCCATTGTTGTTGCTGGTGCCACCGCCCACAATCAATTGCTGCCATACAACAAGCGCCATATCAAGTTTGAGCTCGGCAACCAACTATCACGTGCACACGCCTTTGCCTGCAGCACTTGCCAAGTTGCAATGCCGGCCGCCGGCCCGGCGCCGGGCGGCATGCCGCATGTGACGCCGCCACGTGGCGGCGGTCAAGTGGTCCGCAAACACGCGCCTCATCCAACGCCGCGCGGAGTGCGCGCGCCAGTTATTATGACCGTAGCGCGGTACTGTGTAGAGCGACACCGTACGCAATTAATTATGTTCCCGCGTTTGGGTGTGCCGTGGTATTCGTGTTCGCCTTCCAATAATGCCGCGCTTTAGCAATCGCGCAGCATGCCGTTGTGGTGGTACTGTCATGGACCCGCACAGACCGGTAGTAGTCATGGTACCGGTAGGGCGCTGCCCTCTGGAACAAGTACGGTAGTCGTGCCATGTGGTGCCGGCTAGCACGGCGGCAGGGGCTACCGCCCGCCACACCGCTGCTGCTGCTGCTGTTGCTGCTGCTTGTTCTGGTGCCCGGCGCTGCCGTGGCAGCGACGTGCGGCTACTGCGAGCGCCGCGTCGCCACAGGTGCACAGCACAGCTGCGTCATCGTTGGCACCTCCTACACGGCAGTCTGCAGCGGTGATGATACCGCTAGCACTGGTAAGTTGACGCCACCTACGACTGGGTGGCAATCGATTACAGCTGGGGACACATTCACGTGTGGGCTGTCATTTGGCGGCGCAGCGACCTGTTGGGGCGCGCTTCCAACCGTTACCACGAGCGGTACGTACACCATTCCTGGCACCTACCAGGATGGCGCTGCTGGCGCGCGGCATTGGTGTGGCATCGCATGGAATGGCAGTGCAGTGTGTTACGGAGATTGCAGCAGCGGCGTGTGTGCGCCGCCGCCTGGGCTGCAGCTTGTGCACCTCTCTAGCGGCAGTGACTACTCCTGTGGTGTGACGACGGTCGGCAGTGTTGCGTGCTGGGGTGGCATGAGTAGCGGAGTTCCAGCCGTCACACCCACCATCGCAAATGCAGTCCGTGTGGCGGCCGGCGGTGGTCATGCCTGCGCGCTGCTGGCCGACGGCAGCGCAACGTGTTGGGGTGACAACAATTGGGGGCAGAGTTCCCCGCCGACTGGCGCCACCTTCCAGGTGCTGGCAGCGGGCGCCAACGCCACGTGTGGCATCATGCTGGATGGCGGGATTAAGTGTTGGGGTAATGCGCTGGCGCGCGCCATCCCACCACAGTTTAGTTACCCTTCCGCGGCAGGCACACCAGCTGCGGAGGTATCATGTGCGTCGCTGCACTGTTGCGCTCTGGTGGGCGCTGGCGCTCCGGCGGGCAACACCCTGTGTTGGCCGCTGACAGCGCTTGCAACGCCAGTGGCGCTGGCCGGCGGCACGCTGGGTGCATCATGGTACGTGTCGCTGCTGTCGGGGACACCTGGTAGCACGGGAAATGTGGACGGCGCGGGGACGTCCGCAAAGTACAACGCCCCGTACCAGCTGGCTGTGGACAGCAACCGGACAGTCTACGTTGTTGATGCCACCGTTTGCAAACCTGTCGATGGTTACCGTCGCGCCAGTTGCCATCCCCTACGGTACTCCGTTCCAGCTGGCTGCACCGCTGCTGGGCGCAGCGACGCCGGCTCGCATCACGTTGCAGCCATCCGCGCCGGCAGCACCGTTTAACTGCAGCTTTGTGCGTGCCGTCAACGAGAATGCTACCGAGTGCACGCCATGGCTGGTGCCCGACGCCGCGCTGGGCGTACCACTAACGCTGTCGCTGCTGCTCAGCCTCGGCGCGTCCACCATTGCATTGCCGCGGTCGCTGACCGTCACCATTGCGCGCCCGATACTGACACTGTACCGCAATGGCGCCGCTATCGTTCCAACAATTGGCAAGGCAACGGTGTATGCGGGGCTGGCACCAGCTATTGCGCGGCTGCCCTGCAACAGCGCGGTGTGGACGACGGCAGGGCTGCAGCCACCTTCTGCCTGCCCCGCCGGAGGCAGAGCATGGCAGCGCGCTGGTGTACGCAACTACAACAGCACCTGGGCGTACGCGCTGCCGGCGGAGGTTGGTGGCGCGGCGCCGGCTGAGTCACAAGCCAACGGCAGCAGCAACAGCAGCGGTCGGCTGCGTGTGGCATTGCGTGCGGGTGCACCTGGTACCGCACGCATGAGCCTGGCCCCGGCCGCAACCCTATACGCGGCAGCGACGGTGCATTCGGTGAGCCCAGCCGTAGTGGCCGCCGTGGGGTGTAGCAGTGTCGGGCTGGTTGGGACGACATGTGCACCGCCGGCCACCTTCGCCATTGTGGGTACGGTGCTTGGGTACGCCAATGGCGCCGCCCGCATTGCTAACGTGACGCTGGTCGGCGTGCCATGCAGCTGCGCCCCGTCGCCGTCGGCGCCGCAAACGCTGGCAACGTGTGCCTGGCCAGGTGCAGTGCTGGATGCCGCCATTGCAGCAGCGGCACCAGACACCGATGCCATTTCACTGCCGCTGTCATTTGTGGCAGCTGGAGCCGCGGCTCCCACCATGCTACCAGCTGCCATCACGGTGGTCATACGCCCGCGCCTGGCTGCTGTCGTGCCACGCCTGGCTGAAGCCGGCACACAACTCACAATATCCATTGACAGCATTGGCGGGAGGCTGGATGCAGCCAACGTGACGGTGGGCGGCGTGCCGTGTGCTGGCGTCGCGGTGATTTCCCCCGGTACCGTCACGTGCACCGCGCCGGCGCTGTCACCCCTGACGCCCGGCTACCCACGCGCGGCAGTGACTGTGGTGGGCACCAGCGGGCTGGGCGCCGCCACTATTATCAACATCTCCTACACATCGCCCTTCACGCTGGAGTGGGTTGGCATTCCGCCACCTGCCAATTACGCCACCGTGGTCTTGCCGTCGGGTCGCGCTGCTGGCGCCCTGCAGCCATGGCCTGCCGTGCCAACCCTACGTGTGTCTGGCGTGGGGTCAGGCAGCTGCTGGGTGGAAGCGGTTACCGGTACCGCAGCGCCGGCGCCTACCCTGCCTACATGGGCGTGCAGCGCGACAGGCAACAATTGCACCAACGCCACCGGTTGGGTGGTGTCCGACCGCGACGTCACTGCAGCGCTGACGACTGGGCTGGTTGGCACCACCACCGCGCGCGTGGCATTGGATGGCGGCGCACCCAGTGCCGCCGTGGCGTTTACTGCTGCTGGCGTCACTGGCGGCAGCGGTGCCGCCACGGCGCTGACAGGGAGTTGTGTCGATGCAGAGGCGCGCACCACCACCACTGTCACACAGTACCACGTGGCGCTGCCGTCCCTAGCTGCCGCATGGGATGCACCCTCTGCCGCGCTGCTGGCCGCGCCCCTGCCGCCGGTCGCTATGGATGCCAGCGCGGTGGCAACCGTGGCGTGGGTGGGCGTCGCTGGCAACGCCTCAATACCACCGTACAACAACGCGGCACGCCACATGTCGTGCACCGCGGCGGTGTATCCGGCACGCGCTGGCGTCGCGCCGCCAGGTCTTGGCCTGGCAGCATTCTTGGCTGCCGCCGCCGCCACGGATGCGTCGTTCTGGTCCAGTGCAACAAGTGCGGTGGTGCAGCCTGGCTGTGACCCAGCTGTACTGCCACCTGACGCACCGCCGGCGCTGTGTTGGCGCGCCGCGTTTGGTGCTCTGTCGCTGGCTGCAGCACCACTGGGGTCTAATGTAACGCTGGCCGCGGAGTGCGAGTGGGTGCCAACGGGAGAGCGCGTGCAGCTACCGGTGCTGCACGGTGTTGTCGTTACAGCCGCGGTGGCATGGTCGCTGCCAGCGACGTCGTCCCTGTTCATGGACACGCCAGTCGTCACCACGGCGGCGATCGTGCACAACGCGCTGCCGGCGCATTGGGCGGCTGCGACACCATCTTTCCACCTCGCAGTGCGCAGTGGCGATGCGCGTCTGACGGCAAACGCGGCAGCCGCGGAGTACGGTGCTGATGGCAGCGGCAGAGTGACCCCTGCCGTGAGTGTGGAGGTGACGGGGTTGCCGCGCATGACGGTGTCGGTGGTGCTGGTCTGCCGCGTGTGGGGCGTGACTGTGGAGTCGTCGGAGCGGTCCATTGTCATCCAACAGCTGCACCTGGTGCCCGTCCACCTGTCCACCACCTACCTGCCCTCCGATGGCGCCACCGCCCTGCTACTGGACCCGCCGCCGTCGCTGCGCCTGGTTGACGACGATGGCGCCGGCGTAGATGGTGTGACATGCAGTCTGGCGGCGGCAAGCAACGGCGCGGAGGTGCGCAACATTGGGAGCAGCGGCGCCGCACAAGCGGTGACGGCTGCTGGCGGTTGGCTGAACTACACCGCCGCCGTGGTGGTGTCGTCGTTTAGCGTGCCGTCTGCTGCACTTGCCGTGGCGTGTACTCGCGCCACACCAGATGCACCAGAGTCGCTTTCATGGACTGCCACGCTCACACGCCTGACGCTGGACGTGTGCGAACCGCCGACGCCCGTCACGGATGCATCCAACGGCGTGCCGCCGTGGCACATTGGTATTGCAGTGGACGGCGTGTCGCCGTGTGGTGTGTTGCCGCGGACAGCCGTCTTATCACCCGCCGCGCATCAAAACGTAGCATGTGCCGTCACGCCGCTGGCAGCCGCTGATGATGCTGGCGGTGTCACCGCGGACGGCGCGTTCCAGCTGTTTGTGATTGGCGGTACGGTGCACGGTGCCGCCGCCGATGGCAGCGTGGTATTTGACGCGCTGCAGCTGATTGGCAGCCGCGGCGTGCACTACAACGTCAGCGTGGCGTGCACGCTGGGCGCGGTCGCCATCCCCACGCCACAAGTCTACCCAGTACAAGTGCTGCCGTGCGCCGCGGGCTACGCACCGAGCGGCATCTTCTGCTCGCCCTGCCCGACTGGCTATTACACACGCGGTGACAACGAGCAGGCATGCCTACCATGCCCCGCGCAGGGCGCGGAATGTGTGCACGGCCTGCTGGTTCTCCAACCCAATTTATACCGCGCGCTGGATGAGGCCGGCACGCTCGTCGGTCCAAACTCGCAGCTGCTGCCGTGCTACAATGAGGAGGCGTGCGTCGTCAATGTCATGGCCGAGGCCTACACCTGCGCTGTGCGGTGTGTGCGATGGGGCGCACGGATACGGCTCGTTTGATGGCGTGTGTCGCCAGTGCTGGCACCCCGCTGCCGCCGACTTTGTGCTGGCGTTAGTGATCGTTGCCTTTGTGGCCGCTATGGCGCTGATTGCGCTGAACCCCTGGATGCAAGCGCACGACGACTCGGCCATTGCACTGAAGCTGCTGATTGGGTTTGTGCAGGCGGTGGCGTCGCAGTCGACGTTCATTGCGGGCGGGTTGACGTTGTTCCGGACGGCGTTTGGGTGGACAGCGTACACCTCCACCAACCCGCTGTCGCTCGGTGGCCTGCGATGCCGCCTGCAGTGGCGTTACCTGACGCGCTACATTGCAGTGGTGGCGCTGCCGCCAGTGGGTGTTTCCATCGCTGCGGCTGCAGTCGCTCTGCTGGCAGCCGCGCATGCAACAACGTGGCGGCACCGTGTGTTGCCCGTCGCATTCACATGGACCCGTGCACGCGCACGCTGGCGGGCGTGGGTCGATGCGCGCCGCCACACCGCGACGCTTGTGTTCATGACATTTGTTTGCTATATGCCCATCGTGTCGGCGTCATTTACCACGCTCATGTGCAGTGCCACGCCCGTAAACGGTGTGCACTGGCTGGCCTCCGACCTTGGCGTGCAGTGCTACGTGGGGCAACACGCGGTTGCGTCCGTGCTGGCGGTGGTGGTGCTGGCTGTGTTTGGGCTCGGCACGCCAGCGCTGGTGCTGTGGGTACTTGGACGCGCTACACCCGCCATGCTGCGCGACCCAGCGTTCTCCAACGCGTACGCGTTCCTGTACGAGGGCTACGCGCGGGCGGCAGAGATGAAGGCGCGGGCTTCCATTTCATTGGACACGCAAGATGCCATTAACGTGTTACACCACGCCCGCAGCGCGCGCAACTCGCGCGCTGCCAACTTCTGGCGTGCACTCTCGCGGTCGCTGGTGTGGTGGGAGGCGGTGGTGATGGTACGCAAGGCTGCTGTCGTCATGCTGGCCACCATTGTCACCAACCAGTTCTACCAGGTGGTGGGCGCCGTATTACTTTTTGCCGGCGCTGTGGCGATCCAGCAGCACTTCAACCCCTACGCCCGCCCGCTGTTCAACCACCTGGAGCTTTTGTCGCTGCTTGATCTCTACGTCACCGCCGCGGTGTCCACCATGATGCTGCCGGCCACCGCCGCGCCACGTAATGTGGTCCGGCAACCATCGGGGTGGGAGACGGGGTTGACCGCTTCGCTGGTGGTAATGAACGTTGTCACCACGGTGGCGCTTGCAGCCGCGTTGGTACTCACTGTTGCTGTGTTTGCGGCACGCTCTACTGCCGTGCTGCGGTCGGTCCGTGATAAGTTGCTCCTGCGCCGCACGCCCACAGCGGCGGCGGGCACAGCAGTTCTGACTACCGCCCGAGATGCCGACGCCGCTCGCCGCGGCCGCGCCTCCGTGGCGCAACTGTTGCAGCCGTTTGCAGCTGCTGGCAGTGCCGACGCCAAGTCCGCAACTCGCCGGGCCTCGAGCTCCGGTCGGGGTTAACTGTGTTCGTACTGAAAAGGGTGATTGCTGTGGCGTGGTCGCTGCTGTATGTAGGGTAGGGGTAGTCAACTCGTTTGCAACACGCTTACTGTTGCCGCTGCACCCTAGTGTAGTAACATATGATAGTAGGATAGCCATTCGCCGGGTTGGGGCACACGTTGAATAACGACGCTACAAGCAACGCGACACGCCAATCGAATTTAGGCGCGGCGCATGAGGGACGCGGCGGTGGCAGCCATGCGGGTCAGCGCGTCGTCCACCTCCGGTGCTATGCTGGCGAGGTGCGCAAACACGTGGATGAAGGACGTGAAGCAGGTGTAGGCAACCGGCACGCCGAGGCGGCGCAGCTTGGCGGTGAACGCCTCGCCATCGGACAGCAGCGGATCAAAGCCCGCGGTGATGACGGCGGTGGGCGGGAACGCCGCGAGGGTGGCGTCCGGCGTAAAGAAGGGAGATACGAGCGGGTCATCCACCGCCCGCCCGCTGTCGCCCACGTACAGCGACACGTAGTGACGGATAGAAGCGGTGCGCAGGTAGTAGCCTTCCGCAAAGTGGGTGTATGACGGCCCCGTGCTGCACGTGAGATCCAGCGAGGGGTACAGCAGGAACAAGGCGGCAGGTGGTGGCACGCTGCCGCTGCCCGGAGCAGCGAGATGGCGAGCACACAGCTGGGCGCATGCGGCTGTCACAATGGTGGCGCCACCGCTGTCACCGGCCAGGCCAAGCCGGGTGGGGTCCACACCCCGTGCCGCGCCCGCCGCCGCCAGCCAGTCGTACGCCGCCACCGCGTCTTCCACGCCCGCGGGCACCGGCGCCTCGGGTGCCAGCCGGTAGTCCAGTGATGCAAACACGCACCCCGAGCCGGCAGCCAGGCGGCGGCACAGGTTGTCATGCGTCGTCAGCGAGCCGGCGTGCCAGCCGCCACCGTGGCACAGCAGGTAGCCAGGTGCGCCCACGCCGCCGCCTGCAGCGGGTATTGCAGGGTAGTACAGCCGCAGCGCCAGTGACCTGCTCGGCCCGCCGCTTCTGGGCGTGCTCACCTCAATGGCCACGTCCTCAATGCGCGGCAGCGGCGCCAGGTCGCCGCCGTGCGTCATGATGAAGTTGTGCAGCAGCTTGCGGCGCGTGGCCACGGAGACGGAGCCGGGGTCCACTGGCGGCCCCGCCGCCGCGATGCTCGCCAGCAGGCCCGCAACGCCTGGCGCCAGGCGGCTGGCATCCACCACCCCGCCCGCCGGCGGGCATACAAACTCGTGTGTGAACGGCGCCGTGGGGGTGACCGTAGCTGCGGATGTGGTGGGGGCTGCTGGGGCGGCGGTGAATGCGGTGGTGGGTGTGATCGCCGCTGCCGCTGCCGCCGCTGCCGCTGCTGCTGTGGATGACGCCATGGTGGATGTGGTGGTGGTGGCAACTGATCACCACGGTTTGATGCTATGAGCGCTGCGGTAATTGGCGCCACCCAGCGCGTGTGTCTGTGGTGGATACACGGCTGCTGCCTCTCTTCCCTCTCCCTCTCTCCGCTCGTCCCCAGCTCCGAGCAGCTCCGAGTCGCTGGGTGTCGCGGGGCTACCACACCTGCCAACACAGCATATATTTGCCAGGCACGCGTGTGCGCCGCCCCAATTGTGTTGCGAACGTGCTGGTGATGTGTACTAGTTGCTGCCATTGTGGTTTGGTGTGAGTTCATGTGGGTTTTGTCATCATTTGTAGTGATACGGCAGCGACACGGCAGCATTGTACGGTAACGTACCGGTAACTACCGGTACTGTACTGAAGCGAGTGGAGGGGCGACTTGGCACCACTACGACGTGGCGGCAGCGCACCGTGTTTTACTTACGCCGCCATGTCGACACCATTAGCGGGGAGGGCGCCATGGGCGGCGAGCGCCGCCGCGGCGTTTGGGCTGATGCGGCGATGGGCATCCGACACACCCGTACCGGGAGGTGGTGCGCAGCCACCGCTGCAACCACCACGACCGCCGCCGCCACTACCGCTATCACCGCCGCGTCAGGTGGCCGTAGCACCGTTGACCGTTGGTGCGGCGGCAGTCGCCTCCCCTGCCGCCACCGCTGCCGCCACTCCCGCTCCCGCTCCTGTTGCTGCCGCTCCCGCTGTTGCGGCACATGGTGCTGGTGCTGCTGCCGCCGCTGCCGCTACACCAGTTGCTACCGCAGTAACCACCACTGCTGCTGCTGCTGCCGCTGCTGCCGATGTTACGGCTTGCGATCCTGCGCTGGCAGTATCAGGCGTGAAGCGGCGCCGTTCAGCCGCTGCCACTATGGAAGCACACGGTACGGAAGACACTGCGCCGAATGGCGGCGCAGGTGGCACCCGCAGGCTTGCATCAGCGACGACTGGGCGAGCCAAGTGCGTGCACGGCCGGAAACGCTACTACTGCAAGGAGTGCGGCGGGGCGGGCATATGCGAGCACAGCCGCGTGCGGAACATTTGCAAGGAGTGCGGCGGGGCTGGCATCTGCGAGCACGGCCGTCAGCGCAGCGTCTGTAAGGAGTGTGGCGGGACGGGCATTTGCGAGCATGGTAGCCGGCGCCATGGCTGCAAAGAGTATGGTGGGAGTAGCGTGTGCGGTCATGGCCGCGTGCGCTACGGCTGCAAGGAGTGCGGCGGGGCTAGTATATGCGAGCACGGCCATGAGCGCTACTACTGCAAGGAGTGTGACGGGGCTGGCATCTGTGAGCATGGCCGCGAACGCCGCAAATGCAAGGAGTGCGGCGGTGCTGGCATCTGTGAGCATGGCCGCGCGCGCAGCCACTGCAAGGAGTGCGGTGGGAGCGGCATGTGTGAGCATGGCCGGCAGCGCTACAGCTGCAAGGAGTGCGGCGGCGGCGGCATTTGCGAGCATGGCCGGCAGCGCTATCACTGCAAGGAGTGCGGTGGTGGCGGCATTTGCGCCCACAGCCGCCTGCGCAGCATCTGCAAGGAGTGCGGCGGGACGGGCATCTGCAGTCATGGCCGCCAGCGGCACGGTTGCAAGGAGTGCGGCGGCGCCGGCATCTGCAAACATGGCCGGATGCGCTACTATTGCAAGGAGTGTGGTGGGGCTGGCATCTGTGAGCACGGCCGTAATCGGCGCACTTGCAAGGAGTGCGGCGGGGCTGCCATATGTGTGCACGGCAGGCCGCGTGCGCAGACGCTGCAACGAGTGCGGCGGGGCCAGCATGTGTGAACACGGACGCGTACGCAGGCGCTGTAAGGAATGTGGCGGTGCGGGCATCTGCGCACATGGCCGTGAACGCTCCTCCTGCAAAGAGTGCGGCGGGGCTGCCATTTGTGAGCACGGCCATCGGCGCAGCCGCTGTATGGCGTGCGGCGGGAGTGCCATCTGCAACCATGGCCGCGTGCGCTACGACTGCCGAGACTGCGTCGGCACCTGCCCGCATGGCCGCCTACCTCGGCGCTGCAGTGATTGTCGCGCTGCTGCGGCCACTGACGAGCAGTAGTAGTTGAATTTTAGAATATCGATAACACTTGCACGCGGTTGTGTTGCCATCATTGATGGGCATTGCTTGCCGCCCGCACCTGGCCAGCTCAACCTCCACGCGGTACTTCCGAGTCGGCGGGTGTCGCTCCGCTGCCAATTGTACCACGTTTTCCGTGCGCACGACACACACGCACGGATTACTCAAGTATTGCTGCATAAGATTGACACGGTGCTTGTCATATTGTTGTGCGTGGCGTTCAGTGTGAGTCACGTGCCGGTATTTGTTTGGTAACGCGAGACGATTAGTCTCGCCAGATTCTCCATCATGGGTCCAGGCAGCAGCAGCGGTGGCAGCGGCGGCAGCAGCGGTGGCTGTAGCAGCCACAGCAGCAGCGGGGGCGGCGGTGGCAGCGGTGGCACCGGCGGTAGCGGCCGCTGGCGGACCGCCTAAACCGGAGCCACACGCACACCCAACCCGGCAGAATCTGCCAAACCCCCCTCAGCGCCACCCAGCGACCAAACACCCGCGACACGCACACGTGCACGCAGTCCCGGACG
>Ga0066256_1004004_pt1 | contig 13547 bp, 10 predicted proteins | sample ThiBio_1000_biof_FD_87107 | JGI IMG/M metagenome (GOLD analysis project Ga0066256, IMG submission 87107) | Wastewater bioreactor microbial communities from Cape Town, South Africa - Thiocy_expt_1000_biof (version 2) | ecosystem: Engineered > Bioreactor > Thiocyanate-remediating >...
CGTGTACGCCCAGGCGGCAAAGGTCAGCAGCAGCATCCCGGTGAGCATGGTCTGCGCCATCTTCGGCGCCGCCGTCATCGAGATCGTGGCGCCCTGGTGCAGCGTGTTCCACCAGCGCACCGAGAAATAGATGATCGGGACGTTGATCGCGCCGACCAGCGCAAGCAACGCCGCCGCCCGGTCGGCGCGGCGCGGGTCGTCGATCGACGCGCGCAGTGCGATGTAGCCGAGGTACAGGAACAGCAGGATCAGCGTGGACGTGAGGCGCGCGTCCCACACCCAGTAGGCGCCCCACGTGGGCCGGCCCCAGAAGGCGCCGGTCCACAGCGCGACGAAGGCCCACATCGCGCCGGTGGGGGCGAGCGCCTGCGCCATCATTGCCGACAGGCGCGTATTGAACGCCAGCGAGATCGCCGACCAGAACGCGATCACGAGATAGATGAACATCGCCATCCAGGCGGCCGGCACGTGGATGTAGATGATCCGGTAGGCCTCGCCCTGCTGCCAGTCGGTGGGGGCGACGAAGAAGGCGACGTAGAGTCCGGCGGCGGCGAGCAGCACGGCGATGACGGCGAACAACGGCGTCAATCGCCCGGCGAGCGGATAGAAGCTGGCCGGCGACGCGTAGCGGTACCAGAACCGGGCGAAGGTCGTCATTCGTGTGCGATTCTAACCGCGAGCGCCGTAGCGGCAGGCCCCAGCACCCAGGCGGCGATGGCGCCGGCCGCCAGCAACGACAGGTGGGCTTCCGAACCGAGGCCGGCCGCCTGCGATTCCACCGATCCGGCGCCGAAGATCAGCACCGGTACGGCGAGCGGCAGGACGAGCAGCGCGAGCAGGGACGAGCCGCCACGCGCGCCGAGCGTGAGCGCCGCGGCCACCGCGCCGAGCCACGAGAGGATCGGCGTACCGAGCGCGCGCGGGACGACGAGCACGCCGAACCCTTCGGCACCCAGGCCGAACTGCAGCCCGGCGAGCGGCGCCAGCAGCACCAGCGGCAGGCCGGTGGCGGCCCAGTGCGCGAGCACCTTGCCGGCGACCAGCGCCGGCAGCGGCGCCGGCGCGAGCACCATCTGCTCGAGCGTGCCGTCGCCGTGATCGGCGGCGAACAGACGCGCCAGTCCGAGCAGGCTCGCCAGCAGCGCGGCGACCCAGACGATGCCGGCGGCGATCGTGCGCAGCAGGTCGGGGTCGGGGCTGACGGCGAGCGGGAACAGGCTCGTCACCAGCAGGAAGAAGACGACGATCAGCGCCAGCTCGCTGCGCGAGCGCATCGCCAGCCGCAGGTCGCGCGCGCAGGCCCAGCGCAGCGCCGACAGCACGCCGGGCGGCGTGGGCGTGCTCACTGCCTCGGGTCGTCGAGCGAGAGCCGGGTCGGGGTCGCGGCGCATGGCAGCGGTTGGTGGGTGGCGACGAGCGCGAGACCGCCTTCGCGCAGGTGCGCGTCGATCAGTGCGCCCAGCAGGGCCAGCGCGTCGGCGTCGAGCGCGGTGCCCGGCTCGTCGAGGAGCCACAGCTTGCGGGCGTGCGAGCACGACAGGCGGGCGAGCGAGACGCGGCGGCGCTGTCCGGCCGACAGCCGCGCGAAGGGCAGCCGCGACTGGCGCGCCAGCCCGACGCGCTCGATCGCCGCGTCGAGCGCGCCCGCCGACGCGGGCAGGCCGTCGACGGCGAGCTGCATCGACAGGTTCTCGCGCACGTCGAAGGCGTCCTTCCAACCGGGCGCATGCCCCTGGTAGACGCATTGCGCGCGCCATTCGGCGTCGTCGACGCGGCGCGGCGCGCCACGCCAGAGGATCTCTCCGGCCAGCGGCCGCGCCAGGCCGGCGATCGTGCGCAGCAGCGTCGACTTGCCGCTGCCGTTGGAGCCGACGAGCATCGTCCACTGGCCCGGCGCGATGCGCAGATCGAGCGCGCAGAACAGCGTGCGCAGGCCGGCGGCGCAGGCGAGCGAGCGCGCCTCGAGGCCCCCGAAGGCGCCGGCCGTCGTCAACGCGGGACGACCTGGTCGAGGACGATGCGCAATCCGTCGGCGCCCGGCCGCACGTTCCCGACGCGGCCGTAGAGGTCGCCGGGCTTGCGCATCGCCTCGCCGCTACGGCTCAGGCGCGCTTCCAGTTCGAGCGAATCGGCGCTGCCGAGTGTGCGCGAGGGATCCATCGCGTTCGTGTCGTCCAGCCGGAACGAGACGGGGAAGGCGGGCGCCGGCACGCGCACCACGGCGATCGGCACGGGCGGACCGCCGGCGGCGCGCGCGATGACGAAGAGCGTGCCGCCCTGCGCGGCCTGTTCGGCGAGCGAAGGATCGATGGCGACGGTGCCGGCCACCGCAACGTCGGCCGTCGCAGCGCCCGCGACCGGCGGCGCCGGCGACTGCGCGGTCGAACCGTCGGCAGGCGCGGCGGCGCCCAGCTCGGCGTCGATGCGCTGCACGACCGCGGCGATCTGCGCCGCTTCCTCGCCGCCGGGGGTGAGGAAGGTCTCGAGCTGCTTCAGGTACGAGCGCGCGCGCGGCAGGTTGCCGAGCCGGTACTGCGCCGCGCCCATCAACGCGACCGCTTTCGGTTCGTTGGGGTCGGCCGCCAGCGCGCGTTCGAGCAGTTCCACCGGCTGGCCGGCGAAGTTGCCGCCGGCGCGCAGCGCCGCCGATTCCGCGTAGTCGGTGAGCAGGCGGGCGTCGTTCGGCAGTCCCCCGATCGCCTTCGCGAAGGCGACGACCCCCTCGTCGTGGCGCCCCCGCCTCTTGCGCGCCTCCGCGAGCATCGCCCCCGCCCCCGCGTCGTCCCGCCGTTCCCCCGTTCGCTGCTCGATGCGGTCGATCATCGCTTCGATCTGCGCCGCGTCGACCGGACCGGGTGCGGCGCTCGCCTCTACCGAGGCGGCATGCGGCGCGCCCACCTGGCGATAGACGCCCAGCGCGACGAGCGGAACGAGCACGGCGACGAACAGCGCGGCGGCCCAGGCGGCGCGCGGCGAGGGGGACGGCGAGGAGGCGGCAGGCGCGACGGCAGCGCCGCCCGGCCTGCTTCCGGGCGCGCCGGCCGAGGCCGCCACTACGGTCACTTCGGGGAGGTCTTCGGCCAGCTGGCGAACGAGGTCGGCATGCGCCTGCTCGGCTTCGGCGGCAGTGAGTCGGCCGGCGTCGCGTTCGCGATCGATTTCGCGCCGTCGGTCGCGGAACACCGCGAGGCGCCGTTCGTCGTCGTGACGCGCGCCCGCGCCCAGTCGTTGCGGGGAAACGAGCGGCCAGACGACCAGGGCGGTCGCCAGCAGGGGGACGATCGCGATGGAGATCCACAGGGCCATCGGCGGAGGGCCGCGGCTGCGCGCAGCGGCACGGAGAAGGGATTAACCCGTCATTGTCTCACAGCGCTTCCGCGCCGCGCTCCGACAGGCGCCGGCCGAGCGCGTCGAGGAAGGCGCTGCATCGTTCGAGCTGCGCCGTTTCGACGTATTCGTCGGGCTGGTGCGCGACGGCGATGTCGCCGGGTCCGCAGACGACGGTGGGAATGCCGATCGCCTGCAGGATTCCCGCCTCGGTGCCGAAGCTCACGCGACGGGCTTCGGCGTGTCCGCACAGCGGCGCCACCGCCTGCGCGAGCGAGCGATTGCCGCGCTCGTCCAGCGGCGGCGTGTCGAACAGTTCCTCGAAGGTGATCGCGGTGTCGGCCGCGATGCGCCGCATCGCCGGCAGCACGACTTCGTCGCAGTGACGGCGCACGCGCTCGAGCACCTCGGCCGAGCGCATGCCGGGCAGCGTGCGGATCTCGAGCACGAAGTCGCAATCCTTCGCGGTGATGTTGTGCGCCGTGCCGCCCTCGATGCGACCGCCGTGCACGCTGGTATGCGGATATTCGAAGCCGTCGTGGCGCGCGGCCGCGTCCAGCTCGCGCTGCAGCCGTCCGACGAAGACGATGATCTCGGCTGCCTGCTCGACCGCCGAGACGCCGCGATCGCGCAGCGACGAATGCACCGAGTGCCCTCGAACGTGCACGCGATAGCCGGCCGCCCCCTTGTTGGCGACGACCAGATGCATCGACGTGGGCTCGCCGATGATGCAGGCGGTCGGGAGCAGCGGCGCGTCGGCCAGGTGCGCGGCGAGCGTTCGCATGCCGCGCATCGTCGTCTCCTCGTCGTAGGAGAGCACGACGTGCAGCGGCGCGCGCAACCGGTGCGCCGCCAGCCGCGGCGCCGCCTCGAGCACGCAGGCGAGGAAGCCCTTCATGTCGGCCGCGCCGCGGCCGTAGAGCCGGCCGCCTTGCTCGCGCAGCGCGAACGGATCGGAGGACCACGCCTGCCCGGTGACCGGGACGACGTCGGAGTGCCCCGACAGCATCCAGCCGGCGACATCGTCGGGCCCGACCGTGGCGAAGAGGTTCGCCTTGCCCGGCTCGTCGCCGTGCTGCACGAAGCAGCGAAAGCCGGCGTCTTCGAGCCGCTGCGCCGCCCATTCGATCAGCGCGATGTTCAGCTTCGCGCTGACCGTGTCGAAGGCGACGAGCCGACGCAGCAGTTCGACGGTGGAACGTGCGCCGGCCATCGCGCCAATCGCGCTGGGTGATGAACTTGGTAGGGAGATAGCCGTCGAAGGTCTCGACGCCGCCGTCGCTGCCCCAGCCGCTGTCCTTCACGCCGCCGAAGGGCGCCTCGGCGATCGCCTGCCCGAAGTGGTTGATGTTGACGTTGCCGGCTTCGAGCGCGTTCGCCGCGGCGTTCGCGTACCTGCTCGACGTCGTGAACACGTAGGACGACAGACCGTAAGGCAGCGCGTTGGCGCGGCGGATGACGTCGTCGAAGTCGTTGAAGCGCGCGAAGGGCGCGATCGGGCCGAAGGGCTCGGTGGTCATCAGCATCGCGTCGTCGGGCAGTCCGGTGACGACGGTTGGCGCGAAGAAGTTGCCGCGATCGGACAGCCGCTCGCCGCCGAACTCGATGCGCGCGCCGCGCCGGTTCGCGTCGTCGACGAACTGCTCCATCGCCGGCACGCGCCGCTCGTGCGCGAGCGGACCCATGCGCGTGCTCTCGTCGAGTCCGGCGCCGACCTTCATCTCGCGCGTCTTCTCGAGGAAGCGGGCGAGGAAGCGGTCGTGGATCTTCTCGTGCAGATAGAAGCGCGTGGGCGACACGCAGACCTGCCCCGCGTTGCGGAACTTGAAGGCCTGCAGCAGGTCGGCGGCGCGCTCGACGTCGGCGTCTTCGAAGACGAGGACCGGCGAATGCCCGCCCAGCTCCATCGTCGTGCGCTTCATGTGCTGCGCCGCGAGCGCGGCGAGCTGCTTGCCCACCGGCACCGATCCGGTGAACGAAACCTTGCGCACGATCGGCGAGCGGACCAGGTAGTCGGAGACCTCGTGCGGCACGCCCCAGACGATGTTCAGGCACCCGGCCGGCAGGCCTGCATCGTGAAAGACGCGCGCGAGCGCGACGATCGCGCTCGGCGCGTCTTCGGGCCCCTTGAGCACGAGCGTGCAGCCCGAGCCGAGCGCCGCGCCGATCTTGCGGATCGCCTGGCTGGCCGGGAAGTTCCACGGCGTGAAGGCCGCGCACACGCCTACCGGCTGGCGCACGACGAGCTGGCGCACCGCCGGGTGGCGCGGCGGAATCACGCGCCCGTAGATGCGCCGGCCTTCCTCGGCATGCCATTCGGCGTGCTCGGCGCAGTTCTTCACCTCGTTGATCGCCTCGGCGAGCGGCTTGCCCTGGTCCAGCGTGATGTTGCGGCCGATCCCGGGCGCGCGCTCGCGCAGCAGGTCGGCGGCCTTGCGAAGGATGCGGCTGCGTTCGAGCGGCGAGGTGTCGCGCCAGGCGGGGAACGCGCGCTGCGCGGCGGCGAGCGCGCGATCGAGATCTTCGCGCGTGGCGTGCGGCAGCTTGCCGATCACCTCGCCGGTGGCCGGATCGAAGACGTCCTGCTCGCGGCGGCCCTGCGCCGCGATGAATTCGCCATCGATGTAGAGACGGAGATCCTCGTACATGGAGCGCATCACCTCGCTGGTTCGTGAGCCTTCGATTGTGGCACGCGGGCGATTCTCACTCCTCCTGTTGCGGGCGCCATGCCGCGCGCAGCTTGTGCTGCACGGGCGGCGGCGCTTCCTCGTAGCCGAGCAGCTCGAGCGTGTAGCTGCCCTGTCCGCCGGTGATCGCCTTCAGTCGACCCTGGAAATCGGCCAGCTCGGCCATCGGCGCACGCGCGTTCAGCGTGGCCATTCCGGCGCGGGCGGAATCGGCGCCCGAGACCTGGCCGCGACGCGCCGACAGTTCGCCGGAGACCGCGCCGATGGCGTCGGCCGGAATCGTCAGCTCGAGCGAGACGATCGGTTCGAGCACGATCGGACGCGCTTTCGACGCGGCGTCGAGGAAGGCCTTGCGCCCGGCGGTGATGAAGGCGATCTCCTTGCCGTCGACCGGGTGCGTCTTGCCGTCGTAGACGGTGACCTTCACGTCCTGCACGGGAAAGCCGGCGACCGCGCCGCCGGCCAGCGCCTGGCGCACGCCCTTCTCGACGGCCGGGATGAAGGGGCCCGGAATGGCGCCGCCCTTGACCTCGTCGACGAAGCGGAAGCCTTCGCCGCGCGCCAGCGGCTCGACGCGCAGGAACACCTCGCCGAACTGGCCGGCGCCGCCGCTCTGCTTCTTGTGGCGGTGATGCCCTTCCGCGTTGCCCGCGATCGTCTCGCGGTACGGCACAGTGGGCGGATGCGCGTCGACCTCGAGCTTGTACTGCGAGCGGATGCGCTCGAGCACGCGCGAGACGTGCACTTCGCCCAGGCCGCGCACGACCGCTTCGTGCGTCGTCGGATCGTGCTCGACCGCGAGACTCGGATCCTCCGCGCAGAGTCGATGCAGCACTTCGGAGAGCTTCTGCTCGTCGCCGCGCTTCTTCACGCGAATCGCCAGGCCGTAGACCGCGTGCGGCATCGGCAGCGGCCGGTAATGCAGCGTCGCGTCGTCGGCCGCGTCGTGCAGGACGGCGTCGTAGGCCAGTTCGTCGATCCGGGTGAGGGCGCAGATCTCGCCCGGACCGGCTGCCGCAAGCGGGCGGAAGTCGTGCCCCTGGACGAGCTGCGGCGTGCCCGAGCGAACCGCCTTGCGGCCGTCGGCGACGTACAGCGGCGTGTCGGGGACGATCGTTCCCTGGTGCACGCGGACCATCGCGATGCGTCCGACGTACGGATCGATCTCGACCTTGAAGACGTGCGCGAGCACGTGGTCGTCGGGACGGCGCGAGGCGACGAAGGGTTCGGCGCGCGCGGCGTCGCCGCCCGGCCAGCGTTCGAACAGCGGCGGGTTGCCCTCGAGCGGGCTGGGCGCCAGCCGCACGACGAAGTCGAGCAGCTCGTTCACGCCGACGCCGCTGCGCGACGAGGCGAACAGGATCGGGACGATGTGCCCGTCGCGCAGCGCGCGCTCGAAGGCATCGTGCAGCGCGGCGGCTTCGATCGATTCGCCCGCCAGGTAGCGCTCGGTGAGCCCGTCGTCGACCTCGACGACCTGCTCGACGAGCGCGCGATGCGCGTCGGCCACGCCCGAGAAGTCGGTGGCGACGCCTTCCGGCGAGAAGAAGCAGTCGATGACGCGCGTCGCGCCGTCGGCGGGCAGGTTCAGCGGCAGGCATTCGGGGCCGAAGGTGGCGCGCAGCTCCTCCACGCGGGCCGGCAGGGCGACCCCCTCGGCATCGATGCGGTGCAGGACGACGAAGCGGCACAGGCGTCGCGTCTGCGCGAGCAGCGCCATGCGCGCGGTCGACATCTCGACGCCGCGCTGCGCGTCGACGACGATCGCCACCGACTCGACCGCGTCGAGTGCGGCCATTGCCCGGCCGGAGAAGTCGGGATAGCCGGGCGTGTCGAGCAGATGGACGCGAACGCCGTCGTGCTCGAAATGCGCGCACGCGACCTTCAGCGAGTGCGCATGCTCCTTCTCGAGCGGGTCGTAGTCGCAGACGGTGGTGCCGCGTTCCACCGAGCCCGCGGCCGGGATCGCGCCCGCGGCGGCGAGCAACGATTCGATCAGCGAGGTCTTTCCCACTCCCGCGTGCCCGACCAACGCGAGCGTTCGAAGGTTTTCGATCGGATGCGCGGGCATGCATTGCCTCCCGTCGGAGCGTGGTTTCGCGGTTGCCGTACGGACGAAGAATGAGTCCAGAGGCGCGCGAAGCGCAAGCATTCCGCTTTCGGGCCCGATCGCGGCCCCCCGTTCGATACTACCCAAAGGGAGTATTGGGCGCCTATCACCGGCGACTTAGGCTGTGGAACCCGTTCTCGCTTCGCTGCGCGGGCGACGAACGAAGAAGACGAACGAAGAAGGAAGCACGGAAGTGGACCGTCGCGTACTCGTCGTCGAGCGTTCCACCGCGACGGCCGACGTCATCCCCATCCTCGCCGGAACCGGATGGACGGTTCAGCACGTGTCCGACGTCGAAGCGCTGGCGGCCGAGGCGCCGCGCTGCCGGGTCGGAATCGCCGTTCTCGACGATTGCGCCGCCTTCCAGCGCGCGGGGCTGTTCAGCGCGATCGTCGGCACCGACCTCGAATGGATCGGTATCGCGCCGCCCGGTGCGGCCGACGATCCCGTCTGCGCGCAGCTGCTGTGCGGGTTCTTCGATTACCTCACCACGCCGGTCGACATCGAGCGCCTGCGCTTCGTGCTCGGCCATGCCCTCGGAAAGGCGCAGCTGCGCGAGCGCCGGTTGCGCGGGGCGGGTGCGGCGAACCACGGCATGGTCGGCACCAGCGCGCCGATGCAGCAGCTGCATCGCACGATCGACAAGGTCGCCCGCGCCGATGCGCCGGTGCTGATCAGCGGCGAGAGCGGCACCGGCAAGGAGCTGGCCGCGCAGGCGATCCATCGCGGCTCGGTGCGTCGCGACGGGCCTTTCGTCGCGGTGAACTGCGGAGCGATACCCCCTTCGCTGCTCCCGTCGCCGCCGGTCGGCCCCGAGAAGGGCTCCCTCCCCAGCGCGCCTCCACCCGAAATCGGCAGCCTCGAAGCCGCCTGCGGCGGAACGCTGTTCCTCGACGAGATCGGCGACCTGCCGCTCGAGGCGCAGGCGAGCCTGCTGCGCTTCCTGCAGGAATCGACGATCACCCGGGTCGGCTCGACGCAGTTGCTGAAGCTCGACGTGCGCGTGGTCGCGGCCACGCATGTCGATCTGGTCGCAGCGGTGCGCGAACGCCACTTCCGCGAAGACCTGTTCTATCGATTGAACGTGCTGCGAGTGGAGATTCCGCCGCTGCGCGTGCGCGGCGACGACATCGAGACGCATGCGCGGCACGTGCTGGCCCGCTATCGGCGCGACGCCTCGCCGGCTCTGCTTGGGTTCTCCGAGGAGGCGCTGGCTGCCATGCGCTCGCACTCGTGGCCGGGAAACGTGCGTGAACTGGTCAATCGGGTCCACGGCGCGATGATCCTCTGCGAGGGCGCGTGGATCACGCCTGCCGACCTCGGCCTCGATTCCGCGCCGCGCTCCATCGGCGCGATCTCGCTGGCCGGCGCACGGCAGAGCAGCGAGCGCGAGCTGGTTCTCGCGGCCCTGCAACGCAATACGCACAACGTGTCGGCCACCGCCCGCGAGCTGGGCGTCTCGCGGGTCACGCTGTATCGCCTCGCGCGGCGCCTGTCGATCGAGACGAAGGCGAAGCCCGAGCGCCCGGCACGGGGGCAGACGCTCGGCGGCTACGGATAGGCGATCGCCGATCCGGCCGTCGTCCAGGGGGAGGGGCGATGACCATGGGAACTGGACTGCGCGCCGCAGCGCGCATTGCCGCTGCAACGTTGGCAGCGGGGTCGGCAGCGCTGATCGTGTCGGGCCCGGTGCATGCGCAACCCGCGTCCGACGACGCCGAAGTGCGGGCGCTGGCGCAACGAATCGAGGCGGGCGAGCGCCGCCTGCGCGCGCTCGAGGCGCAGCTGCAGGAAGAGCGCCGGATGCTCGCCGCGATACGCCGCGCCTTCCAGCAGCAGATGCGCTACGGCGACGGAAGCGCCGCCGCAGCCCGCGCAACCGGCCGCGCCGGCGCGCATCTTCGACGAGCCCACCGCGCTCACGCCGCACGGCAGGTTCGTGCTCGAGCCTTCGTACCAGTTCGTGCACTCCACCGACAACCGCGTCGCGCTGGTCGGCTTCAGCGTGATTCCGGCCATCACCATCGGGCTGATCGACGTGCGCCGCGTCTCGCGCGACATCCATACGCTGGCGCTCACCGGACGCTACGGCGTGACCAGCCGCTTCGAAGTCGAAGCGAAGGTGCCGTGGGTGCACGCGAGCAGCAACACGCAGACGCGCGCGCTCGCCACGCCGTCGTTCACCGACGAGACCTTCGACGCGAGCGGCTCGGGGCTCGGAGATATCGAGCTGGCCGCACGCTACCAGTTCAATGCCTTCCGCGGCGACAACGCGGGATACATCGGGCACCTGCGCTACAAGTCGCGCACCGGCACCGGCGTGTTCGAGGTGCCGATCGACGAGACCGACCTGCAGGCCGAACTGCCCACCGGCTCCGGCTTCCAGGGGTTGCAGACCGGCGTCACTTTCCTCTATCCGTCCGATCCGGCGGTCTTCTTCGGCGGCGCCGCCTACACCTACAACTTCGCGCGCGACGTCGGACACGGCTTCGGCCGGGTGCGACCGGGCAGCGTCGTCGACCTGAACGCCGGGATGGGCCTCGCGCTGAACGAGCGCGCCTCGTTCAGCATCGGCTACCAGCACAGCATCGTCGGCAGCCTGCAGCAGCGCGATCCGGAGGAAGTGGCGCGCGTGCTCGCGCGCACCGGCCGGCTGCAGCTCGGAACGATGCGCTTCGGGCTCGGCTACCGACTCACGCCGAAGACGAACCTCAACGTGTCGCTGGGCATCGGCGTCACCGACGACACGCCGGACTTCGAGCTGACGGTGCGGTTCCCGTATTCGTTGTGAGGCTCAGCGCCGGGCGGCATCCCGTAGCGCTGCGGCGAAATTCATCGAACGCAGCGCGCTGAGCGAGGAGAGCGCGGCGTCGATCCGCGTTTCGGTCTCGATGCGGGCGGCCTGCGCCGAGTTCTGGATGGACGTCGCCAGTGCCGGGCCGTTCGGGATGCCCGAGACGACGATGCTGCTGCCGTTGCCGAGCGGGATCGTGATCGAGACGGTCGGGATGGCGACGGGAGCGACGACGGGGACGCCACCGGCGGTGGTGGCTGCCGTGCTGGCCGCTGCTGCCCCGGCGGAGCCCTGCGCGGCGGCGGGTGTCGCCGCGTTCGTCGCCGCCGAGGGCGCGGAGCCGGCGCCGGTGGAGGGCACCACGCCGACGTCGACGGGCACCGGCCGGTTCGACGGGTCGCCGTTGGCGATCGCCACCGCCTGCGCGAGCGCGGTGCCCCATTCGGTGGACAGGCCGTTCGCGACGTTGGGCGTGGACACCGTGCCGCTGCTGGTCGGCGGCTGCGACTGCGAACTCGTCGCGGACGATTGCGGCGCCGTGCTCGCGCGGTTGCCTTCGCCGATCTGCACGAGATTCGCCAGGTTGCCGACCAGCCGCGCATCGGGAAGCTGGCCGCGCGAGACGGCGGCGTCGAGCCGGTCGACGAGCAATTGCGTGCGCGCGACGACTTCGCCGTCGACGCGCACGAGACGCTCGATCGCGAAGCGTCCGATCATCGTGCCGAGATCGAGGCCGCCGCGCATCGGCTCGAGCTGCTTCTCGGGCACGGCGGCGCGCGCCGGCACGGTCGCGGCCTCGGGGGGCGCCGCCGGGCCGGCCCCCGGAAGCACGATCGCTGCGATTGCTGCGACGAGCGCCCTCGGTCGGCCGACGCGCGAAGAGTGCGGGTGTGGCGCGGCTTTCATGATGCTCCCGCTCAGAATCGGTTGGCGTCGGGAACGCCGAGGCTGAAGGTGGCCATCGATTCGCGCACGACGCCCAGCGCCAGGGGCGCAGCCAGGCGCCCGGCCCAGTCCGCCGGCACGTTGAAACGCGCGATGTCGAGATGGCTGCGAATGACGAAGAAGATCCCGCCGACCCACATCGACTCGAACTGCTCGCGCGGGACGATGCGCGCGCCGAGCGCCGGATCGCCGAGGGCAACGTGCGAATCGTGCAGGCCCTTGACGACGACGAAGTGCCGGTAGCCCTGGTCGCTCACCAGTGCGATCGCAGGCACGCCGACGCGCGCCAGCTCGTCGAGCGGGACGCGCACGCCGTCGGCCTGGTAGCCCGCGTGTTCGAGATAGCGCTTCATGTCGAGCAGCGAGAAGCCTTCGCGGCGAATCTTCGCCTGGTCGCCCGACGCGTACATCCACTGGAACACCGAGACTTCGTCGACCGGTTTCCCGTAGTGGTAGGTGAGCAGCGTGGCCACCGCGGCCGAGCCGCAGCTGAAGTCGTATTTCTGGTGCAGCGTCGCGCGGAACGCGATCTGCTGCCGGATCTGCTTGATCGTACGCACCGGCATCGAGAAGGTGTTGCCGGTGGCGCCGAGGAAGGGCGCGGAAGCCTGCGCCGATGCGTCGATCGCAACCGACGCGAGCAGCGATGCGAGCAGCGATGCAGCCGCGCACGCGACCCGACGCAGCGAGGCGTGAAGCACGTCGGAGCCTACTGCAGCTGGAGATTCAGGATCGTCGAGTTCTGGATGACGACGTTGTTGCCCGAGTTCTGCACGACCATCGGCACGCCGCTCATTCCGGAGAACGATTCGCCGTTGATCGAGTTGTTGCCGGTGCTCAGGTTGGCGGCGACGTTGTCGCGCACGATCGCTCTGGCGTTGTTCTCGTTCAGGTGCAGGTCCGCGCCGCCGCGCTGCTGCGACAGCTCGCGGTCGTCGACGACGCTCACGGCCGACCACGCCGTCGCGTTCGTCGCCGGCGAAGGCTGCGCGGACGCGACCGGACGCGCGTCGAGCGGCGCGTCGTCTTCGTCGGCCGCGAGGGCCGCGCCGGCGAGCAGGAACGCTGCGGTCGCGACGGCGCCGAAGAGCGGGCGAATCAGGGTGCACATCGGAAGCCCCTCTCGTGCATTTCCGTGTTCCGGCACGGCGGGGCCGGAGCGTCCGCCGTGCCGTTCACGGTTTCGTCGTTCAGCGAACGGCGAGGTTCGCCTGGACGTTCGCGCTCTGCTGGATCAGCGCCGCGATGCCGCTGTTCTGGCTCGCGATCGTGATGCCGGCGCTGTTCGAGAACGAGTTGTCGATGGTGTTCGACATGTCGAAGGTTCCGGCCGTGACGGTGTTCTGTCCGCCGGCGCCACCGACGCCGCCGTTGCCGGTACCGCCCATGCCGCCCGAGCCGCCCATGCCCGTACCGCCGGTCGCGCCGACCGCACCGCCACCGCCCGAGGCGCTGCCGTTGGTCGCCGAGCCGTTCGACGCGCTGGTCGACGAACCGCCGTTGGTCGCGTCGCCGTTGGTGGCCGAGCCGCTCGCGCCGCCCGCACCGGCCGTGTTGGTCGCCGTGCCGCCCGCGCCGCCCGCGCCGCCGGCCGCGGTGCCGCCATGGCCCGTGCCGCCGGTGCCGCCGTTCGGCGAGAACGTTCCCCCGCTCGCCGTGCCGCCCATGCCGCCGGCGCCGCCTG
>Ga0066256_1004005_pt1 | contig 13541 bp, 10 predicted proteins | sample ThiBio_1000_biof_FD_87107 | JGI IMG/M metagenome (GOLD analysis project Ga0066256, IMG submission 87107) | Wastewater bioreactor microbial communities from Cape Town, South Africa - Thiocy_expt_1000_biof (version 2) | ecosystem: Engineered > Bioreactor > Thiocyanate-remediating >...
CGAACACCAGCTGCTGTTCGAACGCTTCATCTCGACCGAGCGCAAGGAGCCGCCCGACATCGACGTCGATTTCGAGCATGAGCGGCGCGAGGAAGTGATCCAGTGGATCTACGACACCTATGGCCGCGATCATGCCGCGCTCACCGCGGTGGTGATCCGCTTCCGCGCGCGCAGCGCCTTGCGCGAGGTCGGCAAGGCGATGGGCCTGCCCGAGGACATGACCGCGGCGCTCTCCTCCCAGGTCTGGGGCTGGTCGAACGACGTCGACGACCGCCATGCCGATACGCTCAACCTCGACCGCAACGATCCGCGGCTGGCGCTGACCCTGGAGCTCGCGCGCCAGCTGGTCGACACGCCGCGCCACCTCTCCCAGCATCCCGGCGGCTTCGTGCTCACCCGCGACCGGCTGCACGACCTGATCCCGGTGGAACCCGCCGCGATGATCGATCGCCATGTCGTCGAATGGGAGAAGCTCGATATCGAGGAACTGGGCTTCATGAAGGTCGACATCCTCGGCCTCGGCATGCTCGGCTGCATGCGCCGCGCCTTCGACCTGCTGGCCGCGCACAAGCGCATCCATCTCACCCTCGCCGCGCCGCTGATGCAGGGCGAGGACGCGCCGACCTTCGAGATGATCCGGCAGGCGGATACGCTGGGCGTGTTCCAGATCGAGAGCCGCGCGCAGATGTCGATGCTGACGCGGATGAAGCCCGTGAATTTCTACGACATCGCGATCCAGGTCGCGATCGTCCGGCCCGGGCCGATCCAGGGCAACATGGTCCACCCCTATCTGAAGCGCCGGCAGAATCCGGAGCTGGTCGACTATCCCTCGCCCAGGCTGAAGGCGGTGCTGAAGAAGACGCTGGGCGTGCCGCTGTTCCAGGAACAGGCGATGCAGGTGGCGATCGTCGGCGCCGGCTTCACCGCCAGCGAGGCGGACCGGCTGCGCCGCGCGATGGCGACGTTCAAGTCGAGCGGCGATATCGGCGAGTTCGGCCCCAAGCTGATCGAGGGCATGCGCAGGAACGGGATCAGCGAGACCTTCGCCGCGCAGATGGTCGAGCAGATCAAGGGCTTCAGCAATTACGGCTTTCCCGAGAGCCACGCCGCCAGCTTCGCCAAGATCGCCTATGCCTCGAGCTGGATGAAATGCCATCACCCGGACGTGTTCTGCACGGCATTGCTCAACGCGCAGCCGATGGGCTTCTATGCGCCCGCCCAGCTGATCCGCGATGCGCGCACGCATGGGGTGGAAGCGCGCGCCGTCTGTATCAACGACAGCGACTGGGACACGCGGATGGTGCCCGAGGGATCGAACCCGCGTGCACGGGATTCGCGCTTCTGCGGCACCGAAGCGGACTGGGCGGGCCTGCAGCCGATCCGGCTCGGCATGCGGATCGTGCAGGGGCTGTCCCAGGAAGACGCCGAGGCCATATTGAAGGCGCGCGCACAGGCCCCCTTCGCTTCGATCGAGGACGTCTGGCGCCGTGCCCGCGTGAAACCCGCCGCGCTCGAACGGCTGGCGCGCGCCGATGCCTTCCGGGCGCTCGGCCTGGACCGGCGCCAGGCGCTCTGGGCGATCCGGGGATTGGGACAGGCGCCGCTCGACCTGTTCGCCGCCGCCGATGCCCGCATGGATGCGAGCATGGCCGAGATCATCGAGCCGCAGGTGGCGCTGCTGCCGCTCACCGAGGGGCGCGAAGTGGTGGAGGATTATCGCGCCACCCAGCTGTCGCTGCGCGCCCACCCCCTCTCCTTCCTGCGCGCGCGGCTCGCGGCCCGGCGGATCGCACGCTGCGCGGACCTGCTGGACATGAAGGACGGGCAGCGGGTGGAGGTCGCCGGCCTGATCCTCGTCCGCCAGCGGCCGGGCAGCGCCAAGGGCGTGGTGTTCGTCACGCTGGAGGACGAGACCGGCATCGCCAATGCCGTGCTCTGGGCAGACCGGTTCGAAGCCGATCGCCGCACCGTGATGTCGGCGACGATGCTGGCGATCGCCGGCCGGGTGCAGCGCGAAGGCATCGTCATCCATCTCGTCGCCGAACGGATCACCGACCTCACGCCATGGCTGCGCGAAGTCGGCGAACTCGACCTGCCTCGCGCGACCATGCCCGGCGACGGGGCGACGCATGGCGGCGAGATCGACCCGCGCGACCGGCCCGCGCCCCGCCAGCGCCCCGCCGACAGCGGGCCGCCGCGCCGCAGCCTCAAGGCGCCGGACCTGATTCCAGTGCGCTCGCGGGACTTTCACTGATGCCGATCCACGGACACCGCCTGTTCTACGCGCTGCGCCCGGCACCGCTGGCCCGCAACCTGATCGGCGTCCAGCGCGACCGGCTCGGGCTGGCCGATGCCCTGGTAGGGAATGACCGGCTGCACATGACCCTCGGCATCACCGAGGATTTCGACCACCGCCCCTATGCCGAGGCCAAGCAGCTGATCGCGATCGGCGCGCAGGTCGCGGCGGCGCCGGTGCCGGTCATGCTCGACCGCGTCTCGGCGGGCGGCGACTCGATCGCATTGCGGCCCGCCCGCAAGATCGACGCGCTCGCCGAGCTGGGCCGCCAGCTGCAGCGCGGCCTGGCCGCCGCCACGCTGCTCCGCCGGGGCTGGGAGTTCCACCCGCACGTCACCTTGCTCTATCGCAAGGGCCGCCCCTTCACGCAGCGGATCGAGCCGATCGGCTGGGATGCGACCGATTTCGTGCTGATCCACTCGATCCTGGGCGCGCACCAGCATATCGAGCTGGGCCGCTGGCCGCTGATCGACCGGCAGGGATCGTTCGGCTTCTAGAAGCCCAGGCCCAGCTGCGGCATGTCGCGGGTGACGATGCCGTCCTGCACCTCGACGCCCTCGAGGGCGAGCATGTGCGCCTTGGACAGCGACCCGCCAGGCGCGGAGAAGCCGCCGATGCGCCCGTTCGCGGCCGTCACGCGGTGGCAGGGAATGATCAACGGCACCGGATTGGCCGCCATTGCCTGGCCGACGTCGCGCGCGAATTCCGGCCCCGCGTCGAGCGCCCTGGCGATCGCGCCATAGGTCGCCGTCTCGCCCCAGCCGAGCTGGCGCACATGGGCATAGACGCGGTCGAAAAAGGGCTCCTGCCGCCCGAGATCGACGGCCACGCCCGCAAAGTCGACGCGCTCCCCGGCGAAATAGCGCCGCGCATCATCGATCACAGCCTGCACCTGCGGCGGCGGCGGCACTGCCTTCGCATCCGGCAGGCGGCGCAGCAGCGAACGCTCCGCCTCCCGCGCCGTGCCCGGGGGCAGTCGGAAGCTGCGGATGCCCCTGGCGTTCCAGCCGATCGCGGCGAAACCCGCGGCGGTCTCGAACACCGAATAGCCGTTCTCCATCGTCATGACACGGAGATCGGGAGGCCGGGCCGGGTTCGCAACCTATCCCCCGACGGTCTGCTCGATCACGCCGAAGATCGGGTGGTGCCGGTCGTCCTCGGCCCAGATGCGCACCGTGTCGCCGGCCTTGAGGAAGGGCGTGACCGGTGCGCCGCCGCGGATCGTCTCGATCGTCCGGATCTCGGCGATGCACGAATAGCCGACGCCGCCTTCGCCCACCGGCGTGCCGGGCCCGCCATCCGCGCCGCGGTTCGAAACCGTGCCCGAGCCGATGATCGTGCCGGCGCCGAGCTTGCGCGTCTTCGCGGCATGGGCGACCAGGGTGCCGAAGTCGAAGGTCATGTCCACCCCGGCCTCGGCCCGGCCGAAGGGCTTGCCGTTCACATCGACCATCAGCCTGCGATGGAGCTTGCCGTCCTGCCACCAGTCCCCCAGCGAATCGGGCGTGGCGAAGACCGGCGAGAAGGCGCTGGCCGGCTTGGACTGGAAGAAGCCGAAGCCCTTGGCGAGCTCGCCGGGGATCAGGTTGCGCAGCGAAACGTCATTGGTGAGGCCGACCAGCCGGATCGCGGCGAGCGCCTCTTCGCGGCTCGCGCCCAGCGGCACGTCGCCGGTGACGACCACCACTTCGCCTTCCAGGTCGCAGCCCCAGGCTTCGTCGGCGAGCGGGATCGGGTCGCGCGGGCCGAGGAACCCGTCGCTGCCGCCCTGATACATCAGCGGATCGTGCCAGAAGCTCTCGGGCATCTCCGCCCCGCGCGCCTGCCGCACCAGCGCGACATGGTTCACATAGGCCGAGCCATCGGCCCATTGATAGGCGCGCGGCAGCGGCGCGGCGGCAAGCCGTTCGTGGAAACGCTCGCGCGGGATCACTTCATGGTCGAGATCGGTGGCGAGGTTCCGCAGATCGGCCTCGACCCGGTCCCAATTGTCGAGCGCCGCCTGCAGCGTCGGCGCAATCATGTCGGCACTGGCATACCAGGCCAGGTCGTTCGATACGACTACCAGCTTGCCGTCACGGCCGTTCTTCAGGCTTGCGAGCTTCATCGGTCTCTCCTTTGCTCCATCCATAGCCGCCCGCGCGGGCAAGTCGAGTTGACTCGGTCGGTTGACTCGCGCGCCGGGCCCCCGCATCGGTTGGGGCCATGGACGCCGCCCCGCGCTTTCTGGATCACGAAGGCGAGATGGCGGAACGAATCCGCACGTTCGACTGGGCGAACCACCCGCTCGGGCCGCCCGAAACCTGGCCCGACGCGCTCGGCTTCGCCCTCGACCTGGCACTCGCCTCGACCTTTCCCACCGCCATCTACTGGGGCGAGGATCTCCACCTCCTCTACAATGATGCCTGGGCGCCGATCCCGGCGGAGCGCCATCCCGGCGCGCTGGGCCGCCCGGCGCGCGAAGTGTGGCGCGACATCTGGGACGTGGTGGGCCCGCAGATGGCAAGCGTGACTGCCACGGGGCGGGGCTTCGCGATCTACGACCAGTTCCTGGCGATGGAACGCGCCGGCCGCAGCCAGGAGACCTGGTGGAACTACAGCTTCACGCCGATTCGCGACGGCGCGGGCCGGGTATGCGGGCTGATCAACCAGGGCAACGAGACGACGCGCTCCGTGCTGGCCGAGCGGGCGCGCCTGGCGGAAGCGGCGCGTCTGCGCGCCCTGTTCGAGCAGGCGCCCGGCGCGATTGCGCTGCTCCACGGCCCGGAGCATCGCTTCGAATTCGCCAATTCGGAATATCTCGTGCTGGTCGGCGGGCGTCCGGTGCTCGGCAGGACGGTGGCCGAGGCGCTGCCCGAGCTGGTCGACCAGGGTTTCGTCGCCCTGCTCGACACCGTCCATGCCAGCGGCGAGCCCTTCCGCGCGGACGGCGTGCCGGTGCAGCTCCAGCGCAGCGCCGATGCGCCGCCCGAGACGCGCTTCCTCGATTTCGTCTATCAGCCGGTCAAGGACGAGCGCGGCAACACCACCGATATCTTCGTCGCCGCCAACGACGTGAGCGAGCGCGCGGCGGCGGAAGAGGCGCTGCGCCGGAGCGAGGAGCAGCTGCAACTCGCCCTCAACGCCTCGCTCGGCGTCGGCACCTGGGTATGGGACGTGCCTGCCGACCTGGTCGCGGCGGATGCCCGCTTCCTGCGCCTCTACGGCGTCGACGAGGGGCTGGCCGGCACGGGCACGCCGATCGCGCAGTTCTTCGTCAACGTGCATCCCGGCGACCGCGCCCGGCTGGAGGCGGGCATCGCCCGCACGCTTGGCGAGCGCGTGCCGTTCAACGAGGAATATCGGCTGATCCAGCCCGACGGCACGCTGCGCTGGGTGAGCGCCCAGGGCCGCGCGACCTTCGACGACGAAGGCCGCCCGCTACGCTTCCCCGGCGTCGCCTTCGACATCACCGAGCGCAAGCTGGCCGAGGAAGCCGCGCGCGACGCCGCAGAGGAATTGCGCGAGGCGAACGAAGCCCAGGCGTTTCTCGGCGCGCTGGCCGATCATCAGCGGGCGCTCGATTCGGCCGACGCGGTGATGCGTTTCACTGCGGCGGCGCTGGGCGAGCAGCTGGGGCTCGACCGGGTGGGTTTCCACCGCGTGCAGGGCGACGAAGTGCGCTTCGGCCCGCATTGGAGCAATGACGTGCTGGCTCCCCTGGAAGACACGCTGGCGATCGACGCGCTGGGAGACAATGCCCGCGCCTATCGCATCGGGCGCACCGTGGTGCTCCACGACGTCGCGCGCGAGGCGCCGGGGCTGGCGCACATCGCCGGCGCGGGCGTGGGCGTGCCGCTGCTGCGCGGCGGGCAATGGGTGGCGGTGATGTCGATCAACACCGCCGCCCCGCGCCGCTGGTCGGCCGAGGAAGTCGCCTTTGTCGAAGCGGTGGCGGAAACGGCCTGGGACGCGGTGGAACGCATCGAGGCAGTGGCGGCGCTGCGGGAAAGCGAAACCAAGTTCCGCGCCATCGCCAATTCGATCGACCAGATGGTCTGGTCGTCGCTGCCCGACGGCTATCACGATTATTACAACGACCGCTGGTACGAATATACCGGCGTGCCCCCGGGCAGCACCGATGGCGAGGCGTGGAAGAACATGTTCCACCCCGACGACCGCGAACGCACCTGGGCCGAGTGGCACCACAGCCTGGAAACGGGCGAGCGCTATCGGATCGAATATCGGCTGCGCCATCGCTCGGGCCGGTATCGCTGGGTGTTGGGCAGCGCCCAGCCGGTACGGGACGAGCGGGGCCGGATCACCCGCTGGTTCGGCACCTGCACCGATATCCAGGACATCGTCGATGCGCGCGAAGTGCTCGCCCGTTCGCGCGAGGCGCTCGAGGCGGCCGTGCGCGAGCGCACCGAGCAGCTGATGGCGGCAGAGGCGCGGCTGCGCCAGGCCCAGAAGATGGAAGCGGTCGGCCAGCTCACCGGCGGCATCGCGCACGACTTCAACAACATGCTCGCCGTGGTGATCGGCGCGCTCGACCTGCTCGAGCGGCGGCTGAAGCAGGGCAATCGCGACATCGGCAAATACATCACCGCCGCGCGCGACGGCGCCACTCGCGCCGCCGGCCTCACCCAGCGGCTGCTCGCCTTTTCGCGCCAGCAGCCGCTCGCTCCGGTGGCGATCGACACCAATGCGATGGTGGAGAGCATGATCGAACTGCTCGTCCGCACCCTGGGCGACGACGTGACGGTGGAGACCGTGCTACCCCCCGGCATCGCGCCGCTGCTGGCCGATCCCAACCAGCTCGAGAATGTGATCCGCAATCTCTCGGTCAATGCGCGCGACGCGATGCCGGGCGGCGGCAGGCTGGTGCTCACCACCGCCAATGCGCGGTTCGACGCGGCCGAGGCGGCGGGGCTGGAGCTGCAGCCGGGCAGCTATGTCGAGATCGCCGTGGCCGACAGCGGCACCGGCATGACGCCCGAAGTCGCCGCGCGCGCCTTTGACCCCTTCTTCACCACCAAGGGCGTCGGCAAGGGTACCGGCCTCGGGCTCAGCCAGGTGTTCGGCTTCGTCCGCCAGTCGGGTGGCGCGGTGCGGATCGAGACCGCGCCGGGCCGGGGCACCACCGTGCATCTCTATCTGCCCGTCCACCAGGGCGAAGCACCGGCGGCGCGGTCCGAGCGGTCCGCGTCGGTGCCCGCCGGCGGGCGGCCCGGTGAAGTGGTGCTCGTCGTCGAGGACGAGGAACGGGTGCGCAACTATTCGATCGAGGCGCTGCGCGAGCTCGGCTATCAGGTGCTCGGCGCGCGCGACGGCCCCGAGGCGCTGCGGCTGATCGACCGGGTGCCGCACGTCTCGCTGCTGTTCAGCGACGTGGTGATGCCCGAGCTGACCGGCCATGAGCTGGCCGCCCGCGCCCGCACGAAGCTGCCCGGGCTCCGGGTGCTGCTGACCAGCGGCTATGCCCCGGAAACGGCGCGCGTGGCGGGCGAGACGATCCTCGCCAAGCCCTTCGATCTCGATCGCCTCGCCACCGCCGTTCGCGCCGCGCTGGACGCATAGGGTCTTGACCGAATCGCCGGCGCGGGCCATGCGCGCCGCGGCTCCGGCGCCCCGCGCCCCGGCCTCCGTACCGCCCAGCCGCCGAGTCCTGTCGAAGGGCGGCTTCGGGCCCGCCCCGGCAGGCGGAGACGTGTATCCATGGCAAATGTAGCGGTTATCGGCGCCCAATGGGGCGACGAAGGCAAGGGCAAGATCGTCGACTGGCTCGCCGAGCGCGCCGACATGGTCGTGCGCTTCCAGGGCGGCCACAATGCCGGCCACACGCTGGTGGTCGGCGAGAATGTCTACAAGCTCTCGCTGCTCCCCTCGGGCATCGTGCGCGGCACCCCTTCGGTGATCGGCAACGGCGTGGTGCTCGATCCCTGGGCGCTGCGCGACGAAGTGGAGCGGATCCGCGCCCAGGGCGTGGACGTGACGCCGGACACGCTGATGGTCGCCGACAATTGCCCGCTGATCCTGCCCTTCCACCGCGACCTGGACGGGCTGCGCGAGGATGCGAGCGGCGCGGGCAAGATCGGCACCACCCGGCGCGGCATCGGTCCCGCCTATGAGGACAAGGTCGGCCGCCGCGCCATCCGCGTCTGCGACCTCGCCCATCTCGACGATCTCGGCCCCCAGCTCGATCGCCTGACCGCGCATCACGACGCACTCCGCGCCGGCTTCGGCGAGCCGCCGATCGACCGCGCGGCGCTGGTCGAGCAGTTGCGCGAGATCGCCGGCTTCGTCCTGCCCTTTGCCCAGCCGGTATGGCGCGCGCTCAATGCCGCCCGCGAGCGCGGCCGCCGCATCCTGTTCGAAGGCGCGCAGGGCGTGCTGCTCGACATCGATCACGGCACCTATCCGTTCGTCACGTCGTCGAACACGGTGGCGGGCACCGCCGCTTCGGGCTCGGGCATGGGCCCGGGCGCGGTCGGCTTCGTGCTGGGGATCGCCAAGGCCTATACCACCCGCGTCGGCTCGGGCCCCTTCCCCGCCGAGCAGGACAATGACGTGGGCGAGCGGCTGGGCACGCGCGGCCGCGAGTTCGGCACCGTCACCGGACGCAAGCGCCGCTGCGGCTGGCTCGACGCGGTGCTGCTGCGCCAGTCGGCCGCCGTCTCCGGCATCACCGGCATCGCGCTGACCAAGCTCGACGTGCTCGACGGCTTCGACGAGATCAAGGTCTGTGTCGGCTATCGGCTGCGCGGCGAGGCGATCGACTATTATCCCTCGAACGCCGCCGATCAGGCCGCGGTCGAGCCGGTGTGGGAGACGATGCCGGGCTGGCAGGAAACCACCGCGGGCGCGCGCAGCTGGGCCGAACTGCCGGCGGCCGCGATCAAATATATCCGCCGCGTGGAGGAGCTGATCCGCTGCCCGGTGGCCCTGGTCTCGACCAGCCCCGAGCGCGAGGACACCATCCTGGTCCGCGATCCCTTCGCGGACTGATCCGGCCGGGCCCGCGATCGACGCGCGGACCGCCGAGGCAATGCGCTACCCGTCCGGCCAGAGCGGGTAGCGCATCCCCTGCGTCAGGAGCCCTTAATGGGGCTTCTTCTTGTCCTTCTTGCCGCGCTTGTCCGAATCTTCGGACATCGCCGGATCCTGGCTGGGGGAAGCCGGATCGGGCGCGGGCGTGGCCGTGGCGGCATCCGGCGCGGGCGCCGGGGGATTGGCGCTCGGATCGGGTGCCGGCGCAGGAGCGGGGTGCTCCGTCGGCGAGGTCGCGGACGGATCGGTGGGGGAAGTGGTCTGGGCGAAGGCCGCGGGGGCAGCCAGCAGCGCCGCGGCGCCGATCAGGGTCTTGAGCAACATAACGGGGCAATCCTCCTTCGGTTTTTGCCGAAGACCCTTCGAGCCGCCGCGCATGTCCGGATTGTTTCCCGATGTTACGGCCAGCCCCGGCCCGCGCACGGCTGGGCAGCGAGCCGAGCCGGACGAGGGACGGGCCGAAGACGCGAGGATTGCCGGGAGGGGAGGATCGCGCCCCGCCCCGGGCTGCGGAGCGCTCAGCCCGTCTGCGCGCGGTGGAGCAGCTTCTGGTCCGCGAGGACGAGTGCGACCATCGCCTCGACCACCGGCACGCCGCGGATGCCGACACAGGGATCGTGGCGCCCCTTGGTCATGATCTCGGTCGCCTCGCCTTCGCGCGTCACGGTCTCGACCGGCGTCAGGATCGAGCTGGTCGGCTTGAACGCCACGCGCACGCGCACCGGCTGGCCGGTCGAGATGCCGCCCGCGATGCCGCCTGCATGGTTGGCGAGGAAGACGGGCCTGCCGTCATTGCCCGGGCGCATCGCATCGGCATTCCGTTCGCCGGTGAGCGCGGCGGCCGCGAAGCCGTCGCCGATCTCGACGCCCTTCACGGCGTTGATCGACATGCAGGCGGCGGCCAGCTCGCTGTCGAGCTTGGCGTAGAGCGGCGCCCCCCAGCCGGCGGGCACGCCGCTCGCCTCGCAGGCGATCACCGCGCCGAGCGAGGAGCCTGCCTTGCGCGCGCCGTCGACCAGCGCCTCCCAGCGCTTGGCGGCTTCGGCGTCGGGGCAGAAGAACGGGTTGTTGCCGATCTCGGCCGCATCGAAATTGGCGGGGGCGATCGCGGCGCCGCCGATCGCCTCGACCCAGGCGAGGACCGTGACTTCGGGAATCACCAGCCGCGCCACCCCGCCCGCCCCCCCCCCGGCCGCCGTCCCGCGCGCCCAGCTGCGCCCCCCGCCGCGATAGGCGCCCAAGCCGGACCTGGCGGCGTACGCACAATCGGCATGGCCGGGGCGATAGGCCTTGGCGACTTCCGAATAGTCCTTGGAGCGCTGGTCGACATTGTCGATGTGGAGCGCGATCGGCGTGCCGGTCGTGCGCCCCTCGAACACGCCCGAGAGGATGCGGGCCTGGTCCGGCTCCTGGCGCTGGGTGGTGAAGCGCGACTGGCCGGGGCGGCGCTTGTCGAGGAAAGGCTGGATATCACCCTCGGACAGGGCCAGCCCCGGCGGGCAGCCGTCCACGACCGCGCCCAGCGCCGGGCCGTGGCTCTCGCCCCAGGTGGTGAAGCGGAAGACGCGTCCGAAGGTGTTGAAGCTCACTATTCCCCGCCCAGCTGTGCGAACGCCGGTGCGTGCGTCGCGGCGCCGCGCACCCCGCACGGCATGGCGCCGCCCTGCAGCGGCAGCGCCATCAGATAGTCGCCGGCATAGGGCGAGGCAAATCCGCGCGCCCATTCCGCCGCGAAGCCGAATCGGCCATAATATGCCGGATCGCCGAGCACGAAGGCGAGCATCGCGCCCGCATCGGCAAGCTGGGCGATCCCGGCCTGCACCAGCGCCTCGCCCACGCCCTGCCTGCGCCAGGCCGCCCCGACGGCCAGCGGCGCGAGCGCCACCGCCGCGATCGGCTTGCCGGCGATGGCAACGTCCATCCGGCTGAACGCGATCATGCCGGCCAGCGCGCCGGTCTCCTCGTCGTCCGCCACCAGGGTCAGCACCATGTCGCCGTCGATGCACAGCCGCTGGACCAGCCTGGCCTCGTCCTCCGCCGGAAAGGCCCGGCGGAGCAGGGCGTCGATCGCGGCGACGTCCCCGCCCGTCGCAGGGCGAATGGCGATGCTCACGAAAGCGCGATGTCCGGTGCGTCCTCGGCCTTCATGCCGATCACGTTATAGCCCGCATCGACATGGTGGATCTCGCCGGTGACGCCGGCCGCCAGGTCCGAGAGCATGTAGAGCCCGGCGCCGCCGACATCCTCGATCGTCACGGTGCGGCGGAGCGGCGAGTTCAGCTCGTTCCACTTCAGGATATAGTTGAAGTCGCCGATCCCGCGCGCAGCGAGGGTCTGGATCGGGCCGGCCGAGATCGCGTTCACGCGGATATTCTCCGGCCCCATGTCGACCGCGAGATATTTCACGCTGGTCTCCAGCGCGGCCTTGGCGACGCCCATCACGTTATAGTGCGGGATCACCTTCTCAGCACCGTAATAGGTGAGCGTGAGGATCGAGCCGCCGTCCGGCATCATCTCGCGCGCGCGCTTGGCCACCGCGACCAGCGAATAGGCCGAGATGTTCATCGTCATCAGGAAATTGTCGAGCGTGGTGTCGTAGAACTTCCCGCGCAGCTGCGACTTGTCCGAGAAGCCGATCGCGTGGACGACGAAGTCGATCGTCGGCCATTTCGCTTTGAGCGTGGCGAACGCCGTGTCGAGCGCGTCCATGTCCGACACGTCGCAATCGATCAGCGTATCCGAGCCCAGCTGCTCGGCCAGCGGCTTCACGCGCTTCAGCAGCGCATCGCCCTGATAGCTGAACGCCAGCTCGGCACCCTGTTCGCTGAGCTTCTTCGCGATGCCCCAGGCGAGGCTCTTGTCATTGGCGAGGCCCATGATCAGCCCGCGCTTGCCCTGCATCAATCCGGTCACGACGGCGTATTCTCCCTTTCTCTGGGTTCCTCTAGACCGTTCTCGGGCGTTTCCGCCAGAGCCGCGTTCAACTCCGCGCCGACGACGAGCCCCAGTCCGACGAGAAAGAAGAAGATCAGCGCGATCATCACGCCGGCCAGGCTGCCATAGGTGAGGTCGTAATTGCCGAGCGTGCCGAGGATCTTCGGCAGCAGGGCAGTGACCAGCAGCCACCAGGCCGCGGTGAACAGCGCGCCCGGCCATTTGGGGCATCTGCTCTTCCGGTAGCGGCCGGGGGTGAGCGAGTAGAACAGGATGTAGAGCGCACCGAACAGCGCGATGGCGGGCGCGATCTTGCTCAGCGAGACGATGCGCTGCGCCTCGGATGCCCAGGGGAAGATGGTGTAGAGGAACTGCTCGACGGCGGTCAGGATCACCTGGAAGCTGAACGCCGCCATGGTGATGATCACCGAGGCGATGATCATCCCGATCGCCCCCAGCCGATATTGCCAGAAGGGCGTGCCCGAGCGGACGCCATAGGCCTGGCGCAAGATGCCGCGGATGGTCTCGATGAAGCCGGCCACGGTCCACAGGCCGACGATCGCGCCGAACCAGAGCAGGTTGCCGGTCCGCGCCATCAGCACGTCGGACACCGGCTTGCGCAGCAGCTCGGCCACATCGGGCGGCACGGTGCGCAGGAACGCATCGAGCGTGTGGATGCCCTCGGAGCTGCGGCCGATCAGCTGCGCGATCGCGGCGGCGACGATGAAGAAGGGGAAGAGCGTGACCAGGCTGAGATAGGCCAGGTTGCCGGCATAGGTGAATCCGTCCTGGAACGTGCCGACCAGCACCCGCTTGACCACATGCCAGAATCGGGGGCCCAGTCCGATGCGGGCGAGCAAGGCGAGGATGCGGGATCCAAGCCCCGGCCCCGCTTTCGCGTCACCCGAATCTTCCCCTGTTGTCACAAGGTGTTAGACGCCCATGCGGCCACGCGGGTTCCCCTTGTCGTGCCAGCCCCTGGCAAACTCGATCAGCGCATCGTCGTCCACCGGCAGCTCGACCATCAGCGTGACGAGCAGGTCGCCCCGCCCGCCAGCGGACCCTGCGGCCTTCTTGTGGAAGCCGCGGCCCTTGAGGCGCAGCGTCTTGCCCGAGGAGGAGCCCTTGGGCACCTTGAGCATCACCTCGCCAGCGGGCGTCGGCACGCGCACCTCGGCGCCAAGCACGGCCGCGGACAGGGTCACCGGCAGGTCGAAGCGGAAATCGACGCCGTCGCGGTGGCAGAAGCACAGAGGGTGGGACCAGCATGGCACAAATGCCA
>Ga0066256_1004007_pt1 | contig 13536 bp, 4 predicted proteins | sample ThiBio_1000_biof_FD_87107 | JGI IMG/M metagenome (GOLD analysis project Ga0066256, IMG submission 87107) | Wastewater bioreactor microbial communities from Cape Town, South Africa - Thiocy_expt_1000_biof (version 2) | ecosystem: Engineered > Bioreactor > Thiocyanate-remediating >...
GTCGGTGCGCGCAACCAGAGTCGGCGCCGATGGCGACGATGGCGGCGGCGGTGGCGGCGGCATGCACCACAGGCGCACCGTGTCAGAGTACGCCACGCTGGCGATGTGGCCGTTGGACAGGGCCACCAACGACGTCACGCCGTTGTGGTGTGCGGCAAACACACGCGACGGCGCGCAAGTCAAGTCGCGACTGCTGGGGCACGCCTCCCACACCCGGATGGTACCATCGGCGCACCCGGCGGCGAGCTGGCCGCCGGCAGTCACTGCCAGCGCTGTCACCGGCGCCCCCGCTGCCAGCACGCCGATGCAAATGCGGCGCGTCATGTCCCACAGCCGCACCGTGGCGTCGTCCGACCCGCTGGCCACCGTGCCGTCTGGCAGTACAGCCAGCGCCCTCACGCCGGCGCTGTGCCCTGCCAGTGTGGCAATGCACGTACCGGTCTCCGTATTGCAGATCCCCACTGTGCAATCGAGCGACCCGCTGATCAGCGTGCCGTCGGCTAGAGCTGCCAGCGCCGCCACATCATGTCTGTGCGCGTTCAGTACGACGGGTACCTTGCCGTCGTTGGGGATGACACTGATGGAGCCGCCGAGCCGCCCGGCCACCATGCGGTTGTCAGGAAGCACCGCAAGCGAGCATACGCCGTACTGGTACCGGCGCTTGGAGGCCGCCGGCTTGGCGGCAAACAAGCCACCAATAGGCGCCTCCGTGATGGCGCCAGCGCCGCCATCGTACTCGATGGCACCAACGCAGATGCAGCCACGCCGGGCCACTGCCACCCTCGCGTTGCCTGGGACCCGAAGCGACGACACTACCGGTACTGCATCGGCGCCACGCGCGTAGTCCCACACCGCCACCCCGTTGGTTCGCTCGCAGCACGCCAGCTGCCCATCTGGCAGCGCCGCCAGCATGTACGTCGCCCGGTCTGTGTCCAGCCCACGGAGCACGCTGGCCGCCGGCACCCAGCACCCGCGCGCGCGGTACGCGGCCAGCACGTCCGGCGACACGTTGGTACCCGAGCTCTGCAGCACCTGCAGGCCCACCAGTTGGCCAAATGTGGTGCCCCGCGTCACATTGACGCAGTCAGCTATGCACAGGTGCGTCAGGTCGGGCGGCATGCTGTTGACGGTAGCGTCGCCGATGCCGCTGCCAGCCATATCCAGCTCGCGCAGCACCAGCAGCGCCGGCAAGACCGCAGCGGCCGTCAGGTTGCGGCACTCCGCTGCGTGCAGCGCCACCAGCGACGGCGGCAGGTCGGCGATGGTCCGGTCGCCGATGGCGGTGCGCGCGACGTGCAGCGTGTGCAGGCGCGTCAGGTGCGCAAACGACGCTGCCGCCGTCAGCTTGTCGCACCCTGTGACATCCAGCACGTTGAGCGACGGCGGCAAGGCCGCCAGGGCGTCGTCATCGATGGCCCGCCGCGCCACGTTCAACACGCGGAGCTGCGTAAAGCGCGCCAGCGACACGCCGCACGGCCATTCGCCAACATGTGACGGGTTGGACCCCGTTGCCTGGCTCACGTCCAGCTCCTGCAACGATGACGGCAGGGTCGCAATGGCGGCGCCGCTCACGTTGGTGCCCCTGGCGCGCAACGTCCGCAGCTGCGGCAGGTGTGCAAACGAGGCGGCCGACGTCAGCGCGGGGCACTCCGTGATGTCCAGCACGGAGAGCGACGGCGGCAATGCCGCTAACGCAGCGTCGTCGATGCTGCGGCGTGGAGCGAGCAGCACGCGCAGCTGCGTGAGGTGCGCGAGTGGCTTGCCCGGCGGCCACACGTGTAGTTTTGCATTGCTTGCGCAACCCCGCCAGCGCATGTCCAGCACCTGGAGGGAGGGCGGCAGCGACGCAAGGTTGGAGCTAGGGACGCCACTAACCACGCGCAGCGCCACCAGGTGGCTAAGGTCCGCCGCTGGCGGCAGGTAGCAGTCGTCCATGCGCAACACGCGCAGACTGGGCGGCAGGCCCGCCGCACCACGAATCAGCACGTTGGTGCAGACGCACGTCAGCTCCTCCAGGTTGTCAAGATGGTCAAACCGCGCATGCTGCGTCAGTCCGGTACAGTTGGACACATCCAGCACACGCAGGCTGCGCGGCAGCCGCGCAAGATCTGCGTCCGTGAAGCAAGTTTTGTCGGTTGCCATTATGCGCAGTGACGTGACCCCTGCCAGCGCTGCTAACGACGCGTCATTGATGGGGACATTCAGCAGCGTCACGCCCACAGCCGCCGGCAGCGCCGCGCGCCACCGCACAACATCCACCACGCAGGTGTCGTGGTCTGCCCACGGCAGCCGTTGCAGCTCGGCTGCAAAGATCGGATGCGCCTGCTGCAATGCGCATGTGTCGGCCGTGGACAGGCACGCAAACACGCCCTGCGCCGTGACGCTGTTGCAGCACAGCAGCACCACCAACAGCGGCAGCGGCGCCACCACCTCCTCTACCGTGGCCCGCTTCATCCTCTTGCCCTTTGGTGCTCCGTGGCACCCCATGGTGGCGGGGTTGTCGCTTGCAGGACGGTGCAGCAGTGGATAGGGCCGAGAGGCCAGCAGGGCGGGTTGAGTCGTCCGTTGACGCCGGTTGTTTTATGGCGTGCAAATACACGCCCGCCGCCCCGCTGCGCGCGCTTGCACACGGGTAAACACGTATTCAGTATGTAGCGTGGGTAGGCATCGTTTCCGTCACAATTGCACGGCGTGGTGTGCTTTTACTGGCGTCTGCATGGTTTCGCGCGCGACTCGCCGCGACCGCCTCAGCTGCACGCCAGCCGCAGAGCAGGAAAAAACTGGTGTCAACGGCGGCGCAATACCGGTACCTGGTACGGTGGACTTATCCCGCTGCTGCCCCCTGTGCCTCGTCAGTGAGGCGCCACGTACTTAGTCGTTGATGACACACGCACAGTGCCCGTGGCATTCCTCGGTAGCAAAGCATACATACCCCGGGTACCGGTACGACGGCGGCGCGGTGGGCACTGGTAGCATAGCACAACGTGACACACCGACCTGCCGACGCCCATCACGTGCAGTTGTGTTAGAGGGCGCTGGCAGTTGTGGCAGAGTTGTGCTAGGGCAGCTGTGGTGGAGCAGCGGCGGGTGTGCAGGTAGCAGCGACGGCTTGCTGTTGGTGCACACACCCACACCCACACCGACGCCCTCGACGCCCTTCCGTCGTCGACGCAGCGACGACGCTGCGACTGCGCTGCGCCACCAGAGACACGTGCAGTGGAGCTACGGCAGCTGTGGTGGGTCGGCGGTAGTAGTGGGGCAGCTGCGGGGAAGCAGCAGTAGTGGCAGCAGCAGCGGCTTGTTGTTGGTAGCAGCACACACACTGACGCCCTTCCAGCAGCAGCACACACACCAATTGCGCCTTTCTGGCCCCAGTGCAGCCGTGCTAGAGCAGAGCGGCAGCAGCAGCAGCAGCAGTGGCAGCAGTCGTGCCAACGCCCATCCGCTGCCAAGGCAGCAGCAGTAGCAGCGCCAGCAGGCGGCAGTAGAGGCAGCATCGCCAGCGCCCTTCCCCTAGCAGCAGCAGCAGCAGCAGCAGCGTCCTGCAGCAGTAGTCGCTAGCAGCGGTAGCAGCCGTACTAGGCAGCAGCAGCAGCAGCAGTACCGGTAGTAGCAGACAGCAGCAGCAGCAGTACTGGTAGGAGCAGTACTGGTAGGAGCAGCAGTGGTAGCAGTGGCAGCAGCAGCAGCAGTGCCCTTCCACCGCCTAGCAGCAGCAGCAGCCACAAAGCAGCAGCCACCTGCCTTGGCACCCACCTTCTCGCTGCAGCCGCCAGCTACACAGTGGGATGGCAGCAGCGGCGGCAGCAGCAGCAGCAGCTGCTGCCGTCGCAATAGCCGCCGGTGGCGCCGCACCCTCCCTACCATCACCACTGCTTGCGGCAGCACCCACCACTACCGCAGCAGCCACCAACCTCCCATCCCCGCCGCCGCCAAATGCTGGCGCCGCACCCCTGCTGCCGCTGCTGCCGGCGGTGTCAGTCACCGCGCCGCAGCTGTCATCGCCGCTGTCACGGCCGCCATCCACGTCGCAGCTGCTGCCCGCCTCCCTGTCGCGCCCGCCGTCAATGCCACAGATGGTGGCGGCGGCGCCCCTGTCACGTCCGCCGTCAATGCCGCAGATGGTGGCGGCAGCGCCCCTGCAGTCGCCTGGCACTCCAGGCGGCATGAGCATGAGCGCGCTAGCCGCTGGCTTGCCGCCGACGACGCCTGGCATGCGAGGTGCGGGCGCGCCACCTGGGCCGGCTGGCATGCCGCCACCGCTGTCTGTCGTCGCAGCCCGCACTGCCGCTGCTGCTGCCGTCGCGTCTCCAGCGCCGCCTCCTACACCAGCCGCAGCACGCCTGGACGGCGCCCGGTGTAGATGTGGCCGTGGAGGTGGATGAGGGCGGCAACGCGCTGGTGGTTGTCACGCGGCAGCCGCTGGGCCCCCGCACCCCCTTCCTCCGCTTCACCGTCCTGCGCATTGCCGAGTGCGGTGCCGACGCCGCGCCGCCGGCAGCCAGCAGTGGCACGCCCGAAGTAGTGGATGGCGGCGATGATACCAGCACGCCCGGACCCGGCGGCAGTGGCGAGGCGGCACACGGGGCGACGTACCACCGCCGTAGCAGTAGTGTGAGCACGGTGTTCTGCGGTGGCGGGGAAGAGGTGGTACTGACGCCAGTGTCGCCAGCGCTGGCCAGCGCGCTGTGGCGCAGCACCGCAGCAGCTGCCCCCTGTTCGCTGCGGTCCACCGACGGCAGCGTGCTGCTGGATGTGCGCGGCACGCCGCTCACCGCGCTGCCGTCCACCTTTGCGCTACGGCCCAACATGCCGCCCGCCACGCTCCTGCTCATTGTGTCCAGCATGCGCGCTGCTGGCGTGCGTGGCCGCGTGGGCGATGCCGCGCCGCCACAGCTGCCGGGCTATACCGTGCTGAGCGCCGCAAGTGCCGTGTGGGTACCCAGCGGCGGTGGTGGCGGTGGTGGCGGCGGCGGTGGTGGGCGGGACCGCGTGGCATCCATGTCTGGCGCGGCGTTGTCAGCGCCAACGACGCCTGGCGGGGGCAACAACAGCAGCAGCGGCAGCGCCAGCAGTAGCGCCCTCCCGCTGCCGCCCCTGCTGCCGTACGTGACCGCCAGCGCGGCCACCATTTCCCTGCTGCCGTCTAGCCTGCCGGGGGTGGCGCCCGCAACGCCACGCGCGGCTGCAGAGGCGTCCGCGCCGCCCACGCCACGGCAGCACACCCACCACCACTTCCTGCCGCCCGGCGCCACCTTCTTCCCCGAGTACGCCACCGTCCTCGTGCCGCACGCCGCGCTGCAAGCCAGCGCCGCGTGCCGGTGGGCCATCCCGTTTGGCAGCGTGTACACGCCCATCGGCGTCATTGTGCCTGCCTCCTCCATGCCCGCCGTCGTCGCGTCTGGCGGCGGCACGTCTGCCACGCCCACCCCCTCCACCACGCCCGCCGCTGCGGGCTCTGGCGCGTCCCGCCCGCCGGCGCGCCACCACTCGCGCCACAATAGCATCGAGTACGGCTTCAGCGCGCCGCCGCCGCCGCCGCCGCCGTCGCAAACAATCGATCCGCCCTCTCCGCCCGCGCCCGCACCCGCGCCTGCGCCCGCGCCAGCTCCCATGCCAGTGTCAGTGCATGTGCCACCCCACCCACCGCAGTCCGACATTGAGATGGTGTAGCCAGGTTGTCGTCATCACTGTTGCTCGACTTCAATGTTTACTGTCACGTATTCGAGGCAATCGATCGATGCGATGGATGGATGGAGGAGTGCAATACAGATGCGCAAGGCGCACGGCCGAATACGGGGCGGCGGCCGTGCATGGCACCGCGACCGTCCCTACGGCGTGGTAGGGACTGCCGCAGCCACCATGGCCGCCGCATCAACCAGGAACACCACGTAATCACGGTACAGAGACAGACGACACACCAGACAGGTCCAGCGGCGCACCATGCACGTCGGCACCGCCATCCGTGTCAGTAGTTCCAGCAGCGGCGGCGGCGGTGGCGGAGCGGTGCGCCTCGGCAAGCTGGCGCACGTGCATGACGGCGCCGTGCATGGAGACGACAGCGTAGCCGTCCTCACCGTTGCGGCGGTCCTCTGGCAGGCAGGCATCGCAGTACTCCAGCTCGGTGGGCAGGGAGGCGGACGCCACTACCGCCAGGATAAAGCACAGGCGCGGCATGAGGGCGTCGGCGCCGAGCGCCACCACCTGCGTGCCGCTGCGGCCACGCGAGCGCATGCGGGAGGACAGCAGCGGAGGGGTGGCGCGGTTGGGCGTGTCGTCGCCGCCAGCCAGCACAGACGATGACGTGCTGGCGGCGGCGCCCGTGCTGCCGGTGCGCGACCCACGGACGCCAGCCAGCACCGGCGAGCTGCCTGCCTCTGCCAGCGCTGACGTCAACGCCGCGGTGAGGGAGCCGCCGCCGATGCTGCCACTGCTGCCCCAGCTGCTGCCGCTGGACCGCCGCGACGCCCACCCGCTACCCGTTCCACCACCACCACTGCCGCCGCCAGCCCCACCGCCACCAATGGCAGCGTCGCCGAGCGACACACGGCCAAGGCTGGTGCTGCTGACACCAAACCCGGTGCAAGTGGGGCAGGTAGCAGCGCGCGCCAGGATGTCGCGCTCCACGCCCGCCGCCAGGTTGATGGTGGTCATGGCGGCACGCAGCGCGGCGGTCTTGGCCAGTGGCGTGCGCTGGCGCGACACCTCGCGCAGCAGCGCCACGGCTGGCGCATACACGGCAGCGGCGCGGCCGGCGGCGGTGGGCGCAATGGAAGGATCTGCCAGCACGCCGCCTGCCGCACCCGGCGTCGCGGCGGTGCACCCTGCCTCGTTGCCGCTGCAATACACGTGCGGCATGCCATACACGCAGGGCGGCACGCCGCGCAGCGTGGCGCATGCGTCCGCCCACGCCTCATCGGCGGCGTCGTGCTGCACGCTGAACAGGTCCAGCAGCGTGTCGTACACCAGCGTGTGCAGCGCCTCCTGCACCGTGCGCAGCACCAGCGGCGCACAATCCAGCGTCAGCTGCACCGTCAGGATGGGCCGTCCGCCGCTGCCGCCGCCGCCGCCGCCGCTGGTAACACTACCTGCACCACCGCCGCCGCCGGCGCTTGCAGGCAATGGGGCTGGTGCGGGTGGTGGTGGCGGAGGCGGGGTGGGCACCGCCTTGCGACCAAACGAGAAGAGACGCGCAAACCCAGAGGCGGCGGGCGTGGCAGGCGACCGGCCCGGTGGGGTAGCTACTGCGCTGCTGGAATCCGCCGGCGTCGACTTACGCAGCTCCGTGCCATCCTTGCCGCCACCCGTCACCACCGCGTGCCGCAGCACCACCAAACCGTCCGCCTGCACCGCCTTCTCAAACGCCACAAAGTCAGACACGTGGTGGATGTCAGCGGTGGAGGGCGGCGCGCGCACGCGCAGCAGGCCGGGCAGCGTGTTCAGGGTGGTGTACTTGGCTAGCAGGCCGCGCGTAAACAGGATGGAGAAGTTGCGGAAGTCCTCCAGCGCTGCCGCCAACATGGCTTTCGGCACCGCGCCGCGCCGCGCACGGCGCAGGAACTCTGCTGCCGTACCCCCGCCGCCCTTGCGCTCATCACCACCGCCAGTGCCAGTACCAGTACCGCCAATTCCTTCGCCGCCGCCACCACCGCCGGTACCTGTGATGGTGCTGCTGGCAGCGGTGGCAGCCCCGCCGCCACCGCCGCCGCCACCACTGCCGTCTGCCACGACGCCAAACTCTGCCCACCCAAGCCGGTCCAGCGTGCTGCCGGCCGAGATGGTAGAGGCGGCAATGGAGCGGCCACACGCGCTCGTATCCAACCCCGTGGCGCTGTACATCCCCGACGCGCCGTCATCCATCGTGTCTGTCATGCCGCTGACGGAGGAGGCGCGGTGCGTGTGCGGCAGGACGGTGGGGCGCGGTGCAACTGGCGACGCCTCGCCTGGCGGCGCCGGCGCGCTCACCACCGACAGCGCCGCCGCAGCAGGTGTGCTACCCCTCCGCGCATCGACAGGGGTGGCAGCGGGTCCTGGGTGACCAGCCGCCGCCGCCGCCGCCGCTGCCGCCGCTGCGCCGCCAGCTGCCGCACTGGAGGACGGCACGAACGAATACCCGCGACCGTTGCGGCGTACGGGCGGCTGCTGCGCCGCGGGCGTCACGGTGTGCTGCACGCGCACCGCGTAGCCGCGCGAGGCATACACGTGCGACACCGTCATAGCGGAGCCGGTCGCGCTGGGTGACCGCGTCAGCTCCGACGTGGCATCTGCCGGGCGCGAATGCATGCGGTAGCTGCCCCGTGGGGCCCCCGCGGGCGTGCCACCACCTGCAGGGCTGGCGGCGACGCCCATGCTGGCACCCATGGTACTGGCAACTGGCGCCCGGCTGCCTCCGCTCGCTAGCGTCGAGTGGGCTGGGAAGCCGCCACCACCGCTGCCACTACCGGCGCCGCCGCGCATGCTGCCGCTTACACTAGATGCATCGCCGCCCACCACGCTGCTGCTGCTGCCACCACCACCGCCACCACCACCGCCGCCGGTCGGCGACGACTGCGGCGCCTCCAACGTCCGCCGTCGCCCGCTGCTGTCGTAGCCGCTGCGATGTGGCCCACCGGCAGCTGCCAGCGCCGCTGCCACCACGCCGCCGGCGTCGGTGGGGTCAGACAACCGGTACAGGGCGCGAAACACGTCTGCCAACACGCTCATCTTGGCGCCGTTGCTGTGGTTGCCCGCCAGCCGCAACGTGGAGCGCACCACATCCAGCGCCGGCTCCTCAGGCGCAGCGCAGCCAGTGTCGCCCAGCGCGCGCCACGATGCAACGGCGGTGGCAAACGCGCCGGCAGCGGCAGCAGCGCTGGGCGCCAGCGTCGCCGCCGACGTGCCCTGCGTCACGCTGTGCAGGCGCAGGGTGTGGAACAGGTACTGCCGCACCAGCGGCGGCACCTCCCACGGCTTGCGCGCCGCGCAGCCCTCCGCCGCGCGCTGGAACGCGGCGTCCGCGACGGCGGCGGTGGGGTCCTCTTCCACCGCCGGCGTGGGCACCAGCTTGGCCAAGATGGAGCGCGCAGCGGGTGGCGGCAGCGGCGTGGTGCGCATGGCGGTCGGGGAAGATGGCGGCACGGGCGCGTGCACGTGCGAGTGCGAGTGCGACTGCGCTGCCAGCGCGCCGTTCGATCCAGATCCGCCGCCACCACCGCCGCCGCCGCCGCCGCTGGGACTCGTTACACTTGCGCCGGCGCCCGGCTGCGCACGGCTGATGGCGGCCAGCATGGCGGCGCACAGCTGCGACTCAAGCAGGATGCGGCGCTTAGCCATCCGCGTGTTGCGCGCCATGTCCTGCATCAGCTGGGCGGCGCCCGCCGCATCCGCGTGCGCCTCGTGCCCTGCCAGCGTCGCGTTCACCAGCGCCGCCATGGAGGGGTACCACACGGCGGGTGGCAGGGGCGGCGGCGTGAGCGTGAGGGAGGGCAGCGCCATGAAGGCAGACAGCATGGCGGGCGCCGCCGCCTCACTCCATGCGTGCGGGCATGGCCCTGCCGCCACCGTTATCGGGCCGGTCGCGGGCGTGCCGCCGCGGGCAGGCAGCAGTGGCGGGGAGCGAGGGTGTGGCGCGGTCAGCGACGCCACCCGCGCCACGCTTGGCGGCACTGGGATCGCCGCTGCGGCGGGGCCGCTGCTAGCATGCTCGCGCACCCAGCTCACCACCGCGGCAACGGCAGTGGTGGATGCCGCCGCCGCCTCATCCTCCGCCTCGCGCAGCTCAGCCACCTCGTCCGCCAGCGCCTCGTCCGTGTGCGGCGACGGCGCCGGCAAAGCGGCGGCGGGTGTTACTGTTGTTGTTGCTGCTGCCGGTGGAATTGGTACGGGCGCTTCGCCCGCGGCATCCTCCAGCTCCAGGTCTGCCAGCACGCTGCCCAACGCACCGCTGCCACCACCGTCAAAGTCTGCATCACTAGCAATACCGGTGGCGGCGGCAGCATTGTGGGCGCCGCCGCCGCCGCCCCACCCGCTGCCACTACGCCCGCTGCCACTGCCACGCCCACTACTTCTCACGCCGCCACTACTGCCAGGCCCGCTGGCCTCGTCATCGTCGTCTGAGTCGCTGTACGCGTCAGACGTGCTGACGGCGCCGACGCCGTCGTGGCTGGCACGGCGGGTGGGCGACGCGTCGCCGGCCAGCAGCGCCGGCCGACCGCCCGCGGCGGTGGATGCAGATGCGGGGGCTGGCGGCGAGTGGCTAGCGGCTGGTGGTGGTGGTGCTGCGGCAGCAACAGCGGCAGTGGGTGGTAATAATGCGACGGTGGCCGTTGTTGAGCCACCACCGGAGGCGGTGGTGGCGGCGGAGGAGTTGAGCAGCAGCAGGGCGGCGGCCGAGTCGTTGACGGAGGTGTCGGCGGCGGCGGCGTCCAGCAGTGCCGCCTCGTACGCCGCCAGCTGCTGCTGCGCCGCGGCGTCGTCCATTGCGGCGGATTAAGGGAGTGAGGTCAACCACAAGCAAGGATCAGCCACGAGGTGCAGTGCAGGTGTTACGTTGGTGTGGGCGTCAACCTGGGGCGGATCCGGATGCAGAGCGGCGCCGCCAAGTCTCGTCCACAGGCAAGCACCACCGAGCTCAGTATCAGTTTCACTCGACACAAGCAGTTGCAGCACCAATAGTACAGCGTCAGCAGCCACAGCAGCAGCAGCAGCACAACAGATGTGCGTCGGTACCGTACCGACGCGGGTGTCGTCGGTGTGGTCAAACTGCGGAGCGGTGCCGGTCAGCCACAAGGAAAGGCAAGATCAGCCACGACGGCAGCTACAAGAAGGCACCAGTAACCAACAGTAGCACCAGCCACCATCAGCCACAAGAAGGCAGTAGCGTCAGCAGCAATAAACGCGATGGTGTGCGTAGCAAGTTGGTCCGTCACCAGTGCTCCGGGCCGCTCCCAGCCGCCGCACGCCGCACTCCAGCCACTATAGGTCCAGCCACCACTACAGCAGCAGCCAAACCAGTACGGCTTGTGCCACCACACCCCCCCCAGGTCCTAATACCGACGGAGTGGTCGGTATTTTCACGGTGTGCGTAACAACACCGCAACACCTCGAGCTCCTCCGCCGACAGCAGTGTCCGGCACCGCCACCAGCCGCTCCTAGCCGCAACTACCACCACAGCCGCAGCCACAACAGTACCACTTGCCGTGATACACCCTTCCGCCACCCAAATACTGCTCCCGCAGCGGTAATTTTGCCGTTGTGCGTAGTAACACCGCAACACGTCGCCAGCGGTCGCCAACCTCGATGGAGCTGCCACCGCAGCCACAAGCACAGCCACAGCAGCAGCAAGTGCAGCAAGGGCAACAGCACACGCGGCAGCGGTGACGCTTCCTCCGACGCCCAAATACGGTCCAGATGGTCAGTATTTTGGCGGTGTGCGTAGTAACACCGCAACGTCTCCACCTCCTCCGCTGACACAACCACGGTGCCCCACCACACGCGCCACCGAGAGCACACACCTTAACCCCCTACAAACGTGTTCCCCCTGCGTGTCCGCACCAAGTCGGCCCGTAAACCCGCCAATTTTGGGTTTTCCGCGTCTGTGCGTAGGCTGACTAGCGGCAGTGCACACTAGTACCACAAGTGCCGTCTCAAACAACAGTCTCACAGACACTCCCACACCCCAAGCCACAACCGTCACATAAAAATAAGCCGCGTCGCGCGCGGGCGGCGTCCGCCACCGTGGTACGCGCGCGAAATCCGCGATTAGATTGGGCAGGCGGAGAGCCGTATCCAGCCGGCGGACGGATTTTTCCACGTCGTGAGTATCACGCACATTTCACCCCCTTTCACACCCATTCCTTGTCCTCCACCACCCCACCCCCACTTGAGGGCTAAGTAGCTGTGTTGTGTTTGCCCGTTAGTGCACCAAGGCTGTGGAATTTGTGTAGATACTGAACTAGACGCGGCGCCATGACTTTGTAGTACGTTTGTACGGATTTTTCCATGTCGTCAGTATCACACACATTTCACCCCCTTCCACACTCATTCTTTGGAATCCATCACCCCTCCACCACTTCTGATCTACCCATCTACGTTGTGTACCCACGTGTACATTCCAAGGGTGTGAAGTGCCAACTTGGTACCAACTTTTCCCCTCCTCTAATGGACCTCTACTGACTTTCGCGCGTTACTGCACCACGCCACCCGACGTATCCACAATACCGAACACGACGCGCGCCCGTGCGCGCAATTCGGACGGGCGCCCCCACGCACCGTTTGGTACCTACCCGTCTGTCCCCACCCCGTCCGACCTCGCGCCGGCCCCCGTTACCGCGTCCGACCCGGTTAACTGCGTTTGGATCCAATTTCGGGCGCACTTGAACCGTCTTGAACCCACTTGAACCCCTCCGGTGTCGCCGGGTTATGCAGGCTGGTGGTGGTGGTGGACACGTAAACGGTTTTGTACCTCCGAGTCCTGGGCGGGCATCGTGGAGTCCTGGGCGGGCATCGTGACTACAGCTGAACCGACGGTGTTCAGCAGCAGCGCGGCAGTGCGACTTGAGCGCCTGGGCGTGACTTTGAACGCTTGACCAACCAACATGGCTCCCACGACCGCTGCGCTGGTGGCGGCGGCGGCCGGCGCGCTGCTGGCGGCGGTGCCGGCGGCGGGCTTCCTGGAGTCGGCTGCCACGGCGGAGCTGGTGATGAAGGGCCTGGCGCCGCGTGTGGCGGCGCACAAGGCAAAGATTGCGGCGGGCGCGTACCTGCCCACCACCGTGTCCACGCCGTACGGCCCGGTGGCGGGCGTGGGCGGGAGCGTGGTGAACCAGTACCTGGGCATCCCGTACGCGGCGCCGCCGGTGGGCCCGCTGCGGTGGCGGCCGCCGCAGCCGCCGGCGGTGTGGACGGAGCCGCTGAACGCGACGTGGTGGGCGCCGGGGTGCATCCAGAGCGAGACGACGTGGACGTTCTACACGGGGCAGAACGAGTCGTGCCTGTACCTCAACATCTACGCGCCCGCCAACGCCACCGCGGGCTCCAACCTGCCGGTCATGTTCTTCATGCACGGCGGCAGCTGGGAGTTTGGCTCCGGCTCCTTCCTGCTGTACGACGGCGAGAACGTGGTGAACCTGGTGCGCGACGTCATCGTCGTCACCATCAACTACCGCCTCAACGTGTTTGGCTTCCTGGCGGGCGACGCGCTGCGCGCCGAGTCGTCGGACGGCTCGGTGGGCAACTACGGCTTCCAGGACCAGCGCGCCGCGCTGTCGTTCGTCATTGACGTCATTGGCGCGTTTGGCGGCGACCCGAACCAGATCACCATGTACGGCGAGTCGGCGGGCGGGGGCAGCACGTCGGACCACCTGGGGGCGCCGCGCTCTGCCGGCATGTTCCAGCGCGCCATCATCGAGTCGGGCGCGTGGGCGGACTGGTCCGCGCAGCCTTACCACATCTCCGCCACCCGCCTGCCGCAGGCGGCCGCCGCCGCCGGCTGCGCCGCTGCTAACCACACGCACGCCCGCCAGCGCGCCACCGACGCCAACCCCGTGTGTTCCGCCC